>Ga0207691_10000137_pt1 | contig 66901 bp, 61 predicted proteins | sample KBSM13metaG_FD_184327 | JGI IMG/M metagenome (GOLD analysis project Ga0207691, IMG submission 184327) | Miscanthus rhizosphere microbial communities from Kellogg Biological Station, Michigan, USA - KBS M1-3 metaG (SPAdes) (version 2) | ecosystem: Host-associated > Plants > Roots > Rhizosphere >...
CCCGGAACGAGCCGGGCATGGACCCGGAAGTCGCGGACCGGGTGCTGCGGCAGCTGGACCTGCGCACCATGATCATGCCGGACTAGGGCAACGGACTAGGGCAACGGACTAGGGCTCAGGCCGGGCCGGGGAGGGCCAGCTCCAAGGCATTCGCCTCAACGTAGTCCAGGGCGTGCCGGACCGCGCCCGCCGTGACGATCGCGTCGCCCAGGGGTGAGACCGTCACCCGCGGGGGAGTCGCGGTGAAGCGGGGAAGCAGCGCTGTGATGCCGGGCAGGAGCGCCCCGGCGGACTCGGCGACGGCGCCGCCGATCACCACCTGCTCGGGGTTGATCAGGCTCGCGATCGAGGCGATGACCCGGGCCATGCGCTCCGAAATCCGGTCCAGGATGGCCAGGGCCGCCGGGTCTCCCGCGGCCGCGTCCGCGAAGACCCGCGGCGCACTGGCAGGGCCGCCCGCGGAGGGTCCGCCGCCGGCCGCCGACCACTGCCGCACCAGGGCGGCGATGCCGTCGCTGGAGCCAACACCTTCCACCATGTCCAGATAGCCCATCTCGCCGGCGGCCCCGCCGCGGCCGTGGAGCAGGCGGCCGGATTCCATCACGCCGGCGCCCAGGCGTTCGCCGGCCAGGAGCACCACCAGATCATCCACGCCCACGCCGGACCCGCGCCAGCGCTCACCGAGCGCAGCCAGGTTGGCGTCGTTCTCCAGGAGCACGGTCCAGCCGTGCAGCTCCTTCAGCGCGGAGCGGAGCCCGACGTCGAACAGGCTCCAAAAACGCTGCGTCACCAGAACGTTGCCGTCGCGGTCCACCGGCGCTGCGATCCCGGCGCCGACGGCCAGGACCCTGCCCGGGTCCGCTCCCGCGGCTTCCAGCGCCTCGCGGCAGGCGAGATCGACGACGCCGATCCGCTCCTGCGCGGGGATGTCCGCCGCGCGGAAGCTCCCGCTGGAACGGCCGATCACCGTGCCGCGGAGGTCGGCCACGGCGGCGGTGGTGGTCGCGGCACCAATGTCCAGGCCCAGCACGAAGCCCGCTCCCCGGTTGAAGGCAAAGCGCCGGGCCGGCCGGCCCTTCCGCGGACTTGCCGGGTCTGCGGGCTGGTCCTGCTCCACGATCCAGCCCCGGCCGATCAGGTCCTCGCAGACGGCAATCACCGAGGCCCGGGTCAGCCCGGTCAGGGCCATCAACTCGGTTCCGGTGGCAACATCGGCGCCGCGGATGTGGCGCAGCACGGCCTGGGCGTTGACGCGGCGCAGCAGCTGCGGCGTGGCGGCGGCTGCGTGCGGCATCACTTCTTGACCTCTTCTGTCCCCGGACCCATAATTGTTCAGGCAATATATTTAGCTTGTATCTAAATTACCAGAAGCCCTCCCAGACCCGAAGGAATCTCCTTTGACCAACACCGCCACGCTGGCAACCCTGTCCGGTTCCGACCTCGCCGCCGACCCCAACTGGTGGCGCCAGGCATCGGTGTACCAGATCTACCCGCGGAGCTTTTCGGACTCCAACGGTGACGGCCTGGGCGACATCAAGGGCATCACCGCCAAGGTCCCGTACCTGAAGGACCTCGGGATCGACGCCGTCTGGCTCTCCCCGTTCTACCCCTCGGCCCTCGCCGACGGAGGCTACGACGTCGACGACTACCGCGACGTGGACCCCAAGCTCGGCACCCTGGCGGACTTCGACGAGATGTCCGCCGCGCTGCACGCCGCGGGCATCAAGCTCATCGCCGACATCGTCCCCAACCATTCCTCGAACCGCCACGAGTGGTTCCGGGAGGCCCTGGCCTCCCCGCGCGGCTCCGCGGCCCGCGAGCGCTACATCTTCCGCGACGGTCTCGGCGAAAACGGCGAGCTCGCGCCGTCGGACTGGGAATCCGTCTTCGGCGGCCCCGCCTGGGAGCGCATCACCGAGCCCGACGGCACGCCCGGCCAGTGGTACATGCACATCTTCGCCAAGGAACAGCCGGACCTGAACTGGGCCAACCGGGAAATCCGCGACGACTTCCTCAAGACGCTCCGCTTCTGGTCCGACCGCGGCGTGGACGGCTTCCGCGTCGACGTCGCCCACGCGCTGACCAAGGACCTCACCGAGCCGCTGATCTCCAAGGTGGAGCTCAGCGCCGCCAACACCGGAACGGACGGCTTCCCGGACGGCTCGCACCCGTTCTGGGACCGCGATGAAGTCCACGAGATCTACGCCGAATGGCGCGAGGTGTTCAACGAATACAATCCGCCGCGCACCGCCGTGGCCGAGGCCTGGGTGCACGCCACCCGCCGCGCCCGTTACGCCAGCCCGGAGGGCCTGGGCCAGGCGTTCAACTTCGACCTCCTGCAGGCCGACTTCGACGCCGGCGAGTTCCGCGAAATCATCGCCCGGAACCTCGCCGAGGCCACCGAGTCCGGTGCCTCCTCCACCTGGGTTTTCTCCAACCACGACGTCGTCCGCCACGCCACCCGCTACGGCCTGCCCCAGGGCGGCGGCAAGCACGCCCAGGGCCAGGACGGCAAGGGCTGGCTGCTGGCCGGCGCCCCCGTCGAGGAGCTCGACGTCGAACTCGGCCTGCGCCGGGCCCGCGCCGCGACCTTGCTGATGCTGGCCCTGCCGGGTTCGGCCTACCTCTACCAAGGCGAGGAACTGGGCCTGCAGGAAGTCGCGGAGATCCCCGACGCAGAGCGCCAGGACCCCACCTTCTTCCGGAACAAGGGCGTGGAGATCGGCCGCGACGGCTGCCGCGTGCCCCTGCCCTGGGCCCCGGAGGGCACCTCGTTCGGCTTTGGCGCCGGCGGGGCACACCTCCCGCAGCCGGCATGGTTCAGCCGCTACGCGGTGGCAGCCCAGGACGGCGTGGAAGGCTCCACGCTCGAGCTCTACCGAAAGGCCCTGAAGCTGCGCCGCGAACTCCAGACCTCGGAGGAACTGCAGTGGCAGGAATCCGGCAGCGCCGACGTCCTGCGCTTCAGCCGTCCCGGCGGCTGGCAGACGGTGACCAACTTCGGCGACGCGCCGGTTGACCTGCCGGCCGGCGAGGTGCTGGTCAGCAGCGGCCCGCTGGATGGCGGGCAGCTGCCGGCCAACACCACCGTCTGGTTGCGGTGAGTCCCGCACCGCAGGCTTCGCCCGGCACGCCCGCCGGCGGCAACCTCCCCCAGGAACTCGTCTACGGCTGCATGGGCCTGGGCGGCGACTGGTCGGCCGAGCCGTACTCGTCCGCACACGTGGACGAGGCGGCCGCGGCCGTCGAGGCCGCCCTGAACGCGGGCATCACACTGTTCGACCACGCGGACATCTACACCAACGGCAAGGCCGAAGCCGTGTTCGGCGAAGTCCTGGCCCGCACCCCCGGGCTGCGGGAGAAAATCCGGCTGCAGACCAAGTGCGGCATCCGGCTCAACGAGCAGGGCCTGGAGGCCTACTACGACCTCAGCCGGGACGGCATCCTGGCGCGGGTCAACGAAAGCCTGGCCCGGCTCCGGACGGACTACGTCGACGTGCTCATGCTGCACCGCCCGGATCCCCTGATGGATCCGGCGGAGGTGGCCTCCGCCGTCGGGCAGCTCATGGCCGAAGGCAAGGTGCGGGCCGTGGGCGTGTCCAACATGTCGGGCCCGCAGATCGAGATGCTGCAGGACCGGCTCGAGGTTCCCGTGGTGGGCAACCAGCTCGAAATGAGCCTGCTGAAACGGGCATGGCTGGAAAGCACGGTGCTGGTCAACCATGCCGAGGGCACGGACTACAGCTTCCCGCACGGAACCGTGGAGCACTGCGTCCGGAACGGCATCCGGCTGCAGGCGTACGGGTCGCTGGCCCGCGGCCTCTACACCGGGGCGCCGGCGGCCGCGCGGACGCCGGCCGAGGAGGCTGCCACCTCCCTCGTGGCCGCCCTGGCCGCCGAGAAGGGAACCACGGGGGAAGCGATCGTGCTCGGCTGGCTCATGAGGCACCCTGCCGGGATTGCGCCCGTGATCGGCACCGCGAACCCGGACCGGATCCTCGCCTGCGCCGGCGCCCCCGAGGCCGCCGCGGCGATGACGCGCGCCGAGTGGTACGGGCTCTGGGTCGCGGCCCGGGGAAGCAACATCCCCTAGCCGGTCCGCCCACCCAACTGGCCGGCCGCCTGGTCGTTTTGAGCCTGGAAACGGCTTCTGCTGCCGGCCAGCTGGGCAGGGATGTGATTTTGGTCGTAATGGTCGCCGCTGAAGGCCGGATCGCTTAGCGGCAAGTGCCCCCGGGCGACTAGCGTAGATGCATGACCTCTACCACCACCGCCGAATCACTTCGGCCCCAACGCAACATCCCGGCCGACATCGCCCGCTCCTGGCTGCTGGTTAACGCGATGAAGACCGACCTCTTCGACCAGTCCGCCGTCTCCCGGGCCGATGCGATCATCCTCGACATCGAAGACGCGGTGGACCCCTCGCAGAAGGACGCCGCCCGCGCCAACGTCGTGAACTGGCTGACCGCCGGCGGCAGCGCATGGGTCCGGATCAACGACGCCACCAGCCCGTTCTGGGCCGACGACCTCGCCGGCCTGCGCGGCACCCCCGGACTGCTGGGCATCATGCTGGCCAAAACCGAATCGGCCGACCAGGTCACGGAGAGCTTCCACCGGATGGACGGCAAGACCCCGGTGATCCCCCTGGTCGAGTCCGCCGTCGGCATCGAGGAAGCCAACAACATCGCCAAGGCCCAGGGCGCCTTCCGCCTGGCCTTCGGCTCGGGCGACTTCCGCCGCGACACCGGCATGGCGGCCACCGCGGAAGCCATGGCCTACCCCCGCGCCAAGCTCGTTGTGGCCAGCCGCGTGGGCAACCTGCCCGGCCCCATCGACGGCCCCACCGTCGGGACGAACCACCCGATTCTGCGCGAACAGACCGGCATCACGGTGATGATGGGGATGACCGGGAAGCTCTGCCTCGCCATCGACCAGACCCCGGTCATCAACGAGGTCATCAGCCCCACCCCGTCCGACGTCGCCTGGGCCACGGACTTCATGGCCGACTTCGAAGCCAGCGGCCGCGTCATCCGGGACGGCTCCGACCTGCCGCGCCTGGGCCGGGCCGAGAAGATCATGAAGCTCGCCGTGGCCTTTGGCGTGCAGCCGGCCCTGTAGCCACATCACCACCGCAGGAGACCCCGTGACCGATACCCGCTATCTGGTGCACGGGGTCTTTTGGGATGGTCCGGCGCCGGGGCCCGCCGCAGCGTCCGGCGGCAGGCCACCGGCGATGCGCCTGCAGGGCCCTGGCGGCGCCTTCACCGCACTGACGCTCGACGCCGGCACCCGCCTCGGTTTCCGGCTCGCCGCCCCGGGCAAGCACTGCCTCGGGCACCACCAGGTGCACGGACCTGCGGACCGGGACCACGTCCTGTGCCCGGACCGGGCTCCCGCCGCCAGGGGCAGCCAGTGCGAGCGGTGCTTCGTGCTGGACGACTCCCGGCTGATCCATGACTTCCACCGCGGCGGCCGGGTCCCGCCGGGCCTGCGCGCGTACCTGATGCAGCCGCACTGGCTCTACGTCGCCACCTTCGCCAACGGGGCCAGCAAGGTCGGCACCGCGTCCCACCCGCGCAAATGGAACCGGCTCGCCGAGCAGGGCGCCGTCGTCGCCCGGTACGTCGCCCGTGCCGAGGACGGCCGCGTGGTCCGCCTCCTTGAGGACATGATCACGCGCGAGGCCGGGCTGCCGCAGCAGGTCCGCGCTGCCGCCAAGGCCGCTGCGCTGCTCGCCCCGGCAGCCGCCGTCGACCTCGACGCCCTGAACGGACGGCTGGCAGGGGAGGCCCGGACCCTGCTCGCCGGTGCCGGCGGGGAGGGCTTCGCGGTGGTGGATGAACGGTGGGCCCGGCCGGAGCTCTCCGCGAAGGCCTGCGCCCCGGCTGCCCGGCACGCCTATCCGCACGACCTCGCGGCCGGAGCGCACGGGTTCCGGATCGACGCGCTGAGCGGCAGCATTGCCCTCGCGGCGCTGGATGGCAGCGGACTGGAATTCGTGGTGAACCTGGGCCAGCTCAAGGCCCGGGTGATCGAACTCGGTGACCACGGCTCGGACGTCCCGGCCGTGCAGGAAGCCTTGTTCTGACGCTGGATTTGCCCCGCGACGCGCAAATTACCGGACGCGCCCGTATTCCCGCGCCGGCAGGCAATGTGAGTGTCGCCAGGAATTTTTGCGGCTCGCGGCGTCGTCCGGCCGCCCCGGTAGACTGGCACGGTGCTGAATGAATTCTGGGCCACCGCGTCAACCACCTACAAGGTGCTCGTCTTCAGCGCCATGGGCCTGATCGCCCTCGGCATCATCCTCAGCGTGGTGGGCAACAGCACCGGCAACCAGCCCCTTGCCCTCGCCTCACTGGCAGTGATCGGACTCGGCCTGATCCTGCACATTGCCGGGCTTGTGGTCCGCGGCCAGGCGATCCGGAAAAACCTCAAGCGCTAGCGGCCGCGTTCCGCACCACATGGCTCCGGGCATGCTCCACCGCGTCCGGGAGGGATGTGAACAGGTGCTTGTGATGCCGCAGTGAGCGGATGACCCCCACATTGGTCACGAGCTCCAGATGCTGCGGCTGGACCCCCTTCAGCAGGACCGTGACCCCGCGCAGCTCCAGCGCGGAGACCACCTCAACGAGCATGTGGGCGCCCGTGGCGTCCAGCATCCGCAGCTGGGAGAGCCGGATGACGGCCACCTGGATGTCCCGGACCTGGCTGATCTCCTGCAGGACCCGCTCCGCTGCACCGAAAAACATGGCCCCGTCGAGCCGGAAGATGGCGATGTGCTCGTCGCCCGGAACCGGCGGCCCCGGGATGTCCTCGCGCCGGACCCCGCTCAGCGAAGCGAATGTCCGCAGCGTGAACACGGCGGCCGCGGCGAGTCCGATCTGGATGGCCACAATGAGGTCGAAGGCGACGGTAATGAGGGCGGTGACCACGAACACCGCGGCGTCGGCCCGGGTGGAGCGCAAAATCGCCGTGACGGTGTGCCGCGAGACCATGCGGACGGCCGTGACCATGAGGATGCCGGCCAGCGCCGCCAGCGGGATCCTGCCGACGAGCCCCGCCGCCAGGTAGATGATGGCCAGCAGCACCAGGGCGTGCACCACCGCGGAGAGCCGGGTCTTGGCCCCGGAACGGACGTTCACGGCGGTCCGGGCGATCGCGCCCGTCGCGGGCATGCCGCCGAAGAATCCGGCAGCGATCGAGGCCAGCCCCTGGCCGGTGAGCTCCCGGTCCGGGCTGTACGCGCCGGACGGACGGCCGTCGGGGCCGACCATGCCGGCGGCCACCCGGGCCGAGAGCAGGGATTCGATGGCGGCGAGCGTCGCGATGGACACGGCCGGCATCAGCAGGCCTCCCAGCGCGGCCGGATCGACAGAGGGCATCGAGGGCGCCGGCAGGGAGTGCGGAAGCGCGCCGATCCGCGGTATGTCCAGCGCCAGCATCTCCGACGCCGCGGTGGTGAGCAGCACTGCGATCAGGCTCGCGGGCAGGGCCTTGTTCAGCCTGGGCAGCAGGTACATCACGGCCGCGACGCATGCCACCACCGCGAGCGTTTCCAGCACGGTCGGCATGGTGGCCTGCGACGCGCTCTCGACGGCGGCCAGGAGGGTGTTGTGGCCCGGCGTTCCCTCGGTGCCCGTGGCCAAGGGAACCTGCTGGAGGAAAATGATGGCGGCGATACCGAGTGTGAAACCCTCCACGACCGGCCACGGGATGAACGCGACGGCCCGGCCCAGCCCGCTGGCGCCGAGGACCACGACCAGCAGCCCGGCCAATACAGAGACCAGGGCAATGCTGCCGACGCCGTGGACGGCGACCACCGGGGCCAGGACCACCACCATGGCGCCGGTCGGGCCAGAGACCTGGACGTTGGATCCGCCCATGACGGCGGCGACAAGTCCTGCCACCACCGCGGTGATGAGTCCGGCCTCCGCCCCGACCCCGGAACTGACCCCGAAGGCCAGGGCCAGGGGGAGCGCCACAATGCCCACCGTGATGCCGGCGAACAGGTCCGTCTTCCAGGCGGACCTCAAGAGCTCGTAGTCGCGGCGGGACGGCACAAACCGGGCGAAGCGTCCCCGTGCCGTGGCAGATGTCGTCGCCGGATCTGCTGCCTGTGCCGCGCTCACGTTGCCGCGGCGTCGAGGTGGCCGGTACTGTCGGCGTCGCCCGCGCGGTCGAGGTGGCCTGCCGGCAGCTCCTGCGCTATCCGGAGCTGTTCGCTGGAACCGGCGAGGGTGTCCAGCAGGAAGACCCGGGCAATCGCGAGCAGCTCCTTGATCTTGGGATGAGTCAGCCGGTAGGTCACGACATTCGCCGTCCGGACCGACGTCACCACACCGTGCCGGCGCAGCGTGCCCAGATGCTGGGACAGGTGCGAGGGCTCCAGCCCCGTCTCGGCGAGCAGGTAACTGACCGGCGCCGTATTGTCCGGCGCGGCCGCCAGAAGCTCGAGGATCCGGATTCGGGCCGGGTGCGCCAGGGCTTTGAACAGGTTGGCCTTGATTTCATACAGGGGGGTCTGCGCGGCGGAGATCATGGCGGGGAAACACTTTCTCGCATCCGTTCGCGGCGCGGTGCGGCGGCGCCCTCGGCGATTCGGATTGATGGATTGATGTTTTCATCATATCGCGCCGGTCAAGACCCGCCGGAGCGCCCGTCTGTGCCCGTCCGGTTCCCGGCGCGCACCCTGTCACGAAGCCGGACGGCTCCGGGCGTGGCGATAGGCTGGAACCATGACTATCAATCCGGACCTGCAGGGGCGCAGCTACCCTGCCGCAGAGGTGTATGACGTCGGCCGCGAGAAGATCCGCGAGTTCGCGCGCGCGGTCAAAGCCACCCACCCTGCCCACTTCGATGTTGCCGCCGCCGAGGCGCTGGGTCACAGCGACCTCGTGGCGCCGCCGACCTTCGCCATTATCGTCGCGCAGCGAGCCGACGCGCAGCTGATCGAGGATCCGGAATCCGGGATCGACTTCTCCCGCGTGGTCCACGCCGACCAGCGGTTCACGCACCACCGCCCGATCATCGCGGGGGACCGGTTGGTCGCCGAACTGCACGTCGACGGCGTCCGCGCCATGGGCGGCGGAGCCATGATCACCACCCGCTCGGAAATCTTCGCCCTGGCCCCCGGCGATGCCACCGGCGCCGCCGGCGATGCCACCGGTGCCGCCGGTGTCCGCAAGCCCGTCGCCACCACCACCTCGTCCATCCTGGTCCGCGGAGAGGGACAGTAGCCATGAGCATCGACATCGCAGCACTCACGGTCGGCCAGGACATTGGCAGCCGCAGCATTACCGTCACCCGCACCGACCTCGTCAAGTACGCCGGCGCATCCGGTGACTTCAACCCGATCCACTGGAACGAGGCCTTCGCCACCGGCGTCGGCCTGCCGGGCGTGATCGCGCACGGCATGTTCACCATGGGTGCGGCCGTCCAGCTCGTGACCGACTGGGCCGGCGATCCCGCCGCCGTCGTCGACTTCCAGACCCGCTTTACCAAGCCGGTTCCCGTCGCCGACACGACGGGGACACCGGAGTCCGGTGCCGTGATCGAGGTCAGCGGGGCCATCGGGGCCCTCGACGCCGACGCCGGCACCGCCCGCGTCGACCTCACGGTCGTCTCGGCCGCCCAGAAGGTCCTCGTCAAGGCCCAGGCCGTCGTCAGGGTGGCCTAGCCCATGGCGTTGCTGTGACGGCTAAGGAGACCAAAGACGTCTTCGTCCCGGCCGCCGAGATCACGCACTGGCGAAACGCCGTGGTGGTGGCCTACGCCGCGAGCGGAATCGCATTCTCCACCTGGGTGTCCCGGCTGCCGGCCATCCGCGACGGTCTGGACCTGACCCCGGGCACGATCGGGCTGCTCCTGCTCTGCATGACGGCGGGATCCTTCGTGTCCGTGTCCGCCTCGGGCCTGATTGTTCTTCGCCTTGGCTCCAAGCGCACCATCCGGATCGGCAGCATCATGGTCGGATTCGGGCTGGCGCTGGCAGGCTTCGGCACCTCGGTGCTCGCCAGCCCGGTGGCGGTTGCCGCGGGTCTGGCAATCATCGGGCTGGGCACCGCCAGCTGGAACACCGCGTCCAACGTCGAAGGGGCGGCGGTGGAACGCGCCGTCCGGCGGCACATCATGCCCCGGCTGCACGGCTCCTTCAGCCTGGGCACTGTGGCGGGCGCCGGGCTGGGCGCCTGGGCTGCCGCCGCCGGGATCCCGGTCTTCCTGCACCTGGCAGTGGTGGGCCTGCTGGTGGCCGGCTCGGTGACCACCGCGGCGGCCTGGTTCCGGGCGGACATCACGCCCCTCGAGGCGGAGCAGCCCTTCAAAGCGTCCGGGACAGATACCTTCGAGGATCCTTCCACCGGGCCCATCCCGATCGTCCGGCAGACGGACGCGGTCCCGGAGCCGCCCTTGGACAACAAACGCCTCATCGCCCAGGCCTGGCGTGACAGGCGCACCCTGCTGCTGGGCGTGCTGGTCCTCGGGCTGGCCCTGGCCGAAGGAGCGGCGGGGGACTGGGTGGCGCTGGCGCTGGCCGACGGCCACGGCCAGACCGACGCCGCCGGAGCCGCCGGGTACGGGCTGTTCGTCACCTTCATGACCATCGGCCGCTTCGCCGGCACCCTGGTCCTGGACCGCTTCGGCCGGGTCCCGGTGATGCGCTGGTGCGCCGCGCTGGCGGTTCTGGGCCTCGGCCTGTTCGTCTTCGCGCCGGTACCGTGGCTGGCCTACGTGGCCCTGGCCATCTGGGGACTCGGCGCGTCCCTGGGCTTCCCGGTCGGCATGTCCGCCGCGGCCGACGATCCCGTCAAGGCCGCCGCGCGGGTGTCCGTGGTGTCCACGATCGGCTACGGAGCGTTCCTGTGCGGGCCGCCGCTGCTGGGTCTGCTGGCCGAGCACGTCGGCATTCTCCACTCGCTGCTGGCCGTCATGGTGATGCTGATCGTCAGTTTCCTGCTCTCCCCGGTTACCCGTAAACTCCCCGCGCCCGTGCCCTTGCCGGGACAGAGCCGCTAGCCAGGTGCGGCCGGCACCGGCTTAGGCGGGCTGATGATCCCGGCTAGGCTGGTCAGGTGACCCAGATCCAGCTCTCCGCCCTGACCACCTCCGCCGTCGGCGGCCCCGCCGGCAGCTACATCGAGGCCCGCACCGAGGCCGCGATCATCGACGCCGTGCGCACCGCGGACGCCGCCGGCCAGTCCCTGCTGATCATCGGCGGCGGCTCCAACCTGTTGGTGTCCGACGCCGGGTTCCCCGGCACGGTGCTGAAGATCGCCTCCGACGGGTTCACCGTCGACGCCGAGGACTCCTGCGGCGGCGTGGCGGTGGTGGTCCAGGCCGGCCACAACTGGGACGCCTTCGTTGAACACGCCGTGAAGCATGCCTGGTCCGGCGTCGAAGCCCTCTCCGGAATCCCCGGTGCCACGGGCGCCACCCCCGTGCAGAACGTCGGCGCCTACGGGGCCGACGTCTCCCAGACGATCGCCGTCGTGCGCACCTGGGACCGGGAACGCAACGCGGTGAAGACCTTCACGAATTCCGAACTCAAGTTCGGCTACCGGGACTCCATCCTGAAGCAGACCACCGTCAACGGCTCACCGCGCTATGTGGTGCTCACCGTGGAATTCCAGCTCCCGCTCGGCCGGAAGAGCGCCCCGGTCCGCTACGCCGAACTCGCCCGGGTGCTCGGCGTCGAGCAGGGCCAGCGGGCCTACTCCACCGACGTCCGGCGCGAGGTGCTGCGGCTCCGGGCGTCCAAGGGCATGGTCTGGGACGCGGACGACCGTGACACCTACTCCACGGGATCCTTTTTCACGAACCCGATCGTGACCGAGGACGTCGCGGCACGGCTGCCGCAGGAGGCCCCGCGGTACCCCGCCGGTGCGGACGGGCTGACCAAGCTCTCGGCGGCGTGGCTGATCGACCAGGCCGGGTTCGCCAAGGGCTTCGGCCTGGACCCGGACAGCGTCTCGGGCGGCCGGGCCTCGCTGTCCACCAAGCACACCCTCGCCATCACTAACAGGGGAGGGGCGAGCGCGGCGGACATGCTGGCCGTCGCGCGCGAGGTCCGCCACGGCGTCGTCGAACGTTTCGGCATTGAACTGCACCCGGAGCCGCTGCTGATCGGCGTCGATCTCTAGGGAAGGTCCGGTCCCGGGAAAAGGGCCGCTGCCCGGGCAAGGCCGGGGCAGCGCCGGCGGGGCGCCCGCGCGCCCCGGCTACGGTTCCGTGTGGCGGGGTGCCACCTTGCTGAAAAGCATGAAGGTGAAACCCGAGGCCGCGGCCCCGAGCAGGAAGACCTGGCAGAACGCCACGGACTGGACGCTGGGCCCGCTTTGCAGCACCAGTCCGGCGCACGCAAACGCCACGGCGCCGGCGAGGAACGCCAGGGAGCCGAGCAGGAAGGCCTGCACGGTGGCCGGAAATTCGCCGCCATAGTCGAGCTGGAGCTCCCGGCCCTGCGGGGCAATGCTGCCGTGCTTCACAGCCGCCTGCACCCGTGCCTGAGACCGTGACTGAGGCTGTGACCGTGCCCGCGGCTGCAACGCCGCGGCCGTGACGAAGCTGGCCACGGACACCGCCATGGACAAGGCGGCCACCAGCTGCAGGGTGCTCATCATGGGCGAGAGCCGGGTACCGCTGGCGATGGCGACGGCGAGCCCGGCAGCCATGCCGGCGGCGCTGGACGCCCAGCCCAGCAGGGCCAGCTTCCGGCACAGGGGCCGCAGCAGCGGCCACACCTCACTCATAGTCATGATTCAAGGGTAGGGAAGCCTGCTGGATGGCGGCTGGGAACAGCCGGGCAACAACCCGACAGGCAACACAGGCGGCTTACCATGGTTCCATGGCAGCAGTGACGGGCATCCGCCGGCTTGGCCCCGGAATCATCGGCAGGCTGCGGCTGGCCGCCCAGGGACTGCTGGGACCGGGGTTTCAGTCCGTCCCCGACGCCGTCCGCGGCATGACGGCGATGCAGGCCCAGGACCTGCAGGCCGTGCTCTGGGCCGTCGGCCAGCGCGTGCCGGGTTCCCGCGCCGAAGACGTCCGCGGGGCGCTGGACCGGGCGGAGATCGTCCGTTCCTGGCCAATGCGCGGTACTTTGCACGTGCTGGCACCCGAGGACTTGAAATGGATGCTGGCCATCACCTCCGACCGGCTGATCCAGGGCCTGGCCCGGCGCCACCGGGAGCTCGAGATCACGGCAGCGGACGTCGACGCCGCCGCGGCAACTGCCCTGCAGCTGGTCTCTGGAGGAGCTGCCAGCCGGGCGGAGCTGTTCCAGGCCTTCGAACGGGCGGGTCAGTCCACGGCGGGCCAGCGCGGCATCCATCTGCTCGGGATCCTGTGCCAGCGGGGGTTGCTGGTGCAGGGTCCGCTGGCCGGCAACCAGCAGCTGGTCGTGGCCTTTGGCGACTGGATCACCGAGTCGCGGACCCTGGGCCGGTCCGACGGCATCGCCGAGTGGCTGCTGCGCTACTTTCGCAGTCACGGCCCCGCCACGGAACGTGATTTTGCCTGGTGGGCCGGCATCCCGCTGACGGAAACCCGGGCGGCCCTGGCCCGGGTGTCGGACCAGCTGGCGGAACTGGAGTTTGAGGGGACCAGCTATTGGCTCTCTGCAGAGACAGCCGCGCTGCTCGACGACGGCGTCCCCGGTCAGCGCACGGTGCTGGCGCTGCCGGGGTTCGATGAATTCCTGCTCGGCTACGCGGACCGGTCCCTCGTGCTGCCGCCGGAGCATGCCGACAAGATCGTCCCCGGCGGCAACGGCGTGTTCAAGAAGACCATTGTGGCCGGCGGCGGCGTGATCGGCACCTGGGCCGGGCCGCCGGGCCGCAGGGGAGCCGGCGTCGTGCCCGAACCCTTCGACGCCGTTAACGGGCTGCGGCCTGCAGCCCAAAAGTCTTTTGGGCTGCAGGCCGCGAAATACCGCAGATTCCTTGGCGCCTGAACAGGTGCCTGAACTTCCGCCTGAAGGGTGCCGGAACGTCCGCCTGAAGGGGTGTCTGAACGTCCGCCTGTATGCGTGTCCCGGACGGGCTCCTAGAGGTTTCCGGTGGCGATGCGGAGCATGCGCCGCAGCGGCTCCGCGGCGCCCCACAGCAGCTGGTCGCCCACCGTGAACGCGCTGATGTACTGCGGACCCATCTCAAGCTTGCGGATCCGGCCCACCGGAATGTCCAGGGTGCCGGAGGCCGCCACGGGCGTGAGCTCGGCCATCGAGGCTTCCTTGGTGTTTGGCACCACGCGGGCCCACTGGTTGTCCGCGTCCACGAGCTTCTCGATCTCGGCGACCGGGAGGTCCTCGCGCAGCTTCAGTGTCAGGGCCTGGGAGTGGGAGCGCATCGCACCGATCCGGATGCACAGGCCGTCCATGACGACGCGGTTGGCGGCGGAGGTGCCAAGGATCTTGTTCGTCTCCACCCCGGCCTTCCATTCCTCCTTGGACTGGCCGTTGCCGAGGTCCGCGTCGATCCAGGGGATCAGGGAACCGGCCAGCGGAACGCCGAACTGTGTGGCGTCGATGCCGGCGCGCTGGTGTGCCAGGACCTTGCGGTCGATTTCGAGGATCGCCGACGCCGGGTCGTCCAGTTCGGAGCTGACCTCGGCGTTGAGGCTGCCGAACTGGTTCAGCAGTTCACGCATGTGGCGTGCCCCGCCGCCGGAGGCCGCCTGGTACGTCATGGAGGTGCCCCATTCGACCAGGTCGTTCTTGAAGAGCCCGCCCAGGCCCATCAGCATGCAGGACACGGTGCAGTTGCCGCCGACGTAGTCCTTCACCCCGCCGGAGAGGCCGGCGTCGATGACGTCCCGGTTGATGGGGTCCAGCACGATGATGGAATCCTCATTCATGCGCAGCGTGGAGGCGGCATCGATCCAGAGGCCGTCCCAGCCGCGGCTGCGGAGCTCGCCGTGGACCTGCTTGGTGTAGTCCCCGCCCTGGGCGGTGACAATAATGGGCAGCTTCGCCAGCGTCTCGAGGTCGAACGCGTCCTCAAGCTTGCCGGCGGCGCCCGCAGCGGCGCCGGCCAGGGCCGGGGCGGCACCGCCCGCGTTCGAGGTGGAGAAGAAGACCGGGTTGATGTTGGCGAAGTCGCCCTCATCCTGCATGCGCTGCATGAGGACGGAACCGACCATGCCACGCCAACCAACCAGGCCGACGGACGGGGTAGCTGCTGTAGTCATGGGCCCAGTTTAGACTTCGCGGCCCGCCCGGCGCAGTCGGTTACGTCACGCGTTATAGTCGCCGCGGGGCTCTTCCAGCAGTGCCGCCTTGCGCCGGCGCAGCGCGAAAACCGCCCCGAACGTGAAGACCTGGGTCACCACCACCAGCACGATCGCCCCGAGGATCTTGTTGCCGCCCAGGATCATGGTCAGCCCCACGACCGCGGAGAGCAGTGCGAGCAGGGGCAGGAGCATGTACCCCAGGACAAAGAGTGTTTCTGGCTTCCTCAGCATTACTTGGCCTCCGTCCGGCGCCACAGCGTGATCCGGTAGCGGGTGCCGTTGGCGGAGGTCAGCCAGCCGTTGGCCGGGAGGCTGGCCGAGACGGTCCAGTCGTAGCCGAGTTCCGGAGCGAAGGTGTCCCCTTCGGCGCTGGTGTCGATGGTGGTGACGACGGCGACGTCGGCAAGGTCCAGAGACTGGGCAAAGATTTCGCCGCCGCCGATGATCCACACGGTCTCATGGCCGGCCACGAACTGGGATTCAAGCAAGGCGTCATCGAGCGACGCCACCGCGACGGCGCCTTCCGCGCCCGGGGTGTCCCGCCAGGCGGCCTGGCGGGTGATGACGATGTTCGTCCGGTCGGGCAGGGGGCGGTACTTGTCCGGGAATGATTCCCAGGTCTTGCGTCCCATGATGACCGGGTGGCCGGTGGTGAGGCGGCTGAAGTGCGACATGTCTTCGGGCAGGTGCCACGGCATGTCGCCGGCCTTGCCGATCACCCCGGTGCTGGTCTGGGCCCAGACGAGCCCGAGGCCAGTGGTGGACGCTCGGAGTTGCTCCGTGAAATCGCCGGGCTGCACGCCCGCGGTGTTGTCGTTGCTCATACGGCTATCGGGGCCTTAATCGTCGGGTGGTGCTGGTAGCCGACCACCTCGAAGTCCTCGAGGGTGTAGTCGAAGATGGAGTCCGGCTTGCGGGTGATGTTCAGCTGGGGGTAGTCGTAGGGCTCGCGGGCGAGCTGCTTGAGGACCTGGTCCATGTGGTTGTCGTAGATGTGGACATCCCCGCCGGTCCAGACGAATTCGCCCGGTTCCAGGCCGGTCTGCTGCGCGATCATGCGTGTCAGCAAGGCGTAGGACGCGATGTTGAAGGGCACGCCCAGGAAGGTGTCCGCCGACCGCTGGTACAGCTGGCACGAAAGCTTGCCGTCCGCCACGTAGAACTGGAAGAACGCGTGGCATGGGGGCAGGGCCATGTCCTTGAGTTCGGAGACGTTCCAGGCCGAGACGATGTGCCGGCGCGAATCCGGGTTGGACTTCAGGTTCTTGATGAGTTCGGCGATCTGGTCGATGTGGCCGCCGTCGGGCGTGGGCCAGGAACGCCACTGGACCCCGTAAACGGGACCGAGTTCGCCGTCGGCGTCGGCCCATTCGTCCCAGATGGTGACGCCCTGGTCCTGCATCCATTTGACGTTCGTGTCGCCGCGGAGGAACCAGAGCAGCTCCACCGCCACGGACTTGAAATGCACCCGCTTGGTGGTGATCAGCGGGAAGCTCTTGCTCAGGTCGAAGCGGAGCTGGCGGCCAAAAACACTCAGGGTGCCGGTGCCGGTGCGGTCCGATTTGTGCGTGCCGTGCTCGAGGACGTCGCGCAGGAGGTCTTCATAGGGCGTAGGGATGCTCACCGTTCCAGTCTACTGAGAACTCGCCGGCTCTCCTTATTTGTGTGACCCGCCCTGCCTCGCCCGCAGGATCGCCAGCAGTGCCGCGTCGTCGAGCCCGGCAGTGCGGCCTTCCGTAATGCAGCGGTCGACGGCGGCGATCACCTCCACCGGGACCGTGCCCGGCGGAGGTGCGGGCGGGGGCAGGATCGGCTGGCTGCCGGCGACCACCGTGCCGTTGCGCCGCCGGGTTTCGACCAGTCCGGCCAGTTCGAGTTCCTTGTAGGCCCGCGCGACTGTCCCGGCAGCGAGGCCCAAGTCCGACGCGAGGCTGCGGACGGTTGGCAGCCGGGTTCCCGCTGCAAGCGTCCCGAGGCTGATGAGGGAGGCGATCTGGGTCCGGATCTGCTCGAAGGGGGGAACCGGCGAACGCAGGTTGATGGCGATGCCCGCCCTCACGCGGCGACTTCCTTCCGCGGCAGGGGAGCCGGGGTCTTCCGGGCCAGGCCGCCCACGGGGACGACGGCGATGAGCACGGCACTGGCGGCCAGGACAGCGCCGGCCAGGGTCGCGGGCCACCACGATCCGGCGGCCGGATCGACGGCGTCGCCGAACGCGTCCGACCCGAACACCGCCGCCCAGGCATTGGTCTGGGTCAGCAGCAGGACACCGGCCTGGGCCGTGAGGGTTGCGGCGAGGGTCCGCACGATGCGGTGGACAGTGATGGCGCGCAGCGCGGCGTCCAGACCGCGCGGGGCGTCGCGGATGCCCTGGCGGGACCGGGCCCGGAGGAACGCCGGCAGGGCGGCAACGCAGGTCCCGGCCGTGAGCAGCGCAACCGGAACCCAGCCGGAATCTTCGGCCAGCAGGGCCCGCCCCGCGGTGGTGACGGCGAGGGCTGCCAGGAAGACCAGCAGCGCCAGGACCGCCGTGGTCAGCAGGGCGGCGTTGACCGGCTGCCGGGGCCAGGTGCGCGGCGCCTCGGGCGATCCGTAGTTGCGCTGCAGGACCAGCTCGCCTCCGGCGATGACCAGCAGGACGCAGATGCCCATCAGGGCCACGAGTCCCGCAAGTCCGTAGCCGGCGGCCGCCATGATCACGGGGGCGAGGAAGGCTCCGGCGACCAGCGGCACGGCGGCCGCGAGGCCCAGGAGCGCTCCAAGTGAGGAGACCAGCCTGGCGGCCGGGTGCTGGCGGCCGGTGGCGATCCCTGATTCCGGCCGGTTCCGGACGCCCAGCCCGGCGGAAGCAAGCCGAGGCGGCCGCCACCACCACATCACGAGCAGAACCACGGTCGCCGCGAGGCCGGCGAAGTTCGTCCACGATCCCGTTTGCTGGGCCGGATCGGGACGGGCCGCGAAGTTCCCCGCGATGACTGCCAAGCCGGCAGCCACTGTGGACACTGTGCGCAGCAGCCGGTTCATCGCGATGGTCCGCAGTACAGCGTTGTCCGCCGCGTCAAGGGACTCCAGCTGTCGGCGGCGGCCGATCAGCCACAAAACCAGCCACGTGCCGACGGCCAGCACCAGCAGGGCGCCGCCGAGCCAGGCGGCCACCTCCGGTCCGGGGATACGGCCGTCGCCGCCGCTGTTGTAGTAGCCGTACGCGCCGTCGCTGACCGTAGTGGGAGCCACGGCCGCGAACCCGGGCAGCGTGGCAGTCCGGGCGATGGCCGCGGCAGCCGAGACGAAGATCGCAGCCGTGGTCAATGCCAGCCTGCGGGGCAGGAAGTCTTTGATGCGCCGCACGGACAGCACGGCCTGCCGCCGCATTCGCCGCGGACCCGGGTAGCTGACCTGTCCCAGGGCATGCACGCCCAGGCAGCCCAGGACGGGCCATGCCAGCGCCGGGATGATCGAGTCGGCGCCCACCACGGCGGACGCTGACGGATTGGCCGGGATGATGCCCAGGGTCATGGCGCCCTGGAGTGAGCTCGCGAGCCAGCCGATCACACCTACCCACAGCCCGTGCTCCGACACTGTCTGCGGCGACGTTCCGGTCCCGGGAGCCCAGATCACCCACCGCAGAACGGCATACACCAGCAGGGCGGCGATCGCCGGGCCGAGCAACAGCATCGGCGGCACGTTCAACAGGACCGGCACGGAATCCCCCAAGATTCAGCAGTAATGTATCAAGCTATTGATACAAACTAGGCTTAGGGCCCCCCGGGGTCAAGGACCTCAGTCGTCGAACGGCTTGAACCGCTCCACCGCGACCACTTTTTTCTTGCTGCCGCGGGCGACGTGGCAGACCACGATCTCGCCCGGCGCCAGGAACGGGTCCGAGGACGGCAGCAGGTCCCGCAGCCGGGAGTTCATGTGCTTCGCGAGTTGCTTCAGGACCGTGGGCAGGGCCGGACGGTGCGTACACAGCGCCACGGCCCGCTGCTTGTCGAACAATCCCTCGACGACGGCTGCCGTCTTGTGCGGGCTGCGGCTGTGCCGGTGCTCGGTGAGGGCCTCGTTGAGCTTGACCTTGGCGTCGGCCGCCTTGGCGTAGGGTGCGATGGTGGCCACGCACCGCAGCCACGGGCTTGAAACGATCCGCGCGGGCTTCCACGCCTGCAGGAGCCGCCCCACCGACTGCGCCTGCCGCATGCCGGTGGCGGCCAGCGGACGGTCGCCCTCGGCCTTGGACCAGGACGAGCGGGGCTTGGCCTTCGCGTGGCGCACGATCAGCAGCGGCCAGGTCGCCAGCTCCCCGCGGTCGTGGGCGTTCACCAGGTGCTGCAGCGGCTCGATGTCGCTCGGGTTGCTCAGGAGGCGGGCGGCCTTCTCGGGCGGGCACCACATGACGCTGTCGACTTCCGTGCCGTCCGGGATCAAGGCGGCGCCGTCGACGTCGACCGCCCAGTAGTGGACCACCTTCAGCCCGGCCGCCACATGGTAGTGGATGGGCGGGAGCGGGATCCCCAGGGGGGCGGTGAGCCCGATCTCCTCCTCCACCTCGCGCACGGCGCACTCCGGGATGGTCTCGCCGGCGTCGATTTTGCCCTTCGGCCAGGACCAGTCGTCATACCGCGGACGGTGGATCAGCAGGACCTCGAGCTGGTCCTTGTTTACCGAATTGAGGCGCCACGGGATGGCGCCCGCCGCCGTGACGGAAACCTCTTCACCGGGTTGGTCAGCCTGGTCCGCAACCAGTGCATCGCTGCTCACACTCACGATCCCTACCGCAGGCTGGTCGAGCGCTGGCGCGAGCGGGAGGCGAGCAGCCAGGACTGCACGTCCTTGAGGTCCTGGCCGTCTTCCGCCAGGTGGTGGCGGGTCCATTCACCCTGCTTGTCCAAATGCCAACTCGCCGTTTCGGGCACCATGTAGCGGTTGAGCAAGTCCAGGACATAGCTCGTGTCGTCGCCGCTCGTCAGCTGCACGAGGGCTTCAACCCGGCGGTCGAGGTTGCGGTGCATCATGTCGGCCGAGCCGATGTAAACCACCGGGTCGCCGGCATTGGCGAACGCGAAGACGCGGGAGTGTTCCAGGAAGCGGCCCAGCACGGAGCGGACCGTGATGTTCTCGCTCAGGCCGGGAACGCCGGGCCGCAGGGAGCAGATGCCGCGGACAATGACATCCACCTGCACTCCGGCCTGGGACGCGCGGTACAGGGAATCGATGATGGCTTCGTCCACCATCGAATTGACCTTGATCTGGACGCGGGCGGGGATGCCGGCCCGGGCGTTCCTGATCTCGGTTTCGATCCTGTCGATCAGCCCGGAACGGACCGAGCGCGGCGCCACGAGCAGCCTCTTGAACGTGGACTTCGGCGCGTAGCCGGAGAGCTGGTTGAACAGCTTCGAAAGGTCTTCGCCGACCTGTTCGTTCGCCGTCAGCAGGCCCAGATCCTCGTAGTAGCGGGCCGTGCGGGGGTGGTAGTTGCCAGTGCCGATGTGGCAGTAGCGGCGCAGGCCGTCCACTTCCTGGCGGACCACGAGGGAGAGCTTGCAGTGGGTCTTGAGCCCCACGATGCCGTACACCACATGGACGCCTGCCTGTTCCAGTTTCCGGGCCCAGGAGATGTTCGCCTGCTCGTCAAAGCGCGCCTTGATCTCCACGAGCGCCAGGACCTGCTTGCCGGCCTCGGCGGCGTCAATCAGGGCATCGACAATCGGGGAGTCACCGGACGTGCGGTACAGGGTCTGTTTGATGGCCTGGACTTTGGGGTCCGCGGCTGCCTGTTCCAGGAACGCCTGGACCGACGTGGAGAAGGAGTCGTACGGGTGGTGCAGGAGGATGTCCCGTCGCCGCATGGCGGCAAAGACGTTGGCCGCCTTGGACGTTTCCGATTCGTTGAGGTAGCGCGAGGTGTGCGGGACGTGCTTGGGGTAGTGCAGGTCCGCCCGGTCGATCCCGGCAATCACCGAGAGTCCGCGCAGGTCCAGCGGCGCCGGCACGGAGTAGACCTCGGATTCCTCGACGCCGAGCTCGCGGATCAGCAGGGCACGGATGTTCGGGTTGATGTCATTGGTGACCTCAAGGCGGACGGGCGGGCCGAACCGGCGGCGCAGGAGTTCCTTCTCCAAGGCCTGCAGCAGGTTTTCGGCGTCGTCCTCTTCGACCTCGACGTCCTCGTTGCGGGTCACGCGGAAGATGTGGTGTTCCAGGACCTCCATGCCGGCGAACAGCTGGTCCAGGTGCACGGCGATCACTTCTTCGAGCGCGATGAACCGTGCCACCCGTCCCGGGACGGAGCCGGCGCGGGCGCCGTCGATGGAGATCAGGCGCGGGAGCTGGTCAGGGACCTTGACACGGGCGAAGAGCTCCTTGTCGCTGACCGGGTTGCGGACCACCACGGCGAGGTTCAGGGACAGCCCGGAGATGTAGGGGAACGGGTGCGCCGGGTCCACGGCCAGCGGCGTCAGGATCGGGAAAACTTTTTCCGCGAACATGGCGCTGAGCTGGTCCTTGGCCTGCGAGTCGAGTTCCTCCCAGTGCATCAGGTGGATGTGCTCATAGGCCAGCGCCGGACGGATCTGTTCGGCGTAGACCCGGGCGTGGCGCTGCTGCAGCCGGTGGGCCTCCTCCCCGATCTGCTCCAGGACCTGCATGGGGCTCAGCCCGGCAGGGGAGGGGACGGCGAGCCCCGTGGCGATCCGCCGCTTCAGCCCGGCCACCCGGACCATGAAGAACTCGTCCAGGTTGGAGGCGAAGATGGACAGGAAGCTGACCCGCTCCAGCAGGTACAGGTTGGGGTCCTCGGCCAATTCCAGGACCCGCGCGTTGAACGCAAGCCAGCTCAGTTCCCGGTCCAGGAACCGGTCGGGGCGGATGTCGCCTTCCGGTTCCGGGTTCGGCGCGAACTCCGGAATATCGATCCGGTCCTGCGTGGCGCGCGAGGCCGGCACTTCGGAGGAGCCAAAGCGGGCACGTACCGGACGCGCCCCCTTTTCCGGCGTTGCTGGTTCAGACGTGGATGTCCGGGCGGTATCCCGTGGCATGGTGTCTCCTCAATGCTGGCGCGATGTAGCTTCAACCTTACAAGCAATCATGGCCGGATGACCCCAGGTTTCGGCCCGGGCCGGGACGGTTATCCGCCGACTTGACTAACGCCGTCCGGCGCGGGAGCGGCGGCCTGTGCTGGCTGCTGCGGCAGCGGCGCGTACATCACATCGACATCCCAGCGGGTGAATCCGAGCCGGCGGTAGAGGGCGACGGCGGGGGTGTTGTCGGCATCGACGTAGAGCATGACGGCGCGGAGCCCCAGGCCCTGGAGATGCCTGATGCCGGCGACCGTGAGGGCCTTGCCGAGCCCGGACCCCTGGGCATCGGGGGTCACGCCCACCACGTAGACCTCGCCCATTGCGGGGTGGTCGCCGTGCCGGGGGTGCACCTTGGTCCAATGGAATCCCAGGATCCGGTCCGCCGGGTCGACGGCCAGCAGGAAGCCCGCGGGATCAAACCACGGTTCGGCCATCCGGGCGTCCAGATCGGCCCGCGTCATGTTGCCTTGCTCCGGGTGGTGGGCGAAAGCGGCCTTGTTTGCGGCCAGCCAGCCGTCCTCGTCCCGGCCGGGCACGAAGGTGCGGAGCTGTACGCCGTCCGGGAGGTGCGCCTCCGGCAGGGCCGCTGCCGCCGTCATCAACCGCATCTTCCACAGCTCACGCACGGCGCCGTAGCCGTAGCGGGCTGCGAGGTCGGCCGCGGCCTCGTGGTTTCCGTGGGACCAGGCTTTCAGGCCGGCGAAGCCGCGGACGGTCTTCAGTTCGCCCAGCAGGCGGTCGCCCACGCCCTGGTTGCGGTAGCTGGGATGGACGGCGACCTCGAGGATGCCGGTGCCGTCGGGTTCCTCGATGACGACGGCGACACCGGCCAGGTCCTGCGCCGTCGCGGGATCCAACTTGTCGTCAGGGGCATAGAGGGCCAGGGCAAGCACCGAGTGCTCGCCCGTATCGCCGGCGCGCAGCGTGACAAGGGTCTGTTCGGACAGCGGCGGATTGCCGTCGGACTCTTCCGCCGCGGCGACAAGGGCGGCGACGTCCCGCAGCAGCGCGGCGTCCACGGTTCCTTTTTCAGTGTGTACGGGCCAGTTTTCCGGGTGCGCAGGGCTCATGGTGCAAGGCTATCGGGTGCATGGGGGTCAGCGGCCGATTTTGTCGAACTGCGGACGGCCCCGTATAGTCGTTATCTCGTCCGGCGTTGAGCCAGATGCGAGGGGGATCCACCACTGGGGTGGCCTCGATACGTTCGACCCGTATGTCCTCCACTGAGAAGTACTGCTAGATACTGAGAAGTTTGTGCCGATGGTTTGGTGCACCAAGAAGGCCCCGGACTCTGGATTCCAGAGTCCGGGGCCTTCTGCGTTCAGTGCTTGTGTACAGTGCTTGTGTCTAGTGCCTGCGTACCGGCGCCGCCGCGTTGTGGCGGCCGTGGCGCTCAGGCCTCGGTCAGTTCGTCCTCGGGCTGGCGGACCAGGGTCAGGCGGTAGCCGACGTTGCGGACGGTGCTGATCAGGTTCTCGTGGTCGGCGCCCAGCTTGGCCCGCAGCCGCCGGACGTGGACATCCACGGTGCGCGTGCCGCCGTAGTAGTCGTAGCCCCAGACTTCGGTCAGCAGCTGCTGGCGGGTGAACACCCGGCCGGGGTGCTGGGCCAGGTATTTCAGCAGCTCAAATTCCTTGAAGGTCAGGTTGAGCGCGGCGCCGTTGACCCGTGCGGTGTAGCTGGCCTCGTCAATCACGACGCCGGCGGCCCGGATTTCGGTCGGCACGTCCTCCTTCTCCGGAACGGCGCGCGCGACGCCGAGCCGGATCCTCGCCTCGACTTCTGCCGGGCCCGCGGATTCCAGGAGGATGTCGTCCACGGCCCACGCCGAGGAGACCGCGGCCATGCCGCCCTCGGTGAGGATCAGCATCAACGGGGCGCTGAGGCCGGTGGCCTTGAGCAGCTGGGTGAGGGAACGTGCGCCGACCAGGTCCTTGCGGGCATCGAGCAGGACGATGTCGCAGGGGTCGGTCTCGAGCAGGGCAGTGGGCTCGGCCGGAAGGATATGCACCCGGTGGTTCAGCAGTTCCAGAGCAGGCAGGACGTCCACGGATGTTCCCGTGCTGTTCGTCAATAGCAGGATGTGCGACATTGTTCCTCCAAGGGGTGTCCGCGCATCGTTGGGCGTCTTGTTGCTGATGTTGAGTATACCTAAGGGCCCCATTCCGGCCATGGTCCCGTCACCTCCGGCGCCTCCTTTTGCGACACATACCGTTCACATAGGGCAGGATTGAACCGTCAGGGCCCGCGGCCCGTCGAAATTGAGCCGAGTCGAATTGGGGTCCGCAGTGAGCGAAGGTCTGGCCATGCTGGGTCTGCCGATGGCGAGCAGACAGTGAAGCCGTGGAGCGTCGGGATCATCGGCCTGGCCGGTCTCGCGGCGATTGTCGCCGGAGCCTATGCCTCGCCTGAGGTCCTCCTGGCCGTCGCGGCGCTCGCCGCCGCCGGCATCGGTATCGGCTGGCCCTACTTTCTCGGCATCCCCGCCAAGAAGACGCTCGCGGTCTTGATTGGCCTGCCCGGCGTCGGGTCGGCAGTGGCTGCGACCTATCTCCCGGCTCCGGGCTTCCTGGACTGGACGCCGTCGTTCTTGGCCGTCGGGGTCATGGCAATCTTCGTCATGCAGCTGATCCGGGGCACCGGTCAGGCCCAGCGCCTCGAATCCACCCTGGGCTCGTGCGCGGGTGTCCTGCTCTCCTGCCTCGGCGCCGGCTGGATTGCGAGTTCGCGCTTCAACGGGGTCCGCGAAATGATCCTCGTGGCGGCCATCAGTTCGGCGATCGCGCTGCTGGCGGGGCTGATCCGCTGGCCGGACCGGATCGTGGCGCCGCTGGGCATCGTGAGCGCCGGCCTTGCCGGGCCGCTCGCCGGCCTGGTGTTCTCCGACATTGCCGTGCTGCCGGCGGCCCTCGTCGGCGTCGTCGTGGGGGCGGTGCTGGTGAGTTTCCGCCGCCTCGTCATCCTCAACGGTGAGGGCCTGAATGTTTTGGCGGCCGTGGGCATGGGGCTCGGGCCGGTTTCTGCTGTCGGTTCACTGGCCTACTTCATAGACAAACTACTCATCTACTAAGCGTTAGGATGGCATCATGTCCGTACTTGCATATGAGATCTTTTTCCTTGTCCTGCTTGGCGTGGCCAGCCTGTCCATGGCGTGGTTTGCCGGCTTTGTCGTGTACCGCCTCTTCAAAGGCCAGAAGTAAGACGTTCCAGACCCCGTAGCTTCCAGAGGTAGATGCTGTGCCGATTGAAATCCCTACTGATCTGACCCCCGAAATCGTTCCGCTGTCCTGGCTCATTGGTGAGTGGGAGGGCAGCGGCCGGCTGGGGGCTGGAGACGAGGACTCCGAGCACTTCCTGCAACACGTCTCGTTTACGCACAACGGCCTGCCGTACCTGCAGTACCGTGCCGAGAGCTGGCTGACCGACGACGAGGGCACCAAACTGCGTCCCCTCACCGTCGAGACCGGCTTCTGGGCGCTGGAGCGTAAGCAGCGCGAGGAGGACGGCGGCCCCGGCCTGATCCCGGCGGACATCGTCCCGGTGCTCAAGAGCGCCGACGAGGTGGAGGCCCTGCGCAACAGCGACGGCGGCTTCGACATCTCGGTCTCCATCGCCCACCCCGGCGGGATCTCGGAGCTGTACTACGGCCAGATCAAGGGCCCCCAGATCCAGCTCAGCACCGACATGGTGATGCGCGGCAGCCACTCCAAGGAGTACACGGCGGCCACCCGGATCTTCGGGCTGGTGGAAGGAAACCTGCTGTGGCGCTGGGACGTGGCCACCGGCAAGAATTCGACGGCGGGCGGCGGCCTGGAGGCCCACGCATCGGCCATCCTCGCCAAAGTAGGCTAATTACGCGGTCTCACTGATTTTTCCGTTGTCACCATCGACCCAGGAGAAATGCCGTGAACGACACAGTCACCAGCTCAGCCGGCAGCACAGCACCCGGCAGCGCCAGCTACGCCGACCTCAAGGCCGTGTTCTTCAACGGCACGCTCAAGAAGTCCCCGGACGTGTCCAACACCCAGGGCCTGATCGAGGTCAGCCGCCGGATCATGGAGAAGCAGGGCGTCACCACCCGCGTGATCCGCACGGTGGACCACGACATCGCCAGCGGGGTCTACCCGGACATGCGCGAACACGGCTGGGCCACCGATGAGTGGCCGGAACTCTACCCGGCCGTCCAGGAAGCGGACATCGTCGTCGTCGCGGGGCCCATCTGGCTGGGGGACAACTCCTCGCAGACCAAGAAGCTCATCGAGCGCCTCTACGCCCACTCCGGGCAGCTGAACGCGAAGGGCCAGTGGGCCTACTATCCGAAGGTGGGCGGCTGCCTCATCACCGGCAATGAGGACGGCATCAAGCATTGCGCCATGAACGTCCTGTACAGCCTCCAGCACGTCGGCTTCACCATCCCGCCGCAGGCCGACGCCGGCTGGATCGGTCCCGTCGGGCCGGGACCGAGCTACCTTGACCAGGGGTCCGGGGGGCCGGAGAGCGATTTCACCAACCGCAACACCACCTTCATGACCTGGAACATGCTGCACCTGGCGCGCATGCTCAAGGATGCGGGCGGCATTCCCGCCTACGGAAACCTGCCCGATGCCTGGAAAGCGGGCACCCGTTTCGACTTTGAAAATCCGGAATACCGCTAGGACCGGCCTGCCCCACAGTCCGGCGGAGCCAGATTGTCCCTGCCGGGGCCGGAACCTGCCGGGGCCGGAATACGCACCGAGCTAAGGACGTTCCTTTCAATATGACTATCAAAAGCCCCCTGTTGTTGCGCCCGGCCGCGGTTGAGGCCGGCGGCGCCGATGCCGGCGTCGCCGCCCACTACGGCGAGCCGCTCCGGGAGCAGCGGGCGCTGGCCGCCGGCACCGCCGTCGTCGATCTCTCACACCGCGGTGTGGTGACGGTCAGCGGGCCGGACCGCCTGAGCTGGCTCAACACGCTGTCCTCCCAGCAGCTCACTTCGCTGGCCCCTGGCCAGTCCACCGAACTGCTGTTGCTGAGCGTGCAGGGCCGGATCGAATTCGACGCCAGGGTGGTGGACGACGGCGCCACGACCTGGCTGATCGTCGAGGCAGCCGAGGCGGCCCCGCTCGCCGAATGGCTCAACAAGATGAAGTTCATGCTCCGGGTCGAAATCGCGGACGTCTCCGCCGACTGGGCCGTACTCGGCTCCACACACCGCATCCCGGAATGGGAGGCGCTGCAGGCCTGGCAAGACCCGTGGCCGCACGTCGGCGCCGGCGGCTACTCCTACGCTGTGGTGGGCGAGGACGCCCATCCAGGACTGGAACGGCCCTGGTTTGAGTACCTGGTCCCCGCGGACGAGCTGGTCGCGACCGTGGGCGACCGTGCCCTCGCCGGCACCATGGCGTCCGAAGCGCTGCGGATTGCGGCGTGGCGGCCCCGCTGGGGCGCGGAAACGGACGACAAGACCATCCCGCATGAGCTCGACCTCCTCCGCACTGCCGTGCACCTGGCCAAGGGCTGCTACAAGGGCCAGGAGACGATCGCGCGAGTCCACAACCTGGGCCACCCGCCGCGCCGTCTCGTGTTCCTCCAGCTCGACGGTTCCCAGCACACCCTGCCCGCGGCCGGCAGCGAGGTGCGTGCGGGCGAGCGGAAGGTGGGCACCGTGACCTCCGTGGCGCAGCACTACGAGATGGGCCCCGTCGCCCTGGCCGTGATCAAACGCTCCGTCGCCCCGGACGAGGTCCTGACCGTCGTGGACGGGGACGAGCCGTACTCCGCGGCCCAGGAAGTCATTGTGGCCCCCGACGCCGGCCAGGTGGTAGGCCGCCAGACCGGCTTCCTGCGGGGCACCCGATGAGCGGCGAGTCCAAAGTGAACGAGCCGGGCGCCGCGCCCGACGACGAGACACTCGCGCTGGCGCACGCGCTCTTCGACGCCGCCCGCGAGGGCAACTCCGCGCTGCTGGGCAGCTACCTGGCCGCCGGCGCCCCGGCCACGCTGACCACCTCCTCCGGCGACTCGCTGGTGATGCTGGCGGCGTACCACGGCCACGCCGGCACTGTCCGGCTGATCCTGGACCACGGCGGCGACGCCAACACGCCGAACGACCGCGGCCAGACCCCGCTGGCCGGTGCTGTCTTCAAGGGCTACACGGACGTGGCCCGGGAACTGCTGGACGCCGGGGCCGACCCGGACGCCGGCACCCCCACCGCGCGGGCCGCTGCGCAGATGTTCGCCCGGACGGACATCCTGGCCCTCCTCGGCTGACCAATCGCGCCTGGGGCCGGGGCGCGGCCGGCCCGGGTTGGGGAGGATTGCCCTCAAATACTCCACGTGGAATAATCTTTAGTGGAGTAACTGCCTTTTAGGCCGAAGAGAACACTGCTAAACCGAGAAGGACTGCACCATGGCCCGGGCAACAGCATTGACACCCCTGGGTGTCGCCGCACTTTCCCTGCTCGTGGAAGAACCGATGCATCCCTACGAGATGTACCAGCTCCTAATCGCACGGCACGAGGACCGGCTGGTCAAAGTGCGGCCAGGAACGCTTTATCACGCCGTCGGGCGGCTCGAGGATCGGGGGCTGGTCACAGCCACGGGAACGGACCGGGGAGGCAACCGTCCGGAGCGCACCACCTACACGATCTCGGCTGCCGGCCGCGAAGCGTTCACGACGTGGCTGCAGGACATGCTCGCCGCCCCGGTCAACGAATACCCGGCCTTCCCGCTGGCCATCTCCGAGGCCTACAACCTGCCCGCCGGCGTCGTCGTGGAACTCCTCGACCGGCGTCTTCAGGCGTTGGAGGAACAGCTCGGCTTCCTGGTCTCCGGCGAGGAACTGCTCGCGAAGAAGGGCGTGGAGCGCAAGTACTGGATCGATGTCCAGTTCCAGCTGAGCACGCTTCGCGCCGAAATCGCCTGGATCCGCAGCCTTCAGGACCAGCTCCGCTCCGGCGAACTGCCGTGGTGAACTCCGCGCAGGACCGCGGCCGGGACCCGGCCGCCCCCACACACAGCCCATCCACCGTTTCACACCAGCCCCTAAGGAACCGCATGGAAAACGTAGCCCGGCCATGGCCGGCACTCTGGTCCCTGGTGATCGGCTTCTTCATGATCCTGATCGACACCACCATCGTCTCGGTGGCCAACCCCAGCATTATGGAGGGCCTCAACACTGACATTAACTCGGTGATCTGGGTCACCAGCGCCTACCTGCTCGCCTATGCCGTGCCGCTGCTGATCACGGGCCGGCTCGGGGACCGTTTCGGTCCGAAGAAGCTCTACCTCTCCGGACTCGTCGTCTTCACTGTGGCATCGCTGTGGTGCGGCCTCTCCGGCAGCGTCGAGATCCTCATCGCGGCCCGTGTGGTCCAGGGACTCGGCGCGGCCATGATGACGCCGCAGACCATGGCCGTCATTACCCGGATCTTCCCCCCGGACCGCCGCGGAGCGGCCATGGGCATCTGGGGTGCCACGGCCGGCGTCGCCACGCTGGTTGGCCCGATCCTCGGCGGCGTGCTGGTGGACGGCCTCGGCTGGGAATGGATCTTCTTCATCAACGTTCCCGTCGGGATTGTCGGCTTCATCCTCGCCCAGCGTTTCGTGCCCTCGCTGACCACCCACCCGCACAAGTTCGATATTCCCGGCGTGCTGCTCAGCGCACTCGGCCTGTTCCTCCTGGTCTTCGGCATCCAGGAGGGCGCGACGTACGACTGGGGCACCATCGCCGGCCCCATCACCGTCTGGGGCCTGATCATCAGCGGCATCGCCGTGCTGGTGGTCTTCGTCCTGTGGCAGAAGTTCAACACGGGTGAACCGCTGCTGCCCCTGTCACTTTTCAAGGACCGGAACTTCTCGCTCGCCAACATTGCGATCACCACGGTGGGCTTCACCGTCACCGCGTTCAGCCTGCCGCTGATCTTCTACTACCAGATCGTCCGCGGACTGACCCCGACCCAGTCGGCGCTCATGATGGTGCCGATGGCGCTGATCTCGGGCGGCCTCGCCCCCGTCGTCGGCCGGATCATCGACAAGGTCAACCCGAAATTCATCACCGCGACCGGCCTGGTCCTGATGTCCGTGGCGCTGTTCTGGAATGCCCTGCTCATGCACCCGGACACCCCCATCTGGCTGTTCCTCCTGCCGAGCGCAGTGCTGGGCTTCGCCAATGCAGGCATCTGGGCGCCGTTGAGTTCCACCGTCACACGCAACCTGCCGCCGCGGCAGGCGGGAGCCGGCTCAGGCGTCTACAACACGACCCGCCAGATCGGCGCCGTACTCGGCAGCGCCGCCATCGCCGTCCTGATCCAGTCGCGGCTTGCGGCCGAGCTCCCCGCCCGGCCCGGAGCAGGCGCAGACGCCAGCCCGATGGGCTTCGGCGGGGCCTTGCCGGCGGAACTTCATGAGGGGTTCTCGACGGCGATGGGCCAATCCATCCTGCTGCCGGCGGCGGTCATTCTGCTCGGTGCTGCCGTGGCGCTGTTCTTCGCCAAGCCCAAGCCGGTCCAGGGCTGGGGCGAACCAGATGCTGCCGCAGCCGCGGACGAAGCCGACGCGGACAGGGCCGCAGCGGAGCGCGGCTAGCCTGGCGGCATCCGGATCAGCCCAGCAGCACGCTGGTCTGGATGCCGCCCGCAGAAAATCCCAGGCTCCGGGCCAGCGCCAGCGACCCCTTGTTGCTGACTTCTGAACGCCACTGCAGCGTCAGCCCGGCGGCGAGGGCCTCGTGGGCGGCTACCGAGGCGGCCAGCTTGCCCAGGCCGTGGCGCCGCCATTCGGGCGAGACCAGCACGCCCATATGGGCCAGGAGCCCTTCCCATTCCGCATACGCCCCGCAGGCCACCGGCGTCCGCCGCCCGTCTTCCAGATGCAGGACGGTGAAGCGGTGTTCCAGGTCGGCGAGGCCCACCTCGTTGACGTCGTCGGGCGGGCAGAACGTCTCCAGTTCGATCGCTTCCGGGTTCCCGTGCGAGACCGTCAGCTCCCCGGCAGGCTGCTGCAGGGGGAGGTCGTCGGCGAAGAAGAGTGCCGCGGCGCCGAGCCCGTGGCCGCCGTGCCCGCGGGTGATGGTCAGCAGCGTCACGTGCTGGGCCAGTTCCTCGTCCGAGAGACCCTCGGCGGCGTCCAGCGCCCACTGCGGGCCCACCAGGGCGGAATTGCCGAACAGGCGGACGAACTGCAGGGACCGGGCTGTCTCATCCGCCCGGGTGAGCCTCACGCCGGCGGCAGCCGCGAAGGCGCCGTCGTCGAACCCCAGGCGGCGCGCCCATGCGAGCTGGACAATTTCTGCAGAACCGGGCTCAAGAGTCATGAATCAACCCTACCCACCGCGGCCGGGCGTCCGGTTGCCCCCTGCCTGGCTGCGGCGCTGCCCGCCCGGCTCTTCCCGGCGGGCCGCGCCGAGCCGGACCCCGCCGGTGTTGTCCCGCTTAGCCGAAGAGGACTGCGGCCTCGTCGTAGCGGCTCTGCGGTACGGACTTGAGGTTGCCGAGTGCGGCGTCGAAACCGACATGCACAATATCCGTGCCGTGCAGCGACACCATGGTGCCCCAGCGCTTTTCCACTACCGAATCGATGGCGGCCATGCCCAGGCGGGTGGCCAGGACCCGGTCGAACGCCGTCGGGACGCCACCGCGCTGGATGTGGCCAAGGACCGTCGCGCGGGTCTCGATGCCGGTGCGTGCCTCCAGTTCGGGGGCAAGCATTTCGGCGATGCCGCCGAGGCGGGGCCGGCCAAAGGTGTCGAGGCCGCGCTCCGAATGCGGGGACTCCTGGCCTTCGGGCACAAACCCCTCGGCGACGACGAGCAGCGGGGCGCGGCCACGGTCGTGGGCGGAGACGACCCACTCGGCGATCTGTTCCATGGAGGCCTTCTGCTCCGGGATCAGGATGGCGTGGGCGCCCGAGGCCATGCCGGCGTGCAAGGCGATCCAGCCCACATGCCGTCCCATGACTTCGGCAATCATGCAGCGGTGGTGGGACTCTCCGGTGGTGCGCAGCCGGTCGATTGCCTCGGTGGCGATTTCCACGGCCGTGTCGAAGCCGAAGGTGTAGTCCGTGGCGTCGAGGTCGTTGTCGACCGTCTTGGGCACGCCCACGATTTTGAGGCCGGCGTCGGTGAGCCGCTTTGCGGCGGCCAGGGTGCCTTCGCCGCCGATGGCGATGATGGCGTCGATCCCGAGCCGGTCCATGTTGGCTTTGATGACCTCGGGACCGCCGCCGTTCTCAAACGGGTTGGTGCGGGACGTGCCCAGGATGGTGCCGCCCTGCTTGGCGATGCCGCGGACCATGGTGCGGGGAATTTCCACGATGTCGCCCTCGACAACGCCGCGCCAGCCATCCTTGAATCCTACGAACTGCTGGCCGTGGACCGCGATTCCTTTGAGGACGGCGCCACGGATGACGGCGTTCAGGCCGGGGCAGTCTCCGCCGCTGGTGAGGATTCCAATTTTCATGTCTTGGCTCAAATCCTGGTTTGAAGGGGTACAGGCAGAGCGCCACGCTGAGCTCACCCTAGAGTCTAGTGGCGGGTGTGGGGCAGGACACAAACGGTTACAAAAGGTGCCCCCGCCATGATGGCGGGGGCACCTTTTCGTGGTGCGGGGCAGCTACCGGGGCAGGTTGCCGCCGGGCCGGGCCGGCCTGTGAGTGGCCGGCCTGTGATTGGACGGCCGGTGACGGATGTCAGGGCCGGGAGGAACGCTTCGAGAGGAAGCTTTGGAGGACGATTGCGTTGCGCTGGTCCGGGAGGAGGAGCCAGGCCGCGAGGTAGACCACGAACGCCGGGCCAGGGAGCAGGCTCAGGAGGAGGTAGGCGATCCGGACATAGGCCACATCAACGTTCAGTTTGGCGGCAACCCCGCCGCAAACGCCGCCAACCCAGCGCTGCGGACCACGTTTCAGGCCGAGGCCCCGGATGGTGTCGAAGAATTTATCCATGGGTCAAGACTTCCCTGTAGTTGACTTATTGTCACGCCTGCGCGCCGAGACCAGGCCGCCCACGACCAGGGCGCCCCCTGCCCCGATCATCAGGCCGATCAGCACATAGGTGCCGTTGAGGGCCACGAGGCCGAGCCGGGAAATGATGATCAGTGCGGCCAATGCCACCACTGTCAGTCCCCAGACCACTGTGCCCACCCGGGCGGGCGAACCCGCTTCGGGGTCGTGCCCGGCGTCGGCCAGCGGCGAGTCGTCATAGCTGCTCATGTCAGTTGCCTTCCTTGATGGTCACGTTGCTGACGGTGCCGGAGATCTCCAGGACCAGCCGGGCGCCCGGTTTTGCGGTGTTGTAGTCGCTTTGCTGCGTCGTCATGCCGCCGCGGTCCTGGTTGCCGTCGTGGAGGTTGCCCATGGTCATGTCCGCCTGGATGTGCACCGGAACGGTGGCGGGGATGACGACGGTGAGGTTGCTGGCCGTCGCGTCGATCGGAACTACGACGTCGGAGCCCAGGGGCGGATTCAGCGCCAGCTTGGTCAGGTCCACGGTTCCGGCGCCGCCGGTGATCTCGAAGCCGCCTTGGGCCTGCTGAATGCTCGCCGGAGCCCAGTCGGCGTTCTGGAAGCGGAACCGGTCCCCGTGCGGGACCACGCTGAAAATGGCGCCGATCAGCAGGGCCACGACTGCGAAGAAGCCCAGGATCCCGGAGGTCCGGCCCCGCAGGCCTGCAAACAGGATCCCGAGGCCCAGGATGGCCGCGCCGAAGGCCCAGACCAGCGCGTTGCCGGCATCGCCGAGATCGATCACGTTGGCGGCGTCGAGGGCCTTGATGCCCCCGCCCACCAGGAGGGCGGAGCCGACGGTGATGGCGACCGCCGGAGCGCCCGGGCCAAGGTTGCGCGCGGCCGGTGCGGGCGGTGTGGCGCCGGACCCCGGTCCGTAGCCGTCTGGGGGAACAGGGCCGGGCGGGACGGGGCCGGACGCAATGGGTCCCGACGGCGGGGGCGGACCCCAGTCCGGACCGGTGCCGGTGACTCGAGAGCTGTCAGCCAGGTCGCCATATGTCCGGCCGCTGCCCTGCGGGAAGCTGCCTGCCGATGGCGGCCCGGCGGCGGTGCGGGGGCTAGCCGCAAAAGCCGCGGCGCCGGCCGGGCTGCCGGAGTCGTAACGCGACGGCATGGCAGTGGCCCCGTCCCGGATCTTGTTGCGTTGGGTCAGGTAGTAGACGAGGTAGATGGCCCCGCCCACCCAGAAGACGGTCCAGACGAAGGCGCCGAAGCCGAAGCGGTCCCAGCCCCAGACCCCGGTGCCCAGGCTGGGGAAACCAATGACCGAGGTGATGAGCGCGCCGGTCATGCCGGCCGTCCACCGCCCTGCGGCGGCCTCCTGGACGTGAATGCGGCCGTCGGGTTCGGGCAGCAAGGCCCAGGCCAGGCCGTAGGCGAGAACGCCAATTCCGGCGAAGACGGTCAGGACGATCAGGACGCCGCGGATAATCAGCGGATCGACGCCGAGCCGGTGGGCTATGCCGCTGGCCACGCCGCCGATCCAGCGGTCGCGTCCGCGGTAAATGCCCTGGCTGCGGATCCAGTCGAAGAAATTCTGGGTTTGCCGGCCGGGCAACGGCCCATTCGGATCGCCGGGCGGGTAAAGCCGCGGCGGCTCCGGCGGCGCGCCGCCCGGCCCGGAGAAGGCCGGAGCGGGCTGGCCCGTGCCTGGAAGATCGGGGTCGGGACGTTCCGTGTGCGGAAGGTCCGTGCCAGGTCGTTCTGGTTCTGGAAGTTCCGGCTCTGGAAGGTCCGATTCTGGAAGTTCGGGGCGGGATAGATCCGTGGCCGGCCGGTCTGCGGAGGCCGGGCCCTCATCGGGGTGCGGGGTGTGCGGGTTCATACTTCGATCCTTCCCGTTCCCGGCGCCGGCCTCTACTGGGGAACACCCTGAACGGTCCCTGAGTGGCCCCCGGTTGGGCCCTCAAACGCGTCCGGGAAACCCCGATCCGTGCTTGGATTGAGGCATGACAACCGCGCCCGCCCGCCCGCCGCTGGTCCGCAGCAGCGACCGCGTGATTGCCGGCGTGTGCGCAGGCCTCGCCAACCACCTGGGCTGGCCGGTGCGCATGGTCAGGATCGGCATGGCAGTGGCCGCGCTCGCCGGCGGGGCCGGGGTGGCCTTCTACGCCTGGCTTTGGATCATGGTCCCCACGGCGGATGAAAGCGCCCGGCGCAACGCCCGCCGCCCGGCGTCGCCCATCGCTCCGGCAGTGAGCTTCCCGGACACCCCGGGCGTCGCAAACCTGCCCGACGCCCCCGGCATGCCGGGAGCCTCCGGAACCAGTGGAACGCCAACGACGGCGGCGCCGGGGTCCTGGCGGTCCAAAGTCTCCGGCATGCCCTTCGGCAAGGAGATCCTGCTGGGCGCGGGCCTGTTGCTGGCCGCCGGGATCCTGATCGCCCGGCTCCTTGGGGTCGACGTGCCGCTGGGAACCCTGATCCCGGTCGCTGCGATCCTGGGCGGCGCCGCGATCGCCTGGATGCAACTGGACGAGACCCGCCGGGCGGGGATCGTGGACAAGACCAAAGCGGACCAGGCCGGCGGCTGGGCCCGCCTCGCGGCCGGGCTCGCCCTCGTCGTGGCCGGGGTGCTGGTCATGGTGTCCGGCTCGGGGTCCTGGGAACAGACCTGGCTCGCCCTCCTGGCCTCGGTGGCCGTGCTCGGCGGCGTGGCCCTGGTGCTCCTGCCATGGGGGCTGAAGTTCTGGCGCGACCTGGAAACCGAGCGCGCGGGGCGGGTCCGCGCCACCGAGCGTGCCGAGATCGCCGCCCACCTCCATGACTCCGTGCTGCAGACCCTCGCCCTGATCCAACGCCGGGCCGGCAACGAGCACGATGTCATCAGGCTGGCCCGCGCGCAGGAGCGCGAGCTGCGTGGCTGGCTGTACCGGGACTCCGACAAGGAATCCGGCCAGCTGTCCGACGGCATCAAGGCCGCCGCAGCCGAGGTCGAGGACGCCCTGGGGAACGCCGTCGAGGTGGTCAGCGTGGGGGACTGCGCCATGACCCAACGCCACGAGGCCCTCGTCCAGGCATCCCGAGAGGCCATGCTGAACGCCGCCCGGCACGGCGGCGGCGCCGTGTCCGTGTACCTGGAAGTCACCGACGCCGCCGCGGAAGTTTTCGTCAAGGACCGGGGCCCGGGCTTCGATCCGGATTCCGTTCCCCCGGACCGGCTCGGCGTCAGGGAATCGATCATCGGCCGGATGAACCGCCACGGCGGCACCGCCGCGATCACCAGCAGCCCGGACGGCACCGAAGTGCGGCTCCGGCTGCCCATCGCCGCCGCCTCTGCCGGAACTGCCGCGGCCGCCGCCAACAACGCCAACGGAGAGGCCAAACCGTGACCAGCCCAACGTCAGGAAACCCTGTGCAACGAAACCCTGTGCAAGGAAACCCCGCCCCGATTCGCGTGGTGATCGTGGACGACCACGCCATCTTCCGCTCCGGGTTGAAGGCGGACCTGGACCCGGACATCGTCGTCGCGGGGGAGGCCGGAACGGTGGAGGAGGCAATCGCCGTCATCGCAGTCCAGCGCCCCGACGTCGTGCTCCTTGACGTCCATCTTCCCGGCGGCCGGGGTGGCGGCGGACGCGAGGTCCTGGCCGGCTCGGCGCCCCTGCTGGGCACCACGCGGTTCCTGGCGCTGAGCGTCTCCGACGCGGCAGAAGATGTGGTGTCCGTGATCCGGGCCGGCGCGCGCGGCTATGTCACCAAGACCATCTCCGGCGCGGAGATCAGCGGCGCCGTCCGCCGCGTGGCCGGCGGCGACGCCGTCTTCTCACCCCGGCTGGCGGGCTTCGTCCTGGACGCGTTCGGCACGGCCCCCGCGGACATCGCCGACGACGAGCTCGACAGGCTCTCGGCGCGGGAACTCGAGGTGATGCGCCTTATCGCCCGCGGCTACAGCTACAAGGAGGTGGCCAAAGAACTGTTCATCTCGATCAAGACCGTTGAAACCCACGTCTCGGCCGTGCTGCGCAAGCTCCAGCTCTCCAGCCGCCACGAACTGACCCGCTGGGCCGCGGAGCGCCGCCTCCTTTAACGACCAACGCTCCCGCACGTCCGGCGCCTAAAACCCGGACGCTCCCGCACGTCCGGCGCCTAAAACCCGGACGCTCCCGCACGTCCGGCGCTTTTAGGCCCGACGCTTCCGCAGGTGGTGCGGTAATACGGCGGGCGCTCGTCGGGTTCTGCGGGAGCGTCGGTAGGAATGGTGCAGGACCTGCGGGAGCGTTTGGCGGGTTACTTCGCCTTGCCGAGGAAGTCCTGCAGGCGGGCGACGCCCGTGGCCAGGTCGTCGTCGCCGAGTGCATAGGACAGGCGCAGGTAGCCGGACGGGCCGAACGCCTCGCCGGGAACCACAGCCACCTCGACCTCGTCCAGGATCAGCGCCGCGAGTTCGGCAGAGGTGGCCGGCCGCACCGGGCCGTTCGCAGACGGGAACTCCTTGCCCAGCAGCGCGCGGACGTCCGCGTACACGTAGAACGCGCCCTTCGGCGTCGGGCAGTCAACGCCGTCAATCGCGTTCAGACCCGCGACGATCGCCTTGCGGCGGCGGTCGAATGCCACCTTCATCTCATCGACGGCGGTCAGCGGCCCGGACACAGCCGCGAGGGCGGCGACCTGGGGGATGTTGGAGACGTTCGACGTCGCGTGCGACTGCAGGTTGGTGGCGGCCTTGATGACGTCCGCGGGCCCGATCATCCAGCCCACGCGCCAGCCGGTCATGGCATAGGTCTTCGCGACGCCGTTGAGGATGACCACCTTGTCGCCGAGCTCGGGCACCGCGGTGGCGATCGAGGTGAACGGCACGCCGTCGTAGGTCAGGTGTTCGTAGATCTCGTCGGTGACAACCCACAGGCCCTTGGACGCTGCCCACTGGCCGATCTCCTTGACCTGCTCCGGCGAGTACACGGCGCCGGTGGGGTTGGAAGGGGAGACGAAGAGCAGGATCTTGGTGCGCTCGGTAAGGGACGCTTCCAGCTGGTCCACGGTGACCAGGTAGCCCTGCTCCGGGCCAGCGAAGACCTCCACCGGCACGCCGCCGGCCAGCCGGATGGCCTCCGGGTACGTGGTCCAAAACGGGGTCGGAACAATGACCTCGTCGCCCGGATCCAGCAGGGTGGCGAAGGTGTTGTAGACGGCCTGCTTGCCGCCGTTGGTCACCAGCACCTGGGACGCCGCCGCCTGGTAGCCGGAATCCCGGAAGGTCTTGTCCGCGATGGCCTGCTTCAGTTCGGGGAGCCCGCCGGCGGGGGAGTAGCGGTGGTATTTCGGCTGGCTGGCGGCCTCGATGGCGGCCTGCACAATGTAGCCGGGGGTCGGGAAGTCGGGTTCCCCGGCACCGAAGCCAATGACCGGACGGCCGGCTGCCTTCAGCGCCTTCGCCTTGGCATCGACGGCCAGAGTGGCGGATTCGGCTATGGCGGAAATGCGCTGGGAAATGCGGGCAGCAGACATGGGCGGGTCCGTTCTTCGCTTGCAGCTGGAAGGCTGGATATGGGATTCGACGAAATCTACTCTATGCTGTTCAGCGGATCCCCCGGGGTGCCTGAACCCGAATGTGACTGACGGCTGTCAGTTGGTTTTCGCAGGCACGCAGGGGTCCGGAAGAGGGCCGGTTCGACGTAGGCGCAGTTGTTGCGTAGACTGGTTCTCCGGTGTTGAAAACACGATGATGGCCTGCGCCTCAGGGAAGCCTGTGGGACGCATCGGCCGGAGCGATTTTTCTCCCCGAAGGGTAGTGGCGCAATTGGTAGCGCAGCGGTCTCCAAAACCGCAGGTTGCAGGTTCGAGTCCTGTCTGCCCTGCGCATGCTGTTCCGGATTATCCGGAACCAGCGCAGCAACCATGGTTCAGTTCAGAGCCGGGTATCCGATCATTGCGAGGATGAGTGAGGACCAGGTGACCGAAACAGCTGCCAGCAGCTCCAAAGGCCGCCCCGCCAAGAATGCCGCCAAGCCCGGCTTCTTCGCTCGTATCGCGATCTTCATCCGCCAGGTCATTGGCGAACTGAAGAAGGTCGTCGCACCGACCCGTAAAGAACTGATCAACTACACACTCGTGGTACTGGTGTTCGTGACCATCATGATGGTGATCGTCACCTTGCTGGACCTGGCCTTTGGGACCGCGGTCAGCTGGGTCTTCGGCGGCAGCGGCCCCACGGACAGCTAAGGCGACCGGTCCGCAGACTGCGTGGATGCCCCGGGAAACCGGAGATTCCGCGGGGTGTGCGGAATTGAGTCATTTAAATAGGCATGTTAGGCAATGAGGAAGCAGGAGACCAAGTGTCTGAGCAGGAGCTCGAGGTAACTGAGACTGAGCTGGATAAGAGCCAGGACGCCGCGGTGGAAGCCGCGGAAGAGTCCGAGGCTGTGTCTGCTGCGCCCGAATCCGACGTCACTGACGAGGCCGTAGCCACGGAAGAAGAAGCGGCAGACGACGCCGACGCTGATGAGGCTGACACCGACGCTGATGAGGCTGACACCGACGCTGATGAGGCTGACGCCGACGTGCTGGCAGCGGCGGCCGCCAAGGCCGACGTCGACCCCGCGGACGAGTTCAAGGCCAAGCTGCGCCGCCAGGAGGGTGACTGGTACGTCATTCACTCCTACGCAGGCTACGAGAACCGCGTCAAGGCCAACCTTGAGACCCGCATCCAGACCCTGGACATGGAAGATTACATCTTCGAAATCCAGGTTCCGATGGAGGAAGTCGTTGAGATCAAGAACGCCCAGCGCAAGGTCATCAACCGTGTCCGCATCCCCGGTTATGTCCTGGTCCGCATGGACCTGACCGACGCTTCCTGGGGCGCCGTCCGCCACACCCCCGGTGTCACCGGCTTCGTGGGCAACGCCCACAACCCGGTCCCGCTCCGCCTCGATGAGGTCTTCTCCATGCTCGCGCCGGTCTTCGAAGAAGAGCAGGCCGAGAAGGGCAAGCCGGTCAAGCACGCCGCCGCACAGGTCGACGTCGACTTCGAGGTTGGCGAGTCGGTCATCGTCAAGGAAGGCCCGTTCGAGACCCTCCCCGCCACGATCTCCGAGATCAAGATCGATTCCCAGACCCTCGTGGTGCTGGTGTCCATCTTCGAGCGCGAGACTCCGGTCACCCTGGCGTTCAACCAGGTCAGCAAGATCTAGCTGTTCCCTAAGAATTCGCCCCGGGCTGCCCGCTTAGCAGCCACGGAGCGGCCGGCCGCCTTGCCATGGCGGCCACCAACCTGAGGCACGCTCCTGTGCCCCAGGACGTATTTGAGAGAAGGACCTACATTGGCTCCCAAGAAGAAGGTCACCGGCCTCATCAAGCTGCAGATCCAGGCAGGTGCCGCTAACCCGGCCCCGCCGATCGGTCCTGCGCTCGGCCAGCACGGTGTCAACATCATGGAATTCTGCAAGGCGTACAACGCTGCGACGGAAGCCCAGCGCGGCAACGTTATCCCCGTGGAAATCACGGTCTACGAGGACCGTTCCTTCACGTTCATCACCAAGACCCCGCCGGCTGCAGAGCTCATCAAAAAGGCTGCAGGCGTCGCCAAGGGTTCGGCTACCCCGCACACCGTCAAGGTTGCCAAGCTGACCCAGGCCCAGGTTAACGAGATCGCCACCACCAAGATGGAAGACCTCAACGCCACCAGCCTCGAAGGCGCAGCGAAGATCATCGCCGGCACCGCCCGCTCCATGGGTATCACCGTCGAGGGTTAATTCCCCACCGCTGATGCGCCGGGATCGGGAAACCGGTCACGACGCCGTCAGCACCGCCGGCCAGCCGGCACCACCTAAACAATGAACAGCGGAATTCCGGAACGGATACACCAGCCGGAATGCCGCCTGTGGCAGGGCCCAGCGCGGTCCGCAGACCACAACTGCACAAGGAGAAATAAGCAGCATGGCAAAGCGCAGCAAAGCATATGAGGCAGCCGCGGCCAAGATCGACGCGGAGAAGTTCTACGCGCCGTTCGAGGCAGTGACGCTCGCCAAGGACACCAACCCGTCCAAGTTCGACGCCACCGTTGAGGTCGCTTTCCGCCTCGGCGTTGACCCGCGTAAGGCCGACCAGATGGTCCGCGGCACCGTCAACCTGCCGCACGGCACCGGTAAGGTCGCCCGCGTCCTCGTCTTCGCAACGGGCGACAAGGCTGAGGCTGCAATCGCGGCCGGCGCCGACTTCGTTGGTTCCGATGACCTGATCGAAAAGATCGCCGGCGGCTGGACCGACTTCGACGCCGCCGTCGCCACCCCTGACCTCATGGGCAAGGTTGGCCGCCTCGGTAAGGTCCTGGGTCCGCGTAACCTGATGCCGAACCCGAAGACCGGCACCGTGACCGCTGACGTCGCCAAGGCCGTCAACGACATCAAGGGCGGCAAGATCGACTTCCGCGTCGACAAGCACTCGAACCTGCACTTCATCATCGGCAAGGTTTCGTTCGACGCCATCAAGCTGGCCGAGAACTACGCAGCCGCACTGGAAGAGGTCCTCCGCCTCAAGCCGTCCGCTTCCAAGGGCCGCTACATCCAGAAGGCCACCGTGGCCACCACGTTCGGCCCGGGCATCTCGGTTGACCCCAACGTCACCAAGGTCCTGACCGAGGTCTAGTCCTCACCGGATCCACGGAACTGCGGCGTCGCTGACGTCGCCGGTTCCAGCAAAAGGCCGTCCCGCAACTGCGGGGCGGCCTTTTGCCGTCCTGCGCAGGGACCGCGAGGCGTGCGCGGCGCTTGGCATCCGGGACCCTTGGTGCCGCCGGACTTGCCGGTTAGGCTGTCCCGGTGACTACGCCGTCGTACCTCATCGAGGAACTCTCCCTGCCCGCCAGCCTTGATGCCGCTCACACCGATGCCGCCGACACGGCGGTGTTCCTCGAATTCATGGAACTCTGCGATGAGCTCATCCTGCAGACCTGGGGCAACCTGGACCGGGCATCGTCCGCGGCGGCCCGCCTGCAGTACTGGCGGGACACGGCGTACACCCGGCTGCGGCTCTTCTTCGTCCGCGTCGGCGGGCGCATGGTGGCCAACTCCTGGGTCCGCTGTGAACTGCAGGAGAATCTGGGCAGTGCACTGCTGCACGTGGGCGTCCTGGATGCCTTCGCCGGGCGGGGGATCGGCCGGGCACTGCTGGTGCACGCCGAGGCGCTGGCCGCCGCCGACGGGCGGACCATCCTGCAGACCTTCACGGAGCACCCGGCCGATTTCGACGTCGATGGCACCAACCTCATCAAGCCCGCCACGGGGACCGGAGCGCTGCCCGCCGGCGCGCCGGGTGTCCGTTTCGCCGGAAAAGCCGGCTACCGCCTGGAGCAGGTCGAACGGTTCAGTTCGCTCGACGTCCCGCCCGCCGCGGACCTCGACGCCCTGGAACGGGACGCCCTGGCCCGCGCGGGGGACTATGAACTGCTGCACTGGACCGACTCCTGCCCGGAGGAACATGCCGCCCAGCTCGCGGTGCTCATGTCCCGCATGAGCACCGACGCCCCCTCCGGAGCGCTGAGCTACGAGCCGGAAATCTGGGACGTCGCCCGGGTCCGCCACGTCGAGGACACCTGGCGGCGCGCCGGCCAGTCCTCCCTCGTGGTGGCGGCACGGCACCGGGCCAGCGGCGAACTGGCCGCCTATACCGTCCTGCAGACAACAGCCGACAAGCCATGGCTGGCCAACCAGGACGACACCCTCGTCGCGGTGGGCCACCGCGGCCACCGGCTTGGCACGCTCATCAAGATCCGCAACCTGCGCCTGCTGCGGGAGTCGTACCCCGCGGTCCGGCGCGTCCTGACGTACAACGCCGCCGAAAACGACCACATGCTCGGCATCAACATCGCGCTGGGCTTCAAGCCGGCGGGCTACGACGGCGAGTGGCAGCGGACCGCTGCCGCCGCGGGCGCAGCCACCGGCAATGAGATCCGGAACTGACCGGGCGCCGGCTGGGGCAGAAGCTGCAGGGCGCCGGCTGGAGCGGAAACTGCCCGGCGTCACCAATGGAACAGCGGCCCAAACCAGCATATGCTGGCGGTTGAAAGCCCGGTTTGAGCCGGGCCGTACCGATGGTGGGTGGCACAACGGCTGGGAAGATGCCCTCTATGGCAAACGATGTACGGATTGAGCAGCTGTGGATCCCCGATTCCCTTGACGCGCCCGATGCCGCCGACTTTCTCGCCGCGATCGAGGTGGGGCGCAGGGTCCGGATGCAGACCTGGGGCACCGACGACCTCGCCTACGCGCCGCAGGAAAAGCTGCTTGAGATGGCGGACCCCTACGAACGCCAGGTAATCCTCGTCGCCAAGATCGACGGCGTGATTGTCGGGACGGCGGACATCGCCCTGCCGCTCGTGGACAACCTCGATCTCGCCGAATTCACGCTCGACATCCTGCCGGAATTCCGGCGCCAGGGCGTGGGGAGGCAGCTGCTGGCGGCCGCCGAACATTTCGCCCGGGACGAGGGCCGCCACACGATCCTGATCGACACCAACCACCCGGGATCAACCCTGACGGACCCGGAGGCCGAACAGCTCGTGCCCGGCAGCGGCGTCGGGTTCGTCCCGCTGGGCAGCCGTGACGTGGAATTTGCCCGCCACACCGGCTACACCCTGCAGCACATCGAGCAGTTCAGCTCCTGTGCGTTGCCGCTGGACACCAAGCTCGTCGCCGACCTCGAGGCCGAGGCCGAGGAAGCCAATGCCGGCCGCTACCGTCTGCACCACTGGACGGACCGGTGTCCTGACCAGTGGCTCGAGGCCGTCGCCGCGCTGGAAAACCAGGCAGGCGAGGACGAAGTGCCGGGGCCGGATGCCCAGGAAATGGTGTTCGACGGCGGCATCCTCCGGGAAGCGGAGGAAGTCACCATAGCCCAGGGCCGCCGGACGGTGGTCACCGCCGTCGAGCACATCGCCAGCGGAACGCTCGTGGGCCTGACCACCATCAGTGTCCTGGCCCTGCGCCCGGACGTCGTCTTCCAGGACGACACGGTGGTGCTGCAGGAACACCGCGGCAACAAGCTCGGGCTGCTGATCAAGGTCGCCAATATGGAACGGCTCAGCGAACAGTTCCCGGACGCCCGGGTCCTGTACACGTGGAACGCCCCGGAGAACCGCTACCTGTTGAAGGTCAACCAGCAGCTCGGCTTCACGACAGCGGGCGTGACGGGTCTCTGGCAAAAAGAACTCCCCAACTTCGGACCGGCTGTGAGCTGAGGTCTGTTCACCCAGTACTGCCCGCCGGGCCCGATTTGGAACACGCGCGCCGTGTCCCGTAAGCTTGGAGGACCAAAGACCGTCGGTTGTTGGAAATCCACTCTCCCAAGCAAGACTCACTTCTGCAGTCGCGCCGGGAGAGCGCAGTGGATTTCCGGACGAAGGACCCTGAACATAGGGCGGCCGGCGCAGGTGAACGAAGCAAAGCTCCGCGGTCATGGACCGCGTCGAGACAAGCCCCGTGCATCTGCGCGGGGCGTTTTTTAGTTTTAGCTCTTTTGAGCGGGGACCCGGACATACCGGCACTATCCCCGGAAGGAGGGTTATGGCAACGCCTAGCAAGGTTTCAGCAGTAGCTGAGATCACTAACGATTTCAAGGAATCGAACGCCGCTGTCCTGACCGAATACCGCGGGCTCACCGTTGCACAGCTCAAGCAGCTGCGTGTCTCTCTCGGCCAGGAAACCAAGTTCTCGGTCGTCAAGAACACCCTGACCGCCATTGCAGCCAAGGAAGCTGGTGTCGAAGCATTCGACGGTCAGCTCGCCGGCCCCACTGCAATCGCGTTCATCAAGGGTGACGCAGTTGCAGCTGCCAAGAGCCTGACGGATTTTGCCAAGGCCAACAAGCAGCTGGTCATCAAGACCGGTTACTTCGAGGGCAAGGCACTGAACGCCAGCGAAGTTGCTGCCCTGGCAGCACTCGAGTCCCGTGAGCTGCAGCTCGCCAAGGTTGCAGGGATCCTCAAGGCTCCTGCTGCCGCTGCTGTACGCATCATCGACGCACTGCGCCTCAAGCTTGAAGAAGAGAACGGTGCCCCGGCAGCAGCCGAAGCACCCGCCGCTGAAGAAGCTCCCGCAGCAGATGCAGCAGCCGAGGCCGAAGCACCGGCCGAAGCCGCAGCCCCCGAAGAGAACTAGTCCTCTTCTCCATAAGACTCCGGTGTCACAGCGAGCCTCAGGGCCGCCGCGCACCATTATAGGAAGGACGCCACACCATGGCGAAGCTCACCAACGAAGAGCTCATTGAAGCTTTCAAGGAACTGACCATCATCGAGCTCTCCGAGTTCGTCAAGCTCTTCGAAGAGACCTTCGAAGTTACTGCTGCTGCTGTTGCCGTTGCCGGCCCCGCCGCTGCTGCAGAAGAAGCTGAAGAGAAGACTGACTTCGACGTCATCCTCGAAGCTGCTGGCGACAAGAAGATCGCAGTGATCAAGGAAGTTCGCGCCATCACCTCCCTGGGCCTCAAGGAAGCCAAGGACCTGGTTGACAGCGCTCCCAAGGCTGTTCTCGAAGGCGCCACCAAGGAAGCTGCCGAGAAGGCAAAGGCTCAGCTCGAAGAAGCTGGCGCCCGCGTTACCCTCAAGTAATACCCGCCGTCCGGATCAATCGCGGTCCGCACTGCTCAAAGGAAACCCCGTCCACTCAGTGGGCGGGGTTTCCTGCGTTCCCGGACCGGAAACCCGAAACGCCCGGGCCGGAAGCCGGCGCCGGTGAACGATACCCAAGGATTCGGCAAAGTTTTTCTGATACCCCTGTCGCACTTGATGGCGCGACCCTAGACTTTGGATTTGTGCCCACCGGCCCCCAACGCTCAGGAGTTCACCCACAATGACGGACCCGAACACTTCCCCCTCCCGCCGCGCCATGCTCGCGGCAGCCCTCGTGGGCGGCGGCGCGGCCGCCGCCGCGCTGGCCGGAGCCCCGGCGGCGCAGGCCGTCCCCGGCGAAGCCAGTGGCAGGGCGACTGCCAAGAATCAGTTCACCCTGACGGTGCTCGGCACCACGGATCTGCACAACAACGTCTTCAACTGGGACTACTTCAAGAACGTCCCCTATGCCGACGCCGCCGGGAACAAGATCGGGATTGCCCAGGCCGCGACCCTGATCAACGCCATGCGGGCCGAGCGCGGCGCGGCCAGCACCCTGACCATCGACGCCGGCGACACCATCCAGGGCACGCCCCTGGCCTACTACTTCGCCAAGATCAACCCCATCTCGGCAGCCGTGAAACACCCCATGGCGCTGGCCATGAACGCGATCGGCTACGACGCCGTGGGGCTGGGCAACCACGAGTTCAACTACGGCATTGGGCTTCTGCGCACCTGGGAGCGGCAGCTGGACTTCCCGCTGTTGGGCGCCAATGTGCACGACGCCGTGTCGGGCGGGCGAGCCTTCACCCCCTACGTCCTGAAGCGGATCAAGACGGACAGCGGCTGGCTGACGGTCGGCCTCGTCGGCCTGGTGACGCCGGGCTGCGCACTCTGGGACCGGGACAACGTCCAGGGCAAGCTCGATTTCAACGGCATCGTAGAAGAGGCCAGAACCGTCATCCCGCAGGTGAAAGCGGCCGGGGCCGACGTCGTGATCGTCACGAGCCATTCGGGGGCGACTCCAGGGTCCTCCTACGGTGACGCCCTGCCCTTTCCCGAGAACGCGTCCACCCAGCTGGCAGAGGAAGTCCCGGGCATCGACGCCATTCTGGTCGGGCACGCCCACCTGGAGATCCCCGAGCGCTTCGTCACGAACAAGGCCACGGGCAAGCAGGTGCTCCTGACCGAGCCGCTCAAGTGGGGCATGCGCGTCTCCGTCATGGACCTCGAACTCGTCAAGGAAAAAGGGCAGTGGTCCGTCACCGCGGCGCATTCGCTCCTCTTGGACGCCAAGACCGTCGACCCAGATCCCGCCGTCGTCCGGGCCGTTCAGGCCGGGCACGAGGCCACGGTGAACTACGTCAACGAGGTCATCGGAACTTCCACGGCGCCGCTCAGCACGGCCACCGCCTGCTGGGAGGACTCCGCCGCGATCGACGCCATTAATTACGTCCAGGCCAGCACAGTCAAGGCGGAGCTGGCCAACACTCCCGCGGCAGGGCTGCCCGTATTGTCCATTGCGGCGGCGTTCTCCCGTGCTGTGGACGTCAAGGCCGGGCCGCTGACCATCCGCGATGTCGCAGGACTGTACATCTTCGACAACACGCTGCTCGCCATCAAGGTCACCGGCGCGCAGGTCAAGGCATACCTGGAGTGGTCCGCCCAGTACTTCAAACCGGTGACCGCCACCACGGCCAGGGCCCAGGACGTCACCAACGCTGTGACGGCTACGGCCCCGAACGGCACGCCCGACTACAACTACGACGTCGTCTACGGACTGGACGCGCCGCTGAACTACGAGATCGACCTCGCCCGGCCGGCGGGGGACCGGATCGTCAAGCTCAGCTACGGCGGCCAGCCGCTGGCGCCCGAGCAGGAATTTGCTTTGGCCATCAACAACTACCGGCAGAGCGGCGGAGGCAACTTCCCGGCCGTGAAGAGCGCGCCGGTGCTCTCGAACAGCCAGCAGGAGATCCGGCAGCGCATCATCGACTATGTCGTGGACCGCGGCACCCTGGACGTCGCCGTGTTCAGCCAGGCCAACTGGCGGCTCACCGTCAACGGGACGCCACTGACGGTCACCGCCTAACCCCAACTCCAACAAACGCGGGGTCACTTTGCGCCCATCCCGGCGGTCGGGATGGACGGAAGTGACCCCGCGTTGCTGTTAACCCGGGCGGGCTAGTTGGGTTCAGTGATGTCGGCGACGACGGCGCCCAAGGCCGCCGTCAGGGCATCCGCGTCCACGAACGCGCTGTAGCCATGTTCGCCGGCGCCCATGGAGATCCGACGGCCAGTGATGGTCTGGTCGGCGTAGACGGGCCAGGGGCGGATGCTGCCGAGCGGCGTGATGGTCCCGCGCTCGTACCCGGTGGCCTCGAAAGCCGTATCCGCCGCCGGCAGCGAGAGCTTGTTGACGCCCAGCAGCGCCCGCAGCTTGGGCCAGGAAATCTGCCGGTCGCCGGGGACCAGTGCGAACAGGAAACTGCCGTCCTTGTGCTTGACCACGAGCGACTTCACGATATCCGCGGGCCGGATCCCGAGGATACCGGCCGCCTCTTCAAGGCTGCGGGCGGCGAGGCGTTCGACGATCTCCACGTCCAGCCCCCGCGCCGCGGCGTCGGCGAGGAACCGTTCGCGGCCGCTGGTTGTTTTCTGCTCTGGCATCGCATCAAACCTTCCTGACTCCTGGCGGCGGTTCCCGGTCCGCCCGGCCGCCCTGTGGTCCGGGCCCGCCCCGCCCGCCGGTTACCGGATTTAGTCGCGGTACAGCAGCAGCGCTTCGCCCTGGCCGCCGCCGCCGCACAGGGACACGGCCGCCTTGCCGGTACCCCGGCGCTTGAGTTCGTGGGCCGCGTGCAGGGCCAGCCGGGCCCCGGAGGCCCCGATCGGGTGGCCCAGGGCGATGGCCCCGCCGTGGATGTTGCACTGCTCCAGCGGATAGTTGAGGTCCTTCAGGGACTGCACCGCGACAGAACCGAAAGCCTCGTTGATTTCGATGAAGTCGAGGTCCGCGGCGGACCAGCCGGCTTTGTCCAGGGCGTTCTTGATGGCGTTCGACGGCTGGGAATGCAGCGAGTTGTCCGGCCCCGCGACCTGGCCCGGCTTGCCGACCACCGCCAGGTACTCGAGACCGTTGTCCTCGGCGAACTTCCGGCTGCTCAGCACCAGGGCGGCAGCGCCGTCGGACAGGGGAGAGGAGTTGCCGGCGGTGATGGTTCCGTCCGTGACGAACGCCGCGCGCAGACCGGCCAGCGATTCGACGGTCGTGTCGGGCCGGATGCCTTCGTCGGAGGTGACGGCGATCGGATCGCCCTTGCGCTGCTTGACGCTCATCGGGGCGATCTCGCCGTCGAAGACGCCGTCCTTCGCGGCCCGGGCGGCACGCTGGTGCGACTGGGCCGCCACCTCGTCCTGGGAGGCCCGGTCAATGCCGAGGGTCAGGTTCTTGCTCTCGGTCGACAGTCCCATGGACTGCCCGTCGAAGGCGTCGGTCAGGCCGTCGTGCGCGGCCACATCCAGGGCCTGGACCGTGCCGTACGCCCAGCCCTGCCGGGAACCGGGCAGCACGTGAGGTGCGCGGGTCATGGACTCCTGGCCGCCGGCGACCACCACCGTGGCGTCCCCGCTGCGGATCATCCGGGCGGCGTCGATCACGGCGGTGAGGCCCGAGAGGCAGACCTTGTTGATGGTCACCGTCGGCACGTTCCAGCCGATGCCGGCGCCGATGGCGCTCTGGCGCGCAGGGTTCTGGCCCGCTCCGGCCTGCAGGACCTGGCCGATGATCACGCTGTCCACCTGGTCGGCCTTGACGCCGCTGGCGGCCAGGGCCGCGCGGATGGCGTGGGTGCCGAGCTCGACGGCGGTGAAGCTGGCCAGCTGCCCGTTCAGGCGCCCCTGGGGGGTGCGGGCTGCGGCGAGAATGACAACATCGTTGTTGTCTGCAGGATTGCTCATGGTGTTTTCTTCCGATCTACTTCGACTTATGTCTACGTTATCGTGAGCCCCGTCACCTATCCATTCGGCCCCGGATCCGGCCCCTGTCCGGGCCACGGTCCCGGCCGCTGACCCGCTCACCCCGGGCCCTGCCCGGGGCAGCTTGCGAATGGCTCCGCCAGGAGTCAGGGAAAATTCCGCCAAACTTCGTGCTTGCAATCCCGCCGGAAGTGGGGTAGACAAGTAGGTTGCTTTGCCGTATCGTAGATATTTGCGTCTTCCCTGTTTACCTTCAGCCTTCATATAGCGGTGGGCTTAGCCTGACAGCTGTTCCATCAATGTGCCGTCTACCACGTGCACCAGCTATGGACAGCGCGGGTCCCGGGTCATATAGCGGAACCGGACTGGTAGCGCTGCGGAGTCATTCTGCAGAGTGCATAACGGGGGAGATCTGACAACGCCTGAAGGTCTGTGGAAGGATCCCTCTTGGTCGCCTCGAGCACCTCTAATGTAAACAACGCTACCGCTATCAATGCCGACAGCACCGACGGTGCAACCCGCCGGCTCTCATTCGCAAAGATTCACGAACCCCTTGATGTTCCGAATCTGCTCGCCCTGCAAACCGACAGCTTTGACTGGCTGGTCGGGAACGAACGCTGGCAGGCGCGCGTTGCGAAGGCCGTCGAAGAAGGCGACCTCAGCGTCGCCACCTCCTCGGGTCTGTCCGACATCTTCGAAGAGATCTCCCCGATCGAAGACTTCCAGGGCACCATGTCCCTGAGCTTCTCCGAGCCGGAGTTCGCTGACCCCAAATACACCATGGCTGAGTGCAAGGACCGGGACGCAACGTACTCGGCTCCGCTGTACGTCAAGGCCGAGTTCATGAACAACAACACGGGCGAAATCAAGCAGCAGACCGTGTTCATGGGTGACTTCCCGCTGATGACCGAGAAGGGCACCTTCGTCGTCAACGGCACCGAGCGTGTCGTCGTCTCCCAGCTGGTCCGCTCGCCGGGCGCCTACTTTGAGCGCACCGCCGACAAGACCAGCGACAAGGACATCTTCACCGCGAAGATCATCCCCTCCCGCGGCGCCTGGTTCGAGCTTGAAATCGACAAGCGCGACCAGGTCGGCGTCCGTCTTGACCGCAAGCGCAAGCAGTCCGTCACCGTGCTGCTGAAGGCCCTCGGCTGGACCGAAGGCCAGATCCTCGAGGAATTCGGCCAGTACGACTCCATGCGCGCCACGCTGGAGAAGGACGCCACCGAGACCCGCGAAGACGCGTTGCTGGACATCTACCGGAAGCTGCGACCGGGCGAGCCGCCCACGGTTGAGGCTGCCCAGTCCCTGCTGGACAACCTGTACTTCAACTCCAAGCGCTACGATCTGGCCAAGGTCGGCCGTTACAAGATCAACCGCAAGCTTGGCATCGACCGCTCCCTTGGCGACAAGGAAGCTTCGGTCCTGCACGTTGAAGACATCGTGGCCATGATCAAGTTCCTGGTTGCGCTGCACGCCGGTGAGAAGACCCTCATGGGCAAGCGCGACGGCCAGGACCACGAGCTCCGCGTCGAGATCGATGACATCGACCACTTCGGCAACCGCCGCATCCGCGCCGTCGGCGAGCTCATCGAGAACCAGGTCCGCACCGGCCTGTCCCGCATGGAGCGCGTCGTCCGCGAACGCATGACGACCCAGGACGTCGAGGCCATCACGCCGCAGACCCTGATCAACATCCGTCCCGTCGTGGCAGCCATCAAGGAGTTCTTCGGAACTTCCCAGCTGTCCCAGTTCATGGACCAGAACAACCCGCTCTCGGGTCTGACCCACAAGCGCCGCCTGTCCGCGCTTGGCCCGGGTGGTCTGTCCCGTGACCGTGCCGGCATGGAAGTTCGTGACGTGCACCCGTCCCACTACGGACGTATGTGCCCCATCGAAACTCCTGAAGGCCCGAACATTGGTCTGATCGGTTCGCTGGCTTCCTACGGACGCATCAACCCGTTCGGTTTCATCGAAACCCCGTACCGCCTTGTCGCCGAGGGTGTCGTCTCCGATGAGGTCAAGTACCTCACGGCCGACGACGAAGCCGAGGTCCTGATCGCACAGGCCAACGCACCGCTCGACGAGAACAAGCGTTTCGCGGAAGAGACCGTCCTGGTCCGTGCCCGCGGTGGTGGAGGCGAGCCTGTGCTGGTTCCCGCCGCCGACGTCGAGTTCATGGACGTTTCCCCGCGCCAGATGGTGTCCGTGGCTACCGCCCTGATCCCGTTCCTCGAGCATGACGATGCCAACCGTGCACTCATGGGTGCCAACATGCAGCGCCAGGCCGTGCCGCTGGTCCGTTCCGAGGCACCGTTCGTCGGTACCGGCATGGAGCGCGCCGCAGCCGTCGACGCCGGCGACGTTGTCATCGCCAAGAAGGCCGGTGTGGTTACCGAGGTCTCCGCTGAGCTGGTCATCATGCTCAACGACGACGGTACGGAAACCAACTACCGCATCAACAAGTTCGCCCGTTCCAACCAGGGCAACTGCTACAACCACCGTGTCCTGGTAAGCGAAGGCCAGCGCCTGGAGGTCGGCGGCATCATCGCTGACGGCCCGGCAACGGACCAGGGCGAGCTCGCCCTCGGTAAGAACCTGCTCGTGGCATTCATGTCATGGGAAGGCCACAACTTCGAGGATGCCATCATCCTGTCCCAGCGCATCGTGGCCGAGGATGTCCTGTCCTCGATCCACATCGAGGAGCACGAGATCGATGCCCGCGACACCAAGCTTGGTGCCGAGGAAATCACCCGTGACATCCCGAACGTGTCTGAGGAAGTCCTGGCAGGCCTGGACGAGCGCGGCATCATCCACATCGGTGCCGAGGTTGAGGCCGGCGACATCCTGGTCGGTAAGGTCACCCCCAAGGGCGAGACCGAGCTGACCCCGGAAGAGCGCCTGCTGCGCGCCATCTTCGGTGAGAAGTCCCGCGAAGTGCGCGACACCTCCCTGAAGGTGCCGCACGGCGAGTCCGGCACCGTGATCGGTGTCCGCGTCTTCGACCGCGACAACGACGACGAGCTGCCCCCGGGCGTCAACCAGCTGGTGCGCGTCTACGTCGCTGCCAAGCGCAAGATCACCGACGGCGACAAGCTCGCCGGCCGCCACGGCAACAAGGGTGTTATCTCCAAGATCCTTCCGATCGAGGACATGCCCTTCCTTGCCGACGGCACCCCCGTTGATATCGTCCTGAACCCGCTGGGTGTTCCGGGCCGCATGAACGTCGGCCAGGTGCTGGAAACGCACCTCGGCTGGGTTGCCAAGACCGGCTGGAAGATCGAGGGCGAGCCCGAGTGGGTCAAGCAGCTGCCGAACCTGCCGCGCGAGAGTGGCCAGACCACTGTGGCGACGCCGGTCTTCGACGGTGCGCGTGAAGAGGAAATCACGGGCCTGCTCGATTCCACCAACGTCACCCGCGACGGCGACCGCCTGATCAACTCCTCCGGCAAGACCCGTCTGTTCGACGGCCGCTCCGGCGAGCCGTTCCCGGATCCGATCTCGGTCGGCTACATGTACATCCTGAAGCTCCACCACCTGGTGGACGACAAGATCCACGCCCGCTCCACCGGCCCGTACTCCATGATCACGCAGCAGCCGCTGGGTGGTAAGGCACAGTTCGGTGGCCAGCGCTTCGGTGAAATGGAAGTGTGGGCGCTCGAGGCTTACGGCGCCGCGTACACGCTCCAGGAACTGCTGACGATCAAGTCGGATGATATCCACGGTCGTGTGAAGGTCTACGAAGCCATCGTCAAGGGCGAGAACATCCCCGAGCCGGGCGTTCCTGAGTCCTTCAAGGTCTTGATCAAGGAAATGCAGTCGCTGTGCCTGAACGTGGAAGTGCTTTCCACGGACGGAACCACAATTGAAATGCGTGACTCTGATGACGCAGTCTTCACGGCTGCGGAAGAACTGGGCATCGATCTGTCTCGTGCAGAGCCCAGTTCCGTAGAAGAGGTTTAGCAGGTGGGGCACCGGGAAAAGCAGGCGGCCCGGCCGCGCTGACTTTTCCCGGTGCATCACCTCCCTCTTCCCGTAACCCAAGACTTCAGAATTTAGAGAACAAGAGAGAACAGGGACCATATGTCCAGCGAATCCTCCTTCGGCCTCATGCAGATCGGCCTCGCCACCGCGGAAGACATCCGTGGCTGGTCGTACGGCGAGGTTAAGAAGCCGGAAACCATCAACTACCGCACGCTCAAGCCCGAGAAGGACGGCCTCTTCTGCGAGAAGATCTTCGGCCCGTCCCGCGACTGGGAATGCTACTGCGGCAAGTACAAGCGCGTGCGCTTCAAGGGCATCATCTGCGAGCGGTGTGGCGTTGAGGTCACCCGTGCGAAGGTCCGCCGTGAGCGCATGGGCCACATCGAGCTCGCCGCCCCGGTCACGCACATCTGGTACTTCAAGGGTGTTCCCTCCCGCCTGGGCTACCTCCTTGACCTGGCACCGAAGGACCTCGAAAAGGTCATCTACTTCGCCGCCTACATGATCACGAGCGTCGACGCCGACAGCCGCCACGAAGAACTGCCCAACCTCCAGGTTGAGCACGACATCGAGAAGAAGCAGCTGATCGACAACCGCGACTCGGACATCGCCACGATCGCCCGCGACCTTGAGAACGAGCTTGCCCGTCTCGAAGGCGAAGGCGCGAAGGCTGCCGACAAGAAGAAGGCCCGCGACTCCGCTGACCGCCAGATGGCGAACGTCCGCAAGCGTGCCGACGCCGAAATCGAGCGCCTCGAGCAGGTCTGGGACCGCTTCAAGAACCTCAAGGTCGCAGACCTCGAAGGTGACGAAGGCCTGTACCGCGAACTGCGCGACCGCTACGGCATGTACTTCGAAGGCTCCATGGGTGCCGAGGCCATCAAGAAGCGTCTTGAGAACTTCGACATGCAGGCCGAGTCGGACATGCTGCGCGACATCATCGCCAACGGCAAGGGCCAGCGCAAGACCCGCGCCCTGAAGCGGCTCAAGGTGGTCAACGCGTTCCTGACGACCAACAACAGCCCGCTCGGCATGGTGCTGGACGCCGTCCCGGTGATCCCGCCGGAACTGCGCCCGATGGTCCAGCTGGACGGTGGCCGCTTCGCGACCTCCGACCTCAACGACCTCTACCGCCGCGTGATCAACCGCAACAACCGCCTCAAGCGCCTGCTTGATCTCGGTGCTCCGGAGATCATCGTCAACAACGAGAAGCGCATGCTTCAGGAAGCTGTTGACAGCCTCTTCGACAACGGCCGCCGCGGCCGTCCGGTCACCGGACCGGGCAACCGTCCGCTGAAGTCCCTGAGCGACATGCTCAAGGGCAAGCAGGGCCGTTTCCGCCAGAACCTCCTCGGCAAGCGCGTCGACTACTCCGGCCGTTCGGTCATCGTCGTCGGCCCGCAGCTGAAGCTGCACCAGTGTGGTCTGCCCAAGCAGATGGCCCTGGAGCTCTTCAAGCCGTTCGTGATGAAGCGCCTGGTGGACCTCAACCACGCCCAGAACATCAAGTCGGCCAAGCGCATGGTGGAGCGTTACCGTCCGCAGGTCTGGGACGTCCTCGAAGAGATCATCACCGAGCACCCCGTGCTGCTGAACCGTGCACCTACCCTGCACCGTCTCGGCATCCAGGCGTTCGAGCCGCAGCTCGTTGAAGGCAAGGCAATCCAGCTGCACCCGCTGGTTTGTGGCGCCTTCAACGCCGACTTCGACGGCGACCAGATGGCAGTCCACCTGCCGCTGAGCCCCGAAGCCCAGGCCGAGGCCCGCATCCTGATGCTCTCCTCGAACAACATCCTGAAGCCGTCTGACGGCCGCCCGGTGACCCTGCCGTCGCAGGATATGATCATCGGTCTCTACCACCTGACCACCAAGCGTGTCGGTTCAGCTGGCGAAGGCCGGATCTTCTCCTCGGTCGCGGAAGCCATCATGGCCTACGACCTCCACGAGCTGCACCTGAACTCCAAGGTCAAGATCCGGCTCGAGGGCTTCGTGCCCTACGCCGGCTGGGAAGCCCCGGAGGGCTGGGAGCCCGGTCAGACCACACTGGTCGAGACCTCCCTCGGCCAGGTCATCTTCAACCAGACGCTGCCCGCGGACTACCCGTGGGTTGAGAACGTTGCCGACAAGGGCGAGCTGTCCACGATCGTCAACGACCTCGCCGAGCGCTACCCGAAGGTGATCACGGCGGCAACGCTGGACAACCTGAAGGATGCCGGTTTCTACTGGGCCACCCGCTCCGGCGTGACCGTTGCCATCTCCGACATCGAGGTGCCCACGGACAAGCCGCGGATCCTCGCCGGTTACGAGACCATGGCCGCCAAGATCCAGGGCCAGTACGACAAGGGCCTGATCGACGACGACGAGCGTCGCCAGGAACTGATCGAGATCTGGAACAAGGCAACGAACGAGATCGCCCAGGCGATGCGTGACAGCCTGTCCCCGATGAACACGATCAACCGCATGGTGTCCTCGGGCGCACGTGGTAACTGGATGCAGGTCCGTCAGATCGCGGGTATCCGTGGCCTGGTGGCCAACCCTAAGGGTGAAATCATCCCGCGTCCGATCAAGTCCTCCTACCGCGAGGGCCTCTCGGTGCTGGAATACTTCATCGCCACGCACGGTGCCCGTAAGGGTCTGGCTGACACCGCCCTGCGTACCGCCAACTCGGGTTACCTGACCCGTCGTCTGGTGGACGTGTCGCAGGACGTCATTGTCCGCGAAGAGGACTGCGGTACCGAGCGCGGCCTGATGACGGCCATCGCGGTGGCCGACGCCAACGGCGTCCTCGTCCTGGACGAGAACGTCGAGAACAGCGCCTACGCCCGCACCCTGGCCGTCGACGTCGTCGACTCCAAGGGCAAGGTCCTGGCAGCTGCCGGCACCGACTGCGGCGACGTCGTCATTGCCGAACTGTTCGCAGCCGGCATCACCGAGGTCAAGGTCCGCTCCGTACTCACCTGTGAGTCCAGCGTCGGCACCTGCGCCCTGTGCTACGGCCGTTCGCTGGCCACTGGCAAGACCGTCGACATCGGTGAGGCCGTGGGCATTATTGCCGCGCAGTCCATCGGTGAGCCGGGTACCCAGCTGACCATGCGTACGTTCCACACCGGTGGTGCTGTTTCCGCCAGCGGTGGCGACGACATCACCCAGGGTCTGCCCCGTATCCAGGAGCTCTTCGAAGCCCGTACTCCGAAGGGTGTCGCACCGATTGCTGAAGCAGCCGGCCGCATCACCATCGAAGAGTCCGAGCGCCAGATGCGCCTGGTCATCACCCCGGATGACGGATCTGAAGAGATCGCGTACCCGGTGCTGCGCCGTTCACGTCTTCTCATCGAAGACGGCGATCACGTCAGCGTTGGCCAGAAGCTCATCAACGGCCCGGTCGACCCCAAGCAGGTGCTGCGCATCATGGGCCCCCGTGCCGCGCAGAAGTTCCTGGTGGACGAAGTCCAGGGCGTGTACCGCAGCCAGGGCATCGGTATCCACGACAAGCACGTCGAGGTTATCGTCCGCCAGATGCTGCGCCGCGTCACGGTCATCGAGTCCGGCGAATCGGATCTGCTGCCCGGCGAGCTCGCCGAACGCAGCCGTTTCGAAGAGGCCAACCGCCGCGTTGTGTCCGAGGGCAAGACGCCGGCATCCGGCCGTCCCGAGCTCATGGGCATCACCAAGGCGTCCCTGGCGACCGAGTCCTGGCTGTCCGCAGCTTCCTTCCAGGAGACCACCCGCGTCCTGACGCAGGCGGCCATGGAAGGCAAGAGCGATCCGCTGCTCGGCCTCAAGGAAAACGTCATCATCGGTAAGCTCATCCCGGCCGGCACGGGTCTCCCGCGCTACACCGAGGTCACCGTGGAACCCACTGAAGAAGCAAAGGCCAACCTGTTCACCGGCCCCAGCGCATTCAGTGACTTCTCCTACGACTCGCTGGGCGGCGACGGAGCTCCCGAGTTCCACGCCATCCCGCTGGATGACTACGATCTCGGCAGCGACTTCCGCTGAGCTGAGTGACTGACAGGCCCCGTTCCCACCTCGGTGGGGGCGGGGCCTTTCCAGTGGTAAGCCCCGCCGATTAAGGGCTGGGACCCGTCCGTGTTAGACTTGAGACTAATTGTTATTGTGGCAGTGGATGAGTGCGCCGGTTTGAGTCAGACAGCTTGCAGCTGAAAGATTCAACCAGGACGACGTTTCCGGTTTGCAGGGTTCTTGTGCAACGTATGCCACATTTTCGCATGCCTAGGGGCAATTCGGGTCGAAAGTCCTTGGACCCCGGCGTGCGGTCCGACTATTAAGGCTTCGCCTCAGCTGCTCTGGAGAGAACTTCAAAGCTCGGGCGGCGAGGCGCAGCGACAAGAGAGCGGCCGCCAACGGCCGCTCCGGATAAAACGGAGAACACGAGAGTGCCTACGATTAACCAGCTGGTCCGCAAGGGCCGCACGCCTAAGGTCAAAAAGACCAAGGCTCCCGCGCTTAACGGCAGCCCGATGCGCCGCGGTGTTTGCACCCGCGTTTACACGACGACCCCGAAGAAGCCGAACTCGGCTCTGCGTAAGGTTGCTCGCGTGCGCCTCAACGGCGGCATTGAAGTCACCGCATACATCCCCGGTGTGGGCCACAACCTGCAGGAGCACTCCATTGTGCTCGTCCGCGGCGGCCGCGTGAAGGACCTTCCGGGTGTCCGCTACAAGATCGTCCGTGGCGCCCTCGATACCCAGGGTGTCAAGAACCGTAAGCAGGCTCGCAGCCGCTACGGCGCAAAGATGGAGAAGAAGTAATATGCCTCGCAAGGGTCCGGCCCCCAAGCGGCCGCTAGTTCTAGATCCCGTTTACGGCTCCCCGCTGGTCACCCAGCTCATCAACAAGGTGCTGGTTGACGGCAAGAAGTCCACCGCAGAGCGCATCGTTTACGGTGCACTCGAGGGTGCTCGCGCCAAGTCCGGCGGCGACCCCGTTGCAGCCCTCAAGAAGGCCATGGAGAACGTCAAGCCTTCGCTTGAGGTCCGCTCCCGCCGTGTTGGTGGCGCCACGTACCAGGTTCCCGTTGAGGTCAAGCCGGGCCGTTCCACGGCCCTCGCCCTCCGCTGGCTGGTTGGCTACTCCAAGGCCCGCCGCGAAAAGACCATGACCGAGCGCCTCCAGAACGAAATCCTGGATGCCTCGAACGGTCTCGGTGCCGCTGTGAAGCGTCGCGAAGACACCCACAAGATGGCCGAGTCCAACAAGGCCTTCGCACACTACCGCTGGTAATACTTCCCGGACGCCGCCGGCTCGACTGAGCCGGCGGCGAACGTGCAGTCCATCCGAAAGGGAGACACCGTGGCACAGGACGTGCTTACCGACCTTAGCAAGGTCCGCAATATCGGCATCATGGCCCACATCGATGCCGGCAAGACCACTACTACCGAGCGCATCCTGTTCTACACGGGTGTGAACCACAAGATCGGCGAAACGCACGACGGCGCTTCGACGACTGACTGGATGGAACAGGAAAAGGAACGCGGCATCACCATCACGTCTGCCGCCGTGACCTGCTTCTGGGAAAACAACCAGATCAACATCATCGACACCCCCGGCCACGTTGACTTCACGGTCGAGGTTGAGCGCTCCCTGCGCGTCCTCGACGGCGCAGTCGCCGTGTTCGACGGCAAGGAAGGCGTGGAGCCGCAGTCCGAGACTGTTTGGCGCCAGGCTGACAAGTACAACGTTCCGCGCATCTGCTTCGTCAACAAGATGGACAAGCTCGGCGCTGACTTCTACTTCACCGTCGACACCATCATCAGCCGTCTCGGTGCCAAGCCGCTCGTCATGCAGCTGCCGATCGGCGCCGAGAACGACTTCATCGGCGTCGTCGACCTCCTCTACATGCGTTCGCTGGTCTGGCCCGGCGACGCCAAGGGTGACGTCACCATGGGTGCCAAGTACGAGATCCGCGAGATCCCGGCTGACCTCCAGGCGAAGGCCGAAGAGTACCGCGCAACGCTCATTGAGACCGTTGCCGAGTCCTCCGAGGAACTCATGGAGAAGTACCTTGAGGGCGAAGAGATCAGCATCGATGAGCTCAAGGCCGGCATCCGCAAGATGACGATCAACTCTGAGATCTACCCGGTCTTCTGTGGTTCTGCATTCAAGAACCGCGGCGTCCAGCCCATGCTCGACGCTGTGGTGGACTACCTGCCGAACCCGCTCGACGTCCCGCCGATGATCGGTCACGATCCCCGCGACGAAGAGAAGGAGCTTACCCGTAAGCCCTCCTCTGAAGAGCCCTTCTCCGCACTGGCGTTCAAGATCGCCGCGCACCCCTTCTTCGGCCAGCTGACCTTCGTCCGCGTGTACTCCGGTCACGTGGAAGCAGGCTCGCAGGTGGTCAACTCCACCAAGGGCAAGAAGGAGCGCATCGGCAAGCTGTTCCAGATGCACGCCAACAAGGAAATGCCCGTCGACGGCGCTACCGCCGGCCACATCTACGCAGCGATCGGCCTCAAGGACACCACCACGGGCGACACCCTGTGCGATCCGGCCAACCAGATTGTCCTCGAGTCCATGAGCTTCCCGGAGCCCGTGATCTCGGTTGCGATCGAGCCGAACACGAAGGGTGACCAGGAGAAGCTCTCCACGGCCATCCAGAAGCTCTCCGCTGAGGACCCGACCTTCCAGGTCTCCCTCAACGAGGACACCGGCCAGACCATCATCGCCGGCATGGGCGAGCTCCACCTGGACATCCTGGTGGACCGCATGCGCCGCGAATTCAAGGTCGAGGCAAACGTTGGCAAGCCGCAGGTTGCTTACCGCGAAACCATCAAGCGTGCTGTAGAGCGTCACGACTACACGCACAAGAAGCAGACCGGTGGTTCCGGCCAGTTCGCAAAGATCCAGATCGCGATCGAGCCGCTGGACACCTCAGGTGGCGAGCTGTACGAGTTCGAGAACAAGGTCACCGGTGGCCGCGTTCCGCGCGAGTACATCCCGTCGGTCGACGCCGGCATCCAGGACGCGCTTAACGACGGCGTCCTGGCCGGTTACCCGGTTGTCGGCATCAAGGCGACGCTGATTGACGGCGCTTACCACGATGTTGACTCCTCGGAAATGGCGTTCAAGATCGCCGGCCGTATGGCTTTCAAGGAAGCCGCACGCAAGGCGAACCCTGTCCTGCTCGAACCGCTGATGGATGTCGAGGTCCGCACCCCTGAGGAATACATGGGTGAAGTTATCGGTGACCTCAACTCCCGCCGTGGCCAGATGCAGTCCATGGAAGATGCCCAGGGCGTCAAGGTTATTCGCGCACACGTCCCGCTGTCCGGCATGTTCGGCTACATCGGTGACCTGCGCTCGAAGACCCAGGGCCGCGCTGTGTACTCCATGACGTTCAACAGCTACGCCGAGGTCCCGAAGGCAGTCGCCGACGAGATCATCCAGAAGAACCGCGGCGAGTAGTCCCCAGGACGCCTCGCAGCAACAAGAAACTCGGGTGCGTCTCCGCCAGCGGAGACACATCTGGTGCAGGCGGCCGGACTCCGGTCAGCTGTAGTCCGGCCAAGCCGGAGTTCGGCCGCCTGCACGAACAGGCTCTAGGCACTAGCATTAGTACCTGAATCTGCAATTTCATCAATCCAAAGCCCCCCAAGTAGACTTACTGGAGTTTCTGCCGCGACAAGCGCGGCCGAAGGGTAAGTCAATTTGAAAACGTTCTAGGAGGAACCTGTGGCAAAGGCAAAGTTCGAGCGGACTAAGCCGCACGTTAACATCGGTACCATTGGTCACGTTGACCACGGTAAGACGACGCTGACGGCCGCCATTTCCAAGGTGCTGTACGACAAGTACCCGACTCTCAACGAGAAGCGTGACTTCGCGTCGATTGACTCTGCTCCCGAAGAGCGTCAGCGCGGCATTACCATCAACATCTCCCACGTTGAGTACCAGACCGAGAAGCGCCACTACGCACACGTAGACGCTCCGGGTCACGCTGACTACATCAAGAACATGATCACCGGCGCTGCTCAGATGGACGGTGCAATCCTCGTGGTTGCCGCCACTGACGGCCCGATGGCTCAGACCCGCGAGCACGTTCTGCTCGCCCGCCAGGTTGGCGTTCCCTACCTGCTGGTCGCGCTGAACAAGGCTGACATGGTTGACGACGAAGAGCTCCTCGACCTCGTTGAAATGGAAGTTCGCGAGCTGCTCAGCTCGCAGGGCTTCGATGGCGACGAGGCTCCGGTTGTTCGCGTTTCCGGCCTGAAGGCCCTCGAAGGCGACCCCGTCTGGGTCAAGTCCGTTGAGGACCTCATGGCTGCTGTCGACGAGTCCGTTCCGGACCCCGTACGTGACCGTGACAAGCCCTTCCTGATGCCGATCGAAGATGTCTTCACGATCACCGGCCGTGGCACCGTTGTTACGGGCCGCGCCGAGCGTGGAACCCTCGCCATCAACTCCGAGGTCGAGATCGTCGGCATCCGCCCGGTCCAGAAGACCACGGTTACCGGTATCGAGATGTTCCACAAGCAGCTCGACGAAGCATGGGCCGGCGAGAACTGTGGCCTCCTGCTCCGCGGTCTGAAGCGCGACGATGTCGAGCGTGGCCAGGTTGTCGTCAAGCCGGGTTCCATCACCCCGCACACCGACTTCGAGGCTAACGTCTACATCCTCTCCAAGGACGAAGGCGGACGTCACAACCCGTTCTACTCCAACTACCGCCCGCAGTTCTACTTCCGCACCACGGACGTAACCGGCGTTATCACCCTGCCGGAAGGCACGGAAATGGTTATGCCCGGCGACAACACTGAGATGACCGTTGCGCTCATCCAGCCGATCGCAATGGAAGAGGGCCTCGGCTTCGCTATCCGCGAAGGCGGCCGCACCGTTGGTTCAGGACGCGTCACCAAGATCATCAAGTAATTACTTGCCGATCTGATGCTTTGCCCCTGATCAGCCAGCCGTCTGGCAGCTGACCAGAGGATCGGGAACAGCCCCGCTGCACTTGCAGCGGGGCTGTTCCTTTTAAGTTCCTGATACCTTTGCAGGAAGGGAAGGGAGCTCACCATGGGCTGGTTCATTTTTCTGCTGATCGCCGCGGCGGTTGTCGTCGCGTTCTTTTGGGCGAAGAGGCACTTCCGCCAGGAGATCGAGCGCGCCAAGCGCATCAATAGGTCCAACCGCAACCAGTAGCAGGGGCCGGGCGGGGCTCAGGCCCGGCGTACTGGTCCACGCCGCCGGATGACTCGGGCTTGCACTGTGCGAAAATCGGCCAGAGTGCAATTCCCGGCCCGCCCCTTTGCCTCTCAGGAATAGTCTGTCGGGTAGGGTACCTGCTATGGCCGAAGCACGTACAGCCGAAAAGCCGGATAGCAGCACCTACAGCGCCGTCGGTCCAAGTCCAAATCCCCGGAGGGCGTGGCTCTTGGCGTGCCTCGCCTTTGTGCCGCTTGCGCTGGCCCGGGCGGAAATCTTCAGCGAGTCAGACACGTTCTGGCAGATCCGTGCCGGAATAGACATCATCAACAACCAGCGAATTCCCGCTGTTGACCCGTTTTCATGGACCGCCGCCGGTGAAAGCTGGACGCTGAACTCCTGGGGTTTTAACGTGCTGTTGGCTTTGGCCTTCCAGACGGGTGGCCTGGTACTCGTTGCGCTAGTGTGCGCGGGTTTGGCGACTGCCGTCGCGGTTCTTATTCTGGTGTTGGCCCGGGACCTCAAAGCTGCCCCAGCCATTTCCGGGTGGATCCTTGTGCTCGTCTCGCCGCTGCTTATCGCCTGGCTCTCGGCCCGACCGCATCTGGTGGACTATCTGGCCGTACTGGTCCTCGTCATCATCCTGCGGCGCCTGCTCGAGAGTCCTTCGCTGAGGCAACTCGGTGCCCTTGGCGTGCTCTCGGTCGTTTGGGTAAACCTGCATGCCGCCTCCTTGCTGGGCGTGGGCATTGTCGGGGCAACGGCAGCCGTGGCCGCTTTCTCACCGGTTGCGCGGCAGCGTGTCGGATGGCTTCTGGGCGCAGCCGGAACTGTCCTCCTCGGCAGCCTTGTCAACCCCTACGGCGCCGGGCTCTTCACGCAGACGGCACAAGTCAAGACCGCGTCCGCGGGCATTGCCGAGTGGCAGCCCCTGAACCTGGGCGATCCGGTGCAGACAGTCACGTTCGCCCTGGGGCTGTTAGCGCTCGTGATTGCTGCCGCAAGGCGGGACGTCGTGTTCTCGGGTGCCCTCCTTGTCGCGGGAGCCGGCTCTGTAGTCGCCCTCCGAATCCTGCCGGTGTTGCTCCTGCTGGCGGTTCCGGTGCTGATGTCCGGCGCGTCGCGGTCCTTCGTGTTGCGCTACTTCCAAAGCCGGCGCAGGATGCTGGCGCAGGGCGCGGCGCTGGGAATGGCGGTCATCACGGGGCTGGTGGCCTTCAGTCTCCCCGCCGTGGGCCGCCCGAACCCCGCCGTCTACCCGTCCGGCATTATCCAAGCGATTCCGCCGGGGTGCCACGTGTTCAATGGCTATATGCTCGGCGGGCTCTTGATCCTTGAGCGACCGGATGTCAAGGTCTCACTGGACTCGCGGAATGATCTGTACGGGGCCGACCGCGTCTCCGCACTCGGAGGCTTCATCGAGAGTGGCGATGGGGATCTTGCGGTCAAACTGTCGGGGGCTGATTGCGTGCTGGTCTCACCCGGCACCGGGCTCGCCACGAGACTGCGGACTGATCCAGGGTGGAAACTGGACCGGGAGGAGCGCAACGCAGCGCTCTTTACCCGCGTCCGGCCAGCGTCGAGCCGCTAAGGGAGTCCATCATCAAGCATGCCCCGCGGCCCGGCGTGCCCGCGCGAGGGCCTGGTACCAGTAGTACGAGTCTTTCGGCGTGCGCTTGAGGCTCGTGAAATCGACGTGCACCAGGCCGAAGCGCTGCGAGTAGCCTGCCGCCCATTCGAAGTTGTCCATCAGCGTCCAGACGTAATAGCCGAGCAGTTCGACGTCGTGTGCCACGCCCCCGGGGGAGGTGGCCTCGACCGCCTGGCTGAGGTGTGCAGCGAGGTAGCTGATCCGGCCGGCATCGGGAATGGGGCCGGTGACGTGGTCGGGTTCGGGGAAGCTCGCCCCGCTCTCGGTGATGTAGAGCGGCGGCAGCGAAGACCCGTACCGGTCCTTCAGCTCCCGGAGCAGGATCCCCAGGTGGTCCGGAGCGACCGGCCAGCCGAATCCCGTGCGTTCGTACTCCGGGAACGCGGCCATATGGAACGGGACTTTCAGCATCGCCTCCGCGGTTGCCGAGGGGCTGTCGACGCCGCGTCCCGTGGCCACCTTCACGGGGTAGTAATAGTTCAGGCCGTAGAAATCCAGCGGCTGGTGGATCGTGGCCAGGTCCGCGTCGCTGATGCTCCGCATTGAACGGAACCACGGCCGGGCGATCAGCGGCAGCCGGGGAAAGCGGCCCAGGAGGATCGGGTCAGCGTAGAGCCGGTTCAGCACGAAGTCGAACACCCTGGCCAGCATCCTGTCTGTTGGCGAGCCGGTTGCAGGCCGGACCGGGGAATGAAGGTTCGCGACCCCGACGGCGCCGGCGACGCCCTGCGCGCGCAGCGCCTGAACCGCCAGCCCGTGCCCCAGGAGCTGATGCCGCACCGACGGCAGGGCATCGAAGAGCAGGCCGCGGCCGGGCGCGTGCACGCCCAGGGCGTAGCCGTTCAGAGTAACCGAGGCGGGCTCGTTCAGCGTCACCCACTGCGCCACGCGGTCGCCGAACCGCTTGCCGGCGGCCGCGCTGTACTCGGCGAACCGTTCCGCCGTCGAACGGTTCATCCAGCCACCCCGGTGCTCGAGGGGCAGCGGCGTATCCCAGTGGTAGAGAGTGGCCATGGGGGAGATGCCGGCGGCGAGGAGCCGGTCGATCAGGCGGTCGTAGAAGTCCAGCCCGGCCGCATTGAAGCGGCCGCTTCCCTCGGGCTGGACCCGCGGCCACGAGATCGAAAAGCGGTAGGAATCGATCCCGAGATCGCGCATCAGTTCGATGTCTTCCTCGGCGCGGTTGTAGTGGTCGCAAGCCACGGCGGGGGAGTGCCCGTGCAGGATGTTGCCGGGCTTTTCGGCAAAGGCGTCCCAGCCGGAGGGTCCGCGGCCGCCGGCGGCAAGGCTGCCCTCGATCTGGAAGGCCGCGGAGGAAACACCCAGGGTGAATCCGGGGCTCAGGCGTGCGGCGAGGGCCTGAACTGCTACAGAGTCCTGCACAGTCATGCCCCTATCATCCATTCGACGGCGATTCAGGACAATGGCCCTCCAGCAGTGATTGCACTACTGCGACTGCAGTACGTTGCCTGCCCGGCTGCACGGTTGCGCGTGCAGTACTGTGATTGCACTACTGCGCTTGCAGTACTGTGGCTGCAAGGCCGTGCAGAGGGGCTGATTCGCTTCTGCCCGCAAATTCCGGCATACTAGATGAGTTGTTCAAGCGCTCTTTCGCGTCCCGATCCGGATAATGCCGGATGCCAGGGTCCAAGTGAGAGACCAAACATAACCCACTCCCCATGGAATTGCGGACGCGTACGTGTGAAAACACGCGACACGCCCGACCGCGGGGGTCGGTTGCGTCGGCAGGTTGAGGAACCCGGATCCTTCCGGATTCAGCTTGTGCGGCGGGTGGTAGTCACGACTTCAAATGCTTCGGCAGCCATACAACTAGTAAGTGAACAGGGCAGCCCTAATCAGGGGAAGCACAGACTGAAAGAGAGTCAGGCGACATGGCGGGACAAAAAATCCGCATCCGGCTGAAGTCATATGACCACGAGGTCATTGACGTTTCAGCACGGAAGATCGTTGAGACGGTCACGCGCGCAGGCGCAACTGTAGTTGGCCCCGTGCCGCTGCCGACGGAGAAGAACGTTTACTGCGTTATTCGCTCTCCGCACAAGTACAAGGACAGCCGCGAGCACTTCGAAATGCGCACGCACAAGCGTCTTATCGACATCATCGACCCCACGCCCAAGGCTGTTGATTCGCTCATGCGTCTCGACCTGCCGGCCGACGTGAACATCGAAATCAAGCTGTAGGGAGGTGCTGAGAGACTATGACCGCAACCCGTAACGTAAAGGGCCTGCTGGGCACGAAGCTCGGCATGACCCAGGTCTGGGACGAGAACAACAAGCTCATCCC
>Ga0207691_10000138_pt1 | contig 66608 bp, 50 predicted proteins | sample KBSM13metaG_FD_184327 | JGI IMG/M metagenome (GOLD analysis project Ga0207691, IMG submission 184327) | Miscanthus rhizosphere microbial communities from Kellogg Biological Station, Michigan, USA - KBS M1-3 metaG (SPAdes) (version 2) | ecosystem: Host-associated > Plants > Roots > Rhizosphere >...
TGACCATCAGCGGGCTTGTCAAGGATGTTGGTCCACTGCCCACCCTCGACGGCAAGATGCTGCGCGTGGTCAGCGGCCTTTCCCTCATCGCCGAACGCGGCCAAGTCACGGCCCTGCTCGGCGCCAATGGCGCGGGCAAGACCACCACCATCGAATGCGCCCAGGGGCTGCAAAAGCGCACCGCCGGCGCCATCAGCCTACTCGGCCACGATCCGGATTCGGCCGGCGCGGGCCTCCGTGCCCGGGTGGGCGTGATGCTGCAGGACGGCGGCCTGCCGCCGTCGGCCCGGCCCATCCCCCTGCTGCGGCACATCGCCGGCATGTACCAGGACCCGTGGCCGGTGGATGAACTCATCGGCCGCCTGGGCATCGACTCCTTCAGCCGCACCAACGTGCGGCGCCTGTCCGGCGGGCAGAAACAGCGCCTCGCCCTGGCCGCGGCGCTGGTCGGCAATCCGGAGGTCCTGTTCCTCGACGAGCCCAGCGCGGGCCTCGACCCGCAGTCCCGCCAAATGGTCTTCGATCTCATCTCCGAACTGCGGAACAGCGGCATGGGCATCATCCTGACGACGCACCTGATGGACGACGCCCAGCGGCTGGCGGACTACGTCTACATCATCGACGCCGGCCGCAACGTCGCCGAGGGCACCGTCGCCCAGCTCCTGCGCCACCAGCTCCCGGCCGGCGACGCGTCGCAGCACATCCGCACCTTGTTGTTCGAAACCGAACCCGGCCTGGACTTCGCCGGCGTGCTGCCCGACGGCGTCGACGTCACCGAGGCGCGGGCCGGCAGTTACGCCGTGACCGGAGCCCTGACGCCCGCCGACCTCGCCGCGATCACCGCGTGGTGGGCCCAGCGCGGGATCATGCCCAGCTCCCTGAGCCTTGAAGCGCGCAGCCTCGAGGATGTCTTCCTGGACATCTCCGGAAGGGAGATCCGATGACCCGCGTAACTGGTGGCGCCCCGCTGGAGAGCGCACGCCGTGCCGGCGCGCCCCCCGCCGCGCATGGCAGCGCCCCCGCGTCCCTGCTGCGCCGCATCCTGCTGCAGGGGCAGTACGAGACAGTCACCATGCTCAGGAACGGCGAGCAGCTGATCCTCGCGATAGTGCTGCCGCTGCTGGCCATGGTCGGCCTGACCGTGACTCCCCTGCTGGACGGACTCGGTTCGAGCCGCATCAATGTCGCCGTCCCCGGCATCCTGGCCCTGTGCGCCATGTCGACAGCCTTCACCGGGCAGGGCATCTCCACCGGCTTCGACCGCCGCTACGGCGTCCTGCGCTTTCTTTCCACGACACCCCTGGGCCGCACCGGCCTGATTGCGGGGAAGGTCCTGGCCGTCCTGGCGGTGCTGTTCCTGCAGGTGCTCATCGTGACCGCGGTGGCCCTGCTGCTGGGCTGGCAGCCCAATCCCGCGGGCTGGCTGCCCGGGCTGGCCATCCTGGTGCTCGGCGCCGCCGCTTTCACGGCACTCGGGCTGCTGGTCGCCGGGACGGTGCGGCCGGAGGCGACCCTGGCCATCACCAACCTGCTCTGGATCCTGCTTGGCGCGCTGGGCGGAATCGTGATTCCGGCCGAACGGCTCCCGGCGCTGGCCCAGGCCGTGGTGCATTTCCTCCCCTCCGGCGCGCTGGGCCAGGCGCTGAGGGATGCTTTCCTGGACGGCAGCGTCAATGGTGCCGCCGTTCTTGTCCTGCTGCTCTGGACGGCGATCGCCGGCGGCGCAGCAACCCGTTGGTTTAAGTGGAATTGAGAAAACTGTGAGCACGGCGTCACGAACTCCCCGGATTGTCTCCGGAATCACCTCCCGGCTGCCAGTCCGCGTCGATAAGACGGTCAGGCGGCTGGCCGTGCTGTCCCTCATTGGCCAGATCGTCCTGGTGGTGACCGGCGGCGCCGTCCGCCTGACGGCCTCGGGCCTCGGCTGCCCCACGTGGCCGCGCTGCACGGAGGGATCCCTGGCGACCACCCCGGAAATGGGGATCCACGGAATCATCGAATTCGGCAACCGGCTCCTGACGTTTGCGCTGGCGGCCGTCGCCGTGATGATGCTGGTCTATCTGTGGAACCTCCGCAAGGAGCGCCGCGACCTCTTCCTGCTGGCCCTCGGCCTGCTCGCAAGCATCCCGGCCCAGGCCGTCATCGGCGGCATCACGGTGCTGACCCAGCTGAACCCGTGGGTCGTGGGCCTGCACTTCCTCGTGTCCATGGCCCTCGTGGTCCTCGCGACCCTTCTGGTGAACCGGGCCTACGACCGTACGGGCAAGGCCCGGACCGTGCAGCTTCCCGCACTGCCGGGCGTTGCGCGCCCGGTGATGACCGCCGTCGCGGTCCTCTCGGCCGTCGCGGTCTGCCTCGGTGTGGTGGTGACCGGCGCCGGTCCGCATGCCGGGGACGCGAACGCCCCGCGCAACGACCTCGACTGGGACCTGTTCGCGCACATCCACGCCGTGCCCGCCTACCTGGTGACCGCCGGCGCGCTGTTCGCGTTGGTCCTGGTGGTCCGCGGCCGGATTCAGGGGCCGTTCCGCTCCGCGGTGTTCATGCTCCTGGGCGTTACGGTGCTGCAGGCCGCAATCGGCTTCACGCAGTACTACAACGGCATCCCGGCGCTGCTCGTCGGCGCTCACATGCTGGCGGCGGCCCTGCTGATGAGCGCGGCGACCAACGCCGCAGACCTCGCCCGCTACAGCCCGGTGGATTGACCCGATGGACTAACCAGCCGCAGCACCCTGAACAAAAGCATCGCGGGGTCGCTTACCGCCCTTCCGGCACGCCCGGACGGGCCGTAAGTGGCCCCGCGATTGCTGTCTGTCGCTGTCTGGGCACTCGTACGGGCGCTGCGGCAAAAATGACCAGTACCGCATTCACCTCCCGGGGGCTGGCCTTGACGGGATTTCCGGGTGGACTATGGGATGGCATGGACATGGATCGTCGCGGCCGTGGGTTTTCCTCGTTCGTTCCCGTGACGCTGACCGGAAGGCCTTCTCTGATGCAAGCGACAGAACCGACCGTGCCTCCTTCACCCTCAGCCCGCCAACGCGCGGCGAGCCTCAAAGAACGCGTCTACATCATCTTCACGAGCCTGGCCGTGGTGTTGGCGCTTCGGAGTCACGCGGATGAGACCACGCCGCTGGCAGCGGCGGCGACGCTCAGCATCGTGGTGATCGGCTCCCTGCTGGGGATTTTCGTCGCCGACCTCCTGAGCCACCTGACTGTCCATTCGAAGCTTCCCACCGGTGAGGAGCTGCACCACATGATCACGGTCAGCGCGGGCGGCCTCGGCGTCCTGGTCACCCCGCTGCTCCTCCTCACGGCAGCCGGCCTCGGTCTGTGGTCGACGGCCGTTGCCCTCGGGTGGGCAGTCGCTGTTCTGGTTGTCTCGCTCGGCATCGTCGGGTTCCTCGCGATCCGCCGCCTCGAGATCCCGCTCCGTCACAAGGCCGCCATCATGTTCGCCGAAGTCGTGTTGAGCCTGCTGGTAATCGGGCTGGAGCTGGTGGCCCACAATCTCTAAAGTGGCCTAAAAGCGTCCCCCTCGACGCCCGGTTACTGGCCAGTCACTTGTCCAAACGGGAAAGATTTCGGAATACTGGATGCTGTGGCCCCTTTTCGGGCCCGCCCTATAGCCGGGCAGCCGCAGAGCCGGGCAGCCACAGAACCGGCGTCAGGTTTCGTCCAGCCAAGGCGGGAATACTTGGATAGGGCGCAGAACTGGCGCCGCAATCGCATCCATGGATAGACGGACGGCGCGGTTTTGCCTTGATGCAGCTGGAATCGGAACCGGCCAGACAGAGGCACCGGAGGATATGTGGCGTTATTAGTCCGCGAAAGGCCCGCACAGACGGTCCAACATACTGCAAAGCGCCCGCGGCTGGACGGCCTGGACGTTCTTCGCGGTGCCGCCGTGGGCGCGGTCCTGCTCGGACATTCCTGGCCCGGCATATTCCAGGGCGCCGGTATCGTGGGTGTCATTGCCTTCTTCGTGTTGAGCGGTTACCTGATCACCAACGTGCTGGTCGGCGATATCGAACGGCACCGAAAAATTCGTTACGGACGCTTCTATGCGCACAGGGCCTTCCGGCTGGTGCCGGCACTGGTCTCTCTCCTGGGCGTATACGCGATCGTCGAATTGGCCACCGACATTCTCGGTGACCGGTCCAAGGGAATCGTGGGCTACACGGTCCTCGCCGGTCTTGGCTACCTCAAAGACCTCCCCCTGCCGTTCGACGTCAGCATGGCGATCGGACCGCTCTGGACGCTGGCGGTGGAAGAACAGTTCTACCTGATCTGGCCCGCGCTGCTGGTGCTCGCGCTGCGGCGCAACCGCCAGGGACGGCTGATTGGCTGGTCCGCCGCCGTCGCGCTGTTCCTCATGTCGGCCAGTGTGCTGGCAATGGTGACCCTGGCCCCGCAACTTCACTCGCTGGTCTACGCGCTGCCGACCACGTGGGGCCTGGGCCTGATCATCGGTTCGGCCCTGCGGTTGTACAGGGTCCATGTGTTCAACTGGTTCACCGGCCGCTGGCTCAGGCGTGCGGCCCTGCTCGGTTCCGTCGCCGTCCTGGCCGCGCTGATCTACTTCCCGAAGGCCAACGAAACGCCGGCCTTCATGTTCATTGGCGGCCCGCTGGCCATGGCCGCCGCGGCTGTCCTGGTCGCGCTGGCCGCCTCCCGAACCGCAGTGATGCCGAAGTGGACGCGCCCGGCGCAGCTGCTGGGCACCGTCTCCTACGCCGCGTACCTCTGGAACTACGCCGTCATTCTCTGGCTCAACGGCGGCTCCACGGCCGATCTGCCACCGCTCATCGCGGTGTCCGCCATCGTGGTGACCCTGCTCATTGCGGTCATCAGCTGGCACACCGTCGAACGGCTCGGGCGGATCGCGCGGACCCGCTTCGACCAACACTATTCGGCCCGCTACCATCCGGACCGGCAGCCGGCCGGCAGCGCCGCTTCCCGGCACGGTTAGTCGCCAGAGTTCAATCGGCTATTCAGTCCCTGCGCGGGTCGTTCTCCAGCGTGCAGGCATCGGTGTTCGCCCCGCAGACGATCACCGCGACGCGTTCCCCTTCGGCGGGTGTGTACGCCCCTGACGTGAGCGCCGCGAACGCAGCCGCAGCCCCGTATTCGGCGGGGATCCGGTAATCGCTCCACAACTGTGACCGGGCGGCGACGATGGCGGCGTCGTCCACCAGCACAGAGGCCGGCGGGACGCGTGAGGCGATGCTGAAGGCGATCCCACCCACGCGCCTGGCCCCGAGGGAATCCGCGGCGACGCCCGAAACCGCCACATCGACCGGACGGCCGGCGTCGAGGGCCGCGCGCAGCGTGGGGATGGTGAAGGGCTCGACCGCGACGACGCGGGCCCGGCCCTCGGCAGCTGCCGCCACGCCCGCATAGAGTCCGCCACCGCCGACGGCGACGACGATCGTGTCGATGCCGGGCTCGTCCTCAAGGATTTCCTCGGCCAGGGTGCCCGCGCCTGCCGCGATTTCCAGCTGGTCGTACGCATGGCAGAACAGGGCGCCGGTATCTTCCACGTAGTCCATTGCGGCCGCGAACGCCTCCGCGTACTCGGCGCCGACCTGCCGGACCGTGGCGTTGTACGCGAGGAGACGCTCGACCTTTACCCGCGGGGCATTCTCCGGGACGAACACCGTCGCCGGCACACCGAGGGCCGCGGCGGCGTACGCGTTCGCCAAACCCGCGTTGCCGCCTGACGCCGCCACCACGCCGACGGCCGGGTCCAGCTCCCCGCGCTCCCGGGCGGCGAGCTGGCGGTTGAAGGCGCCGCGGGCCTTGAAGACGCCCGTGTGCTGCAGGAACTCACATTTGAACCAGAGCGGGGCGGCAGCGGTACCCCCGCGGAGCAACGGTGTGCGCCGCACGTGGCCACTGATGCGGTTCTGCGCCTGAAGTACGTCGCTGCGGTTGATCACGGGCTCCCCCTGGGGTTGTGTCGCTTGGCCGGTTCGTAAGGATACCCCGGGACCGAAAAGGACCGTCCCCCTGATACAGCTGACGCTCCCCCACCAGTGGTGAGGGAGCGTCAGGCAGATGAACGGGGGGATCAGCCGCCCATGACGGCCGAGCCGACGAACGGGTCGACGGCCAGGGCAATGAAGAGCAGGGTCAGGTAGCTGATGGAGCCGTGGAAGACCTTCATGGCTCCCTTGTTGGAAACGTCGCCGGCCTGGGCGCGGTTGTACAGGGCGTGCGACTCGTACAGGAACCAGGCACCGGCGCCGACGGCGGTCACCGTGTAGACCCAGCCGGCACCACCGGCCGGGATCATCAGCAGCGAACACGCCACCATGGCCCAGGCGTAGAGGACCACCTGCACCGACACCACCTTCGCACCGGCGATGGCACCCAGCATCGGCACGTTGGCGTTGCGGTAGTCCTCGCCGTAGCGCATCGACAGCGGCCAGTAGTGCGGCGGGGTCCAGAGGAAAATCACCATGAACAGCACGACGGCGGGCCACTCGACGGTGTTGGTGACGGCGGCCCAGGCAATCAGGACCGGGAAGCACCCGGCGGCGCCGCCCCAGACAATGTTCTGGGCCGTGCGCCGCTTCAGGATCATGGTGTAGATGACCACGTAGAAGACGATGGCGCCGAGCCCGAGCCACGCGGCGAGCGGGTTGGCCCCGAACCAGAGGATGGCGATCGCCGCCGCGCCCAGCAGCCAGGAGAAGATGAGGGCTTCGCGGGGTGTGACCTCACCGGTGACCAGGGGCCGGTTCTCCGTGCGGTGCATGAGCTTGTCGATGTCGCGGTCGATGTAACAGTTGAAGGCGCCGGCGGAACCTGCCGCGAACGCGCCGCCCACCAGCGTCGCCAGGATCAGGCCGATCGACGGGAAGCCGCGTTCGGCATAGATCATGGTGGGCAGCGTGCTGACGAGCAGGAGCTCGATCACGCGGGGTTTCGTGAGCGCCAGGTAGGCCTTGGCTTTGCGGCCGAAGCCCATTCTTCCCGAGGCCGGGGAGGCGTTCAGCGGCGTATTAGTTGTGCTCACGGTGGCAGTCACTCTGTTCTGTCTGGCTGTGCAGTTCTGTCTGGCTGGGCAGCCCCGGGTGGATTTCGCAACGCACTGTGCTGCAGACCGGGCTCCGCGCTCGGCGCACACCCGTGTCCTTGCCCCAGTCGAAGGCCACCACCCATCATACCGTGGAGCTCCGGGCCGGACGGCCGCCGAATGCCGCGCCATGATTCCGGCGCGTTAACGCCGGCTCACCGGCCCCGCGGCGGACGGTGATTCATATAAGCGAAATCAGGTCCAATTGGTGAGATATACGCTGACCACAAAGTGGAATGGGACTAGGCTGTCATTAGATCAGCGCACACGGGCACGCATTTAGGCACTTGCCGGAACACGCGGCTCTGCATCTGCGTCTGAATGATAGATCAACGTTTCGATGGTGAACGGCTGGTACGAACCGCAGCGGGCACCGAACTGTGCCCGGGCGGGAAAAGAGCGTACCGCCGGCCGTCAGCACAGAGAGGGGCCCGGTTTTCGTGCCACATTTGGAAGAGCAAGAACTGTCATGGACTGACTTGGACCAGCGCGCGGTGGACACCGTCCGGGTGCTGGCCGCGGATGCGGTGGAGAAGGTCGGAAACGGCCACCCGGGGACGGCGATGAGCCTGGCTCCGGCCGCGTATTTGTTGTTCCAGAAGCTGATGCGCCACGACCCGGCGAATCCGGACTGGCTGGGCCGCGACCGGTTCGTCCTGTCCCCCGGGCACACCTCCCTGACCCTGTACATCCAGCTGTTCCTCTCCGGCTACGGCCTGGAACTGAAGGACCTGGAGGCGCTGCGGACCTGGGGCTCGCTGACCCCGGGCCACCCGGAGTACAAGCACACCAAGGGCGTGGAGATCACCACCGGCCCGCTGGGCCAGGGCCTGGCGTCCGCGGTCGGCTTCGCCTATTCCCAGCGCCGGATGCGCGGCCTGTTCGACGCCGACGCTCCCGCCGGCACGAGCCCGTTCGACCACACCGTCTGGGTGATCGCCTCCGACGGTGACCTGCAGGAAGGCGTCACCTCCGAGGCGTCCTCACTCGCCGGTCACCAGGAACTGGGCAACCTCGTGGTGATCTACGACGAGAACCACATCTCGATCGAGGACGACACCGATGTGGCGTTCACCGAGGACGTCCTGGCCCGCTACGAGGCCTACGGCTGGCACACCCAGCGGGTCGACTGGACCCGGACCGGCGAATACGTCGAAGACGTACAGGAACTGCACGCCGCACTGCTCGCCGCGAAGGCCGAAACCGGCAAGCCCTCCATCATCTCCCTGCGGACCATCATCGGGTACCCGGCGCCGAAGAAGCAGAACACCGGCAAGATCCACGGCTCCGCCCTCGGCGCTGAGGAAGTCGCAGCCCTGAAGAAGGTCCTGGGCTTTGACCCGGAACGCGCCTTCCAGGTCGACGAGGACGTCCTGGCCCACGCCCGTGCCGTCCAGGACCGCGGCGCGGCCGCCCGCGCCGACTGGCAGGCCTCGTTCGAGGCGTGGCAGGCCGGCAACCCCGAGTCCGCTGCTCTGCTGGAACGCGTCGAAGCGAAGAAGCTCCCGGGCGACTTCGAAGCCGCCCTGCCGGTCTTCGAAGCCGGCAAGGACGTCTCCACCCGGGCCGCCTCCGGGAAGGTCCTGAACGCGATCGGCCCGGTCATGCCCGAACTCTGGGGCGGCTCCGCCGACCTCGCGGAGTCGAACAACACCACGATCGAGGGCTCGCCCTCATTCATCCCCACGTCCCGGTCCACCGCGGCGTGGAAGGGCAACCCCTACGGCCGGGTCCTGCACTTCGGCATCCGCGAGCACGCCGCGGCGTCGATCGTGAACGGCATCTCCCTGCACGGGCGCACCCGGGCTTTCTCCGGAACGTTCCTGATCTTCTCCGACTACCAGCGCCCCGCGATCCGGCTCGGCGCCCTCATGGGCGTCCCGTCGCTGTATGTCTGGACGCACGACTCGATCGGCCTGGGCGAGGACGGCCCCACGCACCAGCCCGTTGAGCAGCTCGCCTCCCTCCGCGCCATCCCGGGCCTGGACGTCGTCCGCCCGGGAGATGCGAACGAGGTCGCCGCGGCCTGGAAGGCCATGCTGGAAAACCACGAAAACCCCGCCGGCATCGTCCTGACCCGGCAGAACATCCCCACCTACGCCCGCGGCACCGGCGTCGCCGACGGCGACACCTTCGGCTCCACCGCCGGCGTCGAGAAGGGCGGCTACGTCCTTGCCGAGGCGTCGAAGGACGGCTCCACCGCCGAAGCCCAGGTCATCCTGATCGGCACCGGCTCCGAGGTCCAGCTCGCCGTCAACGCCCGCGAAGCGCTGCAGGCCGAGGGCATCCCCACCCGTGTGGTGTCCATGCCCTGCGTGGAATGGTTCAACAAGCAGGACGCCGCCTACCGCGACGCCGTGCTGCCCCCGGCCGTGAAGGCACGCGTCTCGGTCGAAGCCGGACTGGCCCTGGGCTGGAAGGAATTCGTCGGCGACGCCGGCCGTTCCATCTCCCTGGAGCACTTCGGAGCGTCCGCGGACTACAAGCGCCTCTTCCAGGAATTCGGCATCACCGCAGAAGCAGTCGCCGCCGCCGCGAAGGAATCCCTCGCCGGCCTCACCAACTGATCCACCACCACGGTTCCGGGGGACGCTGTGCCCCCGGAACCCATGATTTCCAGGAGTTATGAAATGACTACCCCCACCCAGCAGCTCTCCGACGCCGGCGTCTCGATCTGGCTCGACGACCTCTCCCGCGGCCGCCTGCAGACCGGCACCCTGCGCAAGCTGATCGAAGAGAAGAACGTCGTTGGCGTCACCACCAACCCGTCGATCTTCCACGCCGCCATCACCGCCGGCCACGACTACGACGCCGTGATCGCCGCCCAGGCCGCCGCCGGCGCCACCGTCGAAGAGACCGTCTTCGAAATCACCACCACCGACGTCGCCGACGCATGCGACCTGTTCGCCCCGGTCGCCGCGGCCACCAAGGGCGTCGACGGCCGCGTCTCCATCGAGGTCGACCCCCGCCTGGCCTGGGACACCGCCGGCACCATCGCCGAAGCGAAGCACCTGTACAAGAAGGTCAACAAGGACAACGTCCTGATCAAGATCCCGGCCACCCTCGAAGGCCTCGAGGCCATCACCGCCACCCTGGCCGAGGGCATCAGCGTCAACGTGACCCTGATCTTCTCGCTGGAACGCTACCGCGCCGTGATCAACGCTTTCCAGTCCGGGCTCGAGCAGGCCAAGGACAACGGCCACGACCTGTCCACGATCCACTCGGTCGCGTCCTTCTTCGTCTCCCGCGTCGATGCCGAAATCGACAAGCGCCTCAACGCCATCGGCACCGAGGAAGCCAAGGCACTCAAGGGCAAGGCCGGCCTGGCCAACGCGCGCCTGGCCTACCAGGTCTACGAGGAGCTTTTCTCCACCGAACGCTGGGCCCTGCTGGCCGAGGCCGGCGCCCTGCCGCAGCGCCCCCTGTGGGCCTCCACCGGCGTGAAGGACCCGGCCTACCCGGACACCCTCTACGTCACCGAACTCGTCGCCCCCGGCGTCGTCAACACCATGCCGGAGAAGACGCTCGACGCGACGTTCGACCACGGCACCGTCACGGGCGACACCGTCACCCGCGGCTACGACGACGCCAACGCCACGCTGAACTCCCTCGACGCGCTGGGGATTTCCTACAACGACGTCGTCGCCCTGCTCGAATCCGAAGGCCTGGACAAGTTCGTGGCCAGCTGGAAGGAACTGCTGGGCGACGTCGAAGGCGCCCTGGCCTCTGCACGGAAGGCTTCCTAACCCACCATGAGCACACTCAGCTACGACGCCACCGGCGCAGCCCGCCAGGCACATGAGCAGCACCTCCCGGCACTGCTGGAAGACCGCATCGCCACCCGGATCTTCGCGAAGGACCACACCCTGTGGGGTCCGGACGCAGAGCAGGAATCCGCTGTCCGGCTGGGCTGGGTCGAGGCGGCTTCCGTCTCCCAGCCGCTGGTCGGCGACATTCTCGAACTCCGCGACGCGCTGAAGGCCGAGGGCGTAACGCGGATCGTCCTCTGCGGGATGGGCGGTTCTTCGCTGGCGCCTGAAGTCATTGCGGGCACCGCTGGCGTCGAGCTGACTGTTCTGGACAGCACCGACCCCGAACAGGTCAGTGCCGCGGTGGCGGACCGGCTGGACGAAACCGCGATCGTGGTTTCCTCCAAGTCCGGCTCCACTGTGGAAACGGATTCCCAGCGCCGGATCTTCGAGCAGGCGTTCACCGATGCCGGGATCGATGCGAAGAGCCGCATCATCATCGTCACCGACCCGGGGTCGCCGCTGGACAAGGCCTCCCGGGAGGCAGGCTACCGCGCCGTCTTCAATGCAGATCCGAACGTCGGCGGCCGTTTCTCGGCACTGACCGCCTTCGGGCTGGTCCCGTGCGGGCTGGCCGGCGTCGACATCCAGGCTTTCCTGGATGAGGCCGAAGAAGCCGCCGAGATCCTCAATGAGGACTCGGAGGACAACATCGGCCTCGCTCTCGGCACCGCCCTGGGCGGCACCACCCCGCTGCGCAACAAGATCGTCATCGCCGAGGACGGATCCGGGATCGTGGGCTTCGCCGACTGGGCCGAGCAGCTCATCGCCGAATCCACGGGCAAGCTCGGCACCGGCGTGCTGCCGGTCGTCGCCGGTCCTGCCTCCCCGGAAGCCACCCTGGGCGCCCCCGACGTCCTGGTCATCAGGCTCGTCGCGGCGGATGCCGACGTGCAGCTCGGCGAGAACGAGGTCGCCATCGCCGGCGGCCTGGCCACGCAGATGATGGTGTGGGAATTCGCCACCGCCGTGGCCGGCCGCCTGCTCGGCATCAACCCGTTCGACCAGCCGGACGTCGAGGCAGCGAAGATCGCCGCCCGCGGCCTGCTGGACGCACAGCCCGCACCGACGCCGGCGAATTTCACCGACGGCGCGATCGAGGTCCGCGGCGGGGAATGGCTCGGCGACGCCGGCACCGCGGCTGAGGCTGTCAGCGCCCTGCTCAGCGAACTCGGCCCGGACAACTACCTCAGCGTCCAGGCCTATTTCGACCGGCTGGCCTATGCCAGCTTCGAAGGCGTCCGGGACGAACTGGCCGCGGTCAGCGGACGCCCGGTCACCTTTGGCTGGGGCCCGCGGTTCCTGCACTCCACCGGCCAGTTCCACAAGGGCGGACCCGCGATCGGCGTTTTCCTGCAGGTCACGGCCGCATCCGCGGCTGACCTGGCCATCCCGGACCGGCCGTTCACGTTCGGCGAGCTGATCTCGGCGCAGGCCGCGGGCGATGCCCAGGTCCTGTCCGAGCACGGCCGTCCGGTCCTCCGGCTGCACCTGGCCGACCGCGCCGCGGGTGTGAAGCAGCTCCAGGAGCTCGTCACCTCCCTTGCCGGCCAGGCAGCATCCTCCACTGAAAGCTAAGGCACCCACGCAACCATGCCAGAAACCTACATCGGCGGCAGGAACACGGCCGGCCGGGGGCGCAATCCGCTCCGGGACCCCCGTGACCGCCGTCTGAACCGTATTGCCGGACCGGCGTCGCTGGTCCTGTTCGGGGTGACCGGGGACCTCGCCCGCAAGAAGCTCATGCCCGCCGTGTATGACCTCGCCAACCGCGGGCTGCTGCCGCCGAGCTTCGCGCTGGTGGGCTTTGCCCGCCGCGAGTGGGAGAACGAGGACTTCGCCGCGGAGGTCAAGGAGTCCGTCAAGGCGTACGCCCGCACCCCGTTCGACGAAACGGTCTGGAAGCAGCTCTCCGAGGGCATCCGCTTCGTGCAGGGCGAGTTCGACGACGACGAGGCGTTCAAGCGGCTCTCCGACACGATCGATGAGCTCGACGAACAGCGCGGGACGCGGGGAAACCACGCGTTCTACCTCTCGATCCCGCCGAAGGCCTTCGAGCAGGTCTGCCGTCAGCTCTCCAAGCACGGCCTGGCCCAGGCCGCGGGCGACAACTGGCGCCGCGTGGTGATCGAAAAGCCGTTCGGACACGACCTCGAGTCGGCCCGGCAGCTCAACGACATCGTCGAGTCGGTGTTCCCGCCGGACGCGGTGTTCCGGATCGACCACTACCTGGGCAAGGAGACGGTGCAGAACATCCTGGCACTGCGCTTCGCCAACCAGCTCTTCGAGCCGCTCTGGAACGCCAACTATGTGGACCACGTCCAGATCACCATGGCCGAGGACATCGGGACCGGAGGCCGGGCAGGCTACTACGACGGCGTGGGCGCGGCCCGCGACGTCATCCAGAACCACCTGCTGCAGCTGCTGGCCCTGACGGCGATGGAAGAACCGATCTCCTTCAACGCGGACGACCTGCGTGCCGAGAAGGAAAAGGTCCTCGCCGCCGTCCGGCTCCCCGAGGATCTCTCCTCCCACTCCGCCCGCGGGCAGTTCACCGGCGGCTGGCAGGGCGGCGAGGAAGTCCTCGGGTACCTGGAGGAGGAGGGCATCCCGGCCGATTCCAAGACCGAGACGTTCGCCGCGATCCGGGTGGACATCAACACCCGCCGCTGGTCCGGCGCGCCGTTCTACCTGCGCGCCGGCAAGCGGCTGGGGCGCCGGGTGACGGAGATCGCCGTCGTGTTCAAGCGCGCACCAAACCTGCTCTTCACGGACCACGGCGAGGACGACTTCGGCCAGAACGCCGTGGTGATCCGGGTCCAGCCTGACGAGGGCGCCACGATCCGGTTCGGTTCCAAGGTTCCTGGCACCCAGATGGAGGTCCGCGACGTCACCATGGACTTCGGCTACGGCCACTCCTTCACTGAGTCCAGTCCCGAAGCCTACGAACGTCTGATCCTGGATGTGCTCCTGGGCGAGCCGCCGCTGTTCCCCCGGCACCAGGAAGTTGAGCTGTCCTGGAAGATCCTGGATCCCTTCGAGGAATACTGGGCCGGCCTGGACGAACAGCCCCAGCCCTACGCTCCCGGCAGCTGGGGCCCTGCCTCGGCCGATGAGCTCCTTGCCCGCGACGGACGAACCTGGAGAAGGCCATGATCGTAGATCTTCCCGACACCACCACCTCCAAGATTTCCAAGAAGATCATGGCCCTGCGCGAGCAGGGCGGCGTGATCGCCCTGGGCCGGGTCCTGACCCTCGTGGTCGTCACCCGCTCCGGGCTGGAAGAGGAGGCCATCGAGGCCGCCAACGAGGCCAGCCGGGAACACCCGTGCCGGATCATCGTCCTCGCCGACGCCGGGGCCTCGGCCCCGACCCGGCTGGACGCCCAGATCCGCGTCGGCGGCGACGCCGGCGCCTCCGAGGTGATCCTGCTGCGCGGCTACGGCGAACTGGCCGAGGAAAGCGAATCCCTCGTCGCGGCCCTGCTGCTCCCGGACGCCCCGATCGTGGCCTGGTGGCCGCACGGCGCGCCCAGGAACGCGTGCCAGACCTCGGTCGGGGGCATCGCGCACCGCCGGATCACCGACTCGGCCAATGAAGCGGACCCGGTCGCGGCGCTGGAGAACATCCGCCGCACCTACAAGGCCGGCGACACGGACCTGGCTTGGACCCGGCTGACCAACTGGCGCATCCAGCTGGCCGCGGTCCTGGACCAGGTGGACGACTCGCCGGTGACGGCCGTGGCCGTCGAGGGCGCCTCGGACTCCCCCAGCACCGTGCTTCTCGCAGCCTGGCTCACCCTGGCCCTGGACGTTCCCGTGACGATTGTGGCGGATCCGGCCGGAACCGGCATCCGGCGCGTCCGGCTGACCCGGCCCGGCGGCGACATCCAGCTCTTCCGGCCCGGGCTCACCATCGCGGAACTGACCCAGCCCGGACAGCCCGCCCAGCGCATCTCGCTGCCCCGCCGCAGCCTCAAGGACTGCCTGGCCGAAGAACTCCGCCGCCTGGATCCGGACGAAGTCTTCGGTGAAGTGATTACTATGGGACTGCCGCGTACCAATCTAAGGAGTGTCCGTCCCAGTGAGCGCTGACCCGAGAGTAAGCATCCATCCTGACTCGACCGTTCTGATGGCGGCGATCGCAGCCCGCCTGATTACCAAGCTGGTGGATATCCAGGACCGGCACGGCGAGGCCACGGTGGTGCTTACCGGGGGAACGATGGGCATCGGCTCGCTCAAGGCAGTGGCCGAATCGCCCGCGGCGCGGGCCGTTGACTGGTCCAAGGTGAACTTCTGGTGGGGTGACGAGCGCTTCGTGGCGGCCGGCGACGCCGAGCGCAACGCCCGCCAGGCCCAGGACGCCCTCCTGTCCCACATCGATGTTGATCCGGCGCGCGTCCATGTGCCCGGCTCCACCGATGACTTCGACAGCCCGGACGACGCCGCGGCCGACTATGCCCGCCGGCTCGCCGAGGCGGCGGCCGCCGAGCACGCCGCGGACATGTCCGACGACAGGCCGGAACAGCCTGCGCGGCTCCCCCGCCTGGACATCGTCCTCCTCGGTGTGGGGCCGGACGCGCACGTCGCCTCGCTCTTCCCGGAGCAGGCCGGCATCCGGGAGAAGGAACTGACTGTCGTGGGCGTCCGCAACTCCCCCAAGCCGCCGCCGGCGCGGGTGTCGCTGACGTTGCCGGCGATCAACACGGCATCCGAGGTGTGGATGGTGGTGGCCGGTGACGACAAGGCCGGCGCCGTAGGGCTCGCCCTGGCCGGCGCTAATCCCGTGCAGGTGCCCGCCGCGGGGCCGCGCGGCCGCCGGGAAACGCTGTGGCTGATTGACGAGGACGCGGCCTCACGGGTCCCGGAGCAGCTCGTCCGGAAGGGTCCGTCCGGAGCGTAGACGTTCCAGCGCTCCAGCCAGCACGTCCTCGGCGTCCTGGCTGGAGCGCCGCTCTTTAACGTATTCCAGATGCGTCTTGAAGCCCTCTGTTGGCGTCTCCTCCAGGGCAAACTTTGATTCGTCGCGGGTTGCGGTGCCGCCGCAGCGCCGGCAGTCCCAAACTCCGGGGATCTGTTCCTCCGGCAGCTGTGCGAACACGAGCGAGGTTTCATGGCCCTTGGCGCACCGGAAAGCTACACGAATACGGGGCTGGCGTACGCCGGCCCCGTTCAGTGGTTCATGGCGGGGAGTGGCCCCCTCGGTGGCGCCCACACGGATTCCTTTGAATCCGGAAGCAGAATGCAGCATCGGGAACTCCTGGCTACGTAGCTGGTGGAAGTGCAAGACGACAGCCACAGTGTAGTTCGTGAGTTCCCGATGCCGGGAGGGCCATAAGGACCCCATATGAAGTTTTCGAAACGGGCGTCCTAGGAATCGGCGCCTGTGCTGAACCGCATGAGCAGCCCGAGGGCGATGATCACCACGCCCCAGGTGATTCCCAGGATGACCGTGAACCGGTTGAGGTTCCGTTCCGCGACGCCGGAGGAGCTCAGGCCCGAGCTCATGCCGCCGCCGAACATGTCGGACAGGCCGCCTCCGCGTCCCTTATGGAGCAGGATGAGCAACGTCAGCAGGAGGCTGGTGATGCCCAGGAGGACCTGCAGAATGACATGAAGAACGTCCACGACGGCCTTTCAGAAGGATTGGATTGCGGGGGTCAGGCTGTGTCCGGACTAATCCGTCAACAGGTGACTCTCGAACCTGACAATATTAGCAAACTCGGCAGCGTCCAGGCTGGCACCGCCGACCAGCAAGCCGTCGACGTCGCGCTCCTTCAGGATCGAGGCCGCGTTGTTGGCCTTGACCGAGCCGCCGTACAGCAGGCGGGTCTTGGCGGCGACGTCTGCTCCGAAGAGGGTGGACAGTTCGGCACGGATGGCGGCGCACATTTCCTGCGCGTCCTCCGGGCCTGCGACCTCGCCGGTGCCGATGGCCCACACGGGCTCGTAGGCAACCACGAGCTCGGCGGCCTGCTCCGGGGTGAGGCCTTCGACGCCGGCGCGCAGCTGGGCGAGGGTGTGGTCCACGTGGGTGCCGGCCTGCCGGATCTCCAGGCCTTCACCGACGCAGAGGACCGGGGTGATGCCGTGCCGGAAGGCGGCTTTGGTCTTGGCGTTGAGCACGGCGTCGGACTCGTTGTGGATGGTGCGGCGTTCGCTGTGGCCGACCAGGACGTAGCTGCAGGCAAGCTTGGCGAGGAACTGGCCGGAAATGTCGCCCGTGTAGGCGCCGGAGTCGAACTGGGAAAGGTCCTGGCCGCCATAGACGACGGCGAGCTCGTCGCCCTGGACCAGGGTCTGGACGCCGCGGAGATCCGTAAACGGCGGGAAGACGGCGACCTCCACCCGGCTGTAGTCGTGCTTGGCGTCGGACAGGGTCCACGCGAGCTTCTGCAGGAGGGTGATGCCCTGGACGTGGTCCATGTTCATCTTCCAGTTGCCGGCGATGAAGGGCTTGCGGTCGAATTTACCGTTGGTTGACGTGGTCACGTGATCTCCAGGAGTTCTTGGTGTGTGGGAGCAGCCGGCAGGGCGCCCGGTTCCCTGCGGAGGGCGCCCTGCCGGCTCAAATGCCGGTGCTTTTAGCGGTCAGTGCTTCTAACGGTCCAGGACGCTCAGGCCGGGGAGTTCCTTGCCTTCAAGGTACTCCAGGCTTGCGCCACCGCCGGTGGAAATGTGGCCGAACGCCTCATCGGCGAAGCCGAGTGTCCGGACCGCTGCCGCCGAGTCGCCGCCGCCAACCACGGTGAACGCGTCCGTCTCGGTCAGGGCCTGGGCGATGGCCCGGGTACCGCCGGCGAAGGCCGCGAATTCGAACACGCCCATGGGCCCGTTCCAGAACACCGTCCGGGCGCCCTTGATCCGTTCCGCAAAGGCCGCTGCCGAGACCGGCCCGATGTCCAGCCCGATGCCCTGGGCTCCGAACCTGCCCGACTCGATGGCGTCGGCGGCAACGGTCTCGTGCTCGGCGTCGGCGGCGAACTTGCCCGCCACCACAACATCGGTGGGCACAACGAACTCGGTACCGGCGTCGGCGGCGCGCTTCAGGTAGTCCTGGACAACCGGGATCTGGTCCTCTTCGAGCAGGCTGCCCGCGACCTTGTGACCCGCGGCGGCGAGGAAGGTGAACAGCATGCCGCCGCCCACCAGGATCGTGTCCGCCTTGCCCAGGAGGTTGTCGATCACAGCGAGCTTGTCGGAGACCTTGGAACCGCCGAGGACAACGACGTAGGGCCGCTGGGTGTCCGTGGTGAGCTTGCGCAACACCTCGACCTCCGTGCGGACAAGGTCGCCCTGGTAGGACGGCAGCCGCGTGGCGACGTCGTACACGCTGGCGTGCTTGCGGTGCACCGCACCGAAGGCATCATCGACGAAGGCGCCGTTGTCCCCGGTGAGGGCGACCAGCTCGTCCGCGAAGGCGCCGCGCTCGGCGTCGTCCTTGGAGGTCTCCCGCGCGTCGAAGCGCACGTTTTCCAGGACCAGCACTTCGCCGTCCTGCAGCGCCGCGGAGAGCTCCTTGGCCGACTCGCCGACGGTGTCGGTGGCAAGTGAGACCTTGAACCCGGCAAGCTCTGCCAGCCGTGCGGCTGCGGGCTTGAGGGAGTACTTCTCCTCCGGGGCGCCCTTGGGGCGGCCGAGGTGTGCTGTGACCAGCACGCGGGCACCGGCGTCCGTGAGCTTCGCCAGCACTGGCAGGGAGGCCTTAATGCGGCCGTCGTCAGTCACTGTAGAGCCGTCGAGCGGCACGTTCAGGTCACTTCTGACCAGAACGTACCGCCCGCGGACACCATCAGCGATCAGTTCGTTGAGGGTGTGAAATGTCATGAGTCTTACCCTAGCCCAGCTTGGACGCTACAAGCTCCGTGAGGTCCACGAGGCGGTTGGAGTAACCCCACTCGTTGTCATACCAGGACACAACCTTGACCTGGTCGCCGATCACCTTGGTCAGGCCGGAATCGAAGATGGACGATGCCGGGTCGCCGACGATGTCGGAGGAGACGATCGGCTCGTCGGTGTAGGTCAGCAGGCCCCTGAGCTCCTCGGTCTCCGATGCTGCCTTGAGGGCGGCGTTGACTTCGGCGACCGTGGTCTCGCGGGAAACCGTGACGGTCAGGTCCGTGGCGGAGCCGGTGGGAACGGGCACGCGGATGGCGTAGCCGTCGAGCTTGCCCTTGAGCTCCGGCAGGACCAGGCCGATTGCCTTGGCGGCACCGGTGGAGGTGGGCACCATGTTGATGGCGGCGGCGCGGGCGCGGCGGAGGTCCTTGTGCGGGCCGTCCTGCAGGTTCTGGTCGGCGGTGTAGGCGTGGATGGTGGTCATCAGGCCACGCTCGATGCCGAAGGCGTCATTGATGACCTTGGCCAGCGGGCCGAGGCAGTTGGTGGTGCAGGAGGCGTTGGAGATGATGTGGTGCGTGGCGTTGTCGTACAGGCCGTCATTGACGCCCATCACGATCGTGATGTCCTCATCCGACGCGGGGGCGGAGATCAGGACCTTCTTGGCGCCGGCGTCGATGTGCTTCTGCGCATCGGCGGCCTTCGTGAAGAAGCCGGTGGACTCGATGACGATGTCGACGCCGAGCTCGCCCCAAGGCAGCTTCGCGGGGTCACGTTCGGCGAGGACCTTGATGATGTTGCCGTCGACGACGATGTTGCCGTCCTTGACCTCGATGGTTTCGGCCAGGCGGCCGCCCACGGAGTCGTACTTGAAGAGGTGAGCGAGGGCTTCCGGGCTGGTGAGGTCGTTGACCGCAACGATCTCGAGGTCTGCGCCCTGTGCGAGGGCGGCGCGGAAGTAGTTGCGGCCGATACGGCCAAAGCCGTTGATGCCAATACGGGTCGTCACGTTTTCAGTCTCCTTGGTGCTCTTGCGAGCACGACTAGTTGAGAAGGCGTTCAAGCCAACTAACAGATCCCGCACGCCATTGGGCAGAGATAATTACCAGATCGGAGGGCGACCAGCCACATTGCTGAAGGCTAACCGCCTTCCGTGATCCATCTTACGTTTAACCGGGACTGCCCCCGCAAGTGCAGGGGCAGTCCGTCCACATTTCGGGCCGAAGGGCCCGTAATGTGAGGTTTGTTACAAACGGAAGTCGATTCCGTCACCCTGTGCAGGGTATAGGGACCTGCCTAGAGGGTGATGAGACCCGTCGCGTTCTTGCGCGCGGCGTCGAAGCGCTTGGCGACGTCGGCCCAGTTCACGATGTTCCAGAAGGCCTTGACGTAGTCAGCCTTGACGTTGACGTAGTCCAGGTAGAAGGCGTGCTCCCACATGTCCAGCATCAGCAGCGGGGTGGTGCCGAGTGCGACGTTGCCCTGCTGATCGTAGAGCTGCTCGATGACCAGGTTGCCGCCGATGGGCTCGTAGGCCAGGAAGCCCCAGCCGGAGCCCTGCAGGCCCAGTGCCGCGGCGCTGAACTGCGCACGGAACGCGTCGAACGAACCGAAGGCGTCGTCAATGGCCGCCGCGAGCTCGCCCTCGGGCTTGTCGCCACCGTCCGGTGAGAGGTTCTTCCAGAAGACGGAGTGGTTGATGTGCCCGCCGGTGTGGAACGCGAGGTCCTTGGAGAGGCGGTTGATGTTGGCGAAGTCGCCCTTTTCGCGCGCCTCGGCCAGCTGGGCCAGGGCGTTGTTGGCGCCGGCCACATAGGCGGCGTGGTGCTTGCTGTGGTGCAGCTCCATGATCTTCGCGGAGATGTGCGGTTCCAGCGCTGCGTAGTCATAGTCGAGCTCGGGCAGTACGTACTCGGTCACAAATTCCTCCAATGTCGTGGACGGGTTGTCCGGTTCGGTAACTCTTTCGATCGTGCATCCGGATGCGGGGCATCCGGAAAATTGCGGTGGGATCCAACGGCGACAACCAGCCGCCGCTCCCGGATATTTCATTCCCCGGGATATTCCTGCTGTTGATTCTAGGGGCGGGCTAGTCGTCGAGCATTTCCGGCGTCACATTGGCTTCCGTGCCCGGGATGCCGAGGTCCTGGGCCCGTTTGTCCGCCATGGCCAGCAGCCGGCGGATCCGGCCGGCGATGGCGTCCTTGGTCATGACGGGGTCGGCGAGCCGGCCCAGCTCGTCCAGGCTGGCCTGTTTGTGCGCGACCCGGAGCTCACCGGCATACTTCAGGTGGTCCGGGACGTCGTCGCCCAGGATTTCCAGGGCGCGGTCCACCCGGGCACCGGCGGCCACGGCGGCCTGCGCGGAACGGCGCAAGTTCGCGTCATCGAAGTTGGCGAGCCGGTTGGCCGTGGCCCGGACTTCCTTGCGCATGCGGCGTTCTTCCCAGACCATCAGCGCGTCGTGGGCGCCCATGCGCGTCAGCAGCGCGGCGATCGTGTCGCCGTCGCGGATCACCACGCGGTCCACTCCCCTGACCTCGCGGGCCTTGGCCTGGATGCCCAGGCGGCGGGCGGCGCCGACGAGGGCCAGGGCCGATTCGGGGCCGGGGCAGGTGACTTCCATGGCCGAGGAGCGGCCGGGCTCGGTGAGCGAGCCGTGGACCAGGAACGCGCCGCGCCAGACAGCTTCGGCGTCCGCGGCGGAGCCGTTCACCACTACCGACGGAAGGCCGCGCACGGGGCGCCCCCGCGCGTCCAGGAGTCCGGTCTGGCGGGCGAGGGCCTCACCGTCGCGCACCACCCGCACCACGTAGCGGCTGCCGCGGCGCAGGCCGCCGCCGGAGACGACGATGATCTCGCTCTGGTGGCCGTACACCTCGGCGATGGCGGCGCGCAGCCGCCGGGCGGTCGATGCGAGGTCGACTTCGGCCTCGATCACAATCCGGCCCGAGATGATGTGCAGCCCGCCGGCGAAGCGGAGCATCGCCGATACCTCGGCCTTGCGGACTGAGGACTTCTTGATATCCAGACGGGAAAGTTCTTCCTTGACTGATGCTGTCAGTGCCATGGCACCTTTCCTAACTATTCCCGAAAATATCGTGATACGCCGTCGCCAGCCGCAACGGATCGTGGACCGGACGGCGACCAGACGCCCCCACTTTACCCAAGACCACCTCGGCACCGAGCATTCCTGCCGCCGCCTCGAAGTCGGGCAGGTTCTGCACCGACGCCGGGTCGGCCAGGATGACGTCGATCGTGAACTCCGGCGCATATTCGCGCAGCACCCGGAGGTGGTCGGCGGCGGACATGCCGGCCGTCTCCTTGGTATCTGTGGCCAGGTTCATGGTCAGGCACCGGCGGGCAGCCGTGTTGGCGAGGGCCTCGCGCATTTCGGGCAGCAACAGGTGCGGCAGCACGGACGTGTACCAGGAGCCCGGCCCGAGGATCACCCAGTCGGCCAGCTCGATCGCCGTCAGTGCCTCGGTGCAGGCCGGAGCGTTCTCAGGCAAGAGCCGGACGTGCTCCAGGGACCCTGCCACCGCGCACTTGGCCTGGCCGGTGAGCGTCTGCAGTGCCGTGGCGCCGTCCGGGGCGGTGACCCGGACCTGGCCCTCGATGGTCAGCGGGACGCTGGACATCGGCAGGACTTCGCCGCGCGCGCCGAGCAGGGCGCCGGCCCACTTCAGGCCTGCGACGGTGTCGCCCAGGAGCTCCCAGAGCGTGACGATCAGGAGGTTGCCCATCGCGTGCTCATCGAGGGAGCCGCCGCGGCCTTTGCCGGGGGCGAAGCGGTGCTGCATGACGTCGCGCCACGTGCGGCCCCAGTCGGTGTCGTCGCACAGCGCGGACAGGGCCATCCGGAGATCACCGGGCGGCAGGACGCCGTACTCTTCGCGGAGCCGGCCGGAGGATCCGCCGTCGTCCGCGACCGTGACGACCGCGGTGAGTTCGGAGGTCAGCAGGCGCAGGGCCGACAGCGAGGCGGAGAGGCCGTGGCCGCCGCCGAGCGCGACGACGGAGGGGCCTTTGTCCTGCTGGCTGGCGAAGGCCGCGCTGGCGGGCGGGACAAGGGGCAGCGGGCCGGTCAGCAGCGCCATTACTCGCGGCCCAGGTCCCGGTGCGTCGTGGTCACCGTGACGCGCGGATACTGCGCCAGCCTCCGGGAGAGCTCGACGGCGACCGCCACGGAGCGGTGCTTGCCGCCGGTGCAGCCCACGGCGATGGTGGCGTAGTGCTTGTTCTCCCGCCGGTACCCGTCCAGGACAGGTTCAAGGGCCAGGACGTAGCGTTCCACGAAGTCGCTGACGCCCTGGGCCTCCAGCACGTAGTCGCTGACGTCCTTGTCCAGTCCGGTGTGCGGGCGCAACTGCGGCACCCAGTGCGGGTTGGGGATGAAGCGGGCATCGGCCACGAAGTTGGCATCCACCGGCAGCCCGTACTTAAAGCCAAAGCTCATGACGTTCAGCCGCAGCGCCACCGGCCCGGTTTCGCTGAAGAGTTCGGTGATGGCGGTGGCGAGGCCATGGACGTTGAGGGAGGACGTGTCCAGGACGATGTCGGCGGTGTCCTTCAATTCACGGACCAGCTCGCGTTCGGCGGCGATGCCGTCCAGGATCCGGCCGCCGCCCTGGAGCGGGTGGGGCCTGCGGCCCTGCTCGAAGCGGCGCACCAGGACGTCGTCGTTGGCGTCGAGGAACAGCACGCGGAAGCTCACGCCGGTGGCTTCCAGGGCGCGGAGCGCCGCGCGCATGTCGACGAACAGTTCCTTGCTCCGGACGTCCATCACGACGGCGAGCTTGGACATGGAGTGCGGCGTCCGGGACACCAGTTCGGCGAGCGTGCCGAGCATCTGCGGCGGCAGGTTTTCCACGACGTACCAGCCATGGTCCTCAAGGGCGTCCGAGGCGGTGCTGCGGCCGGCTCCCGACATTCCGGTCACCACGAGCAGTTCAGCCTCGACGGGTTTGACGGGTGTCATGCCGTCCGCATCCGTCTCGGATCCTGCCGTCGACTCTGCCATCAGTGAAGCCCCATCTCTGCCTGTGCGATTTGCTGTTTGTCAGGTTTGCGCGCGGGCCGCGGTGATGCCGCTGCCGTGCCGTACCCAAGTCTTTACCCTAGCTAAGTTTGGCGGCACTAGCTAAGCGTCGAGGATTTCGCCGGTGGTCATGTTGACGGCAGGAACCGTGGCGGCTTCCTCGACGCCGCCGCCAGCGAAGTGCCGGACGATCGCGGCGGCCAGGGACGGGCCAATCCCCTTGGCGCCGGTGAGTTCATCCTGCGTCGCGGCTTTGATCCCCTTGACGGAGCCGAACTCCGCCAGGAGGGCCTTGCGCTTGGATTCGCCCAGCCCGGGCACGCTGTCCAGGGCGGAGGCCGTCATGGCCTTGCCGCGCTTTTGCCGGTGGAAGGTGATGGCGAAGCGGTGGGCCTCATCGCGGATCCGCTGCAGCAGATACAGGCCGGCCGAGGCGCGTGGCAGGATCACCGGGAAATCGCTGTCCGGCAGCCACACCTCTTCGAGCCGTTTGGCCAGGCCGACCACGTACACGTCCTCGATGCCGAGCTCTTCCAGCGCCCTTGCGGCGGCATTGACCTGCGGTTTGCCGCCGTCGACGACGACGAGGTTGGGCGGGTAGGCGAATTTGCTCCGCGGTGTTGGCGTCGTGGAGTCCGCGACCGCCGCGGCGGTTGCCGCGTCCAGGGCGGCCTGGTGCGCCGGTTTGGCCGCGGCCGCCGCCTGCTCGTCTTTTTCTTGAAGATAGTGCCGGAACCGGCGGGTCAGCACATCATGCATGGCCGCGGTGTCGTCGGTGGCCGCGGCCCCGGTCACGGCGAACTTCCGGTAGTCGGACTTTTTCGGCAGGCCGTCCTCGACCACCACCATGGAGCCGACCACGTTGGTGCCCTGGACGTGCGAGATGTCGAAGCACTCGATCCGCAGCAGCGCCACGGGAAGCTCGAGCGCTTCCTGGATTTCCTGCAGGGCCTGGGAGCGCATGGTGAGGTCGCCGGCGCGCCGGGACTTATGGAGCTTGAGGGCGTGCTCGGCGTTTTCACGGACCGTGGACAGGAGGGCGGCCTTGTCTCCGCGCTGGGGAACGCGGATGTCCACCCGGGCCCCGCGCAGGCCGCTGAGCCATTGCGCGAGCTCCGGGGCGTTGCTGGGTTCGGCAGGCACCAGCACTTCCCGGGGCAACCTGCCCTGAAGCCCGGCTTCCTCGCCGTAGACCTGCTGGAGCAGGTGTTCGACCAGTTCCGGGGTGGTGGAGTCCTCGACTTTTTCCACCACCCAGCCGCGCTGGCCGCGGATCCGTCCGCCCCGGACGTGGAAGACCTGCACGGCGGCCTCGAGCTCGTCTTCGTGCAGGGCGAAGACGTCGGCGTCCGTGCCCTCGGCCAGGACGACGGCGTTACGTTCGAAGACCTTCTTCAGCGCCACGATGTCGTCCCGGAGCCGGGCCGCGCGTTCGTAGTCGAGCTCGGCGACTGCCGCGGCCATCTCACGTTCCAGCCGGTTGACGAAGGGCTTGGCTTCGCCGCCCATGAACGTGCAGAAATCCTCGGCCAGGGCGCGGTGGTCCGCGGCGGAGATCCGGCCGACGCACGGCGCGGAACATTTGTCGATGTAGCCGAGCAGGCAGGGCCGGCCGCTGGCTTCGGCGCGCTTGAGCACCCCGGCGCTGCAGCTGCGGACCGGGAACACGCGCAGCAGGGTGTCCATGGTGTCCCGGATCGCGCCGGCGGTGTACGGGCCGAAGTACCGGGTCCCCTTGCGCCGGTCGCCGCGCAGCACCTGGACGCGCGGGTACTTCTCCCCCATCGTCACGGCGAGGTACGGGTAGCTTTTGTCGTCCCTGAACATCACGTTGAAGCGGGGCGTGAATTCTTTGATCCAGGTGTATTCCAGCTGCAGCGACTCGAGTTCGCTGCCCACCACGGTCCATTCGACGCTGCTGGCCGTGTGGACCATCGCATAGGTTTTGGGCATGAGCCCGGCGGGGTTGGCGAAATAGGTGTTCAGCCGGGCACGGAGGTTCTTGGCCTTGCCGACGTAGATGACCCGGCCGTGCGGATCGCGGAAGCGGTACACGCCCGGATTGGTCGGAATTTCACCCGTCTGGGGTCGGTAACTCGCTGGATCTGCCACACATCAAGTCTACTGAGCCGCCGGCGGTGCCGTTGCACGTGTGCCGGCGCATGCCCGGCGGAGGCCGGGAGCAGGAAGCCGCGCGCTATTCGGCCGACTTGCTCTGGTTGTAGCTGGTGGAGCGTTCCTGGCCGCTCAGGTCCGCGATTGCGTCCATGATGCGGTCCGTGACCTGGCGGCGGGCCGGCAGGGAATGGTCCGGTCCGGTCTTCTCGAAGTACAGCGGCTCGCCGACCTTCATGGTGAAGTGCTGCGGTTTGACGGACTTGCTGTCCGCGGGCTGCAGGTGTTCGGTGCCGATCAGGCCCACCGGGATTACGGGCGCGCCGGTGGTCAGGGCCAGCCAGCCGACGCCGGTGCGGCCGCGGTACAGGATGCCGTCGCGGGAGCGGGTGCCTTCTGGATAGATGCCCACGCCCTTGCCGGAGTCGAGGATGTCCAGCAGCGTTTTCAGCGCCTGGACGCTCGCCGCCTGCTCGCCGCGTTCCACCGGAATGGAGCCCACAGCCTCGAAGAAGGACTTCATGGCTTTGCCTTTGATGCCGCCGGTGGTGAAGTACTCAGCCTTCGCGAAGAAGGCCACGGGCCGCGGCATGAGCGCCTGGACGATCACGCTGTCCAGGAACGAAAGGTGGTTCGGTGCCACGATGAACGGTCCGTCCTTGGGCACGTTTTCCAGGCCGATGACCGTGGGACGGCACGTGGTGGTTACCAGCCCCCGCGTGGTCCAGCGGATTGCGTCAAACATTGCCATCGGTGTGCACCTCGTTCAGGGCTGTGGTCCCCGGGCGTTCGGAGAGCCGGTTGATCGTCGCGTGAAGCGCCGCGGTGTTGTGCACGATCTCGACGGCACCGGCCGCGTGCAGTTCGCCGTCGGGCGCAAACCCCCAGCCTACGCCGATGCAGTCCAGTCCGTTCGCAGCGGCCCCGGCGACGTCCTGTGCCCGGTCCCCCACCATCACGGCCCGGCCGGCGGCCGCAGGGTCCGCGGCAGCGAGGTCCGAGAGCGCCGCGGCGACGATGCCGGCCTTGCCTTCGGGAACAGAACCTGCGGGAACAGAGCCTGCGGGAACGGAACTGTCGGGCACCGAGCCCGCTCCCGGGCTGGCGGCCTCGTCGGCGGCGGAGCCCCGGATGCTGTGGAAGAGTTCGGCGATGCCGTGGTGCGCCAGGACAGTGCGGGCAAGCCCTTCCGGCTTCTGGGTCGCGACGGCGATGGGCCGCCCCGCGGCGACGAAGTCCTCGAGGAGGCCGCGGATTCCCGGGTACAGCCTGCTCTGCGCTATTCCTGTGGATGCGTAGTGCGCCCGGTAGATGCGGATGGCGTCTTCCAGCTGTGCGGCCGGAACGCCGGCGATTTCCGTCAGGGAATGGCTGAGCTTGGGCCCAATCATGGCGTCCATCCGGGACTTGTCCGGAACCGGCAGGCCAAGCTCGATGAGGGCCGCGGCGATACCGTCGGTAATACCCCCGGCGGGATCGACAAGAGTGCCGTCAAGGTCGAAGATCACGGGCACTGTTGTATGCGTCACCGGCTTAGTTTCTCACGAGTGTGCGGTTGCCAGAAATTCGCATACTCCTTCAGGAATACATCAGGGAATACATCGGGAATACATCACGCAATACATCAGCGGATACATCCGGTGAAAACCCTGCGGGGCGGGGACGCGTGCGGCGGAAGCTTACCTGCCCCGCCGCACGGTCCCTGGCGGCCGGTGTTCAGGCGAGGAGCTCGGCGAGGAACGCGGCCGTGTGGCTCTCGCTCGACTTGGCCACCTGCTCGGGGGTGCCGGAGGCGACCACACGGCCGCCACCGGACCCGCCGTCGGGGCCAAGGTCCACGATCCAGTCGGCGCTCTTGATGACGTCGAGGTTGTGTTCGATCGTGATCACCGTGTTGCCCTTCTCCACGAGGCCCTGGAGCACCATGAGGAGCTTGCGGATGTCCTCGAAGTGCAGGCCCGTGGTGGGCTCGTCCAGGACGTAGACGCTGCGGCCGTTGGAGCGTTTCTGGAGCTCGGCTGCGAGCTTCACGCGCTGGGCCTCGCCGCCGGAGAGCGTGGTGGCGGGCTGGCCCAGCCGGACGTAGCCAAGGCCGACGTCGACGAGCGTGTTGAGGTGCCGTGCGATCGGCGAGAAAGCCGCGAAGAACTCGGCCCCTTCCTCGATGGGCATGTTCAGCACGTCCGCGATGGTCTTGCCCTTGTAGTGGACCTCCAGGGTTTCGCGGTTGTACCGGGCGCCGTGGCAGACCTCGCAGGGGACGTAGACGTCCGGCAGGAAGTTCATCTCGATCTTCAGGGTGCCATCGCCGGAGCAGGCCTCGCAGCGGCCGCCCTTGACGTTGAATGAGAACCGGCCCGGCAAGTAGCCGCGGACCTTGGCCTCGGTGGTCTCGGCGAAGAGCTTTCGGATGTTGTCGAACACGCCGGTGTACGTGGCCGGGTTCGAGCGCGGGGTGCGGCCGATGGGGCTCTGGTCGACGTGCACCACCTTGTCCAGGTGTTCGAGGCCCTGGACGGACTTGTGCCTGCCGGCCACCTGCTTGGCGCCGTTGAGCTTGTTGGCGAGCACCTTGTAAAGGATCTCGTTGACCAGGGTGGACTTGCCCGAGCCGCTGACGCCGGTGACGGCGGTGAAGAGGCCCAGCGGGAAACTGGCGTCGATGTTCAGGAGGTTGTTCTCCTTCGCCCCGACCACCTTGAGCTCGCGCTTCTTGTCGTATTTGCGCCGCTTCTTCGGGATCTCGATCTTCCGCCGGCCGGAGAGGTAGTCGCCGGTGAGCGAATCCGTGTTTTCCAGCAGCTCCTGGTAGGACCCGGAATGGACCACCATGCCGCCGTGCTCGCCGGCGCCCGGTCCGATGTCCACCACCCAGTCGGCCTCGTGGATGGTGTCCTCGTCATGCTCCACGACGATCAGGGTGTTGCCGAGGTCCCGGAGCCGGGTGAGTGTCTCGATCAGGCGGCGGTTGTCCCGCTGGTGCAGGCCGATCGAGGGCTCGTCGAGGACGTACAGCACGCCCACGAGGCCGGAGCCGATCTGGGTGGCCAAACGGATGCGCTGGGCTTCGCCGCCAGACAGGGTGCCGGAGGGCCGCTCCAGGTTCAGGTACTCGAGTCCGACGTCGAGGAGGAAGGTCAGGCGGGCCTGGATTTCCTTGAGGACCTGGTGGGCGATCTGGGCCTCGCGGCCGGTGAGGACGAGGTTTTCGAGGAAGCCGGCGCATTCCCGCATGGGCAGCGCGGCGACCTCGGCGATTGACTTGCCGTTGATCAGCACCGAGAGCGACGCAGGGTTCAGCCGGGCACCGTTGCAGGCCGGGCACGGGACCTGGCGCATGTATTCCTCGTAGCGGTCGCGCGCATAGTCGGAATCGGTCTCGCCATGCTTGCGGTGGACGTACTGCACGACGCCCTCAAAGCCGGTGCTGTACTTGCGTTCACGGCCGAAGCGGTTGCGGTATTGCACCACCACCTTGTGGTCCTTGCCGTGCAGGACGGTCTGCCGGACGTCGGTGTCGAGCTTCTCCCACGCCGTCGTCATGGAGAAGCCGAGTTCCTCGGCCAGGCCGGCCAGCAGCCGGTTCCAGTACTCCGTGGTGGCGGTGCCCAGGGACCACGGCGCAATGGCCCCCTCGGAGAGCGAGAGCTCCGGGTTGGGGATGAGGAGTTCCTCGTCGACCTCCAGCTTGGTGCCGATGCCGCTGCACGCGCTGCAGGCGCCGAAAGGGTTGTTGAATGAGAAGGAACGGGGCTCGATCTCGTCGATCGCCAGGGGGTGCTCGTTGGGGCAGGCCAGGTGTTCTGAGAACGCCCTGATCCGCTCGGGATCGTCTGCTTCGAGGTCGACGAATTCGGCCAATATGCGGCCCTCCGCCAGTCCGAGGGCGGTTTCGACCGAGTCGGTCAGGCGCTGGCTGATGCCTTCCTTGACCACGAGGCGGTCCACCACGACTTCGATGGTGTGCTTGAACTGCTTGCCCAGCTTCGGCGGATCACTCAGGTGGACGAGCTCGCCGTCCACCCGGGCCCGCGAGTAGCCCTTGGCGGTGAGTTCCTTGAAGAGGTCCACGAATTCGCCCTTGCGGCCGCGGACCACGGGTGCCAGCACCTGGAAGCGGGTGCCGTCCGGGAGCTCGAGCAGCTGGTCGACGATCTGCTGCGGGGTCTGCTTGGTCACGGGCTCCCCGCAGACGGGGCAGTGCGGCCGGCCCACACGGGCCCAGAGCAGGCGCATGTAGTCGTAAATCTCGGTGATGGTTCCCACGGTCGAGCGCGGGTTCTTGGACGTGGACTTCTGGTCGATGGACACCGCCGGCGAGAGGCCCTCGATGAAGTCGACGTCGGGCTTGTCCACCTGGCCCAGGAACTGCCGGGCGTAGGCGGAGAGGGATTCGACGTAGCGGCGCTGGCCCTCGGCGAAGATGGTGTCGAACGCGAGGGAGGACTTTCCGGAGCCGGACAGGCCGGTGAACACGATCATGGCATCACGCGGCAGGTCCAGGTCCACGTTGCGCAGGTTGTGCTCGCGGGCGCCCTTGACGACGAGGCGCGTCATGTCCGGACGCTTCAGGACGGGGCGGGACGGGGCCGCATCCCGGACTGCCAGCGGCTCGACGACGGAATGGACTTCAACGGCTGGATCTTCAGCTACAGCTTTAGGCACGAATCTAATGCTAATCGAAAACTTCTTCGAAAAACTATTCCGCGCGCCACGGGCGGCGCCGGATGTGCTATTGGCGGTCGTAGGCGGCGGCCAGCAGCTGCACGGCCTCGGCGAAACTGGCGCCCTGGGCTTTGGCGGCGGCGGCGAACTCGGCGGCGGCGGCGGACAGCGAACTCCAGGCGGCATCGCGGGCACACACCACGGTCCCGTTGCGGCCCTTCGTCACTACGACGCCGGCGGCCTCGAGTTCCTTGTAGGCCCGCGCCACGGTGTGCGGGGCGACGCCCAGTTCGCCGGCGAGGCTCCGCACGGCCGGAAGCCTGGTGCCCGGCGCGAGTGTGCCGTTGTCGGCGCGTTCGATCACGTAGAGCCGCAGCTGTTCGAAGAGCGGGACGGAGCTGGCCGGATTGGTCCGCCACGATCCGGGAAAACGCTCCCCCGCGGCGTCCGCGGGGCTCACTGTTCGGCCTCCTGGACGGCCGGGACCTGTTCGCGGCCGGCGAACTGGGCCTCGTACAAATCCTTGTAGAGCCCCTGCCGGGCCACCAGCTGCTGGTGGGTGCCGTGTTCAACGATTCGTCCGTGGTCCATGACGAGAATTAGATCAGCGTCCCGGACCGTGGACAAACGGTGCGCGATCACGAAGCTTGTGTGACCGTGCCGCAGCCGCTCCATGGCATGCCGGATCTGCACCTCAGTGCGGCTGTCGACGGAGCTCGTCGCCTCATCCAGCACCATGATGCTGCGCCCGGCGAGCTGCGCCCGTGCGATCGAGACGAGCTGGCGCTGGCCCCGGCTCAGGGAGTCGCCGTCGTTGCCGAGCATCGTGGCGTAGCCGGCCGGCAGGGACCGGACAAACTGGTCCACGTGGCTGGCGCGGGCCGCCGCGACGATATCGGCTTCGGTGGCGCCGGGCCGGCCGTATTCGATGTTCTCCCGGATGCTGCCGGTAAACAGCCAGGCATCCTGCAGGACGATTCCGAAGGCGCGCCGCAGCTCGTCCCGCGGGATGGTGGCGATGTCCGTCGAGTCCACCAGGATCCGGCCGGAGTCGAGTTCGTAGAAGCGCATCAGGAGGTTGACCACGGTGGTCTTGCCGGCACCGGTGTGTCCCACGATCGCCACGGTCTGTCCCGGGTCCACCGTGAAGGAGAGGTCCTTCACCACGGGGGTGCCGGGGCTGTAGCTGAAGCTGACGTGCTCGAACGTGACCCGGCCCGCCACTGCGCCGGGATCCAGCAGGTCGCCGGGCGTGCCCGGGGCAGGGGCTTTGCGTCCGTTGGAGGATTTGCGCGGGACATGGAGCTTTCGCGCGGCCGTGGCGCCTTGCAGCTTGCCGGCGCCGTTGGCCGAGACCGCCGGCACGGCGCTGTCCGCAGGGATCTCCGGGGCGTCCAGCAGCTCAAACACCCGCTCCGCCGAGGCCAGGCAGGACTGCACGAGGGTCAGCATGCCGCCGATCTGGCTCACCGGCTGGCTAAAGAGACGGGAGAACTGGACAAAGGCCTGGATGCCGCCGATCGTCAAGAGCCCCGCGGTGACCTGCAGCGCCCCCACAACAGCAATCGCGATGTAGTTGAGGTTGGCGACAAACACCAGCAGCGGCTGCACGATGCCGGACAAATACTGGGCGCGGGTGCTCGATCGCGTGAGCTTCTCGTTGCGCTCCCGGAAGCTTGCCGCCGACTCTTCCTGCCGGCCGAAGGCCTTGACGACTTCATGCCCGGTGAAGAATTCCTCGAGTTGGGCGTGCAGTGCCCCCGTGCTGCTCCACTGCTCCTTGAAGTGCGGCTGGGAGTGCCGGGCCACGAGCACTGTGATCATCGTGGACACAGGCACCGAGAGGATCGCGATCAGTGCCAGCAGCGGCGAGAGCCACAGCATCATGGCGAGAGCGGCCGAGAGCATCAGGACGGCCATGATGAGCTGGTTGAGGAGCTGGTTGAGCGACTGGGAGATATTGTCGACGTCGTTCGTGGCCCGGCTGAGCACGTCGCCGCGGCGCTGTTCCTCGAAATGGCTGGACGGCAGCACATGGAGTTTTTGTTCCACGGAGCCGCGGAGGCCGTAGCTGAGGCGCTGCACCGCGGTGGCGGTCAGGCTGCCCTGAATCCAGCTGAACAGCGACGCCCCGACGTACATGGCCGAAACGGCCAGCAGCCGCTCGGCCAGCTGTTGCTCGTCGAGGGAGCCGCCCAGGAAGCCGTCGACGACGACGTCGGTGGCGTCGCCCAGCACCTTGGGCGCCGCTACGTTGAGTGTCACGAACGCGCAGGTCGCGGCGATGACGCCGGCCATCCGCCACTTCAGCGGCAGCAGCAGGCCCAGCAGTCGGGCGGCGGTGTGCCATTTGATGCGCTCCGGCACGCCGGGTCCCGCAACGGTCCCGGCGCGGTGTGCCCGCGCGCGGCTCACGGGGCTTCCTCCAGCACCAGCTGGGACGCGGCAATTTCCTGGTAGCTGGGCGAGGACTCCATGAGTTCGCTGTGCGTGCCCTGCGCGACGACCCGGCCGGCCTCCAGTACGAGGATCAGCCCGGCGTCCACGATTGTTGACACCCGCTCGGCCACGATCAGCACGGTCGCCGAGCGCAGCAGCGGCTCGATCGCCGCCCGGAGCCTGACGTCGGTGCCGTAGTCCAGAGCCGAGAAACTGTCATCGAAGAGGTAGGCGGGGGCCCGCTTGAGCAGGGCCCGCGCGATGCACAGGCGCTGCCGTTCGCCGCCGGAGAAGTTGGTGCCGCCCTGGCTTACGGGCGTGTCGAGCCCGAGCGGCAGGGCGCGGACAAAGTCGGCGGCCTGGGCAGCTTCGAGCGCCTGCCATATTTCGGGCTCGTTCGCGGCGGGCGCCCCGAACCGGAGGTTCCCCGCGACCGTGTCCGCGAACAGGTAGGACTGCTGCGGGACTATTGCGATCAGGCCGCGCAGGACGTCCAGGGGCATCGCCCGCACGTTCTCCCCGCCGATGCTGATCTCTCCGGCCGTCGCGTCGAGGAAACGGGGCAGCAGGTTCAGGAGTGTCGTCTTGCCGCTGCCGGTCGCGCCGATGATCGCCGTCGTGGTACCGGCCCTGGCGGTGAAGGAGACGCCGTCCAGCACGGGTGCTTCGGCGCCGGGGTAGGCGAAGGACACGTTCCGGAACTCGACAGCGCCGGAGCGGCCCGGGGCGCCGGCGACGGCGGCCGCACCGGCGGTGCCCGCCACACCGGCCCCACCGGGTGGAATGGTGGCAGGGGCGGCCCCGGCGGGAACGGCCGGATCCGCGATGGCCGGTTCCGTGTCCAGCACCTCGCGGATCCGTTCCGCGCAGGCCGCCGCCCGGGGGGCGGTCATGAAGACGTACATCGCCATCATGATGGCAATCAGGATCTGCAGGATGTAGGCGATGAACGCCGTCAGCGCCCCCAGCCGCATTTCGCCGGCGTCGATGCGATGGCCGCCGAACCACACCACGAACACGGACGAGATGTTGACCACGAACATGATCATCGGCATCATCGCCGCCACGAGGAGAGCGGATTGCAGATTGTTCCGGGTGAGGTCCTTGTTGGCTTCATCGAACCGGCGGACCTCGTGGTCCTGCCGGACAAAGCCGCGGATGACATTCGCACCGATGATCTGCTCCCGCAGCACCCGGCCGATCCGGTCCAGGAGGCCCTGGCCCTGGCGGTACAGGGGAATCAGGCGGCGGACGATCACCGTCATGATCACCGTCAGGACCGGGATCACCACGACCACAATCCAGGACAGCACCACGTCCTGGTGCACGGCCAGCACGATGCCGCCGATGAAGATCGCCGGCGCGGCAATCAACATGATGAATATTAGGACAGCGAGGTTTTGGATCTGGGCGACGTCGTTGGTGGCCCGGGTCACGAGGCTGGGCGCACCGAAAAGGCCCACCTCCTGGGATGAGAAGGACTGCACCTTCGCGAAGAGCTCCCCGCGCAGCTGGCCGCCGATCTCCATGGCGACCACGGCGCCCAGATATCCGGCCGCGACGGCCGTGATCACCTGGACGGCAGCGATTCCGGCCATCCAGGCCCCGAGGTGGAGGATCTCCCCGGTGTCCCCGCCGATGATGCCGTCGTCGATGATCGCGGCATTCAGGGTGGGCAGGAGCAGGTTGGCGGTGGCTTGCACGAGCTGCAGCACGACGATGGCCAGCACGGTCCCCTTATGCGCGGACAACAGCCGCGACATCAGGCCTATAAGCACTGAACCTCCATTACTAGCCCAGGGCCCGGAATGGTGATCAGCCTAACGGCCGCCCCACACCGCCACGTCATTGTAAGCCCCATTCAGGAGTGCTTCGTGTCATGCGGCAGACACGCCGCCTACCCGGTTTTCTGCGCCACCGCGAACGTGCGGCGGAACGGGAAGACCGTCCCGTGCCGGCCTGCCGGATATGCGTCGTCCAGCCGTGCCGAATACTCGGCCTCGAACTTCCTGGCCTCGTCGTCGGGGAGGGCCGCGAGGACCGGCCTGAGTCCGGTGCCGCGGACCCACTCCAAAACGGGGTTGGCGCCCGGGAGCAGCTGAAGGTACGTGGTCTCCCAGGCGTCGGCGGCACAACCGGCGTCGAGCATGATCTCCAGATATTCCGCTGCCTCCCCCACCACGTCGTCGTGGCGGAGCACCCCGGCGAGCCGCCCCGCCCAGGCCGGGGAATCGGCCAGCTCCCGCATCAGGGTGTGCGACGGGGCGTTGAAGTTCCCCGGCACCTGCAGCGCGAACCAGGCGCCCGGTTTGAGGGCATCGAGCCATAGGGGCAGGAGCTTTCGGTGGCCGGGCACCCACTGCAGGGCCGCGTTGGTGACGACGACGTCCGTGTCCCCGGACGGCAGCCAGTGCTCAATGTCGGCCAGCTCGTAGGAAAGATTGGCCGCCGCGGCTGCGTGGTCCTTGGAAGTGGCCAGCATTTCCGGCGACGAATCCAGACCCACCACCTGCGCGCCCGGCCAGCGGTCCGCGAGCGTCGCGGTCAGGTTGCCGGGACCGCAGCCGAGGTCCACCACGTGCCGCGGGGCTTCGGCGTGAATCCGACCGGTCAGATCAAAAAATGGTCTGTCCCGGTAGTCCCCGAACTGCACATATTTCTCCGGATCCCACTTCATGGCTGCCTCCAGTTCCCGGCACATTGTCCTAACCGAAGCCTAGTCCCGGCCCGTGGGCCAGCCAAGGAAGCCGCCTGCGCTGCGGGCGGCTCACGGCGCGCGCCTGCACTGCGTGCGGTGCCGCGGCTACCACACGGGCACTAAGCTGGACAGCAATGAAACTCGTTGATCAGCTCCCCGCCCCGGCCGCCCGTATCCCCGGCAGGACGGGCCTGGACCCGGACGAGCTCTACACCCGGTTTGTCGAGTGGACCGAGACCCGCGGCCTTGCCCTGTACACCGCCCAGGACGAGGCGATCATGGAGCTGGCCGCCGGCTCAAACGTCATCCTGGCCACCCCGACCGGGTCCGGGAAATCCCTCGTGGCCATCGCCGCGCACTTCCAGGCCATGGCCCGCGGGCAGCGGAGCTACTACACCGCCCCGATCAAGGCCCTCGTCTCGGAAAAGTTCTTCGCCCTCTGTGAGATCTTCGGCGCCGACAACGTTGGCATGATCACCGGCGACTCCGGCGTGAACCAGGACGCCCCGATCATCTGCTGCACGGCCGAGATCCTGGCCAACATCGCCCTGCGTGAAGGTTCTGCGGCGCAGCTCGGTGCCGTGATCATGGACGAGTTCCACTTCTACTCGGACCCGCAGCGCGGCTGGGCGTGGCAGGTGCCGCTGCTTGAACTGCCCCAGGCGCAGTTCCTGCTGATGTCGGCGACGCTCGGCGATGTCAGCCGGTTCGAGGACGGCCTCAGCGACCTGACCGGCCGCACGACGACGACCGTCAGTTCCGCGGAACGCCCCATCCCGCTGCACTACTACTACGAACAGACCCCGGTGCACGAGACCCTCGAGGAGCTGCTCGCCACCAAGCAGGTCCCGGTCTACGTGGTCCACTTCAGCCAGGTCGAGGCGATCGACCGGGCCCAGAACCTGATGAGCATCAACGTCTGCACCCGCGAGGAAAAAGACAAGATTGCCGAGCTCATTGCCGGGTTCCGCTTCGCCGCAGGCTTCGGCAAGACCCTCAACCGCCTGGTCCGGCACGGGATCGGCGTTCACCACGCCGGCATGCTGCCGAAGTACCGCCGGCTGGTCGAACAGCTTGCCCAGGCCGGCCTGCTGAAGGTCATCTGCGGCACGGATACGCTCGGGGTGGGCATCAACGTGCCCATCCGCACTGTGCTGCTCACAGCCCTGAGCAAATACGACGGCGTCCGCACCCGGCTGCTGAACTCCCGTGAGTTCCACCAGATCGCCGGCCGCGCCGGCCGCGCCGGCTATGACACCGCAGGAACCGTGGTGGTCCAGGCCCCGGAGCACGTGACGGAAAACGTGAAGGCGATGGCCAAAGCCACGGCCAAGTTCGGCGACGACCAGAAGAAGCTGCGCCAGGTGGTCAAGAAGAAGCCCCCGGAAGGCTTCGTGTCCTGGGGCGAACCGACGTACAAGCGGCTGGTCGAGTCCGTTCCGGATCCGCTGACGTCGAGTTTCACCGTGACGCATGCGATGCTGATGAACCTGATGGAACGCCCCGGCGACCCGTTCCAGGCCGCCCGCCGCCTGCTCACCGAAAACCACGAGACCCGTCCGGCCCAGCTGCGGCTCATGAAGAAGGCCCTGGGAATCTACCGCGAGCTGCTCGCGGCCGGCGTCGTGGAGCGGATCCCGGCCGCGGAGCAGGATGCCGACGGCCGCACGGTCCGGCTCACGGTCCATCTGCAGGCAAACTTTGCCCTCAACCAGCCGCTGTCCCCGTTCGCCCTGGCGGCGCTGGAGCTGCTGGACCCGGAGTCGCCGTCGTACGCCCTGGACGTGGTGTCGGTGATCGAGGCCACCCTGGAGAAGCCGCGGCAGATCCTCTCGGCACAGCAGAAGAAGGCGCGCGGCGAGGCGATCGCGGCGATGAAGGCCGACGGCATCGAGTACGACCAGCGGATGGCGATGCTCGAGGAGGTCACCTACCCGCAGCCGCTCGCCGAGATCCTCGGCGAGGCCTTCGACGTCTACCGCAAGGCCGCGCCGTGGGTCGGCGACTTCGAGCTCGCGCCCAAGTCCGTGGTCCGGGACATGTACGAGCGCGCCATGAACTTCGGCGAGTTCGTCCAGTTCTACGGCCTCGCCCGCTCGGAGGGGATCGTGCTGCGCTACCTCGCCGACGGTTTCAAGGCGCTCCGCCAGACGGTCCCGCAGGATGCCCTCCGCGAGGACCTGGAGGACCTCATCGCCTGGCTGGGCGAACTGGTCCGGCAGGTGGACTCCAGCCTGCTGGACGAATGGGAAGAGCTCACTTCCGGCGCGGCGCCCACACCGCATGACGCTCCCCCGCCCCCGCCGCCGTCGCTGACCTCCAACATCCGGGCCTTCCGGGTGATGGTGCGCAACGAAATGTTCCGCCGCGTGGAGCTGTTCGCCGATGAGGCCGCCACCGCCCTGGGCGAGCTCGACGCCGGCTCCGGCTGGGACGCCGAGCGCTGGGAAGATGCCCTCGATGACTACTTTGATGAGCACAACGACATCGGCACCGGACCGGATGCCCGCGGTCCCGGGCTGCTGATCATCACCGAGGAACCCGGGGTGTGGAAGGTGCGGCAGATCTTCGATGACCCCGCCCGCAACCACGACTGGGGCATCTCCGCCGACGTGGACCTGGCGGCCTCGGACGAGTCCGGGACCGCCGTCGTCCGCGTCACGGACGTCAACCGGCTCTAAGCGGGACGGCACGGGGGCGGGGACGGCACGGGGGCGGCCGTCGCCGGCGCCGGCGCCGGTACCGGTACCGGTACCGGTACCCCAGCCTGGGCCATCGCGCCGCGGGTAAACTCGGACAATGAGTGTAATCCGGCCTGCCACGGCGCATGACGTCCCTGCCATCCTGCAGATGATCCACGACCTCGCCCTCTACGAGAAGGAACCGGACGCCGTCCGGAACACCCCCGGGATGCTCACCGAGGTCCTCTTTGGCGAGCATCCCAAGGTCTTCGCCACCATGGCGGAGAACTCCGCGGGCGAGGTCCGCGGCTTCGCCCTCTGGTTCCTGAACTACTCCACGTGGGAGGGCGTCCACGGGATCTACCTCGAGGACCTCTACGTCCGGCCGGAGGCCCGCGGCGAGGGCCACGGCAAGGCACTGCTGCAGCACCTGGCGGCGACCGCCGTCGACCGGGGCTACGCGCGCGTCGAATGGAGTGTCCTGGACTGGAACGAGCCCTCCATCAACTTCTACAAGAAGCTCGGCGCCCTGCCGATGGAGGAATGGTCCACCTTCCGCCTCACCGGAGCGGCGCTGACGGCTTTCGGCAGCCGCCCGGCAGTTGCCGGCGCCGGCTCCCCCGCCGGCTCCAGCCCGGGTTCCCGCGAGGCGGCAATCCGTGGCTGATCTCCCAATGACGGGGCTCATGGGAGCCTCCCTGCTGGAGACTGCCTCCAGCGACGGGCGCAAAGTTCCGCACAGCGTCCGGGCGCGCCACACCTACCGGGGAATGCGGACCGCGGAACACTACTTCCAGGTCCCCCTGGACCACTTCAGCGAGGCGGGGCGCCGCGGCGAAACCATCTCCGTGTTCGCCCGCGAATACGTGTCCACCGAACACAGCGAGGCTGAGGCCGCCGGGCTTCCCTGGCTGCTTTTCCTGCAGGGCGGTCCCGGCGGGCGTGGAAACCGGTTCCCGTCGCTGGGTGGGTGGAGCAAGGCCGCCGCGAAGGACTTCCGGATCCTCATGCTGGACCAGCGCGGCACCGGCCTGTCCTCGCCCGTCGACCGCAACACGCTGCCGCTGCGCGGCACCGACGCGGAGCAGGCTGACTACCTGACGCACTTCCGCGCCGACTCGATCGTCGCCGACGCCGAAGCCATCCGGGTGGCCCTGGACTCGGCCCCGTGGACTATCTACGGCCAGAGCTACGGCGGATTCTGCGCGCTCAGCTACCTTTCCTTCGCCCCCGAGGGGCTGCGCGAGGTCCTCGTGACGGGCGGGCTGGCCCCGCTGGGCGGCTCCGCCGACCGTGTGTACCGGGCCACGTTCCAGCGGGTCGCGGCCCGGAACGCCGAATACTTTGACTGGTATCCCGAGGACCGGGCCATCGTCACCCGGATCGCCCGGCACCTGCGGGAAACGGAGGAGGTCCTGCCCGACGGCGGCCGGCTCACGGTGGAACGGTTCCAGATGGTGGGCTCGTTCCTGGGCGGCAACACCCGGGTAGACGCACTGCACCACCTGCTCGAGGACGCCTTCGTGGCCACACCGGGCGGCGAGCGTCTCTCGGACGCCTTTCTGGAGCAGGTCCGGGGCCTCGTGTCCCGGGCCGCGAACCCGTTGTACGCGTTGATGCACGAATCCATTTACGCCCAGGACGGTGCCACCAACTGGGCCGCCTGGCGCGTGCTGGAGGAATTCCCCGAGTTCCGCCCCGACGCCGGCGAACCGCTTCTGACCGGGGAAATGGTGTACCCCTGGTATTTCGAGCAGGACCCGGCCCTGCACCCGCTTCAGGACGTGGCCCGGCTCCTGGCCGAAAAGGACGACTGGGCACCCCTCTACGACCCGGAGCGACTGGCGCTGAACACCGTGCCCGTCGCCGCGGCCGTCTACACCGATGACATCTACGTGGACCGGGAGCTGTCCCTGGAGACGGCGGCCGCGGTCCGGGGCCTGCAGGTTTGGGAAACCGGCGACTTCCACCACGACGGGATCGCGGACGACGGCGAGGCGATCTTCGGGCGCCTGCTGGGGATGGCCCGTTCCGCCCGACGGTGACCCGGCCGCAGCCAGGCACGGGCCCGGGCCGATGACACCCGGCTGAGCAGGTACGGCTTAAACAGGTACGGCGCCGGACCCATGAGGGTCCGGCGCCGTACTGCTATGCGCCGCGGGGTGTGTCCTGCACTCTCACCCCGGCAGTTTGGTACTAGTCGACGTCGCTCAGGCTCTTGCGGGAGTCCTCTTCCAGCCGGGCATCCAGCTTCGACTTGGACGCCTTGGAGCTCATCAGGCTGGCGACCACCGCGACGACGATGGTGCCGATGATCACACCGAGCGAGACGTAGGTGGGGATCTCGGGCGCCCATTCGATGTGCTGGCCGCCGTTGATAAAGGGCAGCTCGTTGACGTGCATGGCGTGCAGGACCAGCTTCACACCGATGAACGCCAGGATCACGGACAGGGCGTGCTTGAGGTAGATGAGCCGGTTCATGAGGCCGCCGAGCAGGAAGTACAGCTGGCGCAGCCCCATGAGGGCAAAGATGTTGGCGGTGAAGACGATGAAGGCGCTCTGGGTGAGGCCGAAGATGGCCGGAATGGAGTCGACCGCGAAGAGCAGGTCCGTCATGCCGATGGTCACGAAGACGATCAGCATCGGGGTGAACACCTTCTTGCCGTCGACGACGGTGCGGAGCTTGCCGCCGTCGAACTTCTCGGACATCGGCAGGACCCGGCGGATCCGGGCGATCAGCGGGTTTTCCTTGTCTTCCTCGTCCTCGCCCTCGTCCTGGGCCTGCTTCCAGGCGGTCCAGAGCAGGAAGGCGCCGAAGATGTAGAAGACCCAGCTGAACTGCTCGATCACGATCGCGCCGAGCATGATGAAGATGCCGCGGAGGATCAGGGCGATGATGATGCCCACCATGAGCACTTCCTGCTGATACTTTCTCGGTACCGAGAAGCGCGCCATGATGATGATGAAGACGAACAGGTTGTCGATGCTCAGGCTGTATTCGGTCACCCAGCCGGCGATGAACTGGCCGCCGAATTCCGGGCCGGTGAAGGCGAACATGGCGCCGGCGAAGACCAGGGCCAGGGCCACGTAGAACGCGACCCACAGTCCGGCTTCTTTCATGGAGGGCTCATGCGGGCGTTTGAGGACCATCAGCAGGTCGATGGCCAGAATGACGCCGAGGACGACAAACGAGCCGATCTCGAACCACAGGGGAAGCTCGGGCACGGGGGAAATACCTTTCGTAGGGTACAGCTCAGCGGTGTAAGTCTCTCCGACCGCCGGCGCATAACGCTGCCTGGCTGCCCGCTACGCCCGGCGCGGCATCGTAGCCGTGCGTGTTGACGATCGTAGCGTTTGGGATACTCCCCTACGTTTGACCGAGTTTACCCTAGGCGTGCCCCGCGGATTGCATTTGCCGCAGTTCCTTCTTCAATTCCCCCACCTCGTCGCGCAGCCGGGCGGCCAGTTCGAATTGCAGCTCCCCCGCTGCGGCGTGCATCTGTTCGGTCAGCTGTTCGATCAGCCCGACGAGGTCTTCGGCCGGCGCGGCGGCGAGCCCGTCCGCACGGATGAGCGCGGTGCCCTTGCCCTTGCCGCGGTTCTTCCCGGCCGCGGCCAGCAGCTCGCGGGTGTCCGCGTCTTCCTTGGCCAGCTGGTCGGTGATGTCCGCGATCTTCTTCCGGAGCGGCTGGGGATCGATCCCGTTCTCCGTGTTGTACGCCACCTGGATGGCGCGGCGGCGGTTGGTCTCGTCGATGGCATGGGCCATCGAGTCGGTGATCCGGTCCGCGTACATGTGCACCTGGCCGGAGACGTTTCGGGCGGCACGCCCGATGGTCTGGATCAGGGACGTCGAGGAGCGCAGGAAGCCTTCCTTGTCCGCGTCCAGGATGCTGACCAGCGACACCTCCGGGAGGTCCAGGCCTTCACGGAGCAGGTTGATGCCGACGAGGACGTCGAAGACACCCATCCGCAGTTCGCGCAGGAGTTCCACGCGGCGGAGGGTGTCGACGTCGGAGTGCAGGTATTCCACCTTCACGCCATGGCCCAGCAGGTAGTCCGTCAGGTCCTCGGCCATCCGCTTGGTCAGGGTGGTGACCAGGACCCGCTCGTTCTTCGCGGTGCGGGTCCGGATTTCGCCCAGCAGGTCATCGATCTGCCCCTTCGTGGGCTTGACGACGACCTCGGGGTCGATCAGACCGGTGGGGCGGATGATCTGCTGGACGAAGCCGTCGGACTTGCCGAGCTCGTACTTGCCCGGCGTCGCGGAGAGGTAGACCGTCTGGCCCACGCGGTCCTGGAACTCGTCCCATTTGAGCGGGCGGTTGTCCATCGCCGAGGGCAGCCGGAAGCCGTGGTCCACGAGGTTCCGTTTGCGGGACATGTCGCCCTCGTACATGGCGCCGATCTGCGGCACGGTGACGTGGGACTCATCGATCACCAGGAGGAAGTCATCCGGGAAGTAGTCGATCAGGCAGTGCGGCGCGGTCCCCCGGGCCCGGCCGTCGATGTGCGAGGAATAGTTCTCGATGCCGTTGCAGAACCCCATCTGCTGCATCATTTCCAGGTCATAGGTGGTGCGCATCCGGAGCCGTTGGGCCTCGACCAGCTTGTTCTGGCTTTCCAGCACGGCGAGGCACTCGGCCAGTTCGTCTTCGATCCGCTTGATCGCCCGGCCCATCCGTTCCGGACCGGCGACGTAGTGCGAGGCGGGGAAGACGTACATTTCGTTCTCGTCCCGGAGCACTTCGCCGGTCAGCGGGTGCAGGGTCTGGATATTTTCGATCTCGTCACCGAAAAACTCGATCCGGATCGCCAGTTCCTCGTACATCGGGATGATTTCCACGGTGTCCCCGCGGACCCGGAACGTGCCGCGGTGGAAGTCCATGTCGTTGCGGGTGTACTGCATGGAGACGAACTTCCGGAGCAGGTCGTCACGGTTCATCTCAGCCCCCTTGCGGAGGGTCACCATCCCGGCGATGTATTCTTCCGGGGTGCCGAGGCCGTAGATGCAGGAGACGGTGGCAACCACGATCACGTCGCGGCGGGTCAGCAGCGCGTTGGTCGCGGAGTGGCGGAGCCGTTCGACTTCCTCGTTGACGGAGGAGTCCTTCTCGATGAAGGTGTCCGTCTGGGCGACGTAGGCCTCCGGCTGGTAGTAGTCGTAGTAGGACACGAAGTATTCCACGGCGTTGTTCGGCAGCAGTTCGCGGAATTCGTTGGCCAGCTGCGCGGCGAGGGTTTTGTTCTGCACCATCACCAGGGTGGGCCGCTGGACCTGCTCGATCAGCCAGGCCGTGGTCGCGCTCTTACCGGTACCGGTGGCGCCAAGCAGCACGACGTCTTTTTCGCCGTTCTGGATGCGCTCAGTCAGCTCTGCGATGGCGGCCGGCTGGTCACCCGCCGGCTGGAACTCACTGATGACCTCGAAGGGCGCCACGACGCGGTTGATTTCCTGGGCAAGACTCATGTACCTAATCTACCGCCGGGCTGTGACAGGATGCCCTGATTCAGCTTTGGGCAGTACCGGGGCCGGCGGCAGGTGCCGTTGCGGTGGCGCCGCCGCCGGTGCCGGCACCGGCGTCGTCTGCTCCGGGGTCGTCCGCGTACGACGGCGGTTGCCATCCCGTGCGCTGCACCCACGCTTCCATCCGGGGCCAGGCATACTCGGTGAACCAGCCCTCCTTGTCGGCCGCGTAGCCGGCGGTGGACTTGTCGACGCCGTGCAGCCCGGCGACCCGTTGCTTTTCGGCGACATAGTCCGCCCGGGCTTCGGGATCGGCGCGCAGCCAGTCGCGGAAGCACAGCGCGTACCGCCAGCCCGGCGAGCCGGCCGCGCGGAGGTGGAGATTCACCGGCCGGCCGGGGTCGGCGTTGCCGTGCAGCCTCTTGCCCCAGTCGGCAGGGTCCGGGTGCGAGGGCTTCGGGTTGTCGGCGATGATGCCGGGCCAGCGCGGGAATCCTGCGTCGGCCAACAGCGGCGCGATCCGGTCCGCGGCGTCGAGGTCCCGGACGCTGAGCTGGAGGTCGATCACATCTTTGGCGTCGAGGCCAGGGACGGCCGTGGACCCGAGGTGGTCGACGGCCAGGACATCCTGCGGGACCGCTGCCCGCAGCCGGGCGATCAGCCGGGCGGCCTGCGCGGCCCAGGCCGGATCGGCCGGGGCGAGGACCGGCCCCGCCGTCCGCGGGGCGATCCTCTGCTCCTTGAGGTTCAATGCGAACGGCCTGACCCGCTCCTCCCACAGCGCGTCGACCGCGTGCCGGAGGTCCTCCGGGGTGCCCGAGTTATCCAGCACGGCGTCCGCGGCGGCCAGCCGGTCCTCGCGGCCCGCCTGGGCTGCCATCCGGGCGCGCGCCTCGTCGGCGGTCATGTTGCGGTGTTCGGCCATGCGGCGGACCCGGACGTCGTCGGGGGCATCCACCACGACCACCAGATGGAAGTTCTTCCCTTGCCCGGTTTCGACCAGGAGCGGGATGTCCTGGACCACGACGGCGCCGGCCGGGGCGGCCGCGACCATTGCCGCGGCGCGCTCCCGCACCAAGGGGTGGACGATGCCGTTCAGCGCGGCCAGGCGCTCCGCATCACCGAAGACAAGGGCACCGAGCCGGGCCCGGTCCAGCCGGCCTTGCGGGGTCAGGACGGCGGCACCGAAGGTCTCCACCACACTGGCCAGCCCGGGTGTACCAGGTTCCACTACCTCCCTGGCCAGCGCGTCGGCGTCGACAAGCACTGCTCCGAGGTCGCGCAGGCGCGCGGCAACCATGGACTTCCCTGAGGCGATTCCGCCGGTCAACCCGATCTTCAACACCTCACCAGACTAAACTGAACCGGTGGCAGATGCGGCGGAATCCCCCGAGAGCAGGACGGCCGTCTACACCACCCTCGCCGCGGGGCCCGGGTTTCGGCACGAAATCGAGGTCAAGCGGTCCCGTTTCATCACCGTGCTGGCCCGCACGGCGGACGAGGACGCCGCCCGGGCCGTCCTCGGCAGCTTGCGCCGGGAATTCCATGACGCCCGGCATCACTGCTTCGCCTTCGTGCTCGGCCCCGACCGGGACATCCAGCGGTCCAACGACGACGGCGAGCCGTCCGGCACCGCGGGCATCCCCATGCTCGAGGCGCTGCTGAAGCGGGAGACCGCACCCGGCGTCGCCGATCTCAGCGACGTCGCCGTCGTCGTCGTGCGCTATTTCGGCGGCATTCTCCTGGGTGCCGGCGGCCTGGTGCGGGCCTATTCCGAATCGGTGTCCGGAGCGCTGGACCTGGCTCCCCTCGTGCGGCGCCGCCGGCTGCGCATTTGCTCGGTGCCCGTCCAGCACGCCGTGGCCGGGCGGCTCGAGAACGATCTGCGCGCCGCGGGGTATGTCATGGCCGAAACCCGTTACGAGGCGCAGACTACTGTCCTGAGGCTGGCGCTGCCGGATGATCCGGAAGAGCTGGCCCGGGCCGCGGACCGCGTGGCCGCCCTGTCGGCCGGCAGCGCGTCGCTGCTGCCCGGAGAAACGGAGTGGATCGATGTGCCCATCAGCTGAGCCCGTGCCCGCGGTCGCGCTGCTTGACGTCAGCGAGGATGTTCTGGAACAGCTCCTGGAACTTGCGCTCCGGGACGCCGACGCCGACGAGGTCACCCCGCCGCTGGGCACGACCGCCGGCTGGAACACCGACCGGATCAGCTGGTTCCGCGAATTCCACCGCGCCGCCGCAGCCGGCCTGGACGGTCCCGCGGGGCAGAAGACGTGGGCCATCAGCTGCGACGGGCAGATGGCAGGGTCCGTGCGCCTCAGGCGGATGGACACGGCACCGGCAGCAGCGGATGAGGGCTGGGCCGGTGCCGGGGCCGAGGCTGTTGGTGCTGCCGGGGCTGGTGCAGGTGGGGCTGGGCCAGGTGGTGGCGCCGGGGCTGTTGCGGGGTGTGGCGGCTACGCCGGGCCGAGTGATGGCGCCGAAGCTGGTGCAGGTGGCGGCCGGGCGCTGGAAACCGGCATCTGGCTCGCCCGGAGCTTCCGCGGTCGGGGTGTGGGCCGCGAGGCGCTGCGCCTCGTAAAGGCTCGCGCCGCGTCAACCGGGGCAGCCGTCCTGGTGGCCGAGACGACCGCCGGCAACGTGGGAGCCCTCGCGTTGCTGAAGTACGCGGGCGCCGAACTGGTGACCGGTGCCGCCTCGCAGACGCAGACGGTGCCGGTCATAGCGAAGATCCCGCTACGCTGACGGCATGGCATCCGGGGCCAGTTCCGGGCTCCCTTCCACCGTTGGACATGCCCTCCGTTGTCAGCGCGTGGCTGCCGTCACGGAGCCTACATTCCATGGCGCAGCCCAGTGCTTGTCCTGACAAGCATGAAGCGCATGGCAGCGGCAGCCCGGGGACTAGGGCCACGAATGGGCATGTCCGGCGGCCACGGCACGATGCGGACACCCGGCGCTGGACATGTCCCGCGCCCGGGACCAGGGCTGGACACAATCCACAAATGTCCATGGCCCGGCTCGAAAAGTGGGCATGTCCCCGGTGGGAGGGCTTCAAAAAGGGGCATGTCCCCGGAGGGAGGGCTTCAAAAATGGGCATGTCCGGTGGTCCGGGCGCGCCCGCGGCTCATGTCCGATGCCAGGTCACGGCGCCGACCTCCCCGCACTGGACATGTCCCGCGCCCGAGGCCAGGACTGGGCCCAATCCACAAATGTCCAAGGCCCGGCTCGAAAAATGGACATGTCCCCGGAGGGAGGGCTTCAATAATGGGCATGTCCCTCCGGGGCACAAAGAAAGGTGGCCGCCCCCGAGGGGACGGCCACCTTCAAGCTACAAACTGCCTGGCCTCAGGGAGCGGACTCCCCGAGGAACACGGGCAATTAGTTGCCGGTCAGCTTCTCGCGCAGAGCGGCAAGAGCCTCGTCCGAAGCAAGCGTGCCTGCACCGGTCTCGGCTGCAGCCGGCTCGGAGGAGTAGCTGGTGGTGCCGGAATCGCTCTCGCCGGACGTTGCAGCTGCAGCGTCGTCGGCAGCGTGCTGGGCAACCTGCTTCTTGTGTGCTTCCCAGCGGGTCTGGGCGTCAGCGTACTGCTGCTCCCAGGCTGCGCGCTGGTTCTCGTAGCCTTCAAGCCACTCGTTGGACTCCGGGTCGAAGCCCTCCGGGTACTTGTAGTTGCCCTCTTCGTCGTACTCTGCGGCCATGCCGTAGAGAGCCGGATCGAATTCGGTGCTGTCGGCGTCGACGCCCTCGTTGGCCTGCTTGAGGGAGAGCGAGATGCGGCGGCGCTCGAGGTCGATGTCGATGACCTTGACGAACAGCTCGTCACCAACGGAGACAACCTGCTCGGCCAGCTCAACGTGGCGCACGGCGAGCTCGGAGATGTGGACCAGGCCTTCGATGCCGTCTTCAACGCGAACGAACGCGCCGAACGGAACGAGCTTGGTGACCTTACCCGGAACAACCTGGCCGAGGGCGTGGGTGCGGGCGAAGGTCTGCCACGGATCTTCCTGCGTAGCCTTGAGCGACAGGGAGACGCGCTCGCGGTCCAGGTCGACCTCGAGAACCTCGACGGTGACTTCCTGGCCAACTTCGACAACCTCGGACGGGTGGTCGATGTGCTTCCAGGACAGCTCGGAAACGTGAACCAGGCCGTCTACGCCGCCCAGGTCCACGAAGGCACCGAAGTTGACGATGGAGGAAACGACGCCGGGACGGACCTGGCCCTTTTCCAGCTTGTTGAGGAACGTGGAGCGGACCTCGGACTGGGTCTGCTCGAGCCATGCACGGCGGGACAGCACAACGTTGTTGCGGTTCTTGTCCAGCTCGATGATCTTGGCTTCGATCTGCTGACCGATGTACGGAGCGAGGTCGCGCACACGGCGCATCTCGACGAGGGATGCGGGCAGGAAGCCGCGCAGACCGATGTCGAGGATAAGACCACCCTTGACAACCTCGATGACGGTACCGGTGACAACACCGTCTTCTTCCTTGACCTTCTCGATGTCGCCCCAGGCACGCTCGTACTGAGCACGCTTCTTGGAGAGGATCAGGCGGCCTTCTTTGTCTTCCTTGGTGAGCACCAGGGCTTCGACCTGATCGCCAACGGAGACGACGTCTCCGGGGTCAACGTCGTGCTTGATGGAAAGCTCGCGGGAGGGAATGACACCTTCGGTCTTGTAACCGATGTCGAGCAGGACTTCGTCGCGGTCGACCTTGACGACGGTACCTTCGACGAGGTCTCCGTCGTTGAAGTACTTGATGGTGGCGTCGACAGCTGCGAGGAAGTCCTCAGCGGTACCGATGTCGTTAATGGCGACTACGGGGGTACCGGGCTTCTCGGTGGAGGTGATGGTCATGTAGTAGGGGCTCCGTTGTGGATAGTGAGTCGGTCAGGCAAACCGCTTCGCCGGCATTATGGAATGCAGGCCAAGAGCACGGCGTCACAGCAAGCGTTCCGCCGGGTCATCCTGATTTTGTGGATTGTAGATGCGCGCACGTAGTACGCGCCTGTTTAGTCTAGTCGTTTACGCGAACGCCGGTCAAAGCGCACGGGGCCGTCCGTGTCGCCCTCGGCGCCGGAATCGGACCAGAGGCCTAGAAGTGCGTGAGGCAGTGCGGTGAACGTTCGACGGCGAACATGAGCCGCGCTGTCAGCGCCGCCCCGGCCGTGTGCTCGGTGATCCGGCCGGCAGCTTTCAGGGTCACCGGACAAACGGCGCCCAGATAGATGGAGCCGAGGTCCGCGACATCAAGGGACAGGTCCGGCTCAGCCTCCGGAGCCGGCCTCACCGTGGCCTCTCCCCCGCAGACCGTGAGCGCGAAGGTGCCGGCCGAAAAGCCGAGACTGTCCCTGACCGCGAGAACGACCGTCCCGTCGGCCGAATACCGCCGGGCCCCCAGCACCCGGGCCGGGTCCAGGACCCGCAGCCACAGCATGTCGCGGTGGTCCGATGCCTCGACGCATCGCGGGTCGTCAAGCGCCCAGGTCAGGGGGTCGTCCACCGGTGCATCCTGCCAGCTGATCCGGTCCACGAGGTCGATGCTGCCCAGGAACTGCCAGAGTTCCAGGTAGGCGGCGTCATTCGCGGCCACGAGGTCCACGACCTCCATGGTGTACGGCTTGGCGTCCCACCCGGCGAACTTGTAGGACACGTAGCCGTCCACGGTCCCGGCGGCGTCGTAGTGCAGGGCGCAGCGGATTGCCTCGTCCTCGCTGCCGTCCCGGCCGAGCATGCCCGCGGACCGCAGCCGGTACGCTTCCTGCCGCGAGATCGATCCGGGCATGGACGCGTGGACCTGGCCAAAAACCTTGGGTGCCAGTTCCAGCAGGACCTTGCGGTCCGCAATCTCCACGGAGCCGGCGGGCGCATGGCGCAGCCGGAAGCGCGGCCCGGTGTCGACCTTGATGCTGCGCTCGAAGGTGGCCACGCCGTAACCGAACCGGCCATAGATCGAGGCTTCCGAGGCGGTCAGTGCCGCCAGCGCGACGCCGTCCGCCTTCGCCGCGGCGAGGTCCTCGGTCATCATCCGCCGCAGCAGCCCCTGCCGGCGGTGGGTCCCGCGCACGGTGACGGCCGTGACCAGCTGGGCTTCGAGCTGACGGCCGTAGCCGATGTTCAGGTCCTTGCGCAGGGTGGCGAAGGTCGCCACCGGGACGTCGGCCGCCAGCGAGTGCGCCGCGACGCCGTCGGCCTGGTAAACGCCGGTCATTTCACGGTTGTCCACGAGATACATGGCCATGATCTTGTCCACGAAGTCGTCTTTGCGCGGCTCCTCGTAGAAGCCGATCCCGACCCCGCTCAGCCACGCCGTGCCTTGCGCGTAGTCCGCCTCGTCCTTCGCGACCGCGCGGAACCGCTTGAGCTCGTACTTATCTGCCACGTACTCTCTCCCCCTGAGAATCTCGGGTCCCGGCAGAGCCGGAACGAAAACTGCCGGACCGAAAACTGCCGGACCGCATAATACTTGCCGGACCGAAACCTTGCCGATACCGGTCCAGCGTTAGTGCCCCGCCTCGTACCAGCTGGAGCCGATGCCGATCTGGACGTCCAGCGGAACGCTGAGGTCCGCGGCCGAGCCCATTTGCTCGGTCACCAGCTTCTCCACGGCCTCGCGCTCACCCGCGGCGACTTCGAGGACAAGTTCATCATGGACCTGCAGGAGCATGCGCGATTTCAGGCCCCGTGCCGCCAGTTCCGCGTGCACACCCAGCATGGCGCGCTTGATGATGTCAGCCGCCGATCCCTGGATGGGCGAGTTCAGCGCGATGCGCTCCGCATTCTCACGCAGCTGGCGGTCGGTGCTGGTCAGGTCCGGGAGGTAGCGCCGGCGCCCCTCGATGGTGGCGGTGTAGCCGTCGATCCGGGCCTGGTCCACCACGCCGCGGAGGTAGTCGCGGACGGCGCCGAACCGGTCAAAGTAGTCCTTCATGAGGGTCCGCGCCTCGTCAACGGAGATCTCCAGCTGCTTGGACAAACCGAACGAGGTCAGCCCGTACGCGAGGCCATAGGACATCGCCTTGACCTTGGACCGCATGGCGCTGGTCACCTCATCGGTGGGCACATGGAAGATGTTCGAGCCCACGAACCGGTGGAGGTCTTCGCCGTCCTTGTAGGCCTGGATCAGGCCGGCGTCGCCCGAGAGGTGCGCCATGATGCGCATTTCGATCTGAGAGTAGTCCGCGGAGAGCAGGCACTCGTAGCCCTCGCTGACCACAAAGATGCCACGGACGCGCCGGCCTTCCTCGCTGCGGATCGGGATGTTCTGCAGGTTGGGGTTGTTGGACGAGATCCGGCCCGTGGCTGCGACGTTCTGCGCGTACGTGGTGTGGATCCGGCCGTCTTCCGTGACGGACTTCTTCAGCGACTCCAGCATCTGGCGCAGCTTCGACGACTCCCGGTGCGCCATGAGCTGGACCAGGAATTCGTGCCCGGTCTTTTCCAGCAGGTTTTTGAGTGACGCGGCGTCGGTGGTGTAGCCGGACTTGATTTTCTTGGTCTTCGGCAACTGGAGTTCGTCGAACAGCACGGTCTGGAGCTGCTTCGGCGAACCAAGGTTGACCTCGTGGCCGATCGCGGCGAACGCCAGCTCCTGGGCGTTGTCGATGACCTTGGCGAGATCCGACAGCTGCTCGTCCATGCGGGGCATGTCGATGGCGATTCCCGCGAGTTCCATATCGGCGAGGACGCGGCTGACGGGCAGTTCCAGCGTGGTGAGCAGGTCCTGGGCTTTGCGTTCCGTCAGTTCTGATTCGAAGAAGCGGCTCAGGGCCTGGACGACGGCGGCCACGTGGACCAGCGCGCCGGCGGTGGCGGCGTCGTCGCCGTCGAACGCCAGCTCAAGCTGGCCTGCCTTGGCCGCCTCGGTGGACACCGAGATGTTCAGGTGGTGCTGCGCCAGCTCGGCGAGTTCATAGCTGCGGCGGTCGGGCTGGATGAGGTAGCCGGAGATGGAGGTGTCATCCACCACGCCCTCCAGTTCCAATCCGCGGGCGTGGAGGGCCTTCAGGGCAGCCTTGAACCCGTGCATCACCTTGGGCGCCTGGGCGTCCCGCAGCCACGCCGCAAGGACATTTTCGGCGGCAGCGTCCTGGCTGGCCAGGTCGATATAGACGGCGGAGTCGTCGCGGACGATCGCCACCGCTGCGGCGTCCTCGCCGATCCGGCCGGGCACGAGATCGACCGCCACTGCGGAGCGCTTGCCGGCACCGGCCGCGAGGAACGCACTGAGCTCGGCTGCGTCGGACGGGACCACGAAACCGGGCGTTTCGAGGCTTTCCCGCTCGGCTTCGGCAACTTCACTGCCGTAGAGGGCAAAGAGCCGGGTCCGGATGGTCTTGAATTCCAGGGCGTCGAACAGCTCCTCGAGGGCGGCCTGGTCCGGCCGCGGGTCCGCGAGCTCGTCCAACGTAACTGGCAGGTCCAAGTCGGTGTGCAGCCTGTTGAGGCGCCGGTTGCGCTTGACGTCGTCAACGTATTCGCGCAGCGAGTCCCCCACCTTCCCGCCGATCGCGTCGACGTTCTCCAGGACCCCCTCCAGACCGCCGTAAAGGTTGATCCATTTCGCTGCCGTCTTGGGGCCGACGCCGGGAACGCCGGGGAGGTTGTCCGCGGATTCCCCCACCAGGGCGGCGAGGTCCGAGTACTGGGCCGGGCTGACGAAGTACTTCTCCTGGATGGCGTCCGCGTCCATGCGGGGAATGTCGCTGACACCCTTTTTGGGGTACAGGACGAAAACGTTGTCGGTGATGAGCTGGAAGGCGTCGCGGTCGCCTGAGACCAGCAGCACTTCGTAACCGGCCTTTTCCCCCATTGCGGCGAGGGTGGCCAGGATGTCGTCAGCTTCCCAACCGGGCATTTTGATGGTCTTGATGCCCCAGGCGCCCATGACCTTGTCGATGAGGTCGATCTGGCCGCTCATTTCCCGCGGGGTCTCGTTGCGTCCGCCCTTGTACTCGCTGTATTCGGCCTTGCGGTGCGTCGTGTCATCGGAGACGTCGAAGGCGACCGCCACGTGGGTGGGCTTTTGCTCCTTGATCAGGTTGATCAGCATGGACGTGAAGCCGTGGACGGCGTTCGTGTGCTGGCCCGTGGCGGTGGAGAACTTGTCCGCGGGCAGGGCGAAGAATGCCCGGAACGCCATGGAGTGCCCATCCAGTACGAGTAGCCGCGGCTGGTCCGTGATCGGAATCACGGGGGCCTCGGTGGCGGAAACCGACGCCGCGGCCCGGCTGGATTTTCCGGCACGCTTGGCCGCAACCCCTGAATCCGGCTCAGTTGCCAGGAGTTGGTCTGCCGCGGTGTCCGCGGAAAGGGGGGCAGCATTTTGGGGGGCTGCATTCTCGAGGACAAGGGCCGGTTTGGTAGTTTCACTCACAGGTGCCAGCCTAGTTCCCATGAAGGACAATTTCACGCCCGGCCCCTACGCGACCGAGCTCGCAGCGGCCGGTGTTCCCGAGGAGATGCACGATTGGCTGGGCCAGTACGGCGTCGGAGCCCTTGTGGTGAAGATGGGGATCCGCTTCCTCGAGATGAGCCCGGAACGCACTGTGGCCACCATGCCGGTGGCGGGGAACACCCAGGTGGCAGGCATCCTGCACGGCGGGGCCCACGTGGTCCTGGCCGAAACCCTGGGTTCTTTCGCGGCGGGCATGCATGCCGGCCCCAACCGTCAGGCGCTGGGGATCGAGGTCGGCGCGACGCACCACCGGGCGATCTCGGAGGGCACCGTCACCGGCACGTGCACGGCCATCCACCTTGGTCGGACTCTCACCACCCACGAGATCGTGATGACCGACGAGCATGGCCGCCGGCTATCCACCGCCCGGATCACGAACCTTATCCGCGATATCGCGCCCTAGATCCGCGATATCGCGCTGGGCGACCGGCCCGGGCGTAGCCGGATCCGGCTACGCCCGGGCCGGGAAGCGGTAGCGCAGTTCCACGATGCCCCTGCCCAGGGTGCGGGAAGATGTCAACTCGAGCGGCGGCGTCGGGCCCGCCATGGGCAGCAACTGCTTGCCGCCGCCCAGGACCACCGGAATGACCGAGACAATCAGTTCGTCCAGCAGCCCGGCGTCAGCGAACTGCGCTGCGAGCACGCCTCCACCCACAACCCACACGTTCCGGCCGCCGGCCGCTTCTTTGAGGTCGTCCACGAACTCGCCTACGGCCCCGCGCACAAACGTGACATCCGCGCCCTTCGGGGCGGCGTGCTCGTGGCGGGTGAAGACCCAGGAGGGTGTGCCCGGATACGGCCAGGTGTCCGGTTCATGCTCCCGAAGCCACGCGTAGGTCTCGCCGCCCATGACGATGCAGCCGACGCCGGCCATGAACGCGTCATAGCTGTCCTGTCCGCCCTCAAAGCCGTCGAACTGCAGCAGCCAGGCCAGATCGTCGTCGGCAGTGGCGATGAACCCGTCGAGTGAGGACGCCACGAAGTACTGGAAGCTCACCATGGCCCCAGCCTAGCCACTGCGGTGGCCGGTGTCCCATCCCCTTGACGCACTGTCAGCCGACCCCCACGCGGCGGCCGGAAATGCACGGGCAACCGGACCTGGATGCGGGCAGCGGCTTACTTGTGGAAGTAAGGAATGATCAGGTAGAGCCCGAAGAGGATGGCGGCGCCGCACAAAGCGAAGCACGTGTAAGCGAGTGGTCGGGTCCAGGCCGCCGGGGAGGTCCGGGTGTCCCCCGCGATGGCCGTGAGCCTGACGCCGAGGGAGTAGAGAACTACCACGGTTACAGCGGACACAAGCGTGGCACTCGCCACGCTGAACAGTTCCAGCCATTTCATCGCTGGGCACCGCCGTTCTTGATCGACTTGGTGGCGGACTTTTTCTTGCGGAACTGCACGGCCTGGCCGACTTCCTCGATCTCGACGGCGTTGTTGCTGCCCACGGGCGACTTCCGTGAGCGCACAAACATATAGGCCACTGCGGCGGTGCCCGCAGTTGCCGCGATGATCACGCCTACGACCCCGGTCTGCACGAGCAGAGCCGTCAGCGCGCCCATGATTCCAGCGGCCGGCAGCGTGAACAGCCAGCCGATGGCAATCCGACCGGCGGTTCCCCACCGCACCGTAGTGCCGCGGCGTCCCATGCCGGAGCCCACGACCGAGCCGGAGGCCACCTGCGTGGTGGACAGGGCAAAGCCCAGGTGCGAGGACGCCAGGATGGCTGTGGCAGTGCTGGTCTCGGCGGCAAAGCCTTGGGCGGGCTTCACTTCGGTGAGTCCCGAGCCCATGGTGCGGATGATCCGCCACCCGCCGGAATACGTGCCGATCGCGATGGCCAAGGCACAGGCGGTGATAACCCACCACTCCGGACCGGAGCCGGCCGGCTGGAGGCCGGCGGAGATCAGGACCAGGGTGATGATGCCCATCGTCTTCTGGGCGTCGTTGGTGCCGTGGGCCAACGCCACGAGGCTGGACGTGAAGACTTGACCGGTCCGGAATCCGCCGCGCTTCTGCGTGAGCTTGTCCCCGGTTTCGGGGTCATGGCGGGCCGTCAGGGCGTACGCCAGCCGCGTGCACAAGTAGGCTACGCCGCCCGCGATGACCGGGGCGAACACCGCGGGAAGAATGATCTTTTGGAGGATTGACTCGAAGTTGATCGCGTGGATGCCGATACCGGCAATCGCGGCCCCGATCAGGCCTCCGAAGAGCGCGTGGGAGGAGCTGGACGGCAGGCCCTTGAGCCAGGTGATCATGTTCCAGAGGATGGCGCCCATCAGCCCGGCGAAGATGATGTCCGGGGTGATCTGGACCCCGTCCGAGCCTTCCTTGATGATGCCGCCCGAGACGGTCTTGGCGACTTCCGTGGAGAGGAACGCTCCCACGAGGTTCAGCACCGCCGCGAGGGCAACCGCTGTTTTCGGTTTGATGGCGCCGGTCGCGATGGGGGTAGCCATGGCGTTCGCGGTGTCATGAAATCCGTTGGTGAAGTCGAAGAACAGCGCCAGCGATATCACTAGCGCCACCATTACGGTGATTTCCACCTGTTGCCCAATCTGCAGTGTCCATGGTCAGCCAGTTTCACGTCCCCGGTGCCGCTTGCCCACCACGTTCATCCGGGGTCTGTCCGAATGAACTCGCGGTGGTCGCATATGCAGCTTGAAACCTTATCGATGGTACGTGGGAATGACGGCCGGGCAAAACGTGCCAGAAGACCCTAAATTCGGCCCTCCTGTGCGGCACGGGCCTTCACCGCGGCGGTGCGATGCTGGTCACAGCGGGCACCGCCCGGCTCCACCGGAAAAGGCCCAGCTCAGACGGCCCGGCGGACGTCAGGCGCCGGGCCCGCACCGAGCATCGAAGCGATTCTGTCCTCCAGCGCCGCGAGCGTCGCCTCGGGCAGCACGATGAGCCCGTCGAGTTCCCGGCGGGCGCGGCGGTAGGCCGTCTGCCGCTCGGCGGGAGTGGCGGCCGCGTCCGATGCGATCCTCAGAAGTTTCCGGGCTGTCTCGAGCCGCTGGCGTTCGGGACCGGTGAACTTGCTGTCCCTGATGCGTTTGGCTTCCCGTTCGGCGACGTCGAATGCGAGCTCAAAGCTGGTCACGGCCGCCCGGTACTCCGCAAGCCGCGCGGCAGTCCTGACTTCCACCGGGGCGGCGGGGCGCAGCCCGTCGGCCTCGCGTTTGGCCCGGAGGAAGGCCACGGTGAGGGGCTCCCGGACATCCGTCATGACCGGGTAGTCGATCAGCTTCCCCACGTCGAGTTCGTAATCCAGCCAGCGCTTGTTGACGGTGTCGTGCGCCTTCATGAGGGCCAGCACGTCGGCCTGGCTGGCCTGCTCTGCCTGCGCCGCCTGGTTCTTGAGCGTGTAAAGCTCCACGCGGCGGCGGTGCCGGCGTTCGGCGGCTTTGGACCAGGACCGCGCCCACCCGCCGGCCAGTCCGCTCAGGGGAAAGACGAGCCACCAAAAGTGCGTGATGAAATTGAAGAAGGGGTCCACGGCATCATCCTCCCATCCGTTGGCGGCGCCGGAAAGCCCCCTCCAAAAGGGGGCTCTCCGGGCCGTTCCGGGACCTTGCCGGCAACGGGTTGCTTGTCGGGCGGTCAGTCCCCGTGCTTGACCTTATGCACCTTCGTGACGATGGTAGGGCACGGCACGTTCAGGAGCACAGCGTGCGCCGTGGAGCCGAGCACCGTCCGGGAGAACCCGCCACGTCCGCGACTTCCGATCACCAACTCCCTGGCGTCGGCGGCGATATCCACGAGGGCCTTGGCCGGTTCGGTGTTGGTCTCAAGGCGCTGATGGACCACCAGGTCGGGGTATTTGTCGCCGAGCCCGGCGACCGACTCGGCGAGAACAATCCGGTCCTCTTCGACGATGCTCTCGGCGAGACCACTGGTCGGCAGCTGCTTCTCGACCCACCGGGCAGGGCTCTTGAACGCGAGGACCACGGTGAGCTCGTCTCCACCCCAATCAGCTTCGGCGGCCGCGAAGGCGACGGCCTGCAGCGACTCCTCGGAGCCATCCACGCCGACCACGACGCCCTTTGCCCCGGTGGCCGGTTTCGCCGGCACGACGGCTACCGGGCATTCCGAGGCCGAGACAACCTGCAGGGCCCGGTCCGTCATCGGGCCGCCGCCCATCCAGTGTTTGTCATGGCCGCCAACCACGATCATGGCTGCCTGCTTGGAGACTTCCCGGAGCACCGAGCCGCCGCTGCCATGACGGAGCTGGATGTCCACAGTGACGTCCGGGGCCTGTTCACGGGCGGCCGTCTCAGCGTCCCGAAGCAGTTCCATCCCCGATTCCCGGATGATCTCGTGGTACTGAAAATCCGGTGACATCCACCTGTCGTCCACCGCGTGGACGACAGTGACCGGGAGCTTGTCCCGGGCGGCCCGGTCAAGGGCCCAGGCCAGGGCGGCGTTGCTGCCTGCGGACCCGTTGACGCCGACGATGATTGCTTTGCTCATGCTGATTCCTGCTTTCCTGGAATGCACACCGGCCTAGAACCCGGTGGGCTCGGTCTCGAACTCCGGTTCGCGGGGCGGGCCTTCATGGTGCACCGGGCGCAGCGCTGCGGTGTGTTCCAGCCAGATGAGTGCGTCGTAGCGCTCCCCCATCCGGGTCGGAACGTAGTTTCCGGCGTCCCGTTCCGGGTGGTAGACGACGCCGATCGCCCGGTGTCCGAGCCGTGTCGAGAGCCACGGCCCGGTCCGGTCGTCGCCGAACACCAGCACTGAGGGCACCCCCAGGGCCTGATGCAGGAAGTCTTCGTGGCTGCCCGGGCGCGCTTCCGGCACCGTCAGGATGCGTTCGGGGCGGCCCCACCCGTCGGAGGCGAGCACGGAGCCGCGGTGGGCTGCGAAGCCGACCAGCAGCACACCTTCGCCCGCGTGGCGTTCACGCAGCAGCTGCCCGACGTTGACCAGGCCGTCCTGCGCCATGTCGGTGGCCCGGGCATCACCGATGTGTGTGTTGTGTTCCCAGATCAGTCCCTTCGACGCCGGCCCGAGGTGCCTGCTGACCCGGTCGATGGTGTCGGCCATATGGTGATCGCGGACGTTCCAGGACTGCCTGTCACCGCGGACCATGATGCGGTAGTAGTGCTCGGCGTTGGCCGCGACTTCAGCGTTCTGGACGGCGTCGAAGGCGTCCTCCTCATGCCGGCCGGGGCTGAAGGCCCGGTTCCTGACCTCGGTCAGGAGGGCCACGACGTCGGGCTCGCAGGACTGCGGCACCAGCCGCGTGCTCCAGGCGTACTGGTGCGGGTCCTCGTGGTGGGGCAGGAAGCACTGCCAGGCGCGCTCCGCCGCGGGGACGGCGTCGGGAACGTTCGCCTGCAGCCAGCCGATGATTTCGCGCAGCGAATCCCAGAGCGAGTAGACATCCAGTCCGTAGAAGCCGACACGTTTGTCCAGCGGCCTGGCCAGATTCCAGCTGCGCAGCCAGTCCAGGAACGCCGCGACTTCCTCGTTGGCCCACATCCAGGTTGGCCAGCGTTCGAAGCCGGCCAGCAGCGCGTGGACGCCCTGGCCCTTACCCTCCTGGCCGCGGACCCAGCGGTTGATGCGCCAGCAGTCGGGCCAGTCCCCTTCCACCCCAATCCAGTTGTAGCCTTCCTCCGCGATGAGCCGCCTGCTGAGGGTGTCGCGCCAGGTGTAGAACTCGTGGGTGCCGTGGGAGGCCTCGCCGATGGCTACAAAACGGCAGTCGGCCGCGCGCCGCACGAGGCCGTTGAGGTCCCGATCGGTTTTCAGCGGCCGGGCGAGATCGTGGACCTCCTTCAACACGGTGGACCGGGTGACGGCCTCGGGGTTCATCGCGGATCCTCGACGTCGATCGGCTGCTGGTGCTTCATGGCGCCCCCGTGGACCTTCTTCTTGCGTAAATTGCGCGTTAATTGCGCGCGGACCTGTGACCTGCGCAAACCTGTGACCAGCGTGAACCTGTGCCCTGAACGACCCCAGAGAAGTGCGCGGACCCGCGGCTCGCGGTGTACGCCCCAGCTTCCGCCCGGGCCTGCCGGGTGCCAAGGGCCAAAAGTCACCTCCGGGCCGGCACCAGCCGCCGCCGGGGCCTCCGCGGCACGCGGCCAGGCGGGGCCGCCCCCGGTAGGATTTCTTGACGGGCCCGGCCGGGCCCGAGGCCGGCAGCCCGGCACCGCACAGCCCCGCACATCACAGCGCAGCCCAGTGGCAAGGACACACCATGAGCACCAAATCCGCAGGGCCCAAGCGTCCCGACCGCCCCTGGACCCGCCACTACAGCCCCGGGGTTCCCGCCAGCCTCAAGCTCCCGGAAGGGTCCCTCGTCGACCTGATGGACTCGTCCGTCCGGCGCTACGGGAAGAAGACCGCCCTGGAATTCTTCGGAGCGCGCACCAGCTACCGGGACCTCGGCACCGCCATCAACAAGGCGGCCGCGGGCCTGAGGAAGCTCGGCGTCCGGGCCGGTGACCGGGTGGCGCTGGTCCTGCCGAACTGCCCGCAACACATCATCGCGTTCCACGCGGCACTGCGCCTGGGCGCCGTGGTCGTCGAACACAACCCCTTATATACGGACCGCGAGCTGCGCCACCAGTTCGAGGACCATGGCGCCACCGTCGCCATTGTCTGGGACAAGGCCGTGAACAAGGTCCGCCAACTGCCGGCCGACGTCGGGCTGCAGAGCATCGTCTCCGTTGAACTGATTCCGGCGATGCCCCTGCTGCAACGGGTCGCGCTGCGGCTCCCCGTGCCGGCGGCCCGCGCCGCCCGTGCCGCCTTGACCGCCGGCAAGCACTCGCCCCGGCCCGTGGCGCAGCCGGCGCGCCGGAGGGTGCTGGCGTGGAAAGACCTCCTTGGCGCGGGCGACCTGAAGAAAAAGCATCCGCGCCCGGCCGCCACAGACCTGGCTGTCATCCAATACACCAGCGGCACCACGGGCCGGCCCAAAGGCGCCATGCTGACCCATGCCAATCTGCAGGCCAATGCCGCGCAGGGCCGCGCCTGGGTGCCGGGACTCAAGGACGGCCGGGAAACCGTGTACGCGGTGCTGCCCATGTTCCACGCCTACGGCCTGACGCTCTGCATGACGTTCGCCCTGAGCATCGGCGCGAAACTGGTGCTGTTCCCTAAGTTCGACGTCGACCTGGTGCTGAAGGCGCACAGGAAGTCGCCTGCCACATTCCTGCCGGCGGTGCCGCCGATCTACGACCGCATCGCCGCCGCAGCCGCCGAGCGCGGTATCGCGCTGGACAGCATCCGCTTCTCCATCTCGGGGGCGATGAACCTGCCGACGGCGACGGTGGACACGTGGGAGAAGGCGACCGGGGGCTACCTGATCGAGGGCTACGGGCTGACGGAAACCTCGCCCATCGCCCTGGGCAACCCCTTCGGTCCCAGCCGGAAACCGGGAACCGTGGGGGTCCCGTTTCCCCTGACTGACATTCGTGTGGTGGACCCGCGGAACGTTCTCCTGGACCGTGCCCCGGGAGAGGAGGGCGAGCTCCTGGTCCGCGGACCGCAGGTCTTCGCCGGCTACTGGAACCGGCCGAAGGAGACCGAGGAGGCGCTGCTGGAGGGCGGCTGGTTCCGGACCGGTGACATCGTCTCGGTAGATAAGGATGATTTCGTGACCGTCCGGGACCGGATAAAGGAACTGATCATCACGGGGGGCTTCAACGTCTCCCCCACGGAAGTTGAAGATGTCCTCTCCGGGTACCCCGGTGTCCGGGACGTGTGTGTGGTGGGACTGCCCCGCCCGGGCGGCGGCGAAGACGTGGTTGCCGCCGTCGTCCCGTCCGCGGGCTCCGGCCTGGACCCGGAGGCGCTGCTGGCGTTTGCCCGGGAGAACCTGGCCGCCTACAAGGTGCCACGCCGCGTTGCCGTGGTGGATGAACTGCCGCGTTCGCTGATCGGCAAGGTCCTGCGCCGCGAGATCCGGGACACACTCGTGGCCGGCCGGTAGTCTGCCCCGGCCGGCCACTGGTGCGGTCAGTGTCCGGACACCTCAGTGTCCTGAATCGTCGGCGCCCGGGGTCGTCGCTGGTGTGCCGCTGCCCGAATCATCGCCGGCTTCCTCATGCGAGTGCGTCCCGCTGTCCTCCGCGGACGGTTCAGGCTCCGGCTCCGGCGCCGGTTCCGGTTCGCGGGACATGTCCACTCCCTCCCCCGTGGTTGAACGGGGAGCCAGCGTCACGTCCGCTGGCTGGACCCCGGCGCCGCGGGCCATGCCGTTCCGCACGGATTCCACCAGCGAGTCGCTGAGCAGTGGTCCCGTGTACGTGACCGCCAGGGCTCCGCCATCCACCGACGTGCCATAGTTCCCGAGCGCGTCCGAGAGAATGCCTTCCTCGGCGATGGCAGCCGCCAGGGCTGCCGGATCGGCGGCAGCGACGCTGAACTTGAGGTCGTGGACGAGGACTGAGGCGACGTGGACATGCTCCACGCCTGGGTAGCTGCCCTCCGGGCCGAAGGCGCGCTCCGCCAGTTTTTCGGCGTCGTCGCTGGTGCTTCCGGGCGGAAGCGCCAGAATCAGTTCCGGCGCGAGGTGCTCCAGGATCGCTGGTTCGAGCACGTCCGGGGGGATGTCGGAAAGGACGATGCCGCCGGCAGCGGCGGTCTGCTCGAGCCGTGCGCGCGGCGCGCCCGGCTTTCCGCCCTCGGCGGGGTGGATGGCAATGACCGCGCGGCGTCGAACCATCAGCCCGTCGTGGCTCACGGCCGGGCGGCCGTTGCCGACGTCGGTCCCAGTCTCGAGGGACACGGGCGCCGCGCTCTGCACGGCGCCGGCGGTCGGCGCTGCCGTCGGAGAGAGCTGGGCCGGTGACGGCGCGCCGCCTGTGCAGGCGCTCAGCGCCAGTACAAGCAGGGCCGCCGCGCCCAGCGCCCCAACGCGGCCCATCTCAGGTCCCCGCCGGCAGTCCGGGCCGGTACACCGGCGGGAACGCGTCCAGAGCAGTGGTGTCCAGCGTCGGCGGGTCGGAAGTGATGGGGTCGTTGGTGCGGAGGTCGCCTACGGAGAACTGCACCATCATGTCGTGGTCCTCATGGACCAGGTTGTGGCAGTGGATCATGTAGCGCCCGCCCCCGCCGGTACCTGTGTCGAACTGCATGAGGGCGGTGATGGACTCGTTCTCGCCGGCGTAGAAGACATCCTTGGGGCCCTTCTCCCAGGCAAACGGCAGGCCGCCGTTGGTGTTTCTCGCGATGATCTTGGCGTCAATGAGGTGGATGTGCACCGGATGGAACCATCCCCCGGACGCATTGATGATGGTCCATTGCTCGACGTCGAATGGCTGGGGGTTGCCGAACAGCTTGGTGAACCCGGACTTCTCCACGTCGGCCCACGTGACGCCGTTGACGGTCCACTGTCCATTGTCCCGGAAGAATTTCAGCTCGCGCTTCGCCTTCGCCATCGCCGGGGTGAGGCTCATGGTGGGGATGCCGCCCCTGGAGGCGTTGACGGAGCCGCCGTCGTCCAGGGTGGCCGGGATGCTGGAAATGGAGCCGGCCCCGGACCCGGAGTCGGCCACAACCTGGAAGCGCATGATCTTGTTGGTGTTCACGAAGTCGATGTTGTTCTTGTTGCTGAGGTTCCGCAGCTCGATCAACTGGCCGGTCCGGTATTTCCGGAAATCGATCAGCACCTCATAGCGTTCCGCTGTGCCCTGCCGCCACGATTTCACGGCCTCCACTTTGGGCGTCATGCCGGCGTCGGTGCCCACCACGTAGATGGGGTCTCCGGTGGACAACGTGGGCCGGTAGGACCGCGAAATCGAGGCGTCGAGCACCCGGAAGCGGTAGATCCGGGGCTTGACCTTCATGGTGGGCCACGGCACGCCGTTGACCATGATGATGTCGCCCCAGAGGCCCTTGACGTCGTTGTCGTTGTAGGCGAGGGATCCGTCGGCGTTGAACATCGCGTCCGAGATCATGAGTGGTACGTCGAATTCGCCCTGCGGCAGTTGGGCACGCTCAAACTTGTCGGACAGTGGATAGAAGGCCGCGAGCCCCGAATACACGTTCTGGGCGGTGATGTGATGCTTATGGTCGTGGTACCAGAGGGTCCGAGCCGTCTGAAAGTTGGGGTACCGGTAGTTCTTGACGTTTCCCGGGACGGTGATGTCGTTGGCGTAGCCGTCGTACTGCGGCAGCGACGCTGAGCCGTGGAGGTGGGTGACGGTATCAAAGCGGGCGGGCTGAACCAGCCCGGCGGCGGGCAGCGCGTTGCGGATCCGCACCTCGATCCGGGTGCCCTGGGTGGCCCGGATGGTTGGGCCGGGGAAGATGCCGTTGTAGCCAGCGACGGTGGTGTTCAGTCCGGGCAGGAAATGGGCCTGGCCGAGCTTCTGGGTGAGGGCGTACCGGGCGAAAGGACGGGCCGGGTCGCCGCCGTCGAAGCCCGTCTGAAAGGGGACCAGTTCCGGCGGGCGGCGGAACACTCCCGCATAGGGAACAGGCATGTTCTGCGGTGCAAGTTGGCTGGCGGTGACCGGCGTCGCGGCCGGCGCCGTGGTGCCCGTCGTCGGGATATCGTCGTCGCCGCCTTTGAAACCGGCAAGGCCGAGGGCGCCGACAGCGCCCAGTTTGAAAATTTCTCGTCGTGTAGTCATGGCCCCTCCAAGTGGGCAATAGTGCTGTATACCGTGTCGGAAAGTGGCTTTCCAACAAGTGAGGAAGCCGGCTGGCGGACCGTAGCGGCCCCGCCAGCCGGCGTTCTCAGACTGCTGTTACAGTGCTGTTCCCGTGGTGAATGTCCACGAACGGCTGGGCAACGGGTTGCCTGCCAGATCGCGGATCCGGGTGGTGCCACCGGTGATGATGACCCTGTACTGCGTGCTGGCGAGAAGCGTCGCACTGGGGTTGATTGTCAGCACCCTGGTTGTGGCGTTGTACGTCACCGCGACCGCGATGTCGGCCCCGGTGGAGGCCCGGACGATCCGGACACTGCCTGCAGTGGTGTACCCGGTGATGGGCTCACTGAACGTCACCGTCGTGTTGCTGTTCCGCAGCACCCCAATGGCTCCCGCAGCGGGGGTCGTGGAGGTGATGACCGGAAGAGGTCCCGACGTGAACGTCCACGTGCTCGTCGCCATCGTGTTGCCCGCAAGGTCACGGACGCCGGAGACGGTCACAGTGTAGAGGCGGTCTGCCGGCAGCGTTGCGACCGGGTTGAGCGTCGCGACGCGGGTCAGCGAGTTGTAGGAGACGACGGCGGCGATCGCCGTGGTGCCCTGCCGCAGTTGGAAGTTCGTTCCCGTCACCCCCGTCACCGCTTCGCTAAACGTTGCCGTCACGTTGGCGCCCTGGCTGACCGAGAATGCCCCGGGTGCAGGGGACCGTGCCGTCAGAGTGGGAGCCACGAATTCGGTACGTGGTGTCACCGCTGCGGTGCGGGCTGAGAATCCGCCCGTACCCACTGCGTTGACGGCGGCGACGTCGAACGTGTACGCCGTCCCGTTGGTCAGGCCCGTCACGACGACGCTTCCGACGTTGCCGGTGACCGCCTGCGTGCGCGCCAGGGCAGTTCCGGCGAAGGCCCGCACCGAGTAGCCGGTGATGACGGATCCGCCGGTGTTCGTCGGAGCGGTCCACCTCACGGTCACCGAGGCATTCCCTGCCGTGGTCGTCCCGATGGTGGGCGCTCCCGGTACAGTTGCCGCCGTCGGGCTCACCGTGTTGGACAGTGCCGAGAACGGGCTGTCACCAATGGCGTTGCTGGCCAGCACCTGGAACCGGTACTGGGATCCGTTGGTCAGACCCGTAACCACCAGGCTGGTGGCGCCTGCCGGGGCGGTGCGCAGGGCACCGACCTGGACACCGGCCGGGTCCGTCGTCACGTCGAGCACCTTCACGGCGAAGGCGTCGGCAGGGCCGACCGTCGGGGCCGTCCAGCGAACCGTTGCCTGCCCGGGGCCGGCGGTTGCCGTACCGATGACCGGAGCGCCTGGCAGTACGGTGTCGGAGAACTGCAGGAACTCGATGTTGCGGATCGTGTCCGTGCCATCGACTCCAACGTTGTCCACCACCGTGGTGGTTGAGCCAGCCGAACCGATGGTGCCGGTGCCGCCTGTCGTGGTGATGGTGTAGTTGGCCCGCGGTCCGGAGAAGATCGCGACGTCCCGGTTGCCCGCGGTTTCGAGGGCGGTGGGGGTGACGAGTTCGCGGACAGCCACCAGGTTCCCCGGGTTGACGACGCCGGCCGCTACTGCGGCCGCCAGGGTCTGCGGGTTACCTGCCTGGTACGGGCGCTCCATGAGGTCGGTGGTGCCGATCTCTGCGCCCGCGTTGTCCCGCACGCTGATGCGGATCTTCAGGTACCGGTCGCCGTCGATGACGTCGCTGCCGCCCCTGCCCTCGAGCTTGTCGCTGCCGAGGCCGCCGACAAGGATGTTACCGTCGCCCCAGACCGGACCGGTCAGCGGGCAGACGCCCATCGGTGAGAGTGCCTCGACCGGTGCAAGCGGGGTGGTCGGTGCCGGCAGGATAGCCTGCAGGCCGGCGACCCGGTTGATGCCCGTCTGGTCGAGGACGTCGCAGCCACTGAAGCCTGCACCACCTACGGTGCTGGGCACTGCGTCGTCGCCACGGATGACGTCGTCGAACTTGGAACCGGAGTTGGCTTCCACTTCCTGCCACCGGTCGCGGTTGACCACGACGGGCAGCGGAACACCAACGAGGTTGTTGTTGATCTTCATGTCGTCGTCGGCTGCTACGGTGTCGTACTGGTGCGTGGCCCAGTCGAAGCCGGCAGCACCGGCGTAGCGGTCGATGGCCGCGTTGGACGTCATGATGTCGTCGCCACCCTCGGCGTCGTAGTCGTTCTCGCCAACCTGTCCAACGAAGATGTCGTTTCCGGGCTTCGTCTGGGCCGGGTCGTCGAAGAACGGAGCACCGTGATCGCCGATCAGCAGGTCCTGGCCGGAACCGCCTTGGATCCAGTCATCGCCGCCGTCACCGAACGTCGCATCGGCACCGTCACCGGACTGCACGAAGTCGTTTCCTTCGCCGGCAAACGTTTCGTTGTCGTTGGCGCCGCCGTTGGTGAAGTCCTGGCCGTCGCCGCCCATGTTGATGTCGTCTCCGATACCGGAGTTGAGGTAGTCGTTACCCGGACCGCCCTTGAGGACGTCGGCCCCGGACAGATCGGTGATCCTGTCGTTGCCGTCGCCGCCGAGTGCGATGTCGTCGCCGCCGTTGCCTTCAATGACGTCGTCGCCTTCGTTGCCGAGGAACGTGTCGTTGTCGTTTCCGCCGGTGACCCGGTCAGCGTTGGCGGTGCCGTTGTACACGGACTGGCCATTGATGCCGCTGGGATCGACCGTGTTTTTCTCC
>Ga0207691_10000142_pt1 | contig 66224 bp, 72 predicted proteins | sample KBSM13metaG_FD_184327 | JGI IMG/M metagenome (GOLD analysis project Ga0207691, IMG submission 184327) | Miscanthus rhizosphere microbial communities from Kellogg Biological Station, Michigan, USA - KBS M1-3 metaG (SPAdes) (version 2) | ecosystem: Host-associated > Plants > Roots > Rhizosphere >...
CCCATTGCGTAACGCGGCTTGTCGTTAGGCAGAAAGGGTTCGCTCCATTCCACCGCCTGCATCATTTCCGGTTCCGGTTCACCCACGCTCACCCCACCGATCGCGTAACCGTCGAAGCCGACCTGAACGGTGGCTTCCGCGCTCGCGCGGCGGAGATCCTCGAAAGTTCCGCCCTGGACAATGCCGAAAAGGAGCGGCCTTGTAGCCGCCGCGCTGTGCGCGGCGTGAGTTGAGCTGGCGTCGTCCTCCCGCGCCGGCCACAGACCGGCAGCTACAGCGCATCTCTTCGCCCAGCGCGCAGTCAATTCCAAGCTCCGTGCTGCATAATCGTGCTCGCACGGATAAGGTGGGCACTCGTCCAGCACCATTGCAATATCGCTGCCCAGCGCCACCTGGATCTCCATCGCGGTTTCCGGGGAAATAAACGTCGGCGTGCCGTCGAGGTGATTCTGAAAATGCGCGCCTTCCTCCGTGATTTTGCGAATCTTCGCGAGCGAGAAAATTTGATAACCGCCGCTATCGGTCAGGATCGGGCCGTTCCAGTTCATGAACTTGTGCAGCCCGCCGAAATGGCGCAGCACATCGAGTCCCGGCCTAACGAAAAGATGGTAGGTGTTGCCGAGAATGATCTGCGCCCGGAGCTCATGCAGTTCGCGCGGGCTCACACCTTTGACGGAGCCCTGGGTGCCAACGGGCATGAAAGCGGGCGTTTCGATCACGCCGCGCGCTGTTGTCAGCCGTCCGCGCCGCGCCTTTCCACAATTTTGTAGAAGCTGAAACATTTATCGCAGTTCAGGGCTGGCTGCGAGGCCTTCGAATGCGCGAAAAGCTGAAATGGGCGGTGGAAACATGGCGCTCATTCTGAGCCACGCGGCCAATCTCTCAACCTGAATATCGGATCATTGATCGTTCGTTAGGCGAACGGCCGCGGTGCAATAACCGTCAAACTTTCGCGTTCCGCTCTAAAATATTCTTGCGGGGGCATAAATTGTTCCTATATTGCGCGCTCTCCGTATCAGGTGCGTGAGGACAGTGAACACGGCTTGAGCGGTTTTTTTGTCGGCTGAAACCTAACCGTTTTGCCCTCGAACGTACGAAAAATGCCAACGATTAATCAGCTTATTCGGAAGGGACGAAAGAAGGTCTCGGTGAAATCAAAATCACCGGCGCTCAAGAATTGTCCGCAGCGGCGTGGTGTCTGCACCCAAGTGATGACGCGCACGCCGAAGAAGCCGAATTCCGCCCTGCGCAAAGTGGCGAAGGTGCGCTTAACGAACGGCCAGGAAGTGATCGCGTACATTCCCGGTGAAGGGCACAATTTGCAGGAACACTCGATCGTCCTTGTGCGTGGCGGACGTGTCAAGGATTTGCCGGGTGTGCGTTACCATATTGTCCGCGGCACACTCGATTCGTTAGGCGTGGATGGTCGCCGCCGCAGCCGATCGAAGTACGGCGCCAAACGCCCGAAAGCCGCCGAAGGCGATAAGGGCGCGAAGAAGAAATAACCAGATTTTCCCATGTCTCGTCGTCGCAGAACCTATAAGAAAGAAGAGAAGGTCGACTCCCGTTACGGCAGCGTGGCGGTCGCGCGGCTCATTTCGACCGTGATGAAACGCGGCAAGAAATCGCTCGCTGAGCGCATCGTTTACACCGCGATCGACAAATCACGCGAGGGTTCGGACGCAGTCGACCCACTCGAGGTCGTGAACAAGGCGCTCGAAAATGTGCGTCCGCGTCTCGAGGTGAAATCCCGCCGCGTCGGCGGCGCCACCTATCAGGTTCCGATGGAGGTGACCCCTTCTCGACAAGTTTCGCTGGCCATGCGCTGGATCGTGACCTACGCCGACAACCGGCGCGGCATGCCGATGGCTGAAGCGCTCGCCGCGGAGCTCCGTGATGCGGCCGCGGGTCAGGGCAACGCGATCAAGAAGCGCGACGACACTCACAAGATGGCGCAAGCGAACCGCGCGTTCGCTCATTTCCGCTGGTAAAGAATTTTTTGAATGGCTACTGCGACTCTCGAAAAACCCGTGACTAAGACGAATCCCAATTCGCCAAACCGCAAGTTCCCGCTCGAGAAGACGCGGAACATCGGAATCGCTGCGCATATTGACGCCGGCAAGACAACGCTGACCGAGCGCATCCTGTTTTACACCGGCATGATCCACAAGATCGGTGAGGTGCATGAAGGCACGACCGTGACCGACTGGATGGAGCAGGAACGCGAGCGCGGCATCACGATCACTTCGGCAGCCACGACTTGCGCCTGGACGCAGAAACCAGAGCCCGGCGTTTACAAGATGTTTGAGGACGTCAAAATGCGCGTCAACATCATCGACACCCCCGGCCACGTGGATTTCACGGCCGAGGTAGAGCGCTCGCTTCGGGTCCTTGACGGCGCCATTGCCGTTTTTGACGCCGTCGCCGGTGTGCAGCCGCAATCCGAGACCGTCTGGCGTCAGGCGAACAAGTATCAAGTTCCGCGAATTGCTTTCATCAACAAGATGGACCGCGTTGGGGCCGACTTCGACGCTGCGATCGAGTCGATGCGCAAGAAGCTGGCCGCGAATGCCTGGCCGATTCTGATTCCGTTAGGCAAAGAGGATGTTCTGAAGGGTCAACTCGACGTGGTGAACAAGAAGGCGATCATTTATCTCGATAATGATCAGATTGGGTCAACCTACGAGGTGCGCGATCTGCCTGAGGAGCACAAGGAGGCGGTCAACAAGGCGTATGCCGATCTCGTCGAACACATTTCCAATATCGATGACGAAATTGCCGAGGCGGTCATTCACGAACAGCCGGTTACGCCGGAAATGTTGAAAGCCGGCATTCGTCGCCAGACGATCGCGAATAAATTCGTCCCCGTCGTCGGCGGCAGCGCGTTCAAGAACAAGGGCGTGCAGTATCTGGTCGACGCGGTGATCGATTATTTGCCGAGTCCGCTCGATATTCCCCCGGCCAGAGGCCAGGACCCGGACGACGGAACCCCAATTGAAGCGCCGACGGACGACAACGGAACATTCTGCTCGCTCGCCTTCAAGCTTTGGAGCGATCCGTTCGTTGGGAAGCTCGTTTTCTTCCGCGTTTATTCCGGCATGCTTTCGAAGGGCGACACGGTCTACAATCCGCGCACGAATAAGCGCGAGCGCATCTCGCGTTTGATACAGATTCAAGCCGACAAGCGGGAAGACATCGAAACGTGTTACTCCGGCGACATTGCCGCGATTGTCGGTATCAAGAACATTACAACCGGTGATACGCTCTGCGACGAGGACCACGTAATTCTCCTCGAGCCGCCCTCCTTCCCCGATCCCGTTATCTCGATGGCGATCGAGCCGAAGACGAAGCAGGATCAGGAAAAAATGGCGACGGCCTTGCAGCGTTTGTCCGAAGAAGACCCGACTTTCAAGGTCTTCACCCACGAGGACACCGGCCAGACGATTATCGCCGGAATGGGCGAACTGCACCTCGAGATCATTCGGGATCGTATGTTCCGTGAATTCAAGGTGGACGCCAATGCGGGTAAACCGCAGATCGCCTATCGCGAGACGATCACCTCAAAGGCCGACGGTGAAGGGAAGCTCATTAAGCAGTCGGGCGGTCGGGGTCAGTACGGCCACGTCGTCATTAAGGTGCACCCGAATGAACGCGGCAAAGGCATTACGGTCGAAAACAAGGTAGTCGGCGGAAACATTCCCAAGGAATACATCCCCGCCTGTAAGAAAGGCATCGAGGAAGCGATGCTCAACGGCGTAGTAGGCGGGTATCAGGTGATTGACGCCCACGTCGATATCGTGGACGGCTCGTATCACGACGTCGACTCGAACGAAATGGCGTTCAAGCTTGCCGCCATCTTTGCGGTGAAGGACGCTTTCAAAAAGGCGAAGCCGATCTTGCTCGAGCCCATCATGAAGGTTGAAAACTCGACCCCTGAAGAATATCAGGGCGACATCATTGGCGATTTGAATCGCCGTCGCGCCAAGGTCAACAGCATCGAAGCGCGCGGAAATCTCACCATTGTGAACGCGGAAGCGCCGCTGGCCGAAATGTTTGGTTACGCCACTGCGATCCGTTCGCTTTCCAAGGGCCGCTCGAGCTACTCGATGGAGCCGTCGCATTTCGAACAGGTGCCACAACAGCTCGTGGCGGCCGTCCTCGACCAGAAGGAGACCAAGTAATATGGCCGACGCGCAACGCATTCGCATTCGCCTAAAGGCATTCGATCATCGGATGCTCGATCAATCCGCCGTCGATATCGTGGAGACCGCGAAGCGCACGGGTGCCCGGGTGGCGGGCCCTATTCCGCTTCCAACCTTGGTCGAAAAGTTCACGGTCAATCGCTCACCCCACGTCGACAAAAAATCGATGGACCAATTTGAGATTCGCACCCATAAACGTTTGCTGGATATCATCGAGCCGACCGCGAAAACGGTGGACGAATTGAAGAAACTCAACCTCCCGGCGGGCGTAGATATCACGATTAAGATTTAGCCTTTAACCTCACGACTTTTGCCAGCGCACGACCATGAGCAGCATCGGACTTTTAGGAAAAAAAATCGGCATGACCAGCGTCTACGACGCCGAGGGCAGGCTGCGTCCGGTGACGGTGATTGCCGCCGGGGATAACACCCTGCTTCGTCGCCTAACGAGCGAAAACGACGGTTATTCCGCCATCCAGGTCGGCTTCGATACGCAAAAGGAATCGCGCGTGACGAAGGCGCTGCTCGGAGGATTTAGGAAGGCGAATTCCGAGCCGAAGAAAATTGTTCGGGAATTTCGGCTCAAGCAAGACGCGCCGGAAGGCGAGATTAGCCTTGCGGTTACGCAATTCCAGCCGGGCGATTTTGTCGACGTGATTGGCCGGTCCAAAGGCAAGGGCTTTCAAGGCGTCATGAAGAAGCACAACTTTGCCGGACAGGGCGCAGCGCATGGTTCGAAGACCCACCGGCGCAACGGCGCCATTGGCAACCGTTCCACGCCCGGCCGAATCTGGAAGAACATGGGAATGCCGGGTCACCTCGGCGACGAACGGGTGACGGTGCAGAACCTCCAAGTGCTGCAGGTCCGGGAAGCCGACAAAATCATTTTGGTCAGTGGTGCGGTGCCGGGAGCGAACGGCAGTTATGTTGTTGTTCGGCCGGCGATTAAGCATCCGGAAATCATTCGCGCGGTGCACGAGGAACATCGCAAGCACGACGAAGAAGAGGCGGCGAAGAAGCCAGCGATAAAGATTCGATAATATGGCCGCAAAAGTTTTAACCGCAGAGGCAGCCAAAAGCGCAAAGATCGCGCTAATCGAAAACGGGCGGGGGACTCAGGCGATGCACGACGCCGTTGTGGCGATGCGCGCAGCGCGCCGTTCCGGTTCGGCTAACTCAAAGAGCAAGGCGGACGTCAATTTCTCGGGGGCTAAACCTTGGCGGCAAAAGGGCACTGGCCGAGCGCGAGCCGGCTACAAGTCGTCAGTGATTTGGCGCGGTGGCGGAGTCGTTTTTGGCCCAAAACCTCGCGATTACTCGAAGAAGGTTTCGAAGACGGTGCGTCGACTCGCTTTTCAAAAAGCTCTGAGCGAGCGGATCAAGGCCGGTGACGTGCTGACGGTCGACGGTTTCAGCCTCAAGGAACCAAAAACGAAGGCGTTCGTTAGTCTCGTGAAGGGTCACACCGACGCGAAGAAGGTGCTCCTGATTTCCGATTCGTTCGAAGAAACGTTTTATCGTTCGGCGAGAAACGTGCGACCGGTCCTGCTCGCGACCGCGACCGACGTGAACACAGAGCAATTGCTGGCGTTCGACAAAATCATCGTCACACCCAAGGCGCTGGAAAAGCTGGCGGAAAGGACAAGCTCATGAACGAGCCTTACGATTTGATTCAGACGGTGCAGTTGACCGAGAAGGCATCTCTTCTCAGCGAGAAGCTCAACAAATATGTCTTCCGCGTAAACCCGCGCGCCAACAAGATCCAGATCAAGCAGGCGATCGAGCTTCTCTTTAAGAAAAAGGTGGTCGACGTGAATACCTGCAACTACGCGGGCAAGAAAAAGCGCGAACGTCGCGCCGATTTTGGCCGCAAGGCACACTGGAAGAAGGCCATCGTCACCTTAAAAGAAGGCGAGAAGATCGACCTTGTCTAAATTATGGCTTTAAGAAGTTACCGACCTTTAACTCCCACGCTGCGCTTTAAGGCGACGCCGGCGTTTACGACTTTAACGACCAAGAAGTCCCGCCCGGTCAAGAGTCTGACTGAGTCGAAGAAGAAGACCGGCGGTCGGAATAACCGAGGCCGTTTAACTTCGCGCCACATCGGTGGTGGGCATAAGCAGAAGTATCGCAAGATCGATTTCAAGCGGCGCAAACGGGGCATCATAGCGGACGTAGTCCAGATCGAGTATGATCCCAACCGCACCGCGCGCATCGCATTGCTTAAGTACGCGGATGGTGAACAGAGCTACATTCTCGCGCCGAATGGTTTGCAAGTTGGCGCAAAGATCACCGCCGGGGACGACGCGCCGCCAAACATTGGCAACGCCCTGCCTCTTCGAGCGATTCCGCTCGGGGCGAGCATTCATTGCATTGAAATTATGCCGGGTCGCGGCGGTCAGCTTGCACGTAGTGCAGGCCAGCAGGCGACTTTGAGCAACCGCGAAGGGGGTTATGCGCTCGTAAAATTACCGTCTGGTGAGATTCGCCGCATTCACGACAGCGCTTACGCAACCATGGGCCAGGTCGGAAACGTTGACCATATGAACGTTCATAGCGGCAAAGCTGGGCGAACACGTTGGCAGGGTCGCCGTCCACATGTTCGTGGCATGGTCATGAATCCGATCGATCACCCGATGGGTGGCGGTCAGGGCAAATCAAAGGGTGGCGGCGGACGACATCACCCGGTGAGCCCGTGGGGCCAGCTTGCGAAAGGCTTTAAGACTCGCCACAAGCGCAAGGGGAGCGATCGTTTCATTCTCGAGCGCCGCAAGAAGAAATAGTTTATGGGCAGATCGCTAAAAAAAGGACCTTTTGTAGAGCACCATCTTCTCGAGAAGATCGATAAGATGAACAGCTCGGGCGTGAAGAAACCGGTCAAGACCTGGTCGCGCCGTTCGATGGTGACCCCAGATTTTGTGGGTCACACTTTCCTTGTTCATAACGGCAAAATTTTTCAATCCGTGTTTGTGACCGAAAATATGGTCGGCCACAAACTCGGCGAGTTTTCACCTACCCGTGTCTTTAAGAAGCACGGGTCGCACACCGCGAAGGTGACGAAGTAGTTCAATCGATGGTTGCGGAATGAGAGGATGAGATGAAAGTCTCCGCTCTCACTTTCCGGCTCTCAATTGTGCTGGTGTGTCTGTGGTCGGCTTCCGGGCTGGTTGCAGAAGATAGTTCTTTGTCAGATTCCAATCTTGAAGCTGCAGAAGCGAAAGTGACGTCGGAGACGTTGTTTTCGCAGAATGATGACTTGCGCAAACAGCTTTCGCTCGACCGCGAAACGCAGAAGACGTTGACGGATAGTCTCGTCGTCTCGAACGCGGAGGCGGAATTGTTTCGCCGGAAATATTCCGAGCTGCAATTGCGAATGGATGCTCTTGGGGTCGAATCGGTCAGCAAGGACCGGGCGAAACTCGAGCAGCGTCTGCTGAAAGCAGTCAGCGACCTTCAACTCATGAGCAAGGAGAAGGAGGCTTATCGCGAGCAATTGCTGAAATTGAGCGAGACCATGCTGCGCTATGTGAAAAGCACAGAGAGCGCGGATCCTCAGGCGCGGGCCGAGGTAGAGGCACAATTGCGCGGGACCAACCAGCTGCTGACCTCGAAAGATGAGAAGCCGCCTGAAGAAGTGGCGGTGCCGGACCTAATGGACGGCAAAGTCCTGAGCGTGAAGGAGGAATGGTCGTTGGTGGTGGGCAACCTAGGAGCTCGGCAGGGAGTGAAGCTCGGGATGCCATTGCGAGTAGTGCGGTCGGGGAAGACCGTTGCAACTCTGCGGGTGGTGGATGTGCGCGAGAAGATCAGCGGCGCGGTTGTTCAGGAATTGGATTCGGAAAAAGTGAAAATAAAAGTTGGCGATCGCCTCCAGGTGGATGCGCGCCAGAGTGCGAGTTTAAAATAAATGGAAGTTAGTTCGACATATCGTTACGCGAAAATCTCGGCGTTCAAAGCGCGCGAGGTCACCCGCGCCATTCAGGGGCTGCCGGTTTCGGCTGCGCTCGACATTGTTGCGTTCAGCCCGAAAAAGGCGGCGACCATGATCGGCAAGACTCTGAAAAGCGCGATCGCCAATGCGGAGAATAACGCCAACCTCAAAGTCGACGGATTAGTCGTAAAGGAAGCAGTTGTGGGCGAAGGCCCAACGATGAGGCGAATGATGACTCGCGCTCGCGGCAGTGGCAGCACGATCCGCAAGCGCAGCAGCCATATTCGAATCGTCTTAACCGATGAAATTGAGATCAAGCGGCGTGAGAAGAAGCCGAAAGGCGCGGGCGGCGTGAGGAAGAAGAAAGCGCCCGCTGCGAAAACGAGCAAAACCGCACCGAAAGCCGAAGCCGCCGAGTCGACTGCAGCGAAGGAAAAAGAAAGCTAATTCATGGGACAGAAAGTTAATCCAATTGGTTTCCGTCTCGGGGTGAACCGCGACTGGCGTTCGCGCTGGTACGCCTCGCCTCAGGAAATGCCTGCTTTTTTGGAAGGCGACCTCGCGATTAGGGAATACGTCAAGAAGAAGCTCCAGTTTGCCGCGGTCGCGAAAATCATTATCGAGCGCGCCTGGAACAGCATTCGCGTCACCATTCACACCGCCCGACCGGGCATCGTGATCGGGCGCAAAGGCGCTGAGATCGAGAAGATGACCGAGGAAATCTCGAAGATGGCGCAGGGGAAACAGATCAAGATCGACATCCAGGAAATCAAGACGCCGGAACTCGACGCTCAGTTGGTAGCGGAGAATGTCGCGCTCCAAATCGAGCGCCGCATCGCTTATCGCCGGGCGATGAAAAAGGCCGTGCAAATCGCGATGGACTTCGGAGCGCAGGGAATTCGGTTGCGCACTTCGGGTCGATTAAATGGTGCCGAAATCTCACGCTCGGAATGGTATCGTGAAGGCAAAGTGCCGCTGCATACGCTGCGAACGCCGATCGATTATGGCTTTGCTGAAGCAAACACGGTCTACGGCAAGATCGGCGTGAAATGCTGGATTTGTAAGAAGGAAGAAGCGCCTGCGGCGCCTGCCACACCGGCGCCGGCCGCGCCCGAGCCAGTCGCAGCCTAACGAATTTTAAGGAGAGATCGCCATGCCATTAATGCCCAAACGCGTCAAGTATCGCAAGACCCAGCGGGGAAGCCGCAAGGGCACGGCTTCGCGTAATCTTCGCATCGATTTTGGCGAATTCGGTCTCCAGACGCTTGAGCGGGCCTGGATCACCAATACCCAGATCGAAGCGGCCCGAGTCGCCCTGACGCGAAACATGAAACGGAAAGGCAAGCTTTGGATCCGGATTTTCCCGGACAAGTCCGTCACCTCGCGCCCGCCTGAAACGCGAATGGGTAAAGGTAAAGGCCAGCCGGAGTACTGGGTGGCGACGGTCAGACCCGGCAACATTTTGTTCGAGCTGGACGGCGTGCCCGAATCGGTCGCGCGCGAATCGCTCCGCCTTGCCGCTGACAAGCTGCCGGTGCGGACCAAGTTCCTCAGTCGCCACCGCCTCGCTGCCTAACGACTAACGAGAAATGAAATTTAAAGAGATTCAGGAAATGAGCACGGATGAGCTTCTGACGAAGAAGCGCGACCTGCGCCAGGAAAGCCTCCATCTCCGTCTGCAACAGCAGAGCGGACAACTGGAACAGCCGAGCCGGATGCGACTGTTGCGACGCGACGTTGCCCGGGTTGAGACCGTGCTTTCGCAGCGCAATAAGCAAACGGCGGCGAAACCGGCGTCAGCGAAGAAGTAATCGATCATGGACGAAGAGACTAACGAACAAATGCCGGCGGTGAGCGAGGGACGTGGAACTCGTAAAACGCGCGTCGGTGAAGTGATTTCAAGCGGAATGAACAAGACGATTGTTGTCCGCACGGTCACGCGTGTGCCGCACGCGACTTTCGGCAAGATTGTGAAGCAGGAAAAGAGATTTTACGCTCACGATGAAGAGAGCAAAGCCAAGCTCGGCGACACGGTTCGGATCATGGAGACCCGGCCGTTGAGCAAACTGAAGCGCTGGCGTCTTGTGGAGGTCGTCCAGAAATAAGGAGAGCCCTATGGTTTACATCAGATCCAGATTAGACGTGGCGGACAACAGTGGCGCGCGCATGGCCACGATGATCGGCGTCATTGGCAAGGGCACCGCGCAGAGCGCCGGGATCGGCGACGTCATCACCGCGAACGTGAAAGAGGCCAGCGCAACCGGGACAGTGAAGAAGGGCGAAGTGGTTCGTGCGGTCCTCGTGCGTACCAAACAGCCAATTCGCCGCGACGACGGCTCTCTTCTGCGTTTTGATAACAACGCGATCGTCATCATCGATAAGGATTTGAATCCGCGCGGCACCCGTATCTTCGGGCCCGTCGCCCGTGAGCTGCGGGAACGCAATTTCATGAAGATCGTCTCCCTCGCGCCTGAAGTGTTATGAACCGGCTCAAACACCACGTTAAAAAAGGCGATCAGGTCGAGGTCATCTCGGGTAACTTCCGTGGTTCGACCGGTAAGATTCTGCAGGTGCTTTCACGCAAGGAGCGCGTTTTGATCGAAGGCGTGCGGATGATTAAGAAACATCTGCGCAAATCGCAGGATAATCCTTCAGGTTCCATCGCGGAGCGCGAAGGTCCCATTCACATCTCGAACGTAAAACTGGTCGAACGAAGCGAGAAGGCGGGAAAGAAGAAAAGCAAAACCAAGGCGACGAAGGAGAAAAAGACGAAGAAAGAGGAGTAACGACTCTTACTCCGCCCGGGGGGTCTTTTTCGGAGCGACAAATTTAGGAAAATGCAAAACGAATTTTACCAACACTACAAAGAACGCGTTGTGCCCGCGTTACGCGCGCAACACGGATACACCAACGATCATCAGATTCCGAAGCTCGAGAAAGTTGTGATCAACACTTCGGTCGGCTCGCACTCTGATGTGAAGCAGGCGCTGGAAGAGGCGAAAGCGGAACTCGCTTTAATCACCGGCCAAAAACCGGCGGAGACCCGCTCCAAGAAGAGCATTTCCAATTTCAAGCTGCGCAAGGATCAGTTGATCGGCGCCAAGGTCACTCTGCGCGGTGAACGCATGTATGAGTTTATGGAGCGACTGATCAAGGCTTCTCTCCCGCGCATCCGCGACTTTCGCGGTGTTTCGCCGAAAGGATTCGACGGCAATGGCAACTACACGCTCGGCGTTTCCGACCAATCGATTTTTCCCGAGGTGGAACTGGACAAAATCAAGCGCAACATCGGTTTTGATGTTACGATTGTAACCACCGCGCGCACTAACGAAGAGGCTAAATCACTCCTGAGCGAGTTGGGAATGCCTTTTAGCGACCGGCAGAAAAAGCCCGCCGCCCAAGCCGCCTAACTTTGATGAGTACTGTTACCGATCCTATTGCTGACCTTCTTGCCCGGGTGCGAAACAGCACCCAGGCGCAGAAGCCCGAAATGTTTGTTCCTTACTCGAAAATGAAGAGCGAGATCATTCGCATCTTGAAGGAGGAAGGCTACATCGAGGACTTCGCGCTCGATACTTCGGCCGCTCATCCGCGGATCAAGATCACGAACAAGATTTCGAATCGCACCGCTGCCATCACTGGTCTGAAGCGCGTCAGTCGTCCGGGTTTGCGACGCTACGTCGGTGCCGGTGAAATTCCGCGAGTGCTCGGGGGAATGGGAACGGCGATTCTATCCACCTCTCGTGGTGTGATGTCGGGACGCGAAGCGAAGAAACAAAATGTCGGAGGGGAGTTGCTGGCGTTTGTCTGGTAACCCTAGTCTATGTCAAGAATTGGAAACAAGGCAGTCGAGATTCCGGCCAAGGTCAAAGTAAATATCGACAACGGCGGCAAAGTCGCGGTGGAAGGTCCAAAGGGGAAACTTAGCTGGACGCTACCGGATGGGATCAAGGCCAGCGTGGCTGACAATCAGGTATCGCTTGTGCGCGACGCCGAAACCCGGAGCGTGAAAGCGCTCCACGGGCTTTCGCGTGCTCTGATCAACAACATGGTCGTGGGAGTGAGCCAAGGTTTTGCAAAACAGCTTGAGATTGAGGGCGTTGGTTTCAAGGCCGCGGTGCAAGGGAAGAACCTCAACCTGAGTCTTGGGTTCTCCCATCCGGTGCTTTTTCCGATCCCTGACGACATCAAAATCACCGTGACGGATAACACCAAGATTGCCATCGAGGGCGTCGACAAGAAAACCGTCGGCCAGGTCGCGGCAGACATTCGACGGTACTATCCGCCCGAACCCTATAAGGGGAAGGGTGTCCGTTACGCTGGTGAACAAATTCGCCGCAAGGAGGGCAAGACTGTTCAATAGCCATGGCTGCCATTAATCGAAAAGTGATCCGCGGACGCATCCACAAGCGTATTCGCCGAAAGGTTTCCGGGACAGCAGAACGTCCCCGGCTTTGTGTCTACTTTTCCGGGAAGCACGTTTACGCCCAGGTTGTGGATGACGAGGCCGGCCAGACGCTGGTTTCCGCCGGTACGACTGAGAAAGCAGTCGGTGGAGGAAAGAACGCGGCGAATCGAGCGACGGCGGAAAAGATCGGGAAGTTGATCGCGGAGCGTTTGCTCGCGAAGAATATCGATAAAGCGGTTTTTGATCGTGGTGGATTTCTCTACCACGGGAAAGTGAAAGCGCTGGCTGACGCAGCGCGCGAAGGCGGATTAAAACTCTAATATGGCTTACGCAGGCAACCAAGGCAGACGAAGCGACTCACGCACAACGGACCGGACGCCTCCGGCAAGAGGCGATACGACCGAGAAAGTTGTGTTCATCAATCGCTGCGCCAAGGTCGTGAAAGGCGGCCGTCGCTTCAGCTTTAGCGCGCTCATCGTGGCGGGCGATCACGACGGCAAAGTCGGGTGTGGCTTCGGGAAGGCGAACGAAGTCGCAGAGGCGATCCGCAAGGCTTCGGAAGCGGCCCGCAAATCAATGGAAAAGATATCGCTGCGTGAGAACACGATTCCGCATGAAGTCATTGGTGAGTTCGGCGGTGGACGCGTCTTGTTGCGCCCGGCTTCGCCTGGAACAGGTGTGATTGCCGGTGGTGGCGTGCGGGCGGTGGTGGAGGCGGTTGGAATTCGCGATGTGCTCGCCAAGTCGTTAGGCTCGAGCAACCATGCCAACGTGGTTAAGGCCACCATCGAAGCGCTCCGTTCCCTCCGTCGTCGCGACGAAATTTTGAAAACACGGGGCATCCGCGCCAGCACCAACAACGGTGAGGAGGCGAAGCAATCATGATTCGATTGCACAATCTTAAGCCGCGTCCCGGCTCCCGGCACCGCGTGAAGCGGCTTGGCTGCGGCGAAAGCTCCGGTCACGGGAAGACGAGCGGTAAAGGTCACAAGGGCCAGAAGGCCCGTTCCGGCGGCAGCATTCGACTCGGTTTCGAAGGCGGGCAGATGCCGTTAATTCGGCGATTGCCGAAGCGCGGTTTCAATAACGCAGCTTTTGCAAAACGATACGCGTTGATCAATCTCGACGACCTGGCTGATTTCAAAGCGGGCACAGTCATCAACGAACAGACCTTGCGTGAGTCGAAACATATTCGCGGGAATGTTGCGGGATTGAAAATCCTCGGCCGGGGCGAACTGAAACACGGCCTGACGATCGAGGCTGATCGAGTGAGCGAATCCGCCCGCGAAAAAATTGAGAAAGCCGGTGGCACCGTGACATTGCGAGAACGTCCATCGTTGACGGGCGGAAAACGTTCTGAGTCGGGCGAAACGAAGGCAGAAGCCGCCGCTGCGCCGGCTCCGGCCGCCAAGGCGAAGGCAAAGAAACCGGCAGCGAAGAAAAAGAAGACCGCTGAATAGCGGGCTTTTCTAAACCGGACTAAGCGGAATGGTTTCGGCTTTCTTAAACAGCGTCAAAATCCCGGAGCTACGCCGGAGGATTCTGTTCACCCTCGCGGTCATCGTCGTCGTCCGATTGGGCGCTGCGATTACGACTCCGGGAGTGAATCCTGCCGTGCTCCAGGATTGGTTTCGTACCTCCTCACAAAGTGCCGGCGGCGGTGTTGCGGCGCTCTTCAATCTTTTCAGCGGCGGTGCGCTCGAAAACTGCGCGGTCTTCTCGCTCGGGATCATGCCCTACATCAGTGCGTCGATCATGTTGCAACTGCTGACGGCGGTTATTCCGTCGCTCAGCCGTTTGTCGCGCGAAGATGGCGGTCGGCAGAAAATCATGCAGTACACCCGTTATGCCACGGTCGTGCTCTGCATTTTCCAAGGATATCTGCTCGCGGTTTCTTTTCAGCATCCGGAGTCCTATCACACGATGCTTCCCGGCATTACCGATACGACGGCGAGGCTCGGAATTCCGCTAGTCGATAATCTCGGGTGGTCCTTCCGGATCATCACCGTCATTACCCTGACCGCAGGCACACTCTTTTTGATGTGGTTAGGCGATCAAATTACCGATCGCGGTATTGGCAACGGTATTTCATTGATCATCACGATAGGAATTGTCGCGCGCCTGCCGGCGGCTCTCGCACAGGCTTGGAAAACGTTTGTCCCCTCGGCCCAAACCGGAACGAGCCAAGTCAACCCGGCGATTCTTGTGCTGATGGTGGCGTTTCTCTTCATCGTCATCGCAGCCGTCATTGCTGTTACCCAAGGCGTTCGCAAGGTCACGGTGCAATACGCGAAACGGGTGGTGGGACGGAAGATGTACGGCGGACAGACCCAGTACATGCCGTTGAAAGTGAACTACGCCGGCGTCATGCCGATCATCTTTGCGTGGGCGCTTTTGCTTTTCCCCACCACAATTGTCGGCCTGGCTTTCAAAAACAGCCCGACTGCTCAGCACATCGCCTCGATGCTTTCGAACGAGTGGCCGCATTACGTTTTCCTGGCCGGGATGATTTTCTTCTTCAGCTATTTCTGGGTCGCCACCCAGTTTCAGCCGTCGCAGATCGCCGATGATCTGAAGAAATACGGCGGCTACATCCCAGGCGTCCGTCCCGGCAAACCGACAGCGGATTTCCTGGACTTCACGATGACGCGGCTGACGTTTGCCGGAGCGATCTTCCTCACGCTGATTGCGGTCCTGCCGAGCCTGCTCAGCCAGGGATTGCACGTTCCGCAAATCACAGCGCAGTTCTTCGGCGGCACCAGTCTTCTGATTATTGTCGGCGTGATTCTCGATACCATGCGCCAGGTTGAGACACATTTGATCCAGCGCCACTACGACGGGTTCCTGCGCAAGGGGCGAATTCGTGGGCGAGCCTTCGATCGCTCGGCCTACAGTCGAGGGGAGGCTGCTCAGGAAGGGACACTGATGTGGCTTTACGTCGGGATCGCTGCTTTGGTAATCGGGGGCGTGGCAATCTTCCTTTACGGGCGCTAGGTGAAACGTCGAATTGTGCTCCTCGGTGCGCCCGGTTCCGGCAAGGGAACGCAGGCGGAGATGATCACGCGGCATTTCGCTCTTCCGGTCACTTCGCCGGGGACGATCCTGCGCCTTGAGCGTGACCTGGGCACGCCTCTCGGCGTGGAGGCCGACCAGTTTTCCAAGCACGGTGGGCTTGTGCCCGACGATGTCATCGTGCGGTTGATCGAAGATTGGTTGCTCGCCCATGGCCAGCACGGCTTTGTGTTCGACGGGTTCCCCCGCACGACGGTTCAGGCAGAACGATTGCGCGAGATTCTAAAAAAACTCGGGACAGAGCTCGCTCTGGCCGTCTGGTTGGAAGTTTCCGAGGAGACCGTGCGGTCCCGGATTGCCAGCCGCCTGCAGTGCCGGCGTTGTGGTTTCACCACGAGTCTGACCAGCGCTGGGTTTGCCGAACGTTCAGTTTGTCCCTATTGCGACGGACCCTTGATCCGTCGCGATGACGATGACGCCTCGGTCTTACAAACGCGGCTGGCGGAATTCAGGTCCAAGACTGAGCCGCTGCTTTCGTTTTACCAGGAGAGCGGCACTCTGCACCGGGTGGATGGAAATCGAGATCGGGACGCCGTGTTTACAGATGTTGCGGCTTTGATTGAAGAGCGGGCGCAATGATTCCTATCAAGTCGGCCCGGGAAATTGAGAAAATGCGGCTGGCGTGCCGCACGGCGAGTGACGTGCTTGAAAAAGTCAGCGAGCTGATTCGCCCTGGTATTTCTACCAAGGAAATCGATCAGGCTGCGGCGGACCTCATGGCCGACGCCGGGGTTCGGAGTGCGTTTCTTGGTTATCGCCTCGGTCACCGTGTTTTTCCCGGTAACATTTGCATCTCGCTGAACGACGAGATCGTGCATGGCATTGGCAGTCAGCGACGGATCCAATACGGGGATATTGTCAAGCTGGACATCGGTGTCGTCCAGGACGGCTGGGTGGGGGATACGGCGGCGACGATTCCAGTCGGGATGATCGACGAACGGGTGGAAAGGCTGCTCGCGGTCACCCAGAGCGCGTTGCAAAAGGCCATCGATCACGCCTATGCCGATTCGCGGCTGGGGGACCTCTGCGCGGCGATCGAGGAGGAAGCGGTGCGCAGTCATTTCAGCGTAGTGCGGGAATTTGTCGGGCACGGGGTGGGCCGGAAGCTGCACGAAGAGCCGCAAGTCCCGAATTACGGCAAACACGGGAGCGGGCCACGGCTTAAGCCCGGTATGACCCTTGCGATTGAGCCGATGATCAACCTTGGCGGAGCGGGGGTGCGTTTGCTCGACGACGGCTGGACAGTCTGCACTTCGGATGGTTTACCCTCGGCCCATTTCGAACACACGGTCCTGATCACGAAAGAAGAACCCGAAATCCTGACATGGCGCGCAAAGACTCAATTGAGGTAGAAGGGACGGTCGTCGAGCTGCTGCCGAACACGATGTTTCGGGTGGAATTGCCCAATGGGCATCGCGTCCTTGCCCACATCTCGGGGAAAATGCGCATGCACTTCATTCGTATCTTGCCAGGAGATAAAGTTATGCTAGAAGTTTCCCCTTACGATTTGTCGAAAGGGCGAATCACTTTTCGCCATCGCTAGCGCGGAGATTGGCTCCGCGTTTTTCGTCTCGTGAACTATGAAAGTGCGACCGTCAGTAAAAAGACTTTGTGAAGCGTGCAAGATCGTGAAGCGCAAGAACGTTGTGCGCGTGATTTGCAACAAGAATCCCCGCCACAAGCAGCGTCAGGGATAGGAGATCGTTATGCCGAGATTGTTAGGAGTTGAAATCCCCGCGGACAAACGCATCGAAGCGTCGTTGACCTATATTTATGGGGTCGGCCCGAGCACGGCCAAGCGCATCCTCGAGCAGACCAATATAGACCCGAATCTGCGCGCCAAGAATCTGACCCCGCAGCAGATCAACGACATCATTCACATGATCACGAACAACAAGTTGCCGATCGAAGGCGATCTTCGCCGCGAAGTGCAAAGCAACTTGAAACGCTTGCAGGCGATCAATTGTTACCGTGGTATCCGGCATCGTCGCGGCCTGCCTGTCCGCGGCCAGCGCACCTCCACCAACGCGCGTACGCGCAAAGGTCCCCGCAAAACCGTCGGTGTGATTCGCAACAAAGATGCGAAAGCCGGCAAAGTTTAACGTAACGAACTAAGACATGGCTGAAGATTCCGAAAACCAAACGCCAGCTGAAACGCCGGCTCCTGAAGCGACTCCGGCGCCGCCAAGCCCGTCTGAAAATGTCTCGCAAAACGTAACCGAGGCACCTGCGCCCGCCGAGGCACCCGCTGCGCAACCTTCCGAAGTTACGGCCAAGGAGGAGGCGGCGTCCGCAAAAGCGGAAGCCGCGCCGGCAAAAGCAAAAGCTGAACCGAAAGCGAAGGGCGGAAAGAAAGCGGCCAAGAAAGTTGAAGCCGCCGCTGAGCCGCCGAAGGAAAATCTTTCGCTCGATCCGAACGACATCGAGAAGCCGAAAATCATCAAGGCGAAAGGGAGTAAGAACGTTTACTCCGGTTTCGCGCATGTCCTTTCGACGTTTAACAATACAATTGTCACGATCACTGATCTCCAGGGTAACGTGATCGGCTGGTCGAGCGCCGGGAAAGTTGGTTTCAAGGGTTCGCGCAAGAGCACCGCTTACGCAGCCCAGATGGTGGCGCAAGACGCGTCCAGACAGGCAATGGGACATGGACTCAAAGAGGTGGAAGTCCTCGTTCGTGGTCCCGGCGCAGGCCGTGAGTCAGCCGTCCGTGCGCTTCAGGCAATCGGTCTCGATCTCACCGTGATCCGGGATGTTACTCCGGTGCCGCACAACGGTTGTCGTCCGCCGAAACAGCGTCGCGTCTGACCTCTCTCAACTTTCAACTAACCACTTTCAATGGCCAGATATACCGGACCAAAAACAAAAATCGCTCGTCGTTATGGCGTGCCTCTTTTCGGGCCCTCCAAATCGCTCGAGCGCAAGAATTATCCGCCGGGAATGCACGGCCCGAAAGGCTCCCGGCGCAAGCAATCAGACTACGCGATCGCTCTCGGTGAAAAGCAGAAGCTTCGTTTTCAATACGGCCTGATGGAGAAACAATTTCGCCGGATTTTCGAAACCGCGCTGCAACGCCGCGGTGTGACCGGTGAAACGCTGCTGCAACTTCTTGAGACTCGACTCGATAACGTCGTCTTTCGTCTTGGCCTCGCCAATACCCGAAGCGCGGCGCGCCAGTTGGTCTCGCACGGCCACGTCCAGGTGAATGGCAAGAACGTCAATATCTCGTCATTTAATGTGAAGGCGGGCGACGAGATTACGGTCAAGGACCGCCCGAAATCGCGCCAGCTTGCCCAGCGCAACATGGAGTTGACGCAGATCGCTCCAGTTCCCGATTGGCTGACAGTCGATCGCGACGCCTTAACCGGTAAGGTTGCGCATATTCCTTCGCGTGAAGAGATGCAGCCGATCGTCAACGAGCAGTTGATCGTCGAGCTCTATTCGCGCTAATCAGCCGAACCTGTTTTCGGCAGTCGTTAGGCCTGTTCGAGGAAGGCAAGCGCCTTGTCGTAGCTGCATCTTGCTAGAAAATGCCTGAGTTGAGGGTCGACTGAGGGCGGGAGTTCCTTCTCCAAGTCCGCAATTTTTTCTGAGACGGCCTGCAGTTTCGCGAGATGAGCTGCAGGGTCTTGCCGACTGGTGTTATCGCCGATAAGGGCGAGTCTTTCGCGGAGGGCCGCGGCCAGCCGGGTTTCAGGCGAGTTCATCGAATGGAAAATTTCTGGTGAATACTAGAACTAAAACTTGAATGGCAGCGCAATCTTGCGCAAGCGTTTGAAATGGCAGAAGGCGAAACGAAACGCGTCCTGATCGTCGATGACGATTTGTCGGTGCTCAGGCTCATCCGGGATGCATTACAGAACATCCTGCACTGGGAAGTGGATACTTCCCCGAACCCTGAATACGGCTTTGAGCTGGCGTTGAAAAAGACCTACGACCTGATGATTTTCGACTTCTCGATGCCGATGATCGACGGAGCGTTGCTTTTCGAGCTCATCTCGAAAGTTTACGAAAATAGCACGCCCCCACGGGGCATGCCGCCCTTACTCTTGATCTCGGGTCAGGGCTCGGACGAGCGCGCCCGGGAATTACGCCGGGAGGCAAGGGTTACCGGGTTTCTCCCGAAGCCATTCACGATCAACCAGCTCCTGGAAAAGGTGAAGGGATCAGTGTCGGACGCTCCAGCGGTCGCGTAAGCCCGAAGGCGGCTCGCTAGTTGTTCTTGCTGGCTTCTTCCTGCAACTGCCGGTGCGCCTCCCACCAATCGTTGGTTGAATCTCCCGCCATTCCACTCTGAAGTCGCCGCTCCGCGATGAAGTAGGCACGAAGTCGAATATCGTCGTCGGAAATTTCGAGTCGCCGAGAATGGTTACCCGTGCCGGCGGGCGTTACAGTCCGCGGTTTGCGTGCCCGCAGGGTTTTGCCGGCAGGGCGAGTGGCGCGCTTCGCCGCGGCTTTCGGTTGTCCTGCCGTTTTGCTCGATTTTCGTCCTGAAACTTTACCGGTCGCCGATCCAATCGACATATCTTTGTCCGAATTGTTCGTGCTGGAAGGAACTGAAGCGGGTCCGCCTTGCGTGACTGGCGTCTCTTTGGATTTTTTTGATGTTTTAGCCATTTACTTTTCCTTTAGGTCGGCCAAGCCTTCCACAACAGGCCGCGCTCGCAAGCGGAAAACCGCTTCCGAATCGGGAGGATTGGGAATGAGACATTTCGTTTTCAGATGGGCGATTACGACCGTAGCCGTGATGGTCGCGGCCTCGTTCATCAGCGGCATTCGATACGATAGCGCTGGTTCGCTGATCGGAGCTGCATTGCTTCTGGGGATTTTGAACGCCTTCCTGCGTCCTGTCCTACTGCTTCTGGCGGCCCCGCTAATTATTCTCACCCTCGGACTGTTCATCTTTGTCGTGAACGGCCTGATGCTGCTCCTGGTTCATCAATTCGTGCATGGCTTCCACGTGGACAGCTTCGGGAGCGCTTTTTGGGGCGCGATCTTGATTAGCCTCGTGAGTTGGATGCTGAGCGCGTTTTTTCGTGGAAGCGATGGGCGCGTCCATCCGATAACGCACCATACCGAAATTCGGCAGGTAAAAGGCCGCGTCGTCGGAAGCAGCAAGCCGGGCCAGGACTGACGTATTGCTGTGGCATTCTCTGCGCAAACGCGCAGGAAGGTTGCTTGTACATCTGCCTTTTTGGTCGAGCGAAGTTTCGCGGCGTTTCTCGACGAGCCTGCGCAGATCCATTCGGAGAAAGGCGTCAAGGGCTGGTCTGGTTCCTGCTTTTAGGAACCTGCAGTCCACATCCTTAGCCTAATCCTATGTCCACTCCGACCAACAAACTAATCTGCGCGTGCGCCGCTTTGCTGACCAGCGCGGTTCTGTGTCCCGCGCAGCAGTTCCGCATCGCTGCAGCGGACCCCGTGAAAGCGTCCGTGCCCGTCACGGGTGCAACCAACGCGGGAACTCAGGCGACCCAGCAAACAACGCAGACGACGCACGCAGCTCAGACGGCACAAGGAACTCAAGCAGCCGAAGAAGCTCACAGCACGTCAGCACCAACGCCCATGACGCTTGTGCAGGCAGCCCCGGCGGCACCTCAGCCTGTGGCGGCGACGACTGCGGCCTCGCCGGCTGCAAATACGGCGGCGAACTCAGTCATCGAAAGTGGTGGCGTCGGAGTCCGTGAATTTCAGGGAGACGACGTTGGTCAAGTCCTGCGTCTGTTGGCTCGTCAGGCGAAGATCAACATGGTCGTAAGCGAAGCGGTCGCGGGCACGGTGACGATGAGGCTCGAGGACGTAACCGCAATGCAGGCTATCGCCATTATCGTGAAAGCCAAGAGCCTCTTCATGGATCAGATGGACAATGTCTACTACATCAAGACAGCCACTGAGCGGACGGCGGAACCAACTGAGAGCGACAGCTACCAGTTTAGCTACGCTCGCGCGAAAGACGTCGCGCCGCTGGTTCAGGCGCAGCTTTCCAGTCATGACGCGCCGCAAGTAGATGAGAGGACCAACACCGTTTTCTTTCGCGAGACCCGGAGCAACATCGACAACATTCGCAAAATGCTCGTGCAGATCGACAAACCGACCAAGCAGGTCATGATCGAGGCTCGTCTTGTCGAAGTTAACGCCAACCCCAAACAAAGCTATGGCATCAACTGGGCAGGCGTAGTCGGCAGCTCGAGTTCCCCGCAAACCTTCAAATACGGCGGCAGTAATTTCCCTGATCCCTCGACTGGCCAGTACACGATTACGACGGACCCCAGCGGGCATATCATCACGAATGACTTCGCGCTTTCAGGTTCCCAGAGAAACCTCGGAGACAACTTCGGCAAACTTTTGGGGAGTGCGCTCAGCGCGAACCAACTCGCAATCCTTACGGTCCCGCAGATGTCTCTTACCATGCGGCTCCTGAATGAGGATTCTGACGCGGAGTTCCTTGCTAATCCCCGAGTTGTGACGGCGGATAATCAGCAAGCGAAGATCGAGATCATTCGTAACCAGCCTGTCCCGCAGTTGAATTTCAATGAGCAAACCGCGACCGCGGTCTTCGGCGGATTCCAGGACAAGAAATTTGGCAATACCCTTATCGTCAGGCCGTCGGTCAATAAGGATGATTTTATCACCCTGAGCGTCAAACCCGAGATCAGCAACAAGGTGGCGGACGCAACCTTCGTCTTCGCTGGTGCAACGGTCGCGAGTCCGATCATCGACACGCGAACCTTGGATTCCAATGTCTTGATCAAGAGTGGTGACACCCTTGCGATCGGTGGGTTGCTTCAGGACGAAGTGACGAAGGGCCGAAATAAAGTTCCCGTGATGGGAGACATCCCTATCCTCGGCTACCTTTTCCAGGAGCACCTCAACTCTCGCACCAAACGTAACCTGCTGGTCTTTGTCACACCGACGATTCTCGAGCAGCGCTACGGCACTGGTCTGGAAGATCAGGTCACCGGCTTGCATGAGAGCGGTGAAGAATATGCGGACCCGAATGGTTGGCGGAACAATGCCAAGGGCGCGGTCCGTCTGGTCCCAACCTCGAATCGACAGCTCGCGGCCGATATACCTAAACCGGGCGTTGCGCCTCCGCCGTCCAAGCTGCTCTTCAGGAGCTCGGCGAAGGATCGCGACTACTAAAGATACTTTTGTTGTGGGTTGAAGGGGCGGATTGTCGAAAGACGTCCGTCCCTTTTGTTGCTTTTAGTTGCACCCGCATCGGGAGCTGTGCATGATAAGTTGTCTGCGTTTCTCCGCATGAAGCGCACTTTCCTTGATGAAACTTTCGCTCATTCCTAATTCCCTGCGACCGGTTGCCGAGAAGATTGACCGCAACGAGCGGATTTCGGAGCAAGACGCGCTCCTCCTGTACCGGTCGACCGACCTGAACGCGCTTGGGATCATGGCCAGCGCGGTGCGTGAGCGAAAGAATGGCAACGTCGCCACTTACATTCTTAATCGTTACATTAACTATTCCAACATCTGTGTGCTCTCGTGCCAGTTCTGTGCTTTCGCCGCCAAGAAGCGAGACGCGCACGCCTTCGAAAACTCTGCCGATGAAATCGTCGCCGCGGTGCAGGAGGCTCTGGCGAGTGGCATCACGGAGGTGCACATGGTCGGCGGCCTTCATCCTACGCTTGAGAAGGACTGGTATATAAATCTGCTCACTCGGCTAAGGGCGCTTGACCCTAAACTCCAGCTCAAAGCCTTCACCGCGATCGAAATTCGCCATATGGCACGGCGTATTTTCAAAAAGCCGATCGCCGAGACACTTGCCATTCTGCGTGAGGCGGGCCTCGGTTCGCTTACGGGCGGGGGGGCGGAGATTTTTGATCCGGCGGTGCGTGACGAATTGTGCCGTGGAAAAGAGAGCGCGGCAGAGTGGCTTGAGGTCCATCGGACCTGGCATCAGATGGGTGGGCGAAGCACCTGCACGATGCTCTACGGACATATCGAGACCGTCGAGCAGCGGGTTGATCATCTCCGGCAATTGCGCGCGTTGCAGGATGAAACTGGAGGATTCACCGGGTTTATTCCATTCGCTTTCGAACCGGGTGAAGGCACGGTCCTTTCGCATATTCCAAGGGCGACGGCGTTTGATCAGCTGCGCAACCTCGCCGTCAGCCGCATTTATCTCGATAACTTCGACCATCTGACCGCTTATTGGGTCAGCATGGGCCTTCCCCTTGCGCAGGTCGCTTTAAGCTACGGTGTCGATGACTTGCACGGCACAATCATGCGGGAAAAGATCTTCCACATGGCGGGAGTGACGACTCCAGAAGAGCAGACTGCGCAAACCCTGCGTCACGCAATCCGGGAGGCCGGACGTGAGCCGGTGCAACGCGACAGTTATTACAATCACCTGAGTTCGAGGGAGGCCGACCGCACCGAGCAGGGCGCGTTGCGGGCCGACGGCGAACTGGTCTGCGCCTGAGGTGCAGCCGGACGATTCTCTCCGACTGGGTTGCGTCCGGTATCTTAACGCACTTCCGCTCATCGACAGCTGGCCGGACCCGGTTCGGTTTGATCACCCTTCTACTCTTTGCCGTGAACTTGCGGCGGGCCAGTTGGATGTAGCGTTGGTCTCGAGCTTCGAATACCTGCGCAATCCGATCTACTCGGTCGTCGACCACGTGGCGATCTCGTCGCGCGGCCCTGTCTATAGTGTCGTGCTCGCTTACCTCGATGCAGTGGAAAGTTTGCAGGAAGTAGTGGTGGATCCCGCGTCTGCCACCTCGGTCAATCTCCTCCGTTGCTTGCTAGGCGAACGAGCAATTCCAGCGAGATTTGTTTCCGCTGGGGACCTGAGTCCGACTCGAGGGCTGCTTCTCATCGGAGATCAGGCGATCCGTTTTCGGGAAGAGGCGGACGAAAATGTCCAGTTTTTCGATCTGGGTACCGGTTGGAACGAGCAGGTACGCTTGCCTTTTGTTTACGCACTCTGGCTCATTCGGCGCGATTATCCCGGTGAAAAGGAAGTAGCCAGTGCGCTGCGATCGTTAGCCGAAAAGAATCTCGAGAATCTCAATGAGCTCATCGCAAGACAACCGGAAGTCCGGCGAACCTTTTGTGAGTTTTATTTCCGCCAATGTTTACGCTTCACTTTTGAGGAGGAAGAAAAGCAGGGGTTCCAAAAATTTGCTGAGTTATGCTTAAAGCACGGTGTGCTCCCGTCTATCCCGGCCGCCCCTCCGCTGGTTTAGGCGATACCACGACAAGATGAAACGGGCGCGCCGTTGGATTTTACCTTCTTTGAGCCACGATGGAACTCTCGTGAAGTTCTCTGAGGATGTCTGCTCTCTTGCCTCCATTGCCCGTCTTTTGCAGCGCAAAGGCTTGCTCAATGATCAGCAAGCGACTGATTTTCTGCGACCCCGACTTCGGCAGTTGAGCGATCCTTTTTTGCTTCCGAATATGCGCGCCGCGGTAGATCGAATTCTGCGCGCGATCAGCGAACAGGAGCGGATCGTTCTTTACGGCGATTACGATGTCGACGGTGTCACCTCGCTCGCCCTTTTGAACGAGATGCTTGTTGCTTATGGAGCTACGCCCTCCCTCTTTTTGCCTTCCCGGATGGAGGAAGGCTACGGTCTGAGCGCGGAAGGAATCGAACGCTGCTGGCAGGCCCACAACCCGCAGCTGTTCATCGCGGTTGATTGCGGAACCAGCTCATGCACGGAAATAGCAGAAGTCCGCGCCCGCGGAGCCGACGTCATCGTGCTCGATCATCACGAACCCAAAACCGCGTTGCCGGATTGTGTCGCGCTTGTGAATCCTAAGGTGAGTGGCGCTTCCGCATTCGGTTATTTGTGCAGCGTCGGGATCGTGTTCAAACTTTGTCACGCACTTCTCAAGACTCGCCCCCTGCCGGATTTCGACTTGCGTCGGCGACTTGATCTGGTCGCGCTTGGGACGGTGGCCGACATCGTCCCGCTCGAGGCGGAGAATCGCATTCTGGTCCATCATGGAATGCGTGAGATCGCTTCTCGGCGATTGTTAGGCATAAGCGAACTGCTGAACGTGGCGGCGATCGGGTCGCCGATTTTGGCCGAGCACATCGGTTTTCGGCTCGGTCCTCGCCTTAACGCGGCCGGTCGCCTAACGACAGCCGAGAAGGCCCTCCGTCTGCTGCTTACTCGTGATACGGCGGAGGCGAGTGCGCTGGCGGCTGAATTGGATGGACAGAATCGCGAACGGCAAAACGTAGAGCGCGAAATCGTTCTGCAGGCCGAAGCCAAAATCGCGGATGGGAGCCTGGGTGAGGCTGCCGCGATTGTCCTGGGGGACCGGAGCTGGCATCCCGGAGTCCTGGGTATTGTCGCATCGCGCGTTGCGCGCAGTTACCACCGGCCAACTATCATTGTCGGTTTCGATGAAGCGGGAGTAGGCAAAGGAAGCGGGCGCAGCATCCCCGGCCTGTCGCTCGTCGCGACCCTCGGACAATGCGCCGATCATCTCGAAAAATTCGGCGGGCATGAGATGGCTGCCGGCCTAACGATTCACGAAGAAAAATTTCCGGAATTTGCGGCGGCCTTTCAGAAAGCCTGCGCGGCAATTCTTTCCCAAGAACAACTCGAACCCACTCTCCATTTGGATGATGAATTAGCCTTGAACGATCTAAACTGGAACCTGCTCCGCTGGCACGAGCTTTTACAGCCTTTCGGGCAAGGCAACCTGCAGCCGCTGTTTTTCGCCCGGGCAGTGGTGCCGGTCGCGCCCCCGCAGACTCTGAAGGAGAAACATCTTGTCTTGCGTTTGCGGCAGAACGGACAATTTCGGCGGGCGATATTTTTTGGAGGCGCGGAACAGGCACTCCCCAAGCCGCCATGGGATGTGGCGTTCCGGATCAACAGCGACGAATACGAGGGTGAGATTCGTCTGCAAATGCAAGTGGAGGCGATTCGATCCGCTGTGCCGGCCGAGTAATGACAAGAACAGATTTGTTAGGCGAGATTGCGTGGATTCCGCGCCCGCGGACTACGGCCTTGCGCCGCCTCGGTATCGTAACGGTGGGCGACCTTCTTACGCATTATCCGCGGCGCTACGAAGATCGGAGCGAGTTCGCCGGTTTTCCGCATGAAGAAAGTGACCAGCCCATCTGTCTCTGCGGCGAAGTGATTAAGACACGCTTCAATCACTTTGGGCGCGGGAAAAGGATCTTCGAGGCCACCTTGCAGGAAGACAATGCCCATGCCCTCAGCCAGCCGCTCGTTCTGCGCTGGTTCAATCTTCACTACGTCCAGAAAATGATTCTGACCGGACAACGGCTGGTCGTTTTCGGAAAACCGCGCCGACGTGGGCAACGGCTTTGCATGGAGCATCCTGAGTTTGAGGTGATCGAAAACGACGAAGAAATCTTGATCCATTTCCGGCGCATCACTCCGATCTATCCGGCGACAGAAGGACTTACTCAGCGCGTTTTGCGCAGTCTTGTTTACCGGTTGCTTGACGAATACGAAGATGACGACCTGGTGGGTGTACTGCCGGCGAATCTCACCAACGACTCGTCCGGAGAGGCTTGGCGCCAGATTCACTTTCCGTCGTCGGAGCAAGCATTGATGCGCGCCCGTGAAACGTTGGTTCTGGCAGAATTTTTCGCGATGCAGATGCGGCTCTCGTCGCGGCGGGCGCGGTTTCAATCCCGGGCAGGGGCGGCCCATCGAGGGGAGGGGAAATTGCTCGAGGCTTTTTTGCGTGCCCTTCCCTTTGACCTGACAAATGCGCAAACGCGGGTCATCGAGGAGCTACGGGCCGATCTTAGCTCGACGGTTCCGATGAACCGATTGCTCCAAGGTGACGTTGGGTCAGGGAAAACGGTTGTCGCAGTAGCTGCAATGCTGCTCGCGGTGGAGGCGGGTTTTCAAGCGGCACTGATGGCGCCGACACAGATCCTTGCCGAGCAGCATTATCTTTTCCTGCGTCGCTGGCTCGAACCGCTGGGCGTCAGAATCGCCCTGCGAACAGCTGCCCGGCAGGAAGAAAGCTTTCTTCCCCTGCTCGAAGGAGAGGCGGCCGCGCAAATTTTTGTCGGCACACATGCTCTCCTTTACGAAATCGAGGGGCTCGAGCGGCCCGGCCTGGTTGTGATCGATGAGCAACACAAGTTCGGGGTCGCGCAGCGCGCTCGCCTAACGAACTATGAGCCGGTCCCGGACGTTCTGGTCATGACCGCGACGCCAATTCCGCGCACCTTGACGATGAGTCTTTATGGTGATCTTGACGTTTCGACGATAGACGAGATGCCGGCCGATCGCGGTCGAATTGTAACGGCAGCGCGCGAAGACGCGAAATTACCGGACGTCCTCGCGTTTTTGTTGAAGGAACTCAAGTCCAGCCGACAGGCTTACATCGTATATCCATTGATTGAAGAGAGCGAAAAACTGGAGGTGAAAGCGGCCGCCGCCGAATTCGAAAAATGGCGTGAGCGCTTACGGCCCTTTACCTGTGAATTGCTGCATGGTCGGATTCCAGCTCAGGAAAAACAGGGAATCATGGAACGGTTCCGGCGCGGCCTAACGAGCGTGTTGATCAGTACCACGGTCATTGAAGTGGGAGTGGACGTGCCTAACGCCACTGTGATGCTGGTCGAAAACGCCGAGCGCTTCGGCCTTGCCCAACTGCATCAACTGCGCGGTCGAATCGGACGCGGCCCGCACAAGTCGTACTGCATCTTGCTCCGTTCCGACTCCTCACCGGAAACCTCTGCCCGGCTGGCTGTGCTCGAACAAACCAACGACGGATTTGTCGTGGCGGAGGCTGATTGGGAACAGCGGGGCCCGGGAGATCTGCTTGGGACGGCGCAGAGTGGGTTATCAGCCTTGAAACTGGGGAATTTGCGATTGGATGCAAAACTGATGCAAAAGGCACGCTCAGCAGCCACCGGGATTTTTCGCGATGATCCCCAGCTCGCGAATCCGGAAAATCAACGTTTCCTGCATTTGATTGTCGAAGAAGAGGGAAAAACCTTTTCCCACGTCAGCTAATGAAAAATCTCCTCAAATTCTTTTTGCTGGTTCTCGTCCTTAGTGCAGGCGTTTCGCTTCTTTACGATTATCAACTGCATCATGGCCGGCTTAACCTGAGCGAGCATCGGGCACCTGAAAAATACACACTGGCAGAGAAGTCAGCCCTCGACTCGAAAACAATCGCAAGTCTGGCTTCCCTCAGTGACGAACGTCGCAAGTTAGTGGCGAGTGTTATTCCTTCAGTCGTTAGCGTGAAGACGACGAAGCGAATTCAACGCCGGCAATACGGCCTCGATCCTTTCGACTTTTTCCGGGGTAATTACCGCCAGTTCCGCGGTCCACAAGACGAAGCGGAGGTGCAAAATTCGCTCGGGTCCGGCGTGATTGTAACCAATGAGGGCCATATCATCACCAACAATCACGTTGTCGAACAAGTGGACGAAATTGAAGTTCAGCTCAGCGATGGCCGAACTCGAAAAGCCCGCTTAGTTGGGGCGGACTCGGAGCTCGACCTGGCAGTCCTCAAAATGGAAGAACCGGGTGTTAAGCCGCTTAAACTCGGGGACTCCGATGCAATGCAAGCGGGCGATTTTGTCCTCGCAGTGGGAAATCCGTTCGGGTTCGAAGAGACCGTGACGGATGGAATCATCAGCTCGAAGGGACGACCTAACCGAGTCGATGGTTTTAGCGATCTCCTGCAAACGAACGCCGCCATCAACCCGGGGAATAGCGGTGGGCCACTGATCAATCTTCGCGGCGAGGTGATCGGGATAAACACCGCCATCATCTCGCGTAGCGGCGGTTCGCAGGGCATCGGTTTTGCGATCCCGTCGAATACCGTTCGGATGGCATTGGAAAGCCTCTTGAAACAAGGCCGAATTATTCGCGGTTATCTCGGAATCGAGACGGCTGCGCCCCGACCTGGGCAATCCAGTGCGAATGACAACTCGGGAGTGATCGTTGCAGCCGTGGTACCGAATTCACCTGCTTCGGAAGCCAGTATCCAGCGTGGGGACTTAATTCAAAAGTTCGACGGCCATGAAGTGCGCAACATCCTTGAGTTGCGTCGGCTTGTTTCGCAAGTGGAGCTGGACAAGAAGGTAGAGGTCCAAGTCACGCGTAACGGCAAGCCGGTTACACTTTCTGCCACAATCAAAGAACAGCCGGCCGGATACGGAGTTGCGCGCGCGACCCCGGATCAGCCGGGCCAGGCTTCGCCCCCTCAGCCTAACGAACCAGAGGATGATCAGGACCAAGCTCAAGACGGGACGGCAGGCGCGAATGGAATTCTGGGCTCAATCGAAGTCCAGGAATTGACTCCGCAATTGGCTAACAAGTTGGGTGTGCCCCCCAATGTTCGCGGGGTGGTGATTGCACGGGTGGGTGCGGAAATCGGTGGACCGCAGCTGCGTCCCGGCGATGTGATCGAAGCGATTAACCAGAACCCGGTGAGCTCGGTTCGGGACTACCAGGAAGCGGTGCAGTCCCTCGACGACAGCCAACCGCAGGTGCTTTCAGTTTGCCGTCAGCGCAGTCGATCCTTCGTTGTCGTAAAACCGCGCTGAAGGTTGCCTAACGTTCTTGGCAACGCGCGCAAGCTCGGCGACTTTCGAATCTCTGAATAATCGCTGGGCTATTCCAGTCCAACGTTCCAATAAGCCATGAAAAGAATCCTGCTCGCTCTAATGACCGTTGCTTTCCTGCTGCCGCTCGCCAAGCGTGTTCAGGCTGACACCGAGGTCTCTCTAAACTTTTTCTACGACAACCTCGCCGACCAAGGCAGTTGGATTGACGTGGCCGACTATGGTTACTGCTTCCAGCCCAACGTGGCTATGAGTGATTCCACTTGGCGGCCCTATGCCGACGGCTATTGGGCTTATACCGATGCGGGGTGGACTTGGGTTTCCTATGAAGACTTTGGTTGGGCGACTTATCACTACGGCCGTTGGACTAACTTGGACGACTACGGATGGGTTTGGGTGCCGGGGTACGAATGGGGTCCAGCCTGGGTCTCGTGGCGAACTGGCGGTGACTATGTCGGCTGGGCGCCTCTTCCCCCGCAGGGAAATGAGGTTGTCTACGAAGGCAGCGCCATAACTGGTGCAGTTGACATTACTTTCGGCATCGGGCCGCTCTATTATAACTTCATCGACATTCGCTATATCGGCGAACCTGTCCTGCGCGCGCGACTCATCGAGCCCGCTCGGAACGTCACGATCATCAACAACACGGTCAACGTAACGAACATCACCTATAACAATTCGGTTGTGGTTAACAACGGGCCCGACCTGAATCGAGTGAACCGATTCTCCGCCCGGCCTATTCAGCACCTAACTCTGCAGCGCGAGTCAAATGTCGCGGCAACTGTCGGTCAAGGCGGCCACCGGGGAAATTTCAATCGAGTTAACGGACAGCAGTTCGTCGTTGCCGCGCCGCGAATTCAAAAATCGCCGCAACAAATCGCCCCCAGGCAGGTCAAGGCGAAGGTCGAAAATCCGAAGATCGAACGCGGTTGGCAAGGCGTTGCCAATCGGCAGCAAATTGAAGCGGGGATGAAAAAGGAAAATCCGAAGAAGATTTCCGAACCGACTTTCCAGCCGCAAAAAGATCGCGGGGCTGGAGCCGCCCGCGCTGGCGGTCAGGATGCCTCTCAGCCGAACGAGCCACGGAGTGCTGCGCAGAACCCGCCTGCTGCTGGCAACGATCAGGGAGGCCAGAGAGGTGCCCGCCGATTGCCACGCGATGATCGAAACGCGAATGCAGGGCAACCAAACTACACAAACCCACCTGTCGGCACGGGACAGGCGCAGAAAGAAAAGCCAGCTGGAATGAATGACGTTCAGGCGGAGAGAGAGAAAAACCAGCCGGCCGCCACGGCCGGTGATCAACAGGCTGAACGCGCTCAACAACCTCGGCGCGCAATGCAGACGCAACAGGCCGAGAGAACAAGACCTGCCGCACAAGGGCAGGCCCCCGACCGGATGAATCGCGCCGCACAACCACAGGACTCCGAGCGCACCAACGGGGCCGCGCAAGCGCAGCAATCCGAGCGCATGAATCGACCGGCGCAAGCCCAGCAGACTCAACAGCAGCCCGTCGAACGTGCGCACACAAGTCCGATGCCACACCGGGTTCAGCAGGCCCCGGCTCCAGACCGGCACCCGTACCAGCAGCAGACCCATCGCCCGCAACAAGCCAATCCTCAACAGCCTCAGGGCGGCAACCAAAACCCTGATGTCGAGCACAAGAATAAGAAGAAAAAGCCGAGCGAAGAACCGTCGCCACAGGGCTAACGCAGTTTGACACTGATGATTGAGCGGCCTCGGGAGAAATTCTGGGGCCGCTTTTTTATAGCAATTCTGCGATCTGGACCGCGTTCAGCGCAGCACCTTTGAGCAGTTGATCGCCGGCAACCCAAAGCGCGAGGCCATTCTCGAACGCACAATCATTACGCAGGCGGCCCACCTGGCAGTTGTCTTTTCCTGCCGCCGCGAGTGGGGTGGGGTAACGATCGGAGAGCGGTTCATCGACGAGATCGAGCCCTGGTGCTTTTGCCAAAACCGCCCGCGCCGATTCCACAGACACCGGCCGGTCAAACTCGGCGCTCATCGCAACCGAGTGGGCCCGGTATACTGGCACTCGGACGCAGGTAACCGAGGCACGAAAATCGGGCAGATGCATGATCTTACGGCCCTCATTCTGCATTTTCATCTCCTCCCTGGTGTAACCGCCTTCAACGAATGAATCGACGTGTGGGAGGACGTTGAAAGCGATCGGGTGGGGATAAACGTGAGCGTTGACCGTGCCGCCTTGCACCGTGGCTTCGACTTGCCGTCGCAGTTCCTCGATGGCGCGCGCGCCGCTGCCGGATACCGCCTGATAACTGGAGGCAAAAACGCGACGCAGGCCAAACGCAATATGCAGGGGGAACAGAGCCATGAGGGCGACCGCCGTAGTGCAATTCGGATTCGCGATCAACCCTTGGTGTCGAGCGACGTCGTTGGGGTTGATCTCCGGGATGACCAGCGGAACATCGGCGTCCATCCGGAAAGCGGATGAGTTATCGATTACCACCGTTCCCGTGCGCTGCGCGATTGGTGCGAATTTTTTCGACGTCCCACCGCCGGCGCTGAAAAAAGCCAGGTCGATGCCTGCGAAAGAATTCTCATCGAGCGCCGAGACGGGCAGGTCCTGGCCGCGGAACTCCAGTTTTTTCCCGGCGGACCGCGTCGAAGCCAGAAGCCGCAAGTCTGCTACCGGAAAGTTTCGCCGTTCCATCACGCGAAGCAGTTCGATTCCTACCGCACCGGTCGCGCCCACGATCGCGACGTGATAGTTTTTGGGCATCGTGGGCGCAGTTTATAGCCCGCGTTACGAGATGCAAACTTCCGAGCGGCTCATTCGAATCTCCGTGCCTGAACAACGCCTCCAGCTGATGGGCGACGATGGAAATGTCCTGGCTAGCTATCCGGTTTCGACTTCCCGTTTCGGCCTTGGCTCAGAGGAGGGCAGCAGGAAGACCCCGCTTGGCAGGTTCAAGATTGGCGAAAAGATCGGCTCTGATTTTCCAATCGGGACCGTATTTCAGGGACGCGTTCCGCTCGCCCCAGACGACCCGCTGCCCGCGACCGAAGATTTGATTATGTCGCGGATTCTCTGGCTCGATGGCCTTGAAGAACACAACGCGAATACCCGCCAGCGTTACATTTATATCCACGGCACAAATCATGAAGATAAGATTGGCCAGCCGGCCAGTCACGGTTGCATTCGGATGAGGAACAACGACTTGGTCGCTCTTTTCGATCAGGTCCCCTTGGGCGCGGAGGTAGTAATTGAGACCTAGAAAAAAAGGCGGAGAATTTCGTTGCAAGCACTGGGTTCCCCGCCTAACTAGTCGGCAGCAACCTGCTACGAGAGGAGGCGAGTTTATAGTGAAATTAGTCAAAATGATCATGATCTTGGCCGTTGCGGCCGGTGTGCTGAGCCTTGGGGCCTGCGCACAGAAAAAAGAGACGGTGGCGCCCGCGCCAGCGTCGACCGGAATGTCCAAATAGTGTCGCACCGGCGGTTCGCCTCCGACCGGACAACTTTAACCAAAAGGCCAGGTCGACATGTCGGCCTGGCCTTTTTCTGTTTTCGACTGGCCGCCGAGCTGGCCTAAGCGTAAACGGAGGAGATCGAGAACATCACTCGAGTTGGGTGGAATTCTCGAGCACTTCTCGTAGTATTCGCTCCAATGCTTCAGCTCCACGGACAACCCTTGTCACTGGCCGAGATCGCTCGTGTCGCGTTGGATCGCGAGCAAGTCGAGATCGCACCCGAGGCGCATCCTCAAATCCTCGCCTCTCGCCGTGTGGTTGAGCAGATCGTCGAGCGACGTGATGTCATTTACGGCGTTTCGACCGGCTTTGGAAAGCTAGCTGACGTTCATATTCCGGCCAACAAACTGGAGCAACTGCAGGTCAATCTCGTCCGCAGTCACTCCTGCGGCGTTGGGCGTCCTCTGGCAGAGCCGGAAGTGCGCGCCATGATGCTGCTTCGGGCAAACGTCCTTACCCTTGGGTTTAGCGGGATCCGTCTCGAAGTCATTCAGCTTCTGGTGGAAATGTTGAATCACGGGGTATGGCCGCTCATCCCCGAAAAGGGCTCGGTGGGAGCGAGTGGCGACCTTGCCCCACTGGCGCATCTCGCGCTTTCGTTGCTCGGAGAAGGTGAAGCCTTTTACGAAGAAAAACGCATGCCGAGTGCGAATGCTTTGGACCGGGTGGGACTGCGTCCCATAAATCTCAAAGCGAAGGAGGGCCTGGCTCTCCTCAATGGCACTCAGGCAATGCACGCCGTCGGAGGCCTCGCTCTCTTCCGTGCGAAACGTCTCTCGCGGGTGGCCGATGTCGCCGGGGCGATGACGCTGGAAGCGCTCAAAGGAACTCCGGTCGCATTTGATGCGCGGATCCACGGCGCACGTCCTCACCCCGGACAGCAGGCGGTCGCCCGACATCTCCTGACGCTCCTGCGTGAAAGCGAAATCCGCGCGTCGCACGCGCAGAACGATCCGAGAGTCCAGGACGCTTACAGTTTGCGTTGCATGCCTCAGGTGCACGGTGCGGTCCGCGGGGCCTTGGATCATTGCGAAGAGGTTCTCGCAATTGAGTCGGGCTCGGCGACCGATAACCCGCTCGTTTTTTCCGATAACGGCGATGTCCTTTCCGGAGGTAATTTTCACGGCGCGCCGCTTGCCCTCGCGCTCGATTATGCGGCGATTGCCCTGACCGATTTGATGAGCATCAGTGAACGGAGGATTGATCGCCTAACGAATCCGGATCTGAGCGAGGGATTACCGGCGTTTCTTGCGCAAAATCCTGGGATGCAATCCGGTTTCATGATTGCGCATGTCGCCGCGGTGGCTCTCCTGAACGAGGCGAAGGTATTGGCGCATCCTGCGAGCGTTGATAATCTGCCGACTTCCGCCGGCAAGGAAGATCACGTCTCGATGGGGATGACCGGAGCGCTTAAGTTGCGCACCATTGTGGAGGACGCTGAGAATGTGGTTGCCATCGAGCTTCTCGCTGGCGGGGAGGGTCTGGAATTTCGGCGTCCGTTGAAGGCCGGTTTCGGGGTGGAGCGCGCCTTTGCGACCTTGCGATCCCTGGTGCCGCGGGTGGATGAGGATCGAGTTCTCTCAACCGACATCGAGCGCGTGGCGGCGGCGGTTCGAGCGGGCAAATTCGACAGCGAAGGCGAAGCATTATGACTGATAAAAGAACGATTCGCGCTCCCCGCGGGAGTCAGCTGAGCTGTAAAGGATGGCATCAGGAAGCCGCCCTGCGGATGTTGATGAATAACCTCGATCCTGATGTTGCCGAGAACCCGGACAAACTGATTGTTTACGGCGGCACCGGGCGCGCGGCGCGAAGCTGGGAAGCGTTCGACGCCATTGTCCGTTCGCTGCGGGACCTCGAAAATGACGAAACGCTTCTCGTCCAATCAGGCAAGCCAGTTGGAATCTTTCGGACTCACGACGACGCGCCGCGGGTGCTGATCGCAAATTCGAACCTCGTCGGACAGTGGTCGAATTATCCCGAATTTAACCGGCTCGAAAAACTTGGCCTAACGATGTATGGCCAAATGACCGCCGGCTCGTGGATTTACATCGCGAGCCAGGGAATCGTGCAGGGAACTTTTGAGACTTTCGCGGCGGCGGGTAAGCGACACTTTGGGGGAACGCTCGAGGGCAAATTTCTCGTTACGGGCGGTCTCGGCGGGATGGGTGGCGCGCAACCGCTCGCGGCCACGATGGCGGGTGCGCGCTGCCTCGGCATCGAAGTGGATCCAACGCGGATCGAGAAGCGATTGCGGAGTGGTTATTGCGACAAGATCGCGCACACGCTCGACGAAGCGATGCAACTGCTCGAGGAAGCGCGCAAGAAAGGCGAGGCGATTTCAGTCGGCCTCGTCGGGAATTGCGCGGATGTCCTTCCGGAAATGGTGCGACGTGGCGTCGTGCCCGATGTTTTAACGGATCAAACGAGTGCGCATGATGCCCTAAACGGCTACGTGCCTAACGGAATGTCTTTGGCGGAAGCTTTGCGCCTGCGCGTCGAGAACCCCGATGAATACGTTGCGAAATCCATGGCCGCGATGGCTCAGCACGTTGACGCCATGCTGGCGCTGCAAAAAAAGGGCGCGATCACATTCGACTACGGCAACAACATTCGCACCCAGGCGAAAAAAGCGGGCTGCGAAAAAGCGTTCGATATTCCAGGCTTCGTTCCGGAATACATCCGGCCTTTGTTTTGCGAAGGGAAAGGTCCATTCCGTTGGGTCGCGCTAAGTGGCGATCCTAACGATATCGCGCGGACCGACCGTTTGGCGCTCGAGCTTTTTCCGGAAAACAAAATTCTTTCGCGCTGGATGAAACTGGCGAAAGAGCGAATTCAATTTCAAGGACTGCCGGCGCGTATTTGCTGGCTTGGTTTCGGTGAGCGGGCTGAATTTGGAGTGGCGATGAACGAACTCGTTAGGCGCGGTGAAATCAGTGCGCCGATCGTGATCGGTCGAGATCACCTTGATACGGGCTCAGTCGCGTCTCCGTTCCGCGAAACGGAAGGAATGGTGGACGGAAGCGATGCCATTGCCGATTGGCCGTTGCTAAACGCGCTGGTTAATACCGCTGCCGGTGCATCCTGGATCTCGCTCCATAATGGAGGCGGCGTTGGGATTGGCTATTCACAACACGCAGGGATGGTGGTGGTCGCAGATGGGACTGACAGCGCGCAGCGGCGGCTCGAGCGCGTCCTGACGAGTGATCCCGGAATGGGAGTGATTCGGCATGTGGATGCTGGGTATTCGCGGGCGATCGATTTCGCGCGCGAACACGACATCAAGATTCCGATGGAGCCGAAGGCGCGGGACTGATAACAGGAGCCTAACAATGCCAAAGCTCATCGAATGCGTGCCCAACTTTTCTGAGGGCCGTGACCTCAACGTGATCAAGCAAATCACCGCCGCGATTGAAGCGGTGGAGGGCGTTTCCCTCCTCGATGTCGATCCTGGCGCGAGTACCAACCGAACCGTTGTGACCTTCGTCGGGTCGCCGGAAGCCGCAGTGGAGGCAGCGTTTCGCGGAATTCAAAAGGCGGCGGAACTGATCGACATGCGCAAGCAGAAGGGCGCGCACCCGCGGATGGGCGCAACGGATGTTTGCCCGTTCATTCCAGTCAGCGACGTGAGTTGGGAGGAGGCGATAGCGTGTGCAAATCAGTTAGGCAAACGCGTCGGGGAGGAGCTCAAGATTCCGATTTATCTTTATGAGCGCGCTGCGAAAGATCCGTTGCGCTCGAATCTCTCCATCATCCGCGCGGGGGAATACGAAGGCTTTTTCGAGAAGATCAAGCAGACGCAATGGAAACCGGATTTCGGCCCAGCGGTGTTCAGTGAGAGGTCGGGTGGGACTGTCATTGGAGTCCGAGATTTCCTGGTCGCCTACAACGTTAATCTCAACACGAAATCCGTCCGCCGCGCGAACTCGGTCGCTTTCGACGTGCGTGAACAAGGTCGTTTCAAGACGGACGACGGCACCCCGACTGGGAAGAAAGTGCTCGATGAAAAAGGCGAGCCGATCCGCGTCCCCGGGATGCTCAAGCACGTGAAAGGCATCGGCTGGTTCGTTGAGGAATACGGGATCGCTCAGGTCTCGATGAATCTGACCAACATTAGCGAAACGCCTCTGCACGCCGCCTTCGATGCCTGCTGCGAATCCGCCGAGCAACGCGGACTGCGGGTGACCGGCTCTGAAGTCGTAGGGATGTTGCCGAAAAAATGTTTGGTGGACGCCGGACGATTTTTCCTGCGGCAACAACAATGGTCAGAAGGCGCGGCGGAAGAAGAGCTGATCGATCTCGCCATTCGGTCGATGGGTTTGAGCGAGCTGAAGCCGTTCGATCCGAAAGATAAGGTGATCGAATACCGGATCGAAAAGGCAGCGGAAAAATCGCTCGTTAGGCTGAATTTGCGTCAGTTTTGCAACGAAACGCTGAGTGACTCGCCGGCGCCGGGCGGGGGATCAGTCGCGGCGTTGATGGGTGCGCTCGGAGCTTCGTTAGGCGGGATGGTCGCGAATCTTTCCGCCGGAAAACGAGGTTGGGATGACAAACTGGAATATTTCAGTGAAATGGCAGTCCGGGGTCAGCAATTGAAGGATGAGCTGCTCTTTCTTGTCGACGAGGACACCGCGGCTTTTAACAAGGTCATGGCAGCTTTCGGGCTGCCGAAAGAGTCGGCTGAAGAAAAAGCGGCGCGCTCGAAGGCGATCCAGTCTGCAAATAAATATGCCGCGGAGATTCCGCTTCGAGTGATGGAAACTGCGAGCAAATCCTACGAACTCCTCGCGGAAATGGCGGACAAAGGAAACCCGGCTTCAATTTCGGATGTGGGGGTTGGTCTGCTCGCAACGCGGGCCTGCATTGACGGTGCAGCGATGAATGTGCGCATCAATCTATCGAGCTTGAAAGACGGGAACGCGAAGAGCGTTTTGCAAGAACAGATGGACCGGATAAGCCGCGAGTCCGAAGAGCGTTTTCAGGCAGCGCGACAAATCGTCGAAGGCAAGTTGTGAAGCGCACCTCTTGAGATCACTTGCCGTTCTAAACACTTCGCAGTTGATCACCCTTGCTGGTCCAAAACGACCGCGGGTTGGTAAGGAACTCGGGGATCTCGCGATCATCGAAAGGGGTGGAATGTTGATCCAGGACGGCGTGATTGCTGTCGTTGGCCGTTCGGAGGAAATTGAACAACGTTTGCCTAACGACGCCGAGGTCGTGAACGCGCAGGGTCGCGCGGTTCTTCCAGGTTTTGTCGACGCGCACGCCCATCCCGTCTTTGGCGGGAACCGGGTCGATGAATTTGAGATGCGTGCCCGCGGCGCTACCTACGAAGAAATTGCCGCGAGCGGCGGCGGCATTCGTTCCACGGTTCGCCGGACCCGGGCCGCGAGCGAAGACGATTTGCTCGCGCAATCGCAAGCGCGGGCGAAGAATTTTCTACGTTGTGGGACGACCACAATGGAGGCGAAGTCCGGCTACGGGTTGTCACTGGAGGAAGAACTGAAAATTCTGCGGGTCATCCGACGTCTAAATGAGACAACGCCGATTGAGTTTGTTCCGACATTCCTTGGTGCTCATGCCATTCCGGAAGAATTTCGAAATCGTCCTGAGCAGTACGTCGCGCTTGTCGTCAACGAAATGCTGCCCTGCGTAGCGAAGGAACAGCTAGCCGAAAACTGCGACATTTTTTGCGAGCGAGGCTACTTCGATTTGTCCGATTCCGAAAAGATTCTGAGCGCGGCACAGGAACTCGGTCTGAGGCTGCGGATGCATGTCGATCAGCTAACGAATTCGGGCGGAGCGCTGCTGGCTGCGCGGCTCCGGGCAGCAACGGCGGATCATCTGGAGCAAACCGATATCGCGGGGATCACGGCGCTTGCGGACGCGAAGGTGCAACCGGTGCTGTTGCCCGGTTCGGTTTATGCGTTGGGCCTAACCCGGTATCCAAACGCTCGCGCGATGATCCATGCTGGTTTGGCCATTGTTTTGGCGACCGATTTCAACCCCGGCTCGTCGCCAACTCCTTCGATTCCGATGGTTCTTTCGCTGGCCGTCACCCACATGAAGATGACGCCGGCAGAAAGCGTGACCGCTTCAACAATCAACGCGGCATATTCCCTTGGCCGAGGCGACCAGCTCGGCTCGCTCGAGGTTGGGAAAACGGCCAACTTCTGCGTCTTTGACTGTGCCGATTACCGCGAGATCGCCTACTGGTTCGGTCTCCCGCAGATCGACTCCGTTTACATCCGCGGTCGCCGCGAGGCTTAAGACACCGATCGGCCAAGTTTGCGAAGGAGGACGCGCCCCTTTACCGTGGGTTGTTCATGAAGGTCGAAGTTGAAAATCAGCCCCACTGCGTCGCTACCCTTAAGATCGAGCTCACGCCGGACCAGGTTTCGAAAGAGTGGGATACGATCGCGAGCAGTTTTGCCTCACAAGCGCGGATCCCAGGGTATCGACCTGGCAAGGCACCACGTAGGGTTATCGAGGCAAAATTTCGCAAGGACATCCAGGATGAACTGACGAAGAAACTCGTCTCGAAAAGTTATCACGAGGCAATTGCCGAGAAGCAGCTGCGAGTGGTTTCTCTAACGAGCCTGGAAGAGGTCGAGTTTGGGGAAGATCGCTCGATGCGTTTTCGTGCAACGGTCGTAACCGCGCCTGAATTCGAGCTCCCCGATTATAAAGGCATCCCGCTGCGGCTGCCGGATACGAAAGTGACCGACGCCGAGATAGACGCCGCGGTCGAGCGATTGCGCGAGCAGTCCGCCGACTTTGTTGATGTTCCCGAACGTGGAGCGGCCCTGGAGGATTTTGTGGTTATTAATTTTGAAGGGACGATCGAGGGCAGAGCGATTGCCGAAATCGTGCCGGGAGCGAGCAAGAATATTCAGGGCGGTAAGAAGTTCTGGCTGCGACTCGCGGCGGATAACTTTTTGCCTGGGTTTGTGGATCAGATGGTTGGGCAAAAGCCTAACGAGACGCGCACGATAGAGGTGGAATTTCCGGCCGATTTCCCGGTCAAGGAATTGGCCGGCAAGAAAGCGCAGTACGAAGTGACCTTGCTGGAAATCAAAGAGCGCGTTCTTCCTCCGCTCGACGATGCTTTCGCGGCCAAGTGGATGCCCGAAAAGACGCTGACCGATCTGCGGCACGCCCTCGAACACCAGATTGAACACGAAAAAGGCCACGAGCTGGAGCGGGCGCGCGAAGAGCAGGTAGTTCGATTTCTCGGCGAGCGAATAGACTTCGAGATCCCGCCGACCTTGTTGAAGAGGGAAACGCGCAGCACTCTCGCGGAGCTTGTTCAACGTAACCGGGAACGCGGCGTCCCAGACGAAATGATGAAGGAAAAGGAGGAAGAGTTGATCCGGATGGCGGGCGGGTTGGCCGCCCATCGCCTGAAGACAAACTTCATTCTCCACCGCATCGCGGAGGTGGAAAAGATCCAAGTGACGCGCGCCGACTTGGACGAGCGTATTCGGCATCAGGCCATGCATCAAAACGTCACCCCTGCAAAATTGCGGGAGGAAATTGAAAAACACGACGGAATGAATGGCCTTGTGGAGCAAGTCCTGCTGTCCAAGACAATTGATTTCCTCGGGTCGAATGCTACCATCGAAGGCGCACCCGCGACGGCAGTTCCCGAGGGAGCCCAGGAAGCAAAATGACGACAAATCGCAATTCCAATTTTTCTCAATCCGTCCTCGTACCGATGGTCGTAGAACAGACCGGCCGGGGCGAGCGGAGCTACGATATCTACTCTCGGTTACTGAAAGACCGCATCGTCTTCATAGGGACGCCGATCGACGACCACATAGCGAACCTTGTTATCGCCCAGCTCCTCTTTCTGCAAATGGAAGACGGCAAGAAGGACATCAATGTCTACATCAACTCCCCGGGCGGCTCGGTGACGGCCGGGTTGGCGATCTATGACACGATGCAGTTTCTCACCTGCGACGTGACGACCTACTGCCTCGGGATGGCGGCAAGCATGGGTGCGGTTTTGTTGAGCGCGGGGACGAAAGGCAAGCGGTTCGCGCTGCCGAACTCTGACATTATGATCCACCAGGTTTCAGGTGGCGCTCAGGGTCAGGCGAGTGATGTCGAGAGAACCGTGGAATACATGTTTAAGCTCAAGAAGCGGTTGATTCGCATTCTGTCTCAGCACACCGGCAAACCAGAGGATCAGGTTAGACTGGACTCAGATCGCGATTACTACATGAGTGCCACCGAGGCCAAGGCTTACGGTCTGGTTGACGAGGTGATCAAGTCTCGCAAAGAAGCCAAATTACTTGACGGCGACGGCTCTAACAAGGCGCTGAGCGATCGCTCAACTGCGGTCGCGGAGGCGGCTTTGCCGCAGAAATTAGAGGAATAGGAACTGCTCTACCGGGGACGACCATGGCCCGCGCTTCAAACCTCACGATGTGCTCCTTCTGCGGGAAGAGTCATGCAGAAGTCCGCAAGCTCATTGCCGGGCCTGGCGTTTATATTTGCGACAGTTGCATTAATGTTTGCAAGAGCATCCTGGACAAGGAATTAAACGAGGACGCGCGACGTCAATCATCGACGATTCGGGTCCCAAAGCCGGTTGAGATCCGGCGTTCACTCGATCAATATGTTGTCGGCCAGGACATAGCGAAAAAGACGCTTTCGGTCGCGGTCCATAATCACTTCAAACGCGTCCTGCAAAGCGCTCCGCCATCGGACACCTCGGCCGCGTTTCAGCCCGATCCGTTTGCCGATGTCGAGATCGAGAAAAGCAACATTCTCTTGATCGGCCCGACTGGATCCGGCAAAACGCTCCTAGCCAAAACGCTTGCGAAAATCCTCGATGTGCCGTTTTGCATCGCCGATGCAACGACGCTGACGGAAGCCGGCTATGTCGGCGAGGACGTGGAGAATATCATACTTCGTCTCCTGCAAAACGCCGACTACGACGTGAAGCGGGCGGAAATCGGTATCGTTTACATCGACGAGATCGACAAGATTGGCCGCAAAACCGACAACGTCAGTATCACGCGCGATGTTTCTGGTGAAGGCGTGCAGCAGGCCCTTCTGAAGATTCTCGAGGGGAGTACCTGCAACGTGCCGCCGCAAGGAGGCCGTAAGCATCCGCATCAGGAGTACATCCAGGTCAACACTGAGAAGATCCTGTTCATCTGCGGCGGAGCCTTCGTCGGATTGGAAAAAATCGTCCAGAAACGCATTGGCAACAAAACCATGGGCTTTAGCAGCCCGACTCTGGAAGACGAGGCCATTATGCGGCGCGAGGCGGTCCGCCAAGTGGAGCCCGAGGATTTGCTCGGCTTCGGAATGATCCCCGAATTCATCGGTCGCCTTCCCGTTCTTAGTGCGCTCGATGCGTTAACTGAGGAAGAGATGGTCATGATTCTGACGGACACCAAAAACGCGATGATCAAGCAGTACACGAAGCTTTTCGCGATGGAAGGGGTTCGCCTGACCGTCACGAAGGATGCTTTGCGTGCTCTCGCCGCCCAGGCGGTGACGAAGGGGACGGGTGCGCGTGCTTTGCGCTCGATGCTGGAGCGCATCATGCTCGACATCATGTACGACGTTCCCAGCCGCGAGGATATTGCGGAAGTCACAATCAATCGCGCCGTCGTGGAGGGGAAGAAAGTTCCGCTCATCCGCAAGAAGCAGGATAAAGACGCTGCCTGATCGTTAGGCAAGAATGGTCTTCTTGGCAGTGGCGCGAGGGAATCGCCTGCACGTATAGTCTCCGGTGCGAGTTGTCGTCATTAACACCGGGACGGAGCTTCTTCTCGGCGATGTCCTGAACACGCACTTGGCGTTTATCGCGCACGAGCTTTTCCCATTGTCTTTACGCGTGGAGCGACAGCTTTCCGTCCCCGACGGACCGGCTATCCGCGATGCTTTGCTGGAAAACTTGCCCCAAGCGGATTTGATCTTTGTTACCGGCGGACTGGGGCCTACGACCGACGATATCACTCGCGAAATTACGGCTGAGTTACTCGGGTTGGAATTGATCCACGACCCGATCCTGGCGGCGGCTATCACTGAGAGATTGCACCGGCGAGGAATTCGCCTAACGGATCGGATCCTCCGTCAGGCGCAGGTTCCCCGCGGTGCGGAGGTTTTGCCGAATGAGAACGGGACGGCCTCGGGACTCTATCTGGCGCCGTCGGATAACGGAGGAAATCCCACCCCGCATTTGTTTCTCCTCCCCGGTCCACCGCGCGAGCTGCAGCCGATGTTCGTCGAATTTGTTTTGCCGATTCTCCGAAGGATCGTTAGGCAAACTGGAGAGTTCGCCTGCCGCAGTTACAGAGTTGTCGGAATGGGAGAGTCCTACGTCGAAGAAGCGGTCGGCGTGCACCTCCTTGCGTTGCCTGGCTTGGAGCTGGGTTACTGCGCGCGCATGGGTGAGGTAGATCTGCGGGTGATCGGATCGCCGGCAGTGCTGGAGGAAGCCGACGCGATTGTGCGCAGAAAACTGGCGGCTTCGATCTTTTCGACTTCAAGCGAAAATCTCGAGACAGTTGTTGTGAGCCAGCTGGCGGAAAAGGGTGCAACCTTGGCGGTGGCGGAGTCCTGCACGGGCGGATATCTGGCGCATCGCCTAACGAATGTTCCGGGCGCTTCCAGTGTTTTTCTGGCGGGATACGTAACCTACTCGAACGAAGCCAAGATTTCCTCACTCGGGGTTCCAGCCGATCTGATCGTCGAACATGGCGCGGTCAGTAAGCCGGTGGCCCGGTCTATGGCGGAAGGTGCGCTTGCGCGGTCCAAGACGAGTTTTGCTTTGGCGACGACCGGCATTGCTGGGCCAGGCGGCGGGACCGAGGCCAAACCCGTCGGAACCGCTGTCCTCGCGCTAGCCGGCGCCGGCGCAACCAAAGTGCGACATCTTTTTTTCCCGACCGATCGCGAGACTTTCAAACAGCTCGTGACGCAAACCGCTCTCAATCTTTTGCGGGAGCGGCTGTCCGGGATCGAGGGCTCGTTAGGCGACGATTGATTTCGCAGCGAGCCCGGTTCTCGGACTTAGTCGCCAACCACAACCGATGTGCCAATCCTGACGCGATTGTAAAACATCTCGGCGGCCTGAGGCGGCATTCGGATGCACCCGTGGGAAGCCGGATACCCTGGAAGAATGCCGACGTGCATTCCGACACCTTCGTCAGTCAAGCGCATGAACCAGGTCATGGGTGCGCCAACGAAATGGGTTCCGCTCGGTGCCGAATCTATTTTGCTACTCACACCGGCTCGCACAACTCGCCCCGAGGAGTCGACGAAATTCCCGTAGATGTTGGAACGGTGATCCTTGTCTTTCTCCTGGACGTGGAAGCTGCCGCTTGGTGTGATGCGCGACTTCTTGCCTGATGAAATAGGAGTATCGATGACAACCTCGTCCCCGAGCAGGAGATAGGCGCGCTGTTTCGAGAGCGAAACTCTGACATGCGTGTTATCGGGCGTGGCCTTGTCGAGGAGACGGGCCGTGACGTTCATCGGATCCTGTCGGTAGATCAATTCGCTCGCCGGTTTCATCGGGCGCGCCGGGTTGGTCGCGGCGGGAGGACGCATACGCATGTTGGGGGGCAGCCGCGGATTGGAAGGGCGGACAGTCGATCGCGGAATCTGCGCCGACAAATCGATCAGCGGCAGCACGGCCAACAGCCAAAACGGGGAGAGTTTGGAAAACCGGGCGATCACAAATCAAGAAGTTTTAGCAAACTCGAACACACGATAGATGCAAAATGAATAATTGCCCGGCGGGTGGCAATGTGGAAATTGCTCGCCATTGTTGCATGCCGCGGATTGATTTGCCACCCCGGTGATATGCAAAACGCTGGCAAACCAATTCATCGGCATTGGAAGAGCAGGATTCTGGCTCAAACAGCTTTCTTGTTTGTTGCCACGGCTTTGCGGGCCGACATCACGCTTCCAGCACAGGCGGCACCGCTCGCAGACGCCCAAAACACGCGGGTTTTGCGTGGCAAACAGACGACCATCTTGCTGCGGGGGCATTACGGCGGTGGTGGTTCGTTGAGGTTTCGGATCGTGCAAGGACCGGAGCATGGGAAGCTTTCCCAAGTTCATCTCGTTGGCGAAAATCTCGCGGAGATCGCCTATGAAAATGACGGCGCGGAATCCGTCGACAGCGATCGCTTTCGTTACGTGGCAAAGACAAATGACGGACGGATTTCCTCGCCCGCCGAAGTGCAGATTGTCGTGGAAAACCTTCCGGCGAGACTGGGGGTGCCGGCGAAGGTCGAATTTGACGAGATTCAGGCAGGTGAAAGCGAAAGCCGACCCTTGGCCATCTCGAACGAAGGTGGCGGAATCCTTGAAGGCCGGTTAAGTGCCTCTGCCCCATGGCGGCTTGGGGCTGCAGCTTATAGCGTCCGGTCCGGCCGGACTGAGAGTATTCCAGTGCGCTTTGAGCCGGACGAGGGACGACAATTTTTTGGGCAGATTACCCTGACCAGCGCCGATGGGACTGAGACGGTTGTGCAACTGACTGGCGCGGCGACTTCACCGGTGCAGGCGGAACCGGACCATCTCGACATCGCGGCGCCGAATAGGGAGGATGGCCCGAGGGAAGGGTCTATCGCGCTGACAAACCAAACCGAGCGGGTTTTGACGCTAAAACCAGAGGCCAGTTCTAAAATTCAGCCAGTTTCAGAAATCACGCTCGCCCCGCACGAAAGGAAAACAGTTTCAATCGCCGTCCTGCCCGAGTGGTCGGCTGCGTTGCATGAAGACATCGCTTTCGTAGGCGTCGGTTTTCGGGTGCGAATTCATGTCGATGCAGTCGCGACCGTGATTGCTCCCTCGACCTCGAACACGAAGGCCCTTTCGTCAGAAATCTCTTCAACAGTCCCGCCAGCGGCGGCTTCGAACACGGTCATCAGCAACAACCAGACTCCACCTAAGCCGATTGCGCCCCGTGTGGATGCCTCGCCGCCGTCGGCGACCCCGCGAATCTCGAATGCGACGTCCGTCGCGGTTAAGGCAGAGCGGCTGGACTCTTCGCGTTGGGAATTGCGTTGGCCCCAACCAAAAGGCCCGGTCACCAAATATCGCTTTGACGAACGTCTTGTTTCTCTCGATAGCGCGGGTGCGTTGCAGACGAGTTGGCGAGAAATTGCGCCCGTAGAAACGGTGGCGCTCGGAAAAGAAGTTGTTGCCCAAATTAAAGGAATCGAGCCCAAGCAGCGGCACCTGGTGCGAGTTACTGCCTTGGGCCCCTCCGGGACCGCCTTATGGGAATCACCCCTTGTCGCGCTGACGTCTGCGAATGGTTCGCTGCGAACTCAATCGGTCTGGCTCATTTTGCTAGGAATGACCCTTCTGGTCTCTGTGATCCTTCGCTGGCGCGCCAATCGTGCTGTCGCCTGACCTCAATGCGAATCGCGATAGGTTGCAACTCGGTTGAGCCAACCCGCGAGCCATCGACGCTCATGTCGTTCCGGTGGCGAGTTTTCCACCCGCTCGCGCAAAACCGCCCCGGCTGCGTCGGCAAACTCGTTAACCGCCGTGCCATCCCGATGGCCAGACATTCCTGCCAGTGCCTGCATCAATCCCCAGCCGCGCCCGCGATAGCGCTCTGTTTCGAGGACGCCTTCTCCTTTGAAGTTCACATAATCGATCAGCGCGTAACAGCCTTGGGCGCTGCCGGCTACCCGATTGAACTGCTCTTCGATTTTCCCACGTTCTGCTGACGGCGCGGCGGCGAGAATTTTCGGCAGTGCCTCGCGCAAGCGTTCCACCAGGAAATCGGCTTGGAGGTCGATTGTGTCGGCGAGAAAAATGCGCAGCTGCTTCACCTTTACAGTCGATTCAGCCTTAAGAAATTCAGCGCGCGAGTCCCACGGACAAGGCGGAAAAGGGGACCCCAAAAGCAACTCGGGCAGCTTGGCTCCCCGTCTTTGTGCGTAGCGGACGAAGTTTGGAAAGCTTTCTTCGAAAGGGCCACGCGCCCCGGCCGGATACCAGATGAAGTGCCCGATCCCCAGCGAGGCAAAATTCTCCCCGGCATTCCAGGAAGTCAGGCCAGCAATGGTGCCTCCGCATTCGTTTTGCCAGATCTTTTTGCCAATGCGCATGGCGTCCTGGTGGGACAATGAAACGGTCGCAAAAATGCAGGGTGCCAGAGAGGTGAGGGCTGCGAGGAGTGCCGCGTAGAGCGAGCCCATCCTGATGGGGCCGGCGAAGTGGCAAGAATTTCGGGCGCTTGACGCGGGTGCCATCACCGTTGATGAATTCAGCTCGGCAAGCCCACCCCGGCGCTGACCGAATTCAAAATCATTGCAAATATTCATTATGAAAACTTCCCTTCTCATCGTCGCCACCTTCGTATTCGTCTCTCCTTTAGCATGGGCTGCCGATGCGTCATTGAAAGATCAGAAAGACAAGGTCAGCTACAGCATTGGCCTGGACATCGGTGGCACCCTGAAACGCCAGCTCATTGACGTCAATGAGCAGATGCTGAACACCGGGATTCAAGACGGTTTGAGCGGTAAGAAAGCGCTCATGACCGACGAAGAGGTCAAGGCGACGATGGCGACTTTCCAGAAGGAAATGATGGAGAAGCAACAGGCGGCGAAGAAAGCCGCTGGTGAAAAGAACAAGGAAGAGGGCACCAAGTTTCTGGCCGAAAACAAGTCGAAAGAAGGCGTAAAAACGACTGCCAGCGGCTTGCAATATAAGGTCATGAAGGAAGGCAGCGGCGCCAGTCCGAAAGAGACGGACACGGTCAAAGTCAACTATCGTGGAACGACGATTGACGGCACCGAGTTCGACAGTTCTTACAAGCGTGGCGAGCCGGCTTCTTTCCCAGTTAATCGGGTAATCAAGGGCTGGACAGAGGGACTGCAGCTAATGAAGGTCGGTTCCAAATACCAATTCTTTGTTCCGTCGGATCTCGCTTACGCTGAACGGGGCGCCGGCTCTGATATCGGACCGAATGCCATGCTAATTTTTGATGTTGAGTTGCTCGGGATCACCCCGGCTGGAGCCAGCCCAACCCCGGGTAAGCCTGCCACCTACGACTCGAGTCGTAAGCCTGGTGAGCCGGGTGCCGCAAGTGCACCCAAGCCGGCGGCTTCGATGGCGCCGTCCGCCTCACCGGCGAAGCCCTAGCCCCTGCGAGCGGGTGTGTGTGTAATCCTTCGGTCGGCTCGCGACCGAAGGGGCAAAGTGCGTGGTTATTCGAGACCGGGAATCTCAACGCGCGGCGCATCGCTCCACAGGTCTTCCAAGCTGTAGAAGTCGCGTTTTTCGCGATGAAACACGTGCACGATCACTTGCATGTAATCGAGCACAATCCATTGACTCGCCGGAAAGCCGTCGACTGCGGCCGGCCGGGTCTTGTGATCCTCACGTAGCCGGGTCTCGATCTCGCCGGCAATCGCTTTCAGATGTGGTTCTGACGTTCCCGAGCAAATTACGAAAAAGTCGGTGAACGTTGAAATTTCGCGCAGGTCCAGCACCACGATGTCTTCCGCTTTCTTGTCGGAGGCCAGCGTGGCGGCAGTTTTCGCTAACTCTTCAGGTGTGATCGGTTCGCTCCTTGATAAAGATATTCGCGGCGGATGATTTGCTCGACCGCCTCCGGCACGAGATAGCGAATCGATTGTCCGCTGGCAACCCGATTTCTGATCGAAGTCGCTGAAATATCGATTCTCCTCCGCACTACTGGATAGATGGTTTGCGCAGTCTGGCCGGATCTGTCCAAGATGACGAATTGGACCAAGCGATTCAATTCCTCGAAACGATGCCAGCTTGGCAGGTGGGGCAGGTTGTCTTCGCCGATAAGAAAGCAAAAGTCCGTTTCGCCTCTTTCCGCACGCAACTGTTCCACGGTATCGATCGAATACGAGGGCGGTGGGCGGTCGATTTCAAGGCGAGATGTTGTAAAGCCCTCTTCGTGCGCGGTCGCGGCGACGAGCATTTCCCAGCGCACCGCCGCGCTGGCCGAGCGAAGGCTGGTTTTATGCGGAGACTGGGCCGCTAAAACGAAAATTATCTCGGCGAGATCGAAGCTCTCTCGCGCTTCGCGGGCAAGGATGAGGTGTCCGTGGTGAATCGGATCGAATGTGCCTCCGTAGATGCCGACCTTTTTCAAACAGAATCAACTGACCAAATATTGTGCGCGCATTTAACCGAAGTCCTGTTCGTTAGGCGACCATTCAATGCTAATCTGCAGGGGTTCATTTTTTGTTTCGCGTTTCTGGCATCAATTCTACCATTCGACGGTATGGAGAGCGCTTCCCTCGGTCAACTGATCTTGACTGGCGTGCCAGGTAAAGAGATCGACCCGGCGACCGCAGCTCTTTTTCGCAAAGTGCAACCGGGCGGATTTATACTTTTCGGCCGGAATATCGAAAGCGCGCCGCAGTTGCGAAAGCTAATCGACGACTTGCGCGATCTGAGCGTGGTCGAACCGATCATCACAATCGATCAGGAAGGCGGGCGTGTCTCGCGGCTCCGGCTCATAGGGAGTGAGCCGCCCAGCGCGCAACAGCTGCGCGACAAAGGCGATATCGAACTCGTTAGACGACACGGCATATTAACCGGACGAATTCTCCGCTTGTTTGGTTTCAATCTCGATCTCTGTCCCGTGCTCGATATTTCTTTCGACGACCAGGCCGACAACTCGCTTCGTGGGCGTTGCTATGGCCGCGACGTCACAGAGGTCGTTAGGCTGGCCGGCGCTTTCAATGACGCCTTGCGCAGAGAGGGGATCGCAAGTTGTGGTAAACATTTTCCCGGCTACTCCGCAGCGACGGTGGATGCCCACCACGATCTACCACTGATTCAACGCAGCCGGACCGAGCTGGACGCGAACGAGCTCGCCGTTTTTCGCCAATTCGCGAACCGGGTCGATAGCATGATGATTTGTCATGGCTGGTATCCGTGTTTCAACGTTGAGAAAACCGCCGCCTCGCTTTCGTCTCGCATTGTGACCGAGCTTCTGCAGGGCGAGCTCGGCTTCGCTGGCCTGACCATGACAGACGACTTGGACATGGGCGCGATTCTAAATGAGTACGGGTTCGAAGAGACCATCCGCCGCGCCATCGGCGCCGGGAATGATCTCGCGATGATATGTCATCGCGTTCCTGCGATCGAGGAAGCGTTAGGTTACATCGCGAAGCTTCCCAACGATCAGGTCGAGCGAGCCCTTGGCAACATAGCCCGTTGCAAAGCCGGATTGAGTGCGCCTAACGACTTTTCTGAAACTGCCTTTGCCGAGTTAAACGCGGAGATATGGGATCTCCGGGTCGCGGTGCTGGGCCAGGAACGCGCGGCGGAGCGCAGCCCGGAGGACGGCAAACGCTCACCCGTCGAGAGCTACTGACATTGGTTTCAAGCCGAGACAATGTTTCCAAACGAGGCCGCAATATTTAGAAAGGTCTGGCTACCACGAGGTAGAGCCAGTTGCCGGAAAGAAGGGCGATGACAAGGATGCGAACGACGAGTTTTTCAAAGCGAGTGAAATTGCTCAGGCGCAAACGCGGGGTGCGCGCGATTAGGACCGCTATCGCATAAAGGTCGAAAATTGCGATCCCACAATAGGCAAGGAATGCGAGCGGATTGAAACGCAGGGAAGTCAGGAAATGGCCATGGAGAAATTGCCAGGCCGAGCGAGTGGCGCCACATGTCAGGCAGGGGAGTCCAGTGATAGCGCGAAAGGCGCATCGGGGGGTCGCCAATCCCGCTGACAACCACAGTGAGAGCGCGAGGAACGTGCTTACCGAGATCAGAAGCCAGAGCAGCTCATGATCGATCTCCTCAGGTGGGAGTCGATGGCGGCAATATTGCATCGATCGAGCCGTTAATGGTGACCCATCAACGCGCCGAGGGTGCCAAACATGATTCCAAACACGAGGCCCGCGCCGCAGCAGACGATAACTGGCAGAAGCACCGCCAACACCGCTTTGCCGGTGCTGGTTTCATGGGCCTTGGCGAGGCCAACACATTCGACGACCAAGCACCAGATTCCGGCAATGGCGCCGCCGCACACTGGGACAATCATGAGCGGATAGGTCGATCCGACAGAGTAGCAAAGAACTCGCAGGGTGGTTTCGTAGCTGCGTTTCGCTCCGCCGACCAGCGTCAGGGATAAATGGATCAGCCCGGCGCCGATGAAAAGTCCGATGGTGAGAGCAATTGGGAAAAGAATCAGCGCGAAGATCCCGCCAAACCCGAGACCCACGAGGCCGCCGAGCGCGTTGTGGTTGCCCAGCGTGCCAAGCCCTCCCAGCAGGAGGCTAAAGACAAAGTAGAACAGCCAGCCTACGGTGCCGCCGATCACGCCGTAGAGGAGCGGATCAGTCATTCCGCCCTCGGGTTTCATGCTAGCAAAGGCGGCGGTCGGATTGAGCAAGACGAGCTTTAGCGTTTCAAAGAACGCCGGAAAAAAGCCCATTGCCTGTCGCCGCTCCCACGGAAGGCCACTTTGCGAGATGATGGCAACGCCGGGAGTTGCGGCGTCCGTGCTGCCGGCAGAAGGAAACTGCGCAAGCGGCAGCCATGTCGTCATTCCATCGCGCCAGAAAAGATCGCTCGGCAGAAAGCGCCCGCTGACCAGCCCCTCCCGGATTTCTTCTTCTGTAAAAATACCGAGCTTCGTCTCGCCGCGATTGACGTGGATGTTGGTCATACGCCGGGTTTAGCGGCCGGCATCGGAAGCGTCAATCCCGCACCGCCAGAGTTCGATTATTAATTTTTGGGGTGTCCGCTACGCCTCACGCGACAGGTGCTCGCGGCCGTGAGGCTGGTTGAGGTCGAGGACGGGACCGATCGGCACGATGCGCGTGGGATTAATCGCGTCGTGCGTCAAATAATAATGATTCTTGATGTGTTCGAAGTTGACCGTTTCGGCGATGCCAGGCTGTTGGTAAAGATCGGTCATGTAACCTTGCAGGCAGGGATAATCGAGAATACGCCGCGTGCTGCATTTGAAGTGGATATAGTAGACGACGTCAAATCGGATCAGGGTGCAAAACAGTCGCCAGTCGGATTCCACAATATGGTGGCCAAACAGATAACGCCTGGTCGTTAGGCGGGAATCCAGTTCGTCGAGCGCCTCGAATAACGTGCGGCAGGCGCGTTCGTAAGCTCCCTGACGAGTAGCGAAACCGGCGCGGTAAACGCCGTTGTTCACCTTGTCGTATATGAATCTCGAAAGCTCCGCTTGTCCCTCTGCGATCTCTTCGGGAAAAAGTTTCGCATCGTGGCTACCGAGTTCGCGAAAAGCGTGGGAAAACATCCGGCAGATGTCGTCTTCGGAATTATTGACGATGCGGCGCGTTTCCTTGTCCCACAGAACGGGGACAGTAACGCGGCCGTCAAAGTTGGGATCGGTCGCGTGATACGCTTGGGCAAGAAATTGGAATCCGTTGACCGGATCTTGCGTATAGCCAGGACCGTCGCGAAAAGCCCAGCCGCGCTCATCGCGCACGGGGTCGACAACAGACATGCCAACGACTTGTTCCAACCCCTGCAATCGCCTAACGATGACGGTGCGGCTGGCCCACGGGCAGGCGAGCGAAACGTAAAGATGGTAACGGCCGGCCGCCACCGGATAATTCGTGGAACCATCCGCCGAAATCCAATCGCGAAATGCGTCCTCCTGCCGGTGAAATTCTCCAGCGCCTGATTGTTCCGAGGCGAATTGCGCTCTGGTCGTCATCGCTATCCTCTACTTGTGATCAGCGCCAGTCGCGAATCGCCGGAGAGAGAGGAAGTCGATCTGGTGTCGCGACTCATTCTCAAGAGCCAAGTCGGCACAGATTTCGCCGATGACCGGAGCGAACTTGAAGCCGTGGCCCGAGAAACCGCCGCACAAGACGAGATTGGGATGTTCAGGATGGCGATCAACGACGAAATTCCGGTCTGGCGTCAAAGAGTAGGGACAAGGTTTGGCGGCGCGGAAGGCACCAGCCGCACCGGGCATCCAGTCAGCCATTGCCCTAACGATCGGTGCAATATCGCGCTCCTCGTCAATTTTACGAACAAGGAGCGCGGCGTCGGTCAAGTCTCCATGAGAATGAAACGCGGCTTTGACCCCGTCGCCAAAATCGGGAAACCCGTAAAGTGGCGCCGGTAGTCCACGCCGGTTGAGCAGAAATGGCGGAAACCGGTCGGCGCCGTATTCGTTGGTTGTGGGCTGGAACCAGGCCTGCACGTTCCGTTGCACCTGCATCCTGATTCCGACTTTCTCAAACGCTTCCTTAAACCACGCGCCTAACGAAAACACGAGGGTACGGCTTTCCACTTTTGTGCCGTCGCCTAGTTCAAGTTGAAAGCCGGTATTCGTCTTTTCCCAACCTTTCATGGCGACACCGAAATGCATCTCGGCACCGGCGGCGCTCGCCACGCGTAGGTGCGCCTGGACGCATGCTTCCGGGTCGAGAACACCGCCGTCCGATTCAAACACACCTACTTCCCTCTCGAGGACCTTAAGAGTCGGATACCGCGCCGTGATTTGCCGCGCAGAAAGAGATTCCAATTGAAGGTTGTGTTGTCGGGCCGCGCGGCAGGCGCCCGCGATGATCTCGGTTTCTTCCTCGCCAACCATGAGGAGACCAGTTATGCGCAGAAGCTCCGTGTCTGTTTTGCGCTCCAGCTCGCGCCATAAGTCGTAGGCGCGAAGGAGAAGGGGCACATAGGCCGCATCTTCGAAGTAGGCCTTGCGGATCATTCGGCTCTTGCCGCTCGACGACCCCAAATCGTGAGTGCGTTCGAATTGCTCCAGGCCAATCACCGAAGCTCCCCGCCGCGCACAATGGGCGGCAATCGCGCTGCCCATTCCTCCAAGGCCGACAACTGCAACATCAAAGCGCATTTCCAATACTCGGCTGTTCGCCGAGATGCGCCAAGTTCAGTATTTCCTGCTAGCAGTCCGCTGTTGCAACGAACTGGACTCCATCGCGGGGCCGCCTCGCGACCGCCGATGTCGTCGCTACTCCCAATTCATGAAGTCCACTTCGCCAGTTTTCGCCGGAGGCCGTTTCTCACGGTTGCCGCCGTTCTGGGTGCCGCCTTTAATTTCCTTCTTCGCCTCAAGGTCATGCACTTGAATCGTCGGTTCTTTCTTCTTCCTGGCTTGCGAGTCTTCTTTTTCCTCCTTGTTTGCCATAGGTCGTGCGCTGCTTGGTCCGCGATGTTATCGGAGACCGTTTGACACCGTCAGGGGTTCTCCATAATGGAGCCCCCAATTTACTTGTCGAGAACAAATCATTCAGTCAACCCCTCCGTCTTGCGGAAAAGCGTTTGGAGGGAACTGGTGGGCGCCGGATCTAAGTTGCGTTGAGTCTGCTATTCCCGGCCGAATTCGCTACTATGGAATCTTCCAACGGTCGTCGTTTCGACACCCTTACGCTTAAGAATTAATGGCTGGATCGCGAAATGATTTCGCAGACAAGGCAACCGAAACGCCGTTGACCGGAGAAACATGAGCCGGTCGTAAACCGTGGCCGCGACGGAGAAAGCCGCTGCGAATGGTAACGCGGCGAGCCAAAAGAGACTGACCAGGGTAACGCGACTGGACTCGAGCAGGGCCGCATGGATGTAAGCAATCCCGAACGGGTTTTGGGCGTGTGACAAGAGGGGATGTGGAAGGGTTGTCATTGTGGAACTTTCTGCGGATTCGATTGCGAGTGAAGTTTATCTGCAACGGATATATTTAATAGCAATTGCCATACCCAAAAACGCGCCCTCAGGTTGAGCGAGCTAAAAACCTCGCCCGAGAAGCAGATAACCGTGAAGTTTGCGGTGACCCTGGGCCGAACGCAGCGCCGTGGGCAGCGCGAGCCTCATTTCTGAGTTTCGCAGCTGGACGCATTAGGATGGGTCAAAAACAGTTCAGACGGGGTCGGCATAGGATGTGCTGTGTATTATGGTGGTTATGAATCCCGCAAATTTCGAACAGAGTTCTCCCTCTAACGCTATCCAACAACCCGGGTTGCTGCACATGATCCTGGTCGAGCCCCTGCTCGTCGTGGCTACTGCCGTTTTTTGGCTGTTAGCGCTGCCTTTAGTGGCTGTTTCACTGGGCTCCGTGAAAGTCTGGGATGCTCTTGTGGCGTTGAACTCAGGCGAAATTGCTACCCCGAATCCCCTCATCCTGCGCAAGGGCCGCCAACCGGAAGACACGCCAGCGTTTGTCTGTCCGACTGAGATTTGGGCCAGCAGTCACATCTAGCCCTGGCTCGGGTAGGATTAATTGAGGCCTCGCGGGCACAAGCAACAGGTCGTTGCTTCGAAAATCGAGGTGTCTCGGATAGATAACTATTGCAGCTTCCGGCAATTCAAACGCTGAGGCCCACGTTAATCATCTTTTCCTTGGACGGATAACTCCCACCGATAACCGTCTGGATCATGAAACCAGAGCCCCAGGTGAGGGGAGCCCGGCGCTTCCGGGCCGATTTCGTCGCCGGGATCCTCGATTTCCGCGCCGGTTCTCTTCAGATGCCGGAGCGCTTTTTGCAGGGTTTTCAAGTCTGGCAGATGAAACGACATGTGGTCGATCGTTTTCGGCGACGGGTCGCCCTTGAACAGTGCGATTGTGATATTGGCGTTGCCAACTGCGATCCCATTCTCGAATTCGAACTCTTTCTTCAGTCCTAGAGTGCGTCCAAACCACTTTGCGCTCTTCTGTGGATTGCGCACTGCCAGGCCAAAATGGCCGACGGTCCCAAGAGAAAAAGGAATTTTCATCGTTGCGGTCGCAACCGCTGCAACTAAATCCGCGAAGCCGCTGCTACTTCTTCTCTTCGAAAAGGCGAAGATATTGGCCGTAGCCTTCCTCTTCCATCTTCTCCACGGGCACGAAACGCAGCGCAGCCGAATTCATGCAATAACGCATGCCCGTTGGTTGCGGGCCGTCGTCAAAAACGTGCCCGAGATGAGCGTCGCCTTTCTTCGAGCGAACCTCGGTCCGCTCCATGAAGAGTGTCTGGTCCGTCTTTTCGACAACGTTTGTGGTGTCGATCGGCTTTGTAAAACTTGGCCAACCCGTGCCGCTATCGAATTTGTCGGTTGAGGCAAAGAGAGCTTCACCGCTGATCAAATCAACGTAAATGCCCGGTTGATGGTTGTTCCAAAATTCATTGCGGAAAGGTGGTTCGGTGCCGTTTTCACGGGTGACATGATATTGCTCGGGCGTAAGCCGTTTTCGTAGTTCGGTGTCGGACATGGATTTTGTGTTGATATTCTTTTTAGGTTCGGAGTCTGCCGACTGGCGCGATTCGGCCGAGACAGCAGAATTTCCAACCGTTAATTTATTATCTTCGGCTCGGCCCATGTAAAGAGACGTAGCCGCGATCAGGAGGAGAACGGCTGCACCAACCCAGAGGCTCAACCGTCTGTCGGCATCAGTCGTCTGTCGATAAAGCGGAATTTCGTTCATCGAACATAAGATGATCCAGGCGCCCGCTTATTCCCGGCCGGCTTCGGGGACGCGGATGTAACGGCGGAAAATGATGAGGCCAAGCGGCGCGACTGACGCCGCCAGGGCAAAGATCAACCACATGGCGGTGGGATTTTTTGGCCCCTGTTCAGGACAAAACGCAGCCAAGAGCCAGCCGCCGGTGCCGACGAGAAGCTTTCCGACCAGAAAAGGTAAATAGGCGAGCGAGGCATAAGATGCTTCCTGGCCTGGCGGTGCGATAGCCGCGGCATATTCGTAAACGCGCGGCGAATAGAAGGCTTCGCCGATTGAAAAAATCGTCAGATAAATGGCCGACATCACGTAATACGGGTGAATCGGACCGGTCAATCGCAGGTAACCGTGACCGAGCGCGTGACCGAACGAACCATTCGCCGCCGGCACGAACCAGTCGGTGGGAAGCGCCATGATGAAAACGGCGGCCGCGCAAATAATGCTGCCAATAATGACCATGCGATACGACGCGATTCGCTGAGTGAGAGCCCCGACGACGGGCGCAAGGAAAATGATGATGATCGCGTTGATGCCAGCCAGCTTGCCCACCGGTGCGTGCAAACCGAGGACGCGGTCTCCGAATTTCGGAAAGACGTAATCCATCTGCAAGAAAAGCGCTTTCAAGAACCCAATCAGCAGAAAGAACGCGAGCAGACGGTAGAACCCGTTTTGCCCAACAAGGCGACGGAAAAGGGAGATGGTTTCGACGGCGCTTTGTCGGACGGTTTGTGCAATGCCTGGCCATAAACCGGAAGTCGCGGTCTGCGCTGCAACCGCGGTCCCGCCGCGCTCCGCATTCCGCCGCAAGAAGTAGATTGTCGGGAAGAGCAGAATTTCTAGGGCGAGACTGACGCAGAAGAGCTGTTGGTGCGGAGTCGGCTGGAAGCCGCCGATGCTCACGTGCAGATCGAGCGACCTAACGAAGTCAAAAATGTAGCCGGCAACAAAATAACCGACATTCATGATCGCGTAGATGATGGAGAACGCGATCGAGCGTTGCGACGTCGTCGAGTATTGACGCGTCGCGGCCAGTAGAACCGGCGTGCCAAGCGCTTCGCCAATAGCCAGCGGCAGGACGCCGCACGCCAAGGCGATGGAGGGCACGGTTGTGAAGACCATGACAACGCGCGCAAACGTGCAGATGGCGACTCCCAAGAAAAATGTACGGCGTAAACCAACCGCGTCGGTGACCGAGCCGGCGAGAAGCGTGAAAACTGTCATCGCCGGTGCCCAAACCCAGCCAACCAATGCCCCGGCCGCTTGATCGCTAAAACCAAGGTCTCGCGAGAGCCACAAGACCATGGTCTTGTTCGTGACCGAGTAGGCGGTGTAAATCAGGAACTTGATCAGGAAGGTGAGCCACAATTCCCGTGGCGCTCCTTTCAGGACGGCGAACGCGGCAAAAAAGCCCGCCAAACCTGTTTTTACGGGCTGAGGATCTTCCAAGACTGCGGTGTTTTCGTTTCGCGTCGAACTCACCGGCGAAGAGGAGCAACGTTCATAGCAATGGGAAGCCATCTCACACGGATCAGCGTAAAGCCAATCCGATCCTCCAGTGAGCGCCCTGTTCCGCGCTATCACCCAAGCAGAATTTCAGTCGGTGAAAGTCTGCTCGGAATCCGCTCTATTAGTCGTCAGAATGGAGCGGGGCGCGCATTCCCGGGCAGGAGCGAGATAAAAGTGCCCCCGTTTGTCCAAGTCGCGGTGTAAACTGAAGTGCGTGCCGGAGCGACCCAGATCCACTGTTCGGAGAAGGGGTAAGCGTCATTCAGGTGCGGTCCATGTTTTAGCCTGACCAGGTGTCTTCCAGCCGGCACCACGCCTCGGTATGTCTCGCCATACTGGAGGTTGTCCACCCATTGACCGTCGATGTAGATATTGAAATTCGTTTCGTTTCCGAAATCAGGCGCGCGTTTGATGATCAGAGCGGCATTCTCCGGTGCATACGACGAATACCGCGTTCGGGCGCCCGTTCCCGCTCGCGCAGAGTCGAACCCAAGACCGCCGACAATCGCTGCAATCAGCAACCCATATAGTACTTTCATGCTTTAATAGACCACAAATCTGGTTCGACGCTCATATTTCGCCCCAATTAGCGTAGCGGGCGTGTCCCGGCCTTGTTGCCTATTTGCTTGCAGGACTCGAGGCGGGTTGCGCTTGAGCGCCTTGACCGCCCCGCATTGTGCTGGGGTTGACTCTTGCGAAATCGTTGAACCCGGTGCGAGGTAGTGCCGCTGCTCCAAGACCGGTTCCGTTCCTAACGATCGTTTGACGCTTCGTCGCATTCGTCAGGTCTACGAATTTTTGCGTCGTAATAAAAAGAGCTCGCGTTTGCGAATCGTAAAAAGCCACGCGGGCTGGCTGATCGACGCTGCGCCATTGCTGGACGCCGGCAATTATCGTTATCGGACCAGTCATACGCTGTCCGCGCCCAGAGGAGTCGCCCCCGCTCGATTCGAGAAGATTCTTGATCTCTGCGTCAGCGATTTCTGATTTATTGTTTTTGACGATCATTTCTCGAACGCTACGTCCATTGAGAAAAGTCACTGACACCAGGAAAGGATTTGATGAATAACACTTTGTCAGCCCTGCGCCGGGTTGTGACGAAACAACGGTAATCGCCTCGCCGTAGCGCGCTCGAATTTGCCCTTCGGTTTCACCGACTCGCGCGTTCGCGGGCTCGATGAGAAAAGATCCGAGGACAAGTATCGGTAATAAGCGCCGCATATTGTTACTGGATTCCGCTCCGCGGGTTCGACTCCATCCCTCTATCACTGACTTTAAACATTGTGGACACAAGGCAAAAAAAAGAAAGGCAAAACGAGAACACGAACGATTCAGAGCATCTGCTCAACAAATGTGCGGCTTTCGAACGGCGCGAGATCTTCCAGTTTTTCGCCCGTCCCGACGAAGCGAGTTGGGATCCCAAGCTCGTGCTGGATTGCAATAGCCACGCCGCCCTTGCCGCTACCGTCCAGCTTGGTCACGATAAGACCGGTGAGATCAACCGCGGCATGAAACTCACGGGCCTGAGTTAGAGCATTACTCCCTGTTGTTGCGTCAACCACAAGCAGCCGCTCGTGCGGTGCCTGAGGATCATGCTTGGCGAGAGATCGCTTAATTTTCTCCAGCTCCGCCATCAGATTGGTCTTGGTGTGAAGGCGCCCGGCTGTGTCGCAAATCAGAAATTCGATGTCGCGCCGGTCGGCGGATTGGTAGGCTTCGTAGCAGAGCGCGGCCGGATCAGCGTTGTACTGACCTCGGATCATCTCAATCTTCAAGCGCTCTGCCCAGACCGCGAGCTGTTCGATCGCGGCCGCCCGAAAAGTGTCGGCCGCTGCGAGCAAAACCGAGTGCCGATGGCGTTGGAAGTAGTAGGCAAGCTTGGCCGTCGAGGTGGTTTTACCAGTTCCGTTTACTCCGACGATGAGGATTGCTTTGGGCTTGGCAGGGAAGGGGCGAATCAAGGCCGGTTGAATCGGCAGGACTCGTAAAATTTCTTCCCGAGCAACTTCAACGACGTCGCGGGCAGTGATTGTTTGGGTGACCGCTCGCTTTTGCAGCGCCTCGACAATCCGCAGGCTCATCGGCACCCCGAGATCGCTCCGGATGAGCATCTCTTCGAGTTCATCCCAGTCGACTGGTTTCCCGGTGAATTTCTGAACCAGCGCCTTGAAAAATTTCATTGCCTAACGATCACAATTTCGCTGAAGATTGGGCACGGTAGCGCGGAGGGGCAGGGGGTAAAACCGTTTCTTCGTGTGGCCGATGCAAAAAAAGCGGCGCCTCACCTTGAGACGCCGCTGTGCCGAGGAGAGCCCCGGTTATTTCACTTTGGCAAGGGCATCTTCTACCATTTGAAGGTGCTCTTTCAGAGTCGGCAGCGTTTTCTTGGCGAAAGCTTTGACGTCGGAATCCTCCTTCGTTCCCGCATCGTTGGCCTCTTTTTCAAACTCGGCGATGTTCTTCTCATGGTCCTTCTTCAGCATCGTCAGGTATTCCTTATCGAAATTGTCGCCTGAGGCGGTCATGGGCTTGGCCTCCATTTTTGAAAGATCCAGATTTTCTTCCTTGGCAATATTCATCAGCTCCTCGTTTGCCTTGGTGTGATCGGTGATCATGCGATCAGCAACGTCCTTGGTCGCGTCGTTCTTGGCTTTCTCTTTTGCCATTTTTGCGTTCTCAACTTCCTCCATCCCGCCCTTGTAGGCTTTCTTGACGAATTTCTTGTCGGCCGCACTCAGCTTGGACTCCGATTTATTCGTCGTATCGGCTGCTTTTGTTGGCGAAACGAAGCACAGTCCACTGGCGATGATCGCTGCAATCGCGACGGACAACGTAGTTTGGATAGACCTTTTCATAGTTCAGTATTCTCAGGGTTGGTTTTTGTTTCTCGATTAAACACTTGGAGTTCGCGCTGCCGGCGCGTTTTGGACGTGCAAATCGATTTAGCGGAACCGCTGAGTTGTCCGCTTTTTAGATGAGTATCTAGCTTCCTCCAGCCGTGCCGCTGTAGGAGCTTTCGACCCGCGCTGCCACATCACGATAGCCATAGTCGGCCTCGTAAATCATCTTCATGGCGTCGATATATTTCTTCGCATCGCCTATTCGCTCGTAGACCAAGCCAAGATTGTACACAATTTCCTTCTTAACTGCGTCCATGATCACCATTTCAGCGGCAGCATCCTCGAGTTGTTTGGCGGCAAGGTCGAGCATGCCAAGCTCGCGATAGCAGCGCCCGAGCAAATTCATCGCCTTCAGCCGCGCGTTGGGATTTTGGCGCGCTCGCTGTAATTCCGGAAGCGCGTCCCGATACTCGCCGGCGATCGTCAACTGCTCCCCCAGTTCGTAGCGCAATTGCAAATCAGTTGGGTTGCGATCGAGGCGCTTGCGCGCATCCACGATGAGAAGGTTTGACCGTTCCTTTTTGGCGGCCTCCAGTTCCGCGCTCTTTTCTGCGAACTGTGGATCAGCATCGCTATGCTCTGCGAGAAATTTCTCGTCCTCGCGAATCCGCCGGTCGAGCTGTTTCATTTTCAGATCAGCCACTTTTCGCACCAGGCCGGGATCACTCTTGTTGGTCAGATCGACTGCGTATTGATACCAGGCAATCGCGCCCTCCAAGTCATCCTTTTGATCGTGGAGCAGACCAAGCCGTTTCGCGAAGTCCACATTCTGTGGTTCAGCCTCATGCTGCGCGAAAACCTCATCAATTTGCTGCACAAGAGATTCATCGCCCAGCTGCAGACGGCTTTGTTGTTCGAGCGAAACGGCAACCTCTTTATCCTTGATCAGATCGCGATAGCTCTCGGCCTCCGTCCACCCGCCGCCCTTCATTGAGGCCCGCGCGGAAGCATCTTTGCCAAGTTTTGCCGCATCCAGATCGAGCGGATCGATCTCTGAAATACGGTTGTAAACCTCGACCGCCTTATCGCTTTGGTCGAACTGATGAAAAAGCCGGCCGAGTTCGTGTAAGACCTTTACGTCACGCGGATCGTTTTCGAGCAGCGTCTCCATTGCAAAAATGGCAATCTCGGGATACTCCGCTGCGACGGCCGCATCTTTCAAAAGCATGTTGGCCTGGAGGTTATAGGGCCCCGTTTCCAGCACTTTTTCGACCAGCTCGATGGTCTTCTTGGGATCTCTCTTGAGTTCCCGCTGAGCTTTCATTATGGCAAGCGGCCCGGTCGAGATGTTGAAGAATCCCTTCTTTTCCGCTTTGATCCGTGTGACTTCCGCTCGCCGCAACATCTGGCGGCCCGTGAGAAATTCTGGTTCCTGTTTGAGCAGGTTTTGCAGGAGATCGATGGCGTACCCGAAATTCCTTAGCTCGATCGCGGCCACGGCTTTTAGCCAGTAGCCGCGCAACTGATCATTCAGGTCCTTTTCATTCTTCACCGCCATCGTTCAATTGCCAGTTATTAACAGGCTGAAACGGCTTCGTCAGGGAAAAAATTGGCACGACCAATTGGCGGGCCACAAGCTATAGCAAATCCAACTGCGGCTTTTCGCTCTTTGGCGGCAGCCCTTTGGGCGTTTTTCGGCGCCGAGTCTCCGGCTTTTCGGTGGCGCCATTTGGCCTTTCCAGATGTGCAAGAACATCCTTGGCCCGATCGAGGATCTCCTTCGGCAAGCCGGCCAGCCGCGCGACCTGGATTCCGTAGCTCTTATCCGCCCCACCGGGAATGATCTTGCGCAGAAAAATTATCTGCTCGTTCCACTCGCGGACCGCCACATTGAAATTACAGACTCCGCTGCGCTGTTCCGCAAGCTTCGTCAGTTCGTGATAGTGGGTTGCGAAAAGGGTGCGCGCTTTGATTTTGTCATGGAGGAATTCGGCCACGCTCCAGGCGATCGACAGCCCGTCAAAGGTCGAGGTGCCACGCCCGATCTCGTCCAGAATGACGAGACTGCGTTCGGTCGCGTTGTTTACAATGTTGGCGGTCTCGTTCATTTCGACCATGAAGGTCGATTGGCCACGGGAGAGGTCATCGTTTGCGCCGACACGCGTGAAAATCCGATCAACGAGGCCGATGTGAGCACTTGCTGCCGGCACGAAGCTGCCCATTTGCGCCATCAGGACAATCAGAGCGACCTGGCGGATGTAGGTCGATTTCCCGGCCATGTTCGGGCCCGTGATGATGGCCAGCCGGAGCTGCTCTCCATCCAGGTCGGTGTCGTTAGGCACAAATTTTTCTTCGGCCAGGTTTTGGTCGAGAACGGGATGGCGCGCGTCTCTGAGCGTAAGGCGCAATGACGAATCGAGCTTAGGTCGGCAATAATTGAAGAGCCGGGCGGTCTCGGCCAGCGAGCAGATGACATCCAGAACTGCTATCGCGTTGGCGGTCTGCTGGATTGGAGCCAGCTCGCCCAGGGTCTCTTCGCGCAACGTTTGGAAAAGCTGATACTCGAGATTTCGCGCGCGTTCGTCGGCGCCAAGAATCTTTGCCTCCATCTCCTTGAGCTCGGGTGTGATAAACCGCTCTCCACCCACGGTTGTTTGTTTGCGGGTGTAGTGGGCCGGCACGCTGGACAGGTTCGATTTTGTAATCTCGATGAAATAACCAAAGACGGAGTTGAAGCGAACCTTCAAGGACTTGATTCCGGTGGTCGCGATCTCCCGTTCCTGGAGTTCGGTGATCCACTTTTTGCCGTCGCGCGAAGCTTGTCGGAGTTGATCTAGTTGAGAGTCGAAGCCGTCGCGAAAGATCCCGCCCTCTTTTAAGTTGAGCGGTGGGGCCTCAGCTATCGCCTGCGCCAATCGAGCCGCCAGTTTCGGCATCTCGAGCAAGTCCTCTTGCAACCGCTTGGCTAATAGCTCCGTCGCTGTCTGCTCGGGATGGTTTGTTCCAAACGCCAGTCGATCGAGTAGACTTTGTAGCTCGCGCTTGAGCTCGGGGATTTGTTGCAGCGAAATCTTTAGCGCGACGAGGTCGCGAGCATTTCCCGAAGCCTGGCTTAGTCGACCAGAGGCTCGCTCAAGGTCGCGAATCGTTTTCAAGACCTCGCGCAGAGATGCAAGCAGGTCAGACTCTTGCAAGAGGTCCCAGATGAATTGTTGGCGACAATCAAGCTCGGCCAGGTCGCGGATCGGCTGCAAGATCCAGCTGCGCAGTTTTCGTCCGCCCATTGGCGTTACCGTTCGATCAAGGGCGGCGAGCAAGCTGGTATCGCGAGCTCCGCGGGAACTGACCAATTCCAAATTCGCCTGCGTGGCGGCATCCAGCACTACGTGGTCGGTCGGCGCTTCGCATCGCAGAGCGGCAAGGTGATCGACTTTCCTGCGCAGCTGATGCTTGAGATAATGGATAATCGCACCCGCGGCCCCGATCGCCTGGGGAAGATTAGAGCAACCGAAGCCATCGAGCGATTTTACTTTGAAGTGCTCGCAGAGAATGAATCGCGCATTCTCGGCAAGAAAAGCGTAATGGTCGTAGGGAAGGGTATGCTCAACTTCGGGGAACTGCTGGGCTTGCTGATCGCTAATCAGAATTTCAGACGGCGCGACGCGCGCGACCTCGTCGAAGAGGGCGCGCTGATGCGCGACTTGCATGAGTCGGAACTCGCCGGTGCTCAGATCGGCGTAGGCAAAACCGAAAATTCCATCATCAAAGAAAAGCGCGCCGAGATAATTCGCGCGTTTCGAGTCCAGGAGGTCGAGGTCGCTGACCGTCCCGGCGCTAATGATTTGCGTGATGTCTCGGGTGACGATCTTGCCTTGCTGAGGTTCGCTGGTTTGGTCACAGATAGCGACGCGCCGGCCGGCGGTGATTAGCTTCGCGATGTATCCCTGAGCCGCATGATAGGGCATGCCGCACATCGGGACGTCGTTTCGTTTGGTCAGGGCGAGGTTAAGAAGTCCCGAGGCGACCTTGGCATCTTCAAAGAAGAGCTCGTAGAAGTCACCGAGCCGAAAGAGGAGCAGGGTATCCGCGGGAACGCTCGCACGCAGCCGTTGATACTGCTGCATCATGGGAGTGAGAGCGTGAGCCATGACGGGAGAAATAAGATGGGGGCGATGAAATGTCAGCTTCTTTTCCGGAGCAAAGAAAGCAAAAACCCCGATGAGCTAATACTCACCGGGGTTTCTGTTCTGGCGACGTCCTACTCTCGCACAACCTATAGATGCACTACCATCGGGGCTGCAGCGTTTCACTTCCGTGTTCGGAATGGGAACGGGTGGGGCCACTGCGCTAGGATCACCAGACGCGAAAAGCGCTTGCGCTGCTCGCGTCTGGTGGCTGTAGCGTCCGCTGTCTCAGCGGACTTCTTTGTGCGCTGAGGACAGCGCACGCTACGACTCCATCAAAGAACAGCTGATTCTCTGAAGTCTACATACAGGAAGCGTTCCAACAGTTTAGGCTTCGTTTTGTTAAATTGTCATTCCTCTCTATTTGCCGCCGTGTTGGTTTTGCAACCAACGCGGCGGGTTAATAGAAAAGTAAATGACCAAGCCGAACGAGTTATTAGTATCACTTAGCTGAATACATTACTGCACTTACACCAGTGACCTATCAACGTGGTGGTCTACCACGACTCTTCAGGGAGAACTCATCTTGGGATAGGCTTGGCGCTTAGATGCTTTCAGCGCTTATCCTTTC
>Ga0207691_10000143_pt1 | contig 65645 bp, 71 predicted proteins | sample KBSM13metaG_FD_184327 | JGI IMG/M metagenome (GOLD analysis project Ga0207691, IMG submission 184327) | Miscanthus rhizosphere microbial communities from Kellogg Biological Station, Michigan, USA - KBS M1-3 metaG (SPAdes) (version 2) | ecosystem: Host-associated > Plants > Roots > Rhizosphere >...
CCTCCTTCACGGGCTCGAGGAGCTGCACTTCCTCGAAGAAATCCCGCAGGCCCTTCACCGTTGGTCCGCTTTTGCGGGTGAAACCAGCGGCGCGTTCGGGCCGATCGTCGAATGGTTCGTCTACGCGCTAGGTTCAGCCTTGGCCGGCCTCATCGTAGGCGGCCTGATCGTTCTTGTCGTCCGCCGGTTCGTGAAGCATCCGGAAGAGCTGATCGTCGACTAGTCGAAGTGCAGCCGCCGGTATCGGCCCCGGAAGAACAGTAGGGGGTCGAGGTTCGGGTCGAAGCTCGCCTTGACGACCCGGCCCACGAGGATGTGGTGATCGCCGCCGTCATGGACACCGTACCGCTCGCACTCGAACACGCCGAGCGATTCCTGGAGGACCGGCGTTCCGAACTCGCCGCGAGTCCAGTCATTCACTCCGAACCGATCCTCGGCGCGCGTTGAGAAGCGGATCGAGGCCGGCTGTTGAGCGGTCTGAAGAACGTTCACGGCAAAATGGCTCGCGTTCATGAGGCCGGATGCGCAGACCGCCTCCTTGTGGACGTTGACCAGCAGGAGGGGTGGATCGAGCGACACGGAGGTGAAGCTGTTGGCCGTGAGCCCGCACGGCTTGTCCTCTTCATCGAAGCAGGTGACCACCGTCACCCCCGTGGCAAAGCAGCCAAGCGCATCGCGCAGAGTCCGTGGGTCCGATCCGGTGCGGTACTCAGGGGGGACTTCATCGTCGGCCATGCGGTTCGGGCTATACCAGCCCGCCCGCCTCATTCCAGAGCGGCCCTGGGCGGCTTCGCATGAACAACATTTAATGATGCCGCCACAGCCGTGAAACGCAGGCTCTTCTATTTGATCGTCCAGCCGGAGCACCGGCCGGCACAGGAGAACATGCAACATGACCAAGCAATTGATCGCCTCGTTCGTCGCACTCGGCCTTCTCGCGGGGCCGGCTGCCGCCGCAACGAGCACCAAAGCTCCCACGGAGAAGACCAAGGTTCACAAGGCTCACGCCAATAAGAGCAATGTGAAGGAAGCGCCGAAGACCAAGTAGACTACCGCATCCCCGAGCCGCCCGGCGTCTCCCCCAAGCCCCCTCGCGCCGGGCGGCACCCCGCCATTGCCGGGCCGGTAAGCGGCGTCGTATGCAAGCTGGCGGAGAGCCTATGGGCCGCAAGATTCTTGTCATTGAAGATGACGCCGAAACGGCGGACTATCTCAGCCGCGGACTTTCGCAGGAAGGCCACTCGGTAGAGCAGGTCGGCAATGGGCAGGACGGGCTCTATCGAGCGACGGACGGCAGCTTCGACCTCATCATACTCGACCGGATGGTTCCCGTGCTCGACGGACTATCGGTGCTGCGGGCGCTGCGGGCGGCGAAAATTGAAACGCCGGTTTTGATTCTTTCGGCTCTGGCCTCCGTCGGCGATCGCATCGAGGGTCTCGAATGCGGGTCCGACGATTATCTCGTGAAGCCCTTTTCCTTCGCCGAGCTGCTGGCGCGCGCCAATGCTCTGCTTCGACGAAGCGAAGCCCGCGTCGCGACCAATCCGCGGCTGACGGTGGGGGATCTCGTGATCGATCCTTTGTCTCGAACCGTGAAGCGTGGCGGGAAGAAGATTGATCTCAAGCCCCGCGAATATCTTCTGCTGGAATATTTCGCGCGCAACGAGGGACGCGTCGTGACTCGCACGATGCTGCTCGAACAGGTCTGGGACTATCATTTCGATCCGGCGACCAATGTCATCGACGTTCATGTCAGCCGTCTTCGCCGTAAGCTGGAGGACGGGTTTGAGCGCCCCTTGCTGCATACCGTTCGCGGCGCCGGCTACATGCTCGAAGGCTAGGTTCGTCGAGGCATGTCGACCAAGCTCCGCATAGCTCTTCTCGCCGGCTTGCTCGCCTTTGCCTCGAACCTCGTCATCATCGGCTTCATTCACTTCCAGACGCGGGACGAGATCGTTTCCGCTCTTCGCCGCCAGGTTGCGGAGCAGTCTGCCGCGCTTGCCGACGTCTACCGGTCGGGTGGCGCGTCCGCGCTCAAGAAAGAGATTTCCGAAGCGACCGGTGCGGGCGACCCGCAGGTTGCCGTAGCCGTTCTCGACCGAGGCGGAACGCCGGTCGAGGGCAATGTGGATTCGGTCATTTCTCCGGGGGTCAGCGCCTTCCCGAGGGCGCGCTCGGCAGTCTTGCGGATGAAAGGCGAGTCCTCGCTCCTTGAGGCTTCCGTGAACGTGCGAGCCATTGCCGGCGGACAGTGGCTGCTCACCGGCCGGACCGTATCTGCGGGCATCAGCCTGCGGGAAACGCTGGAGCGATCACTGGTGGTCGCCCTTGCCGTGTCGGTCATCCTCGGCCTCCTTTGCGGGCTGATCCTGGGCCAATATGTGGACCAGCGCGTCCACGACATTGTGAGGGTCGCCGATCGCATTGGCGGTGGCGACATGTCGGGACGAGTGCCGTTATCGGGCGCCAAGGACTCGTTCGAGCGCCTTTCGCGGCAGATCAACCAGATGCTCGACCGCATCTCGACCCTGATGAGCGAGCTCAGGATGCTGACCGACAGCCTCGCTCACGACTTGAGGTCCCCTGTCGGGAGGCTTCGTGCCGCTGCCGATGCCGCGCTTGCAGCAGACACTCCGGAAGAGCGCGACCTGATGCTTGCGGCCATCATCCGACAATCGGATTCGCTGATGCGGATCCTGACCACCGCGCTGGAGATCGCTCGCTCCGAAGCCTTCACGAGCAAGAATCAGTTCAGCTGGTTCGATCCGGCCCAGCTCGCCGATGAGCTTGTGGAAATGTACGAGCCGGTCGCCGAGGAGGCTGGTGCTGCGATGCGCCTCGACCGCAGCTCGGTCGTCGTGCCCGTTTTCGGCCATCGTCAATTGCTTGCGCAGGCCCTTAGCAACCTCATCGAGAACGCGATCAAATATGCCTCATCGGGCGGCGAGATATCCGTCCTCGTCCACGACGAGGATTCGACGTTGAAGCTCGGTGTAACGGATCGTGGACCCGGGATTCCGGAGGAACGTCGCGAGGAAGCCCGCCGGCGTTTCGGGCGGCTCGATCCCAGTCGAAGCGAGGAGGGCGCTGGGCTGGGCCTCTCGCTCGTGCAGGCCATCGCGCACCTTCACCAAGGGGAGCTTGCACTCTTCGACAACGCTCCGGGCCTGGTCGCTCTCCTACAGATTCCAATCCGCGGCGACGGCAGGCAAGCCGCCCGGGCGCCGCTCGGCCTAGCTCTCTGAGGAAAGCACGCGCTCGGCACCGAGCGCCAGCACGTCCGCGACCGTCTGCTCAAGCGATTCCGAGACGAGGTAGCGCGGCTGGAATGCGTCGTGCTTGTAGGGCGTGTGCATCGCCCGATCGACCGAGAAGGGAAGTCGCTCGACCTCGGCTTCCAGGCTGAAATGCGCCTCGCCGAAGCTCGAGACGAGGCCGGCGCCGAGGATCTTCAGTTCGTCCTGTTCCTTCGCCAATCCGAATTCGACGCTGTGCCAGTAGATCCGTGCAACGAGGTCGCCCTGGCCGGCATCGCAGGCAGCCACTCCCAGGTCTCCGATATGCCGGGCCATCTCCGCGAAGTCGTGATTGGCCAGCATCGGGATGTGCCCGAACATGTCGTGGAAGCAGTCGGGCGCCTCGAGATAATCGAGTTGCTCGCGCTTGCGGATGAAATTGCCGACCGGGAAGACGCGTTCGCTCAGCATCGCGAAGAAAATCGGGTCGGGAACGAGCCCGGGCACTGCGACCGTTCGCCAGCCGGTCCGCGGCTCCAGGATTGCATTGAGCCCCTCGACGTCGGGAACGCCCGGGTGCGACAGGCGCAGCAGGTCGATCCCCTCGAGGAACGGCGAAACCACCCGGGAGCCGAGCAGTTCGACCTGACGCGCGAATAAGAGGTCCCACACCGCATGGTCGTCCTCGGTGAACGCCTCCCAGCACTGGGGGACCACATAGTCCTGCCAGCGCTGAAGCGGCGGCCGGTCCCTGGTGATCGTCTCCTGAAGCATTCTGCCTTCCTTTCGAGGGGCAATAAAAAACCCGCCGGGCGGATGCCGAGCGGGTCGAGGTTGGTCGTCTGAACTAGGCGCGCGTCAGCCGATCCCAACCTCGTCGGGATAATAATACCAGCCGGTGATCGTGCGGTTCGTCATCGAGCCATCAATATTCCAGTTCGCGCATGAACGCGCAATGTCTGCTTTCGACCCATTGCGGACTCAAGGCTTCTCCGACTCCGAGATGAAGCTGACGATCGCGTCCATTGTAGCTTGAGGCTGCTCCTCCATCAGCCAATGGCCGGAGTTGCTGATGCTCAGCGCGCGGACGTTGGTTGCTGCGAATTCGATCTCATTGGCAAAGCCCTGGCCAAAGGATTTCTCGCCACCGATTGCCAGCACCGGCATCGTCAGTTTGCCCTCGGCAACGAACTTCTGGTTATCTTTCGCATCCTGACGGAACGCAGCGAATTGCGCGAATGCATTGTGAATCGCATTTGGCCGGGAATAGAGCGCCGCGTAATGCTGGCGGGTCTCCTCGTCGATGTGTTTTGGATCGGCCGAAAGCTCATTGTAAAAGCGATCGAGATAAATCCGTTCACGGCCCGCCACGATGCGTTCTTCATCCGGCCCATAGAAGTCGAAATGCCACGTCCTCTGGTCTTTGATGACATCGTCCCAATGACCGAGTCCGGGTAGCGGCGCGTCCATAACCACCCAGCGCGTTACCCGCCCGCGATTCTGCGCGGCAAAGGCATAGCCGACCATGTTGCCAATATCGTGCGTAACCAGCGCGACTGGCCCGTTGAGCTTCAGCGCGTGGAGGACCGAGGAGATGTCGGCTGCCTCGCCTTTCTTCTCGTACCCGGTCTCCGGATGTGACGAGAGGCCCATGCCACGAAGATCGGGTACGACGACGGTATGACGATCGGAGAGCCGCGCAGCGAGTGGAGCCCACATGTCTCCAGTGTCCCCAAACCCGTGGATCAGCACGATCACGGGTCCTTTCCCGCCAACTCGGGTGTGAATGACGGCGCCATCGACGGGAATCTCGCTGATCTTGAAGCCGGGCGGGAACGGATCGACTTTCGCCGCAGCGGATGTCGTTCCTAACAGACTGGCGGCGAGTAGCCCGAACCAACGGCTCATTCTCTTCTCCCGAAATTCTAAGCAACACGTGAGTTTCACTGCAGCGAAGTTGTCAGCGATTAGTAGCTCGCACGTGTCCGGTCACGGTACCAGCGGGGGGCATCCGTCTCTGTCTGCTTCGACCCATTGCGGACATCAGCGCTGCGCCAGACACCAGCCGGCCACCGTATCCAGTGCTTCTGCCTCGGCCTCGGCGGACGTCCGGCCGCTCTTCGCCGCAACCTTGAAGCTGTGGTCGGCGTGCTCGACCAGGTGCAGCGTGGAACGATCGCCTAGTTTCGACACGACCGGCTTCAGCAATTCCAACTCTGCAAGTGCGTCCCGATCGCCGGACACGAACAGCATGGGGACTTGAACCCGCGCGAGATGCTCCGCCCTTTCGATGCCGGGCTTGCCGGCCGGATGGAGGGGGAAGCCGAGGAAGGCCAGCCCGCGAACGCCGGGCAGCGGATCCTCCGCCTGTGCCTGCGATGTCATCCGTCCGCCGAAGGAGCGACCTCCGGCGAACAGTGGAAGGTCGGGAGCGACTTCGAGCGCCTTGGCTGCCGCCGCTCGGACGGCTGCGTGCGCATGCCTTGGCGGATCGGGCCGTCGCGATCCCTTCTCCATATAGAGGAACTGATAGCGAAGCGTCGCAATGCTGCGCTCGGCAAGGCCTTGCGCGTTCGACTCCATCGCCTTGTGGGTCATCCCCGCTCCGGCTCCATGAGCGAAGAGGTAGAGCGCGCTGGCATCCTCCGGCCGCAACAGCAAAGCGGAGATGCTGTCGTTTCCGACAGCAATGCGCAAAGGTTGCGCCTCCGCCATCAGGGAGCGCGGCGCACGTAGGCAACCTGTCCGGCGTTCGTCCAAGGACCGGCATTGACCGATTTTTCCTGACGCAGGCCAAGGCCTGTCGTCGTGGGCCAAATCGTGCTCCGTGTCTGGACCAGCCCGTCCTTCGTGTGGAACTCCCCGAGGCAAGTAATGCCCTTCTCCGAATTGGCGTAACAGGGCTCGGTACGGCTTCGGCCGGAAGCGTCATATTCCTGGTAGGTGTAGTGGTTCTCGGCTGCGGACCAGCCAAGGATCGCGACCGCATGGTGTCCCCCGGGTCGCCGGTCGTCCGTATCGCAAATGATGAAGCTATGCGCGTCGAACCAGGTGCAATGGTCGCGATAGTTGGCTTCGAGGCCCTTGATCGTCCAGTCGCCCTCGATGAACGCGAGTTGCTTCTCCACCTCCGCCGGATGGGTGCTTGCGGCGGGCGCCGCCGCCAAAGCCAGTGCAAGCAAGATCATCGTCATTCTCCTCCTGCGAGCCGGTTGATCGCTTGGGCAAGCTTCAGGTCGCGCTCCGTCACCCCGCCCGCGTCATGGCTGGTGAGCCTGAAATCGACGCGGTTCCAGACGCTGGTGAACTCCGGGTGGTGATCTTGCCTTTCGGCGTGCAAAGCCACGCGTGTCAGGAAGGCGAATGCCTCGCTGAAATCCTTGAACTTAAAGGTCCGGAGAAGGGCCTTCCCATCTTCCGCCAGCCTCCAGCCCGTGGGCACGTCCATCGCGAACCTCTGTCCTACAGCAGCTTGTTCCGCTTAAGCCCCCGAATGAGGTGAGAATTCAATAGCGGTGCACACGCGGAAAGCACGCCGTCAGTGCGAACATTGGGACCATTCGCGACCTTGAAATGCCGCTGTTGCAGGCGCAGTTGGGCCGCGAAGGAGATGAGCATGGCAACGCAGGTCGCCGAGAAGAGCATCCTCGGGCTCGAAAACCCGATGGGCACCGACGGGTTCGAGTTCGTCGAATATACAGCGCCGGACATCGAGTTGCTGCGCTCCCTTTTCACGAAGATGGGGTTCCCTGAGGTCGCCCGGCACAAGAGCAAGAACGTCACGCTTCACAAGCAGGCGGACTGCAACTTCGTCATCAATGCCGAGCCGGGCAGCTACGCCGAGGAATATTCAAAGGCGCATGGTCCGAGCGCCTGCGCCATGGCCTTCCGGGTAAAGGACGCGAAGGCTGCGCACGCGCGGGCGCTGAAGCTGGGCGCGACCAATGTCCAGGTCGCAAAGGGCGATGGAGAGCTGGACATTCCCGCCATCGAAGGCATCGGCGGATCGCGCCTCTTCTTCGTCGATCGCTACGGCTCGGACGGCTCGATCTACGACGTCGACTTCGACTTCCATCCCGATTGGCAGCAACGGATGGCGGAAGCGGATTCGAAGCTCACCTACATCGACCACCTGACTCACAACGTGAATCGCGGTCGGATGAGCGTCTGGGCCGACTTCTACGAGAAGCTCTTCAACTTCCGCGAGATCCGCTACTTCGACATCGAAGGGAAGGTGACCGGCCTGTTCTCGAAGGCGATGACGTCGCCCTGCGGCAAGATCCGCATCCCCTTGAACGAGAGCCAGGACGACAAGAGCCAGATCGAGGAATTCCTTCGCGAGTATAAAGGCGAGGGTATCCAGCACATCGCGCTTGGAACGTCGGACATCTACGACAGCGTCGACATCATCCGGGCTCGTGGCATTCCCTTTCAGGACACGCCCGACACCTATTATGAAATGCTACCCCAGCGCATCAAAGGGCATGATGAGAGCATCCCGGAGCTGGAGAAGCGCCGCATCCTGATGGATGGTGCCCCGACCGAGGGACAGGGCTTGCTGCTGCAGATCTTCACCCAGAACGTGATCGGCCCGATCTTCTTCGAGATCATCCAACGCAAGGGCAATGAGGGCTTCGGCGAGGGCAACTTCAAGGCTCTGTTCGAAAGCATCGAGCTCGACCAGATGCGCCGCGGGGTTCTTTGAGCGGAATGACCGACGCTTTCATTTGCGACGCCGTCCGTACGCCCATCGGGCGTTATGCGGGCGCACTCTCGTCCGTCCGCGCTGACGACCTCGCCGCCATCCCGATCAAGGCGCTGATCGACCGCAATCCGAATGTCGACTGGAGCGAGCTCGACGACGTGATCCTCGGCTGCGCCAACCAGGCGGGCGAGGACAACCGCAATCTCGCGCGTATGGCCGGATTGCTCGCGGGCCTGCCCGACAGCTCGGGCGGCGTGACCCTCAATCGCTTGTGCGGCTCGGGGCTCGATGCTGTCGCCATGGCTGCGCGGGCGATCCGCGGCGGCGAGTCCGACATGATCATCGCCGGCGGCTCCGAAAGCATGAGCCGCGCACCCTTTGTGATGGCGAAGGCGACGAGCGCCTTCGACCGCAATGCGGAGATGTACGACACGACGATCGGTTGGCGCTTCGTCAATCCCAAGATGAAGACGGCCTATGGCGACGATACCATGCCGAGCACCGGCGAAAACGTCGCCCAGGACTTCCAAATCAGCCGCGAGGATCAGGACAGGTTCGCGTTGCGCAGCCAGGAGAAGGCCGCGAAGGCGCAGGCCAACGGCCGGCTCGGCGCCGAGATCGTGGGCGTCGAAATCCCGCAACGGAAGGGTGATCCAGTCGTCGTCGACCGTGACGAGCACCCGCGTTCGACTACGTTGGAGGCGCTTGGAAAGCTGAAACCGATCGTTCGGCCCGGCGGCACGGTCACGGCCGGCAACGCTTCAGGCGTCAACGACGGTGCCGCCGTAATCATCATCGCATCGGAGGAAGCCGCAAGGCGCAACGGCCTGACACCGCGGGCTAGAGTGCTAGGCGCGGCCGTTGCTGGCGTTCCGCCGCGCATCATGGGCATCGGACCGGCGCCCGCGTCCGAGAAGCTGACGAAGCGTCTCGGCATCAAGGTCGCAGACTTCGACGTGATCGAGCTCAACGAGGCGTTTGCGGCTCAGGGCCTCGCGGTGCTTCGCCAGCTCGGCATCGCCGATGACGATCCTCGCGTGAACCCCAACGGCGGTGCAATCGCGCTCGGCCACCCGCTCGGCATGTCCGGCGCGCGCCTCGCGTTGACCGTGACCGAGGAGTTGCAGCGCAACGGTGGCAAGCTCGGCCTTGCAACCATGTGCATCGGCGTGGGGCAGGGCATCGCGCTGGCACTCGAACGGGTGTAACATCACCGTCATGAGTGACGTCGCTGTACTCGACGAGGCGGCGATCATTGCCGTTCTCGAAAAGGTGATGGACCCGGAGATTCCGGTCGTCTCGATCATCGACCTCGGAATCGTCCGAGGCTTGAAGCTCGACCCGCCCCGAGTCCTACTGACGCCGACCTATACGGGCTGCCCCGCGACGATCGCTATCGAGCGGCTTGTGCGCGAAGCGCTCGACGAAGCCGGCTTCGACACTGTTCATATCGAGCGCGTGCTGTTCCCGCCTTGGACGACCGCGTGGATCAGCGAGCGCGGCCGTCAGCAGCTCAAGGACTACGGAATCGATCCGCCGCACCCGGAGGCGCAGGCGACCTGTCCGCGTTGCGGCTCCACCGACACGGTCGAGGTCAGCCGGTTCGGCTCGACCCCGTGCAAGGCGCAATGGCGGTGCAAGTCGTGCCTGGAGCCGTTCGACCGCTTCAAGTGTCACTAGTAAGAAGCGCCAGCAGCGCGAATGTCGCGAGCCAGTGCTCGCCCATATAATCGCCGGCGACATGCGGCATGGAAGCTTCCAAGTGCGCCTCGGCGATGTCGTAGGCCAGCTGCGAGTCCTCAGGCAGCAGCGGAGCAAGGCTCCTCCAGCACCAGGCGCGGCTGAGGTTCAGCCCGTCGAGATGAGCGATCTTGCCGTCGCTCCGGTCGCTCACGACTGCAGGCATGAAGAGCGCAGCGGGTTCACTCGTATCGAGCCTGGGGAAGAATCCGCCGAACCAGCCGTGGAACTCCGGTTCGGTCAGCACCCGCGCCATGCAGAGCGCTTCGATCAATGCGGGCGAGAGGAACTCGTCACCACCCGGCTCCCAGGCCTGGCAGTCGCGGTCATTGCCGAACCAATGCTTGGCCCTTTCGCAAGTGAGCGCTGCCAGCTCGGCGTCGAACTCCTCTGCCCATTCATGCGAGAGAATAAGTGCGAATGCCGTGTTGAAATGCGTGCCGACCCTTATCGGATAGGTCATGACCTCCAGATAGGCTCGCAGCCGATCGGCGAACGCGCGCGCGAGCGGTTCCAGCTCCGCATTCCAACCCTCTCCATGACGAGAGGCTTCCAGGTGCAGCTTCAACAGCCATGCCCAGCCGTACGGCCGCTCGAATCCGCGGCTCAGCGGCCGGTCGAGATAGGCGCGCTCAACGGCAACCTTATCGTCAGTGAAGCTCTGTTGAGCGAGCTTCGCGATCGCTCGGGCCTCGTCCGTATCGGGGAACAGGCGGCGGAGGGTCAGCAGCGTCCACCAGCCGTGCACGCAGCTGTGCCAGTCGAAGCTTCCGAAGAAAATCGGATGCAGGACGTGCGGCGAAGACAAGTCCTCGTCCGACCCGAGCACATGATCGAGCTTGTGCGGATATTCCTGGCGCACGTGGCCGAGCGCAATCCGGGCGAAGCGCGCCGCAGTGTCCGAATCGAGATTGAACCGGCTCATCGGAAGGCTGCGAGATACAGGATCAGGACGTTCACGGCGAGCAAAGGCAGCGCAGTCGCGATTTGCGCCTTCACGACCCCGTACTGGTCCTTCAGCTCCAGCAGTGCCGCGGGCACCAGATTGAAGTTCGCTGCCATCGGGGTCATCAACGTTCCGCAGAAGCCCGCGAGCATCCCGACGGCTCCGACAACCGCGGGATCGCCTCCATATGCCTGAATCAGCAGTGGCACGCCGACGGCTGCAGCCATGACCGGGAAGGCGGCGAAGGCATTGCCCATGATCATCGTGAACAGCGCCATTCCCAGCGAGAAGACGAGCACCGTCGCGAAGACATTGCCTCGTGGGATGACCATCCCCGCGAGGTCGCCGATGATCGTTCCCACACCGGCGGCGGCGAACAGCACTCCGAGCGCGGCAAGCATCTGGGGGAGGACCGCGGCCCAACCGATGGCGTCGATCAGGCGCCGGCCTTCCTGAAGCGGCGCAACGACGGCCGGCTTCAGCCATAGGAAGATCGTCACCAGCGCGAGTAGCGCTCCGAGGCAGAGGAAGACGTAGGTCTCACGTTTCGCCTCAATCCAGCCGAGCTGCCCGATCGGCGTGTAATTGTACACCAAAGTACCGATCAGTGCCGTTGCCGGAATGATCAGTGCGGGGAGGAAAAGCGAATTTCCGAGCACCTTGGCGAATTCAACGCGCTCCTCCTCGTTCGTCGTCGGCGGGTGGCTTCGGCCGAGGAAGCCAAACCCGGCGAGGCCGGCCAGCCCGAGGACGAGAAGGCCGTTGCCAAAATCGCCGATCAGATCTCCGCCGAGCAGGCTCAGCGCCATCAACCCCCAGAACGCGGCATTGCCGAGGCGTTTCCCGTTGGAGCGATCAAGCGCGCTCAGAAGAGCGAAAGCCGCGAACATCGCTCCGGCAAGCGCGTAGAGCCAATGCAGCGTGATCATTTACTCTTCCGCCCAAGCTTGCGGTCGAGCAGCATCAGTCGCGCACCGTGGATTAGGAAGGCGGCAATCGCGCTCGGGATTGCCCACAGCGCCAACTGAAGGGGCGCGAGATTGTAGCCGTAGGTCGCGAGCGTCTGCTGGATCAGGACGATCGAGCCGATGGCTATGAAGATGTCCTCGCCGAAGAAAAGCCCGATATTGTCCGTCGCAGCGGAATAGGCCTTCACCTTCTCCACGGTGGGCTCGTCCAGTTCGCCGTGCTGCTCTTCGGCCGCCGCCAGCGCCATCGGTGCAACGAGCGGACGGACGGTCTGCGCGTGGCCCGCGATGCTCGTCAGGCCGAGCGCGGCCGTGATCTGCCGAAGACCGAGATAAAGAATCAGCAACCGTCCGACCGTCGCCGCCTTCATCCGCCGAATTATCGACGCGGCCTGCTGCTGCAGCCCGAACCGCTCCAGCACACCGATCACAGGCAGCACGACCCAGACGATTGCGATGATGCGATTGTCGTTGAACGCTTTGCCGAACGTCGAGATGACCTCATGCAGGCCCATACCGCCAAGCAGGCCAGTCACGATCGCGGCCGCAGTCACGACGAGCATCGGATTCATTCGAAGTGCGAAACCGATGACGACCAGCAATATGCCGAGCAGTGGCCAGTAACTCATCACGCTGCTCCGAATCCGCCGCCGCCGGGAGTCTCGATCACGAAGCGGTCGCCGGTCTCCATTTCCGCGGCATCCGTCGCGGTAAGTTCATCAATGCTACCATCGACGCGCTCTACCCAGTTGCGGCCGGGCAGCGCGTCGCTCCCGCCAGCAAGTCCCTGCGGTGCGATGCGCCTCCGGTTGGCCAGGATGTTCGCCCGCATTGGCTCCAGGAAAAGCAAGTCGCGGATGACCCCATCGCCGCCTCGATGCTTTCCGTCTCCTCCAGAGCCTCGGCGGATCGCGAAGCGCTCCAGCCGTATCGGCAGACGGGTCTCCAGCACTTCCGGATCCGTCAGCCGGCTGTTGGTCATATGGGTCTGCACCGCGCTCGTACCGTCGTGGTCCGGGCCGGCGCCCGAACCGCCGGCGATGGTCTCGTAATATTGATAGCGCGCGTTGCCGAAGGTGAAGTTGTTCATCGTGCCCTGGCTGGGCGCGAGGCGGCCGGTCGCAGCGAAGAGTGTGTCGGTGACGACCTGGCTGGTCTCGACGTTCCCTGCGACGACTGCGGCTGGATAGGACGGCGAGAGCATGCAGCCGTCCGGCACGATGAGTTTGATCGGCCATAGGCAGCCGTCGTTCATCGGAATCGGATTGTCGACCAGGGTACGCACGACATAGAGCGAGGCCGCGCGAACGATCGAATAAGGCGCGTTGAAATTGTCGGGTAGCTGCGCGCTCGTTCCGGTGAAATCGAAAGTGGCCGAACGCGAGGCCTTGTCGATCGTGATCTTCACCGAGACGCGCGCCCCATTGTCCATCTCATATTCGAACGCGCCGTCATCGAGCCGGTCGAGTAGCCGCCGGACTGACTCCTCGGCATTCGCGAGCACGTGACGCATGTAGGCGGCGATGACCTCCGGGCCGTAATCGCGGGCCGTCGCTGCAAGCACTTCCGCGCCGCGAACGCAGGCAGCGAGCTGAGCCTTGAGGTCGGAGACGTTGCGATCGACGTTCCGTGCCGGCCATTCGCCCGAGCCGAGCAGCGCGCGGATTTCGTCTTCGAGGAAATACCCCTCGTCGACCATCAGCACATTGTCGATCAGCACGCCCTCTTCATCGATCGAGCGGCTGTCGGGCGGCATCGATCCGGGCGCGATCCCGCCGATGTCCGCATGGTGTCCGCGCGCTGCGACGAAAGCCGACGGTTCGGCTTCCTCTCCGTAAAATACGGGTACGATCACCGTGATGTCGGGCAGATGCGTGCCGCCGCGATAGGGATCGTTTAACACATAGGCATCGCCGCGTCGGATTCCGCGTCCGTCTCGTGCGCTGCCGCGAGTCTCGATGATCGTGCGGATGCTTTCGCCCATGGAACCAAGATGCACCGGAATGTGCGGTGCATTGGCGACGAGAGCACCCTCCGCGTCGAAGATCGCGCAGGAGAAATCGAGCCGCTCCTTGATGTTCACGCTCGTCGCAGTCGACTGCAGCGCCACGCCCATTTCCTCGGCAATGGCCATGAAGAGGTTGTTGAAGATCTCGAGCATCACCGGATCAGCATCGGTGCCGATCGCATGCGCTCGCTGGGCGGGTGTGGAGCGGACCAAAACGAGCGTTCCATCATCGCCGCGGACGGCACTCCAGCCAGTCTCGACGATCGTCACGGATGAGCGATCGGTGATCAGTGCGGGACCGCCGATGTGCTGGCCGGAAGAAAGTTGGCCGCGGGCATAAATCTGCCAACCATTGGACTGGCGCGCCTCTGCACCTGCTCCCGGAGGCTGCGCGAACACGGCTTCGTTTCCCGTGTGTGCCACGGCTTCGACGATGAGCGCGTCGAGGATGATTTCGGCGGATTCGTCGACATAGCCGAAGCGGCGACGGTGTAATTCGGTGAAGTCCGCGCGCATTTGGCACTCCGGACCAACGTCGACTTCAAGCGTTGCGTCGCTTCCGCCGAGACGTAGCCGCGAGCGGCGCTCCAGGGTGATGCGCGAGGCGGCGACGCCTTGCTCGATAAGTGCGTCCGTCGCTCTCGCCTCCAGTGCTCGCAGGGCGTGGCTGAAATCCTCGGCCAGCGGCCTTACCACCCCTGCTTCCCGGATCGCCTTCACGTCGGCGAGGCCGATCCCATAGGCCGACAGCAGGCTCGCGAGTGGATGGACAAGGATGCGCTCCATGCCGAGCGAGTCCGCGACGCGGCATGCGTGCTGCCCCCCCGCACCACCGAAACAGGCAAGAGTGTAGCGGGTGACGTCATGGCCGCGCGCGATGGATATCTTGCGGATGGCGTTGGCCATGTTGTCGACCGCGATCCGAAGAAAACCCTCGGCGATTTCGGCAAGGGCCATCGCACCATCGAGTGCCCCGGCGACCTCGCGCAGCCGCGCTTCGGAAGCTTGCGGGTCGAGCGGCTCATTGCCGGCCGGGCCGAACACTGGCGGGAAGTCCTCCGGTACGATCCGGCCAAGGAACAGATTGCAGTCGGTGACCGTCAGAGGGCCGCCGTCGCGATAGCAGGCGGGTCCCGGTTTCGCGCCCGCCGACTCCGGCCCGACGCGGAAGCGCATTCCGTCGAAGCGGCAGATGGAGCCACCTCCCGCCGCGACAGTATGAATCTGCATCATCGGCGCCCGGATTCGGACGCCCGCGACATTGCTTTCGTCGGCCAGCTCGAAGCGGCCTGCGAAATGCGAAACATCAGTCGAGGTGCCCCCCATGTCGAAACCGATCAGCCGGCCTTCGCCCGACGCCGCGACCATGCCGACCACTCCGCCCGCCGGACCCGAAAGTATCGCGTCCTTCCCGCGGAAGGCGCCCGCATCGGTCAGGCCGCCGTTCGACTGCATGAACTGCAGCTTCGTGCCGCCGGGGAGACCCCCCGCGACCCTGTCGACATATCGGCGAAGGACCGGCGAAAGATAGGCATCCACTACCGTCGTGTCGCCCCGCCCGACGAGCTTGATCAGCGGCGCGACTTCGTGGCTGACCGACACTTGAGCGAACCCGAGTTCGCTTGCGATCTCCGCCAAGCGCTGTTCGTGCTCGGTGAACCTCCAGCCGTGCATCAGCACAATCGCGAGAGCGTCAATTCCGCTTTCTCGAGCTCGCGCCAAGTCGGCTCGAGCGGCCTCCTCGTGTAACGGCAGCACGACCTCGCCATCCGCGCCGACGCGTTCGGCAATCTCGACGACGGCTTCGTAGGGCTGCTCCGGCAGGATGATGTGCCGCGCGAAGATTTCCGGCCGGGCCTGATATCCGATTCGCAGCGCGTCGCCGAACCCGCGCGTGATGGCCAGCGCTACTCGTGCGCCCTTGCGCTCGAGAAGCGCGTTGGTGGCGACGGTCGTGCCCATCCGGACCTTTCCGAGCTCGCCACCCTCGGAAGCCAGAATGCGCCGGATGCCCTCGACCGCGGCATCTTCATATTGATCGCGCTTCTCAGACAGCAGCTTCGCGGTCCGGAAGTGATCCTGGCCGTCCCAGGCGATCACATCGGTGAACGTCCCGCCCCGATCGATCGCAAAATTCCAGACGTGAGCCACGGCGCTTTCAAGCAGATGCCGGCCAACGGGGGAAGTGGCGATGCGTGAGTCCGGCGAGGGCTTTGAGATGAACCAGAATACTCGTGCGCGCCACGAACGGAACTATGGGCAAGGCAATCGATCGCTCTGTTGCGTTCCCCCTGCCGCGCATCTCGCTGCCCATTCAAAAGTGGTCCTTTGAGGCCATGGCAGCGCGAGCGCGGCGGTCCGTCCTCGATCGAATTGTTGATCAACTCTGCCGCCATGCCGGTGACGAGAAGCACAATGCACGCAAGAACCCATGGAGCGGCGGCTGAGCGATCGACAGCCCGATCAGAATTGCGACGAGAAGAGGACGTGGCCTCGGAATGCCCGATCTCGAATCCAGCCTTCACGCAGCCCCGAAAGACTATTGCGGAGTTTTTGAATGGGAGAGCGGTCGTTTCTCAAGCGGCATGAGCCCCCGGATAAGGCAATTCCGGTAAGTGAGTGGCGGAGCGGGAGTCCGCAAAACATACGTGGATACTGCGTTATAATAACTGCATAAAATACGTGCACGTCATCCGCGTCTCGACATTTCGCCCCACACTGATGCCGCGCACTCGCACCTATTGCGCCGTTCCCGAGGAGAGCTCGGCCTTATGTCTGCTTTCGACCCAAAGCGGACATTGGCGACGGAGCGATCGCCCTTGTTTGTCGACGGCATTGGCCTAGGATCGGGGATAGATCGCTTCGCGGGGCCGGAATGGGAAGACCAGCGACGGACGTCTTCCTGTCGTACAAGGCCGAGGACCGGGCCAGATTAAAGCCGTTCGTTGCTGCACTGGAAGCTGAGGGATTCACGGTCTGGTGGGACGCCCATATCGGCGGCGGAGCGCACTGGCGTGAGGACCTCCAGGAACATCTCGACGCGGCCCGGTGCGTCATCGTCGCCTGGACCAAGCGGTCCATTGGTCGCGACGGTAATTTCGTCCGCGATGAAGCAACTCGAGCCCAGCGCCGTGGAGCGTATCTGCCGGTCCGCTTCGACCTCGTCGATCCTCCGCTCGGCTTTGGCGAGGTGCAGGCGCTCTCGCTGCGGGGCTGGAAAGGCGACCCTAACGACCCACGATTCCGCGCGGTCGCTGATGCGGTTCGAAGTCATCTCGCCGGCGAGGGTTTCCTCTACTCCCATTTCCACTCGGACGGGGCTGGCATTTCGCGCCGCATGCTCGTGGCTGGCGGTACCGCAACTGCGGTCGCTGCAGCGGCCGGTGGCTGGCTTCTGCTGAAGCCGGCATCAGCGAGCGCAAAGCGCATCGCAGTGCTGCCGTTCACCAACCTCTCTAACGATCAGGACCAAGCCTATTTTGCCGAAGGCGTCGCTGAGGAACTGCGCGGCGCCTTGTCCCGCATCGGTCTCCAAGTGATTGGCCGGGCCTCGTCGAACGCGGTCAAGGACCTTGATACCAAGGCTGCTGCATCGAAGCTGGGAGTCGCCAACATCCTCAGCGGCAGCGTTCGCCGGACGGCGCAGCTTATCCGCATTCGCGCGCAGCTGGTCGGCGGCTCCGACGGAGTCGAGCGCTGGGCCCAAAGCTACGATCAGGCCCCTGGCGACGCGATCAAGATACAGACCGACATCGCGGCTAATGTCGCGGAGGCGCTCAGCGTAGCGCTCGGACAAGTGGGCCGCGCTGCGCTGGGTCTTGGCGGCACCGCCGATAGCGTGGCCCAAGATTTGTTTCTGCGAGCCACGGGACTCTACTTGAAGGACACCAGCGAGGATGCCTTGCGCGAAGCGGTTGCGCTGCTCGATGCCGCCATCAAGCGCGATCCGAACTATGCCAATGCCTATCGCTTAAAGGCGCGGTCGCTCGAGTTGCTGGCGACTTCCTACCCTAAGAATCCCGAGGACATGGCCGCTACGCTTGCCAAAGCAGAACTGGCCGCGAAGCGCGCGATCGCGATCGCGCCGAAGCTTGGCTCCGCCTACGCTGAACTGGCGCTGATCGAACAGGACCGTTTCCAATACGCAAGCTCGTGGCAATCAATGGAGCGGGCGCTCAAGCTTTCGCCCGACGACCCGCTGGTTATCCCATCGGCGATGTACGTCACGCGCTACTTTGGTGATGCGAACAAGGCCCTGAAGCTAGCCGATCGCCTGATTGCGCTCGATCCGCTCGAAGGCGTCAATTATACGCGCCGTGCCGATGTGCTGCTGGTCCTGCGTAAATATCCGCAGGCGATCGAGTCCGCTCGCAAGTCGCTCGAGCTCACTCCGGGCCGTTCGTACCCGCACCAGCTGATCGGCGACGCGCTCGTCCTCATGAACCAGCCCATCCAGGCTAGGGCCGAATACAGGAACGTGCCGGCGGACGATGTCTTTAGGCAGGCCGGCGAGGCGATCGTCGACGCCCGCTCGCTCGACGCCGCCGCGGTCCAGCGCAACGTTGCAAAGATGCGCGATCAGTTCGGGGACGCGGCAAGCTACCAATATGGTCAGATTTACGCCCAGGCGAAGGACAATGATCGTGCGTTCGCCGCACTTGCGAAGGCGCTCGAGGTCAAGGACCCGGGACTGACCTCACTCAAGACCGACCCGTTCCTCGATCCGCTGCGCGGCGACCCGCGATACGCCGCCCTGCTAAACCGGCTGGACTTTCCGGTACGTGGCTGATCCGCACGTCTGCTTTCCATCCAAAGCAGACATTCAAACGACCTAGCCTAAAGGACAGCTAGTCGGCCGTCGACCGTTGGGTAGGACGGGCAAGACTCTCTTTGGGGAACAGAGCCATGCCCGACCTTCAAAGCGATACCGCCGCGCTCATCCGCTCCCTGGAAACCGGTATCGGTCAGGCAATGAAGGCTGACGACACCCACGACGTTCGGTTGGCGCAGGAGCTTCAGCAGGTTCTAGAGGAGGTTCGCAGTCTTCTTCGCTAGCTGCACCCTTGTCGGAAGCTTCCTTGACGCGGGGAAGGCGCAAGCCAATGTCGGCTTTCTGCCATTCCGGACAACTAGCGAATCTCGGAGAGCGCAAAGCGGCTCGGACCCCTGGGGGGTGACCCGAGCCGCAGAATGACTCTCCCCGGCCATTCCGGAAGTGGGTTTACATCGGCGATACGGCGCGGCCATCTTATCGAAAGGTAGCTGCTAGCGTGCGATGAAAATCTAGCCCGGCCGGAACGCTAGTGGCAGCAATGGGTGGAAAGCGGACATAACGACGCAACCAAGCTCAAACGCAGTTCTCAGGCTGTGCCAATCCCGAAGAAGTCGCCGATCCCTGTGAGCAGGAACTGCATCCCGATGCAGATTAACAAGAAGCCGAAAATGCGGGTCATCGCATCAATGCCACTTTGCCCGAGAATGCGGACCATGGTGCTGGCCGCGCGGAGCACAAGGAAGCAAAAAATGAGGGTCAGGACCATGCCCGCCATAACACCCACGTAGACCAGACCACGGTCGTCAGGATGGATACTCTTGATTTGCGGAGCGGCGGTCAGGACCACGGAGATCGACCCCGGACCTGCCAGACTCGGCATCGCCAAGGGGGTGAAGGCGATGTCCAATTCCTGCTGGGCATGGGTGGGATCTCTCACGACGGAAGGTGCGGGAAACAGCATCCGAAAACCGATCGCCGACATGATCAGGCCTCCGGCAGTCCGAAGTCCAGGAATGGAGATACGAAAGAAGTCGATGATTGCTGAGCCAAGCAGAAGGAAAACGACCAAAATACCGAAGGCGTAGATGCAGGCGAGGAGCGCCTGCCGATTGCGCCTGTTGCGGTCCATACCCACCGTCAGGGCGATGAACAGCGGTGCGGTGCTGAATGGGTTCATGATCGGCAGGAGGGCACCGATCGTTAGTGCAATTGCTTCACGCAAGAGTTCGATTGAATCTCTCCAGCTTCGCCCAGCTAGCCCGCGGCCAGCTCGCACCAGCCAAACTTTCGATGAGATCTGCCGCTCAGGCATCAGGGAGAACCCGTGCCAATTTCCAATTGCGGCCACTAGGGGGATTTCTAAGACTAGGTTTCCGGATTGAATGTCCGCAATGGGTCGAATGCAGAGCCCGCACCGCATCGGGATGACGAATGCGGGCCGCCCATTTCACGGAGCGGGGGCTTGGTCCACTCCGAGCGCCTTGCGAACCCGGCCTCGCCAAGGGGAGTCGACACCAGCGGCCCGCGACCCTGCTCTTCAGCTCCGCACGAGGTCCGTAAATCACGGAAAGCACGTAGAAAGGGAGTCAGTGCGAATACCTAATGGGCCCGTCGGAATGGGGGCATCACTTAACATCCTTGGCTGGGAAACGGACAATCCGAAGGTGTTTGGCAGCAACGTAGCGAGATGCTGCATTGGAACTGCTCCGGACACTTTGGTCACCGACCAGACACGTGGCGACGCGGCAAGAACCCGCTGACCGTCAGTGGATGTCCGGATAGCCGCTAGGAACCTAAGCCATATCGTTCCGGCTTCATTCCGGAGTGACCTATGTCAGTCGAGTCAGGCGAACAAAGTCTTGGACCTGCATACGACTATCTGCGCGACGCGTGGCAGCGCTCGATCCTGTTCCTCGATGTCTTGCGCCAGCGCGGCAATATCTATCAGGAGCAAAAAGCGAAGACCGCGCCGCACGTCCTCCAATTCGATACGGAGCTGATCCTCGACGGCCGGACGCTTCCGAGGCCGGTCAATTACGGGCTAGTCCGCATTCTGCCACCGAAGGGGGTTGAGACCGACCATGCAAAGCGGCCATTCGTTATTGTGGATCCCCGGGCCGGTCATGGCCCTGGCATTGGCGGCATGAAGAAGGACAGCGAGATCGGCGCTGCCCTCGAGTACGGCCACCCCTGTTATTTCATCGGCTTCCTTCCGGAGCCCATGCCGGACCAGACCGTCGAAGACGTCTGGAACGCTGAAGCGGTCTTCGTCCAGGCGGTCGCACGTCGCCATCCGTCCGCCAGCCGCCCCGCCGTGATCGGCAACTGCCAGGCTGGCTGGCAAACGATGATCATGGCCGCAACCCATCCGGATGTGCCGGGGCCGCTGCTGCTGGCCGGGGCGCCTCTGTCCTATTGGGCCGGCGTCCACGGCAAGAATCCGATGCGCTACAGCGGCGGAATGCTCGGCGGGACCTGGCTAACGAGTCTTTCGGGAGACCTTGGCGGAGGCAAGTTCGATGGCGCCAACCTGGTCGCCAACTTCGAAGGCCTGAACCCCGCCAACACCTATTTCGAAAAGCCATACAACGTCTATTCGCAGGTCGACACGGAGACGCAGCGCTTCCTCGAATTCGAGACCTGGTGGGGTAGCCCGGTCCTGATGAACGCGGGCGAGATGCAGTGGATTGCCGACAATCTCTTCGTTGGCAACAAGTTGACGTCCGGCGACATCCGCACCTCGGACGGGATGCAGGTCGACCTTCGCAACATCAAGTCGCCGATTGTCGTCTTCTGCTCTTGGGGTGACGACATCACGCCTCCGCAGCAGGCATTGGGTTGGATCACCGACCTATACAACGACGACGAAGATCTGGTCACCAGCGGCCAGACCATCGTCTATTCAGTCCACGAGACCATCGGCCATCTCGGCATATTCGTTTCCGGCAAGATCGCCACGCGCGAGCATGAGGAATTCACGAGCGCGATGGATCTCATCGATATGATGCCCCCCGGTCTTTACGAGGTCGTGATCGAGGACATCGGCGATGGGACGGCCAATCGCGGCCTAATCGAAGGCAGCTACCTCTTCCGGCTCGTTCCGAGAACGCTGGAGGACATTCGCAAGCTCGGTGGCAATTCCGCTGAGGATGACCTGAAATTCGCGACGGTTGATCGCATCTCGACCATCAACCGCAGGCTCTATGAGGCTTATGTCGGGCCATTCGTCCGCTCGGTAACTCCGCCGGCGTTCGGGGAATGGGCGCGCAAGATGCATCCTAACCGTGTCCGCTTCGCAATTTTCTCGGACGAGAATCCGGCGATGGGCATGGTCGCCCAAGCAGCCAAGAACGTTCGCGAGAAACGCGAGCAGGCCGGTAAGGACAACATGTTCTCGGCTGCCGAGAAGACCATGGCGGCATCGGTCAGCGCAACTTTGTCAGCGATGGGCGATGCCCGCGACAAGATGACCGAGCAGATCTTCCACCTGACCTACGGTTCGCCCTTCCTGCAAGCGCTCGTCGGCCTAGATTCCGACGGCGTTCAGGCCGAGCGCCGTCCGGAGCGGGAGGAGCTTCGCGAGCTCGCCAAGGCGAAGCGTCGAAAGGAGCTGAAAGCGCAATTCGAGACTGGCGGCGCGATCGAAGCGGCTCTTCGATCGCTTGCGTATATTCGCATGGGCCAAGGTAGCGTGGACGAACGGGGCTTCGCGATGCTCAAGCAGCTTCACGAGGCGCAGCCGACCAGCCGGTTGCGAACGCTCGAAGAACTGAAGGGCATCGTTCGGGATCAGTACCTGCTGCTCCGGCTCGACGAAGCCCGTGCGGTTGCCGCCATCCCCAAGCTGTTGCCGAGCGATCCCGAGGAACGCTCCCGCACGATTCGTGCGATCCAGCGCGTCGCATTGGCTCCGGGCGAGCAGTCGGACGAAGGGAAGCAGCGGCTGGCGAAGATCGAGAAGTTTTTCGCGAACGAACTCCCCGCAATTAACAAGGAAGGCGCCGATGTCAGAGGCTGACGCGCCGATGCGGGAAACGATTCGACCCATCCTCACCGGCCACAAGGCCCTGATTGTCGGGATCGCGAACGACCAGTCGATTGCTTATGGCTGCGCCGAGGCGTTCCGGGCCTCGGGAGCGGATCTCGCCATCACCTGGCTCAACGACAAGGCGCGGCCACACGTGGAGCCGCTCGGCATCGCGCTCGGCGCGGAGATAATGGCGCCGCTCAACGTCGAAATTTCGGGCGAGCTGGAGGCTTTGTTCAAGGAAATCGAACGGCGCTGGGGCAAGCTAGACAGCGTCATCCATTCGATCGCCTTTGCGCCGAAGGAAGATTTGCAGGGCGGCTTGCTCGACTGCTCCGCGCCAGGTTTTGCGCGCGCCATGGACGTGTCCTGCCATTCCTTCGTCCGCATGGCGAAGCTCGCTGCGCCGTTGATGAAAGACGGGGGAACGATGTTCGCGATGAGCTATCTGGGCGCGAACAAGGTGGTGACCAACTACAACGTTATGGGGCCGGTGAAAGCGGCTCTGGAGGCTTCTTGCCGCTACTTGGCCTATGAGCTTGGCTCAAAGAATATCCGGGTCCATGCCATTTCGCCGGGTCCGCTCAAGACCCGTGCGGCATCCGGACTGAAGGACTTCGAGCTTCTGCTCAACGAGGCAGTCGAACGTTCGCCGCTCCACCAACTCGTCGATATTGATGATGTCGGATTCGTTTGTGCGTATTTAGCGACGGACTTCGCGAAGCGGATCACGGGCGGAACAGTCTACGTCGACGGCGGAGCGAATATTATCGCCTGATGCGAATGGACACATCGTCCGTATGTCAGGAATGGGCGGAAAGCGGACATTAGGCTGCCTGTTCGGCGCGAGCTATGGTGGTGTTATGGACAAGCTGGAAGCGCAGGCGGAGCGGGCCAGGTTGCAGACCTTGCTCGATGACTACGAGAATGACCGCCTGAAACATCGGGCCGAGGACCAACGACTGAAGCGGGAGGTGACGCCGGATCGAGCTGACAAAGTCCGGGCCAGGATTGCGCGCCTTGATCAAGTCATCGCGGAGAGCAACAACTAAGGCGAGACAGATAGCCGACGTTTATGTGCGCAACGGAAAGCGGACACTTTGGCTAACGCCGCATTTTTGCGGAAACGGAAGCAAGGTTGAGAGCGAGGTCCCGTGCGTCGTTTAGTTACTTTCTTGCATTCTCGTACCGCTCGATGGCCGACCGAAATCTCGCCATTTCCGTCTCAAATGTACGCTCAGCGAACTCCACTATTCGCTCATATGCTTTCTCCGCGCTGCTTCCCTCGGCAACGGCCGATCGATCGCGGTCCAAGCTTCGCAAAACCTTGTTTGTACTTGCGGCCACCCCGCGCACGCCCATCGCGGCGAACATGTACTCCACGTACGGAATGTGTTCCTCAGAATTAACGGGCTCCGGAACACGCTCCAAGGCGGTTTCTGGATCGCCTCCGAAGCGCGAATCCAATTCGTTGAAGGCAGTATCGACGATCGTTTGCAGACGGCTTCGCAAGTGGCGGTAGGTCATCCCAGTGTTCCCTCATCGCTGATCCCAAGCGCTTTCTGCACCTCGACTGCACACGGTGGCAGCGCGACCCAACGTCCGCAATGGGTCGAAGGCAGCCGCTACGCTAAAGGCAGGAATGGTTGGAAAGCGGACACTGACCAACGATGGTATTCAAGTGCGACCGGTAACCAGCGCCCCCTCGGGTGGCGGAGCGAAATCAAGCGGCGACACAGCCGCGCCTGGCGAGCCCTCTGTCACGGCCCGATAGATCGACACTCCGATTGGACTGTAAGTGATCACCTCGACGAGGACGAAAGAGGCGATGATCGTACCGATGCCCCACCGCCAGGCGGGATGAACGCGGCCACTGCGCCGAATGTCTGCCCAAGCCCCGGCAAAGGGGAACAGGATTGCGGTCGCGTAAGCGGCTTCCCAAGCCCAAGGCTGCAGAAACGGCAGCGGTAGCAGTCGCCCGAATGCCGGCGCGAGCAAAATCGTCATGCCGCAAAAATGCAGCCGTCGATGCCACTCCGTCCGCCGTCGCAGCAGGATCGCCGCCGTCGTGAGACCGGCAAAGGTGAACACTGCAATCGGATCGAAGACCAGGAAATGCAGTGGTCGGAAGAAGAACGGTACGTGGCCCATTCGCACCATTGCGACGGTTACTATGCTGCCGAGCGCGACCATGGGCACCATCCAAACCGCCGCAATCCAGCCAAGTCGCCGGTGCAGAGCCATGCGGTGCGTCGCAACGAAGATGTTCTGAAGTAGATAAATACCGACCCAGCCCATGAACACGATTGCGTGCGCATGAACACGGAGCGGCGAGGCAAAGGTCGATCTACCCATCGCAAGCTGCAACGAGAAGCCAGCAATGATCACAAGGGTCATTACAATTGCGCCACGCAGAAAGAAGCGTTCGTCACCAACGGTCGGCGCACGCGGTGTTTGAGCTAGAGTGGCCATCGCGCCCCCTGATTGTCGCCCCCAACTCTACCGCGGCGATTTGCCCTTTGGAATAGTTTGGCGAAGTGTCCGCTTTGGGTGGAAAGCAGACATTAGGACGGGCACCAGCTTTCCATGACTCAGTTGACGGTCCCGCTTTCGACCAGGGGCCTCACGCAGTCCTCCATGACATAGGTAATGCCGTGACCGTAAGGGCGGCTAACGTGATCGGGGCGGCACCGTTGAATGTGATCTGACCTGCTCAGCAGACTGAGCAGTCCAAAGATCGGTCCCAGCTGTCCACGGCATGGCCCAGAGCCTCCTTCATTGGCTGAAGCCACTGCTCATAATGCCGCCAGCTATCCACCCCGTCTCGGTTAATCGGCCGGCGAACCTGCTCGGCGCTAGGCGTCCTGACCGCTCGCTTGTTGCAATGGAACTCCAGACAGGCCGGGTCGAACGGCAGGCCCATAAAATCGAGCATGCGGCGGACTTCCCCCTCAGGATCGTCGATCAGCCGCTCGTTGAGTACGCGATGGATCTTGCCGGGCTGGACGCGGTCGATATGGTCCATGAAACGCACATAGTCGCGGTAAAAATATCCGATCGATTCCAGGCTATACGAGAACCTGATGCCGCTCGCGTAATTCTGCTTGAAGTTCGAAAAACCGCACGCCATCGGATGGCGGCGCGCATCGATGATTTTCGCCTTGGGCAGGGCCAGTCGGATCAGACCCGAGTGCATCCAGTTGGCCGGCAGCTTGTCGACGAAATACGGCCGGTCTGTCATGCGGTAAGCCCGGGTGCGCTCGATATACTCCTGGCCAATGGCCGTTATGGCGGTGCCATCCAATTCAAACAGCTCTTGGAACGGGCCGCGGTCGCGAAGGGACGCGATGCGCGCCAGACGCTCCCAAAGATACTGCATCACCGACAATTCGGCCGTTCCCTCGATGAGCGGGTGACTGGCCAGGATTTGCTCGATCAGCGTCGATCCGGAGCGATGAACCCCCACGACGAAGATTGGGGCGCTCGTCGGATGGCCGCTCTTCTTGTGGCGTGCGAAGAGTTCGGGTGTGAAGACGGCCATCGCTCGGTCGACCAGGCCGGTGATGCTCATCGAATGGGCGTCAAACCCGTTGCGCCTAAGCGCATTACCCGCCGCGTAGTGCTGAAAAGACTTAGCGAAGTCCTTCCTTTGTTCATATGCGCTGCCAAGCGCGAAGTGGATGTGAAGCGCGTCTTCTTCGTTAATCTTGCGGCGGAGTTCCTTGCGCATCGTCGAGATGTCGCGATCAGTGAACGTGTAGGACTTGAAGTTCGACAGGGTCCACCAGCCTTCACCGTAGCTCGGGTTCGCGTCGAGCGCCGTCCGCAGAGTGGCAATTGCCTCGTCAGTGCGGCCTACGGTCTTAAGAGCATCGCCGAGCGTTTTTAGCGTCGCCATATTGCTCGGATCGGCCTCTGCTAACCGTTCACAAATCGCGAGCTGAGCGTCATGGTTTCCTAGCAATCCGTGGCACGCGGCTTCGATTGCGAGCACCTGGAGATCGGTCCGCAGGACGCCCGGCAACTTTCCGATTTCCTCAAGGGTCGATGGGGCGCCAATATGACGGTGAAGGTGGTAGATGAGCGCAAATCGCCGCTCCGTCTTCGCGTCGGCCTCAGCGGCACGGCGGAGCAGCATCGTCGCTTCCTCAATCCGCAGCTCACCCATGACTAGTTCAGCGAGCTTGGTCAGCACGGCGGCGTCGCGAGGTTGCTCAAGCAGGTGCTTGCGCAGCAGCCGTTCTGCATCTCCGCGATCGCCCGCTTGCAGGGCCTGCGTCGCTTGCTCGAGGATCAACCGGGATCCGGCTGCAGCCTTCAATGGCCCTGGAAATCTCAACATTTCACGACGACGACCTTTTTGAACTGCAGACACGACCCACATGCGCAACCGGCGCCCTAAAAGGCGCTAACCACTCCGACCTCCAGCCGCTTTCTCGCATAATCGTAGAACTCCACGGTGCTCTTATTTCGCTCCACAACAACCCGGATCATCGGCGAGTAGCCGCGATAGGTTAGTTGCCTGAAGACCGAGCTGAGCTGGAACCGGATCAGCCGATCTTCACGAACCTTCGGTAACAGGAGCAGCCGCTCGTCGGCCTTCAGAATGCCACCTTCGACACCTGCGCTTAGGGTTACGCGACCAATGTCTCGATAGGCCGTGACACCTCCTCCGATGAACCGTGTCGAATACGCAGCGTCACGCGCGTGGAATCGGTCCCAACCGATCGAGGCGGATATGAGCATACTTGTGGACAGGGCGCGTTCGTAACGGACGTGGCCAGAGAGACCGTGACCATCCTGAAGGTTGGTCAACCGATTGCTCACAGTACGGAAACCGACGTCGCCCCTGACTTCGGAGGTGGGTCCAACCGGCCGAGTAGCGCTGCCGGCTATGCGAATTCCGAATTGATATGGCTCCATCCCATACCATTGCTGTACGACCGCAGCCTCGGTGCTGAAACGCGTACTGCCGACCTGAAACTCCGGACCAACGGACAAATCGAGCGAAATGTCGTTGTTGTCCTTGTCTCGGTAGAGCCTGGCCTCGCTGCTGGCTCGGGCGACAAGTTCCACCCCATCGGTGATTGTCTGGCGCGCCTGTGCCATTCCGCGGATGGCCATACCCACGCCGGATCGTGCCTTGGACTCCTCATTGAGCGTGAAGTCGCCAAAGACCGTACCCAGCGTGTCCGACCGCGTCGCGCGGTTGATATTCGTATCCGGAGCAAGGGCCATTTCGATCTGAAAGCCTAGGGGCTTGCTGGCCTGCAGCGAAGCCGAGAGCCGATCGACGAACCGGGCGACGGTCGGGGGGAGATCGATCGTCCGAAGTACGCGCAATTCGCGAAGCGCCGCGCCTTCGTCGCCCATTTTCTGGAGCATGGTTGCGAGCTTAAGCCGGGCCGCGGCCGCATCGGGCTTCTCATCGAGGACCTTGCGCAGCAGCACCGCTGCATCCCGATATTGCGCATCTGCCTCCATGATCGCAGCGTGACGAAATCGCGCCTCATTGCGAACGTCCGGACGGGGATCGCTTTCCAGTAAGCGAAGTATGGCGACGGCCTGATCCCGCTCACCCCGCTTCTCCAGGTTCGCTGCGATTTGAAGCAATTGCGGTGCGCTTGCTTTTATGGTCAGTGATCGGCTCGCGCCGAGAGGGGTCGATACCAATTCTGCGGCGGCGGGTTCAGCTGCAGACCCCAGCAGCAGCATCAGCGAGAGAAGCCGAGCTTGGCTGCCCACCGCGTCGACTCACGGCTTCTTGCCGACCATCACCCCGAACATTTCGTTCCATTGTTGAGTGGTCGGATTGAGATAGGGAGCGGTCCATCGGCTCATGAGCTCCTCCGCCGCAGGTCCAGTGAACAGGCCGTCAAAGCTACCGAGGGTACTGGTGCCGCTATGCGTCAACTGTCCCGAGAACGCGGCGCTACCAACTCCGAAAACGGTATTGGTGAAGGCGTAGGTTCCCAGGTTTGTATCCACTCCATTGTACAGCAACACCGGATCGAAGTGGCCGCTCAGCGTCCCAGCTCCGAAGTTGAACTGGAACATGGCGCTGCCCTTGACCAAGCCGTTAAGGTCAAGCGGTCGCCCAGCAACAAGTGCGTTATAGGTAGCGCTCCCAGTTACCGGAATCGCCGAGCTGGGCGTGGCTTGGCCAAAGGCAACGAAGCCGAATTCTGATGTGTAGTAGCCGCTGGTTACCCCAAAGCTGGTGTACGTTAGCTGGATCTCGGGATTGGTCGAGACCGGTTTGAGTACGTCGACAACCGTCCCTCCGTAGAATCCCGAAGCTGCGAACCCATGCCAGTATGAGCTATCCTCAGAATTCTTCTCGAAGCGGAATTCACCTCTTGAAGGTAGGTCGATGAGGTAGCCCTTGGTGGCGGCATCATAGCGGACCGAGAAGCCGTCTCTCTTCAGCGCGCTGGCTGAAGTGTTCATGGCTGTTGCTTCAAGCCCCAGCGCTGAGAAATCCGTGTCGGTGGTTACGCCAGGGAACACCGCGGGACTTACCGGCGGGGGAGGTGACGCTGGACAAGGGTCACCTACCGGAATCGTAAGGCCACCTGGACAAACCTTCGTACCCGCCGGGGGAGGCGGAGTGGATGCTACGAACGATGACCCACCACCTCCTCCGCAAGATGCAATGGTGCAAGCGGACCCGGTGACCAATAGCCTACCTAACAGTGTCTTGCTCATACCAACCTCCGATGTTCATCGATATCTGCCAGCGTCAGGAAATCGCGAGAGCGCCCCATATCGCCGTGCGCCAATCGGTTTCTTGCGAAGATGGACTTTGATAGTCTTCCACTTTTCACGCGTGAAACTTGCGCTCTGGCGGAGATGATTGGCTAGGTTGCCGGAATGATCTTTTGGTGATCTAGTGGTGATTATGGGGCTTATTCAGCCCGCAGCCCCGATGAGCTGATGCGCCAACAGCGCAATCAACGGGGGTGTCGTTCACAGGTCTACCCTTCGCCTAAAGTTCGAAATGGGTCGAAAGCGAACATTAACCCGAGCAGTTCTTTGCCGCACCGAAAGGCGGTTTCTGACCTCCAGTGCGGCAACGAGTGGATTAACGTCGGGGAGATAATTGGCTTTCACTGGGAAAGGTTTGGCGGATTGAACGTCCGCCGTCGTACAAAACGTTGGTCTGCGCGATCCGCGCGAGCACGATTGGACGAGGTCCCGAAACGATCAGCGGGAACAAGGCTGGCCTCCCGGGACGCAACACTGCTTGAGACGAGCCATTAGTGCCGCTCCCCAGGTACGTCGAGGAATGTCGAAGACAGCCTAGAACGAACAGTTGTTTGGCGCTGGCTCGTCAATGCGGCGTGTCGCACCGGTCTCGAGGAACTGTACGGCGACCGTTTCCGCTGCCGCGCCAGATTCGTTTCGAAGAAGGTGGGCATGGTCCCCGCTATCCACGAAACCCTCGCCCGCATGATGCACTGTCGGTGAACAGAGTGGGTCGGAGCTATCATACTCCGTGACCTCACCGATGGTCACAGTAATGAGGCTCGGCCCAGGGTGCGAGTGCCAGCCGCTCTGTCCGCCGACTGCAATCGAATTACGGACGACATAAATGTCGGACGTGTCCTTCGTCATCAGCTTAACGTCCCATTTGTCGGACTTGTCCGTGCTCCTGTTGCTCTCGGTGTTCAAAGTCAGTGCCGGGTAGACACCCTTGATTTGCTGTACCGCCGTGAAGCCTGAAGCGGGCGTTGCAAGTGCAGGCACGGCGAACGAGATGGAGCTTATTCCTGCCACGAGCATCACAGTCTTTCGTACGAAGATAGGCATTTGTCATCTCCCGTTTTCGCGCGCAAATTGCACTCAAAGAGAAATGATCGAATAGGTTGCCGGAATGATCTTTTGGTGATCTACTGGTGATTATGGGCGTTATTCAGCCCGCATCATTGATCGAGCCGATTGAACTCGCCAGCGAGGCAGAGTTCGACCTTGGTGGCCTGAGAGTCAAACCGGCCGAGCGAGCTGTTCTCAGGAATGGCGACCGCCGCGAGCTTCAGCCGCGAGTGATGCAAGTTCTCGTCGCATTGGCGCAGGCGCGCCCGGCAGTCGTTTCGCGCGACAAGCTGATCGAGCAGTGCTGGGACGGCCGCATCGTTGGCGATGACGCGCTCAATCGCTGCATCCTCGCGCTGCGACACCTGTCGCAGGATTTCAGCCCGAGTCCCTTCGAGATCGAGACCGTGCCGCGCATCGGGCACCGGCTCGTGGAGAATGGCGGCAACCACGAGTCAGCGATGAAGGGGTCTCCGGCGCCATCCCGGCGCATTGCTGCCGGATTGGCGGCGATTTTGATCCTAGTCGCAATAGCTGGCCTCTTCATTTGGCAGCATCAGCGGGCCGCAAAGATGGCCGGCGCTGAACCGGCTTCAATCGCCGTGCTGCCTTTTCGCAACCTCGGAACCGGAGAATCCTATTTTGCCCAAGGCATTGGTGAAGAGATTCTAGCGCAGCTCGCGCGCGAACCACAGTTTCGCGTTGCCGGTGGGAGGTCCTCCGGTCAGCTGGAATCTGATACGGACATCCGCGACGTCGCGCGGCGGCTGAACGTCGAGTACGTGCTGGAAGGCAGCGTGCGCCGTCAGGCAGACGAGGTGCGCGTCAACGCCGATCTCGTACGCGCTAGCGACGGTATTCGTTTGTGGTCGGATACGTACGACGGCAAGCTGGATGACATCTTCCTGATTCAGCAGCGAATTGGCGGGGCGATCGCTGAAGCACTCCGCCGCAAGCTGGTCCGAAGGCCGACCCTTTCCGGACCACTCGTGACCAACGGCGAAGCGTACAGCCTGTACCTGACGGCTCGAGGCCTTATCAGGACCCGGAACATGGACGTTTTCGTGACGTCCTCAAACTTGCTCCGCGAAGCAATAAAGCTCGATCCGAACTATGCTCCCGCCTGGGCGAGCCTCGCGGAGTCACTTTCTCTCGAAAACTTCTCAGATGGCACGGAAGGCTTGATCGCCGCACTGCCGAAAGCCAACGGCTATGCGCGTCACGCGCTTGAGCTGGCGCCGGATCTTTCCGACGGACACCGGGTTCTTGCGTTGCTTCTCCCCTACGGTTCCCCGGAAGCGCTGTCTCACTTCCGCCGCGCCGTGGAACTCGATCCAGACAGCGCCGAGGCTCTGATCGGCCTCGGATCGGCCCTCGCAGCGGCCGGAGAGTTCGATGCGGAGATGCGGGCTTACAGGCAGGCCAGGGAGACTGACCCGGTCTGGTTCAGGACCACGGGACAGCTGGCGATCAGGCTTGCTGAAACAGGACATCGCGCCGAAGCTGAGGCAATCGGAAATAGCGGCTTTGCCGATAATCCGAGCAACCTGCACATCATCCTTGGCCGCATCGCCTGGATCTTGGGCGACTTCTCGGAAGCGGCGAAACATTGGTCAATTACCGCACACGCCAACTCCCCCCGCTGGAGCCCGCGTGCCCGGATGGGGGTGGCAGATGTAAGAATGATTGTCGGAATTGATCCCACTCCGCCCAGATACAAGCCCGCGTTCCTGACCGTGCACCAAAGGAGCGACGTGCAGGTCGGAGCGCCTCCTACGCCCTCGGCGTGGCAGATGCACAATCGCAATACCGCAGCGGCCGACGTCTATCGTGACGATAATCATATGGCCGCCAAGCTGATGCTGAAGGCCGGCCGCGGGGGGGAGCTTGCCGCTATGTACGACTCCCCGGTCGGACTGCTTAGCATCGGCCCGAATAAGCCATTACGCGTCGACCAATTGCACGAGGCAGCTGTAGTCGCGTTGGCGCTCAGGCAGGCGGGACGATCAGCCGAGGCGGACCGGTTGCTGACCCGGGCGGATTCCATGATCAGCGCGGTTTATCGCCAGGACACGATTCCGTTCATGCTTGATGCCGACGTTGCGGCGATCCGGGCGGTCCAAGGCAAAGACGATCAAGCGCTGTCGATGCTCGAGCGGGCAATGCGCCGGGGCTGGACTGACAGCGGTAACACGGACTTGCCAAATATCGCGGATGAGCCCGCATTCGTCTCGCTCCGCGGACAGCAGCGTTTCGATGGGCTGAGATCCAGGCTCGCCGCACACCTCGCGCGCGAACGCGCCGAGACCATCCGACTGCACATTTAGTCCAGTGAGGGGGCGTGGTCTGAACCAGGGGGTCAGAATTCACCCCTGGGCACCTGTCATTGCCTTACTAGTCGCAGGTTCCTGCGCCCTCGTTTCGTCTGCCGCCGAAGCTCAGCCTGCCGAACCTGGCCAAACGGCCGACAGCGGTTCCGCGGAAGACCATCTCGAGGACATCATTGTGACAGCGCGCCGTCGGCCGGAGCCTCTCCAGAGGGTTCCCGCCTCAGTCGTCGCATTGTCGAGGGACGACCTGGAATCGCGTTCGGTGACGAACCTGAGGAGCCTTCAGAACTTCGTCCCTAACGTTACCTTTGCGCCCTCGCAAAACGTCGGCGAAGCAGCCGCAAACGTGTTCATTCGCGGAATCGGTCAGGAAGACTTCGGAGTAGGAGCAGAAGGCGGCGTCGCCTTCTACGTCGACGGCGTCTACCTGCCACGATCGCTCGGCCTGCTCATGAATATCACCGACATTGATCGGATCGAAGTACTGCGCGGCCCCCAGGGGACTTTATACGGCAAGGACTCGATCGGCGGCGCCATCAATGTGATTTCGACGATGCCGGGACCGGACCGGGAACGACGCGCAGAGCTTATTCTTGGCAATTACCAGCGGGTCGAGCTGCGAACAATCGTCAACGAGCCACTCTCTAGCGAGCTTTCGCTGCGGGCTTCGATCGGCCTAGTGAGCCGCGACGGCTACCTTCACCGCCTCGCTCCGCCGGCGCCGGTTGCGCTCGTTGAAGACGCCAATGGCCGGCCGATTAACCTCCACTCGGAAGGGGACGATCGCGGCCAAGGCGGCAGGCTGCAACTGCGGTGGCTGATGAGCGATACGCTTACGGCGGACCTGTCGCTGGATGCATCGCGTAAGCGCGATCGCCAGGGACCAATTCATATCGACTTGATCATCGATTCGGGCGACGTCGCCGTACTCAACGACTTAATCCGGCGGGGCAAGCTGCCGGGACCCGAGATCACCAACGATCTGGCACCGGCCGACCTTCTCCAGAGCTACGCTGCTGGCAATAACTTCACGGACCAGGAATTCTGGGGTGGGTCGGTCGTGCTGACGAAGAAGCTCGGCGCAAACACGCTCAAATTCATCGGCGCGTATCGCGGGCTGCACAGCCATGTCGGGACGGATGACGACGGATTGTATTTCGATCTTGCCGGCAATGATCTGGAAGTGAAGCAGCACCAGCTTTCGGGAGAGCTGCAGTTCAACGGCGTGGCGAGCAGGCTCAACTACACGCTCGGTCTTTTTGCCTTCAGCGAACGGCCGAAGCTCCTGCCATGGGGCTCTATTACTGACGTGCTTTTCACGTGCGGCTGCTACTACATGCCTGACAACCTGCCCGTCCTGACGGCCGACCCACGTCAGCTACGCGTTGGAAATTTGTCCGGCTATGCGCAAGGAACCTACCAGCTCAGCGACCGGCTTAGTGCCACGATCGGCGCCCGCTACAGCCATGAAAAAAAGAGTCTCGAAGGCAAGTCGTTTGTGATCGACGGCGACCTAAGGCCCACGAACGTAGTATTGCAGACCGGCGCGGTTAGACACAGTTGGAATTCCTTCACCTACCGCGCCGATCTCCAATATCAGCCGACACCCGATTTCATGGCCTACGGATCGATCGCCCGAGGCTACAAAAGCGGGGGATTCAACGTTCGCGGGGAAACCGGACTTCCCAACATGGGGTTTGTCCCGTTCGATCCCGAAACCGCGCTGACTTATGAACTTGGGCTGCGCTCCGAGTGGCTGGATCGCCGGCTGCGGCTGAACATCACGCTCTTCGATACTGAATATAAGGACATCCAGCTGCGCCAGGACACGTTTGTCGCGGGCGAATTCACGACGCTGATCGAGAATGCCGCCAGGGCGCGAATTCGCGGCGCGGAGGTGGAGCTGACGGCAACTCCCACCCAAGGCCTGACCCTTACCGCTGCTTACGGTCACCTTGCCCCCAAATATCTCGATGTGGGACGGGTCCGGGGTCTCACTCTTGCGAGCCACTTCCAGCGCACTCCGCGGAATTCGTTTTCCGGGTCAGCTGATTACAAAGTGCCGTTTCGATCGGGCATTGTCGAACTCCACGCCGACTACAGCTACCGCTCGCGAGAACAGTTCCAGATTGTCGCTGCTATCAACGATCCAGAGGCATATGGCTTGCTAGGCGCGCGGGTAGCCTTGCGGACAAGGGATGATCGATGGTCGTTCGCCTTGTTTGGCACCAACCTTTCCGACAGGCGCTACCGCACGGCCGGCCGTGGGACGCTTCTTCGACGGGTCGGATTCGCCTATTCAAGTATCGGCCCACCTCGTCAAATCGGTCTGCAGGTAAGCCGCCGATACTGAGCCTGACGCGCCGAAACAGCGCAATGAACGTGGGTGTCGTCGGGAGGCGTTCCCCTCTCGGCCTAATGTCTGCAATGGGTCGAAAGCTGCCATTAGAAAAAACGACACCCCCCGGCCTGGCCTGACGCCCGAGGCAGCTTAAGCGACGAGCTGGTTTTGGGCGTTCATGGGAAAAAGCGACTTGCTAGGCTAAATTCGCTATTTTCTGCGGATATTTGGCGGAGCGGGAGGGATTCGAACCCTCGATACGGTTTTGCCGTATACTCACTTTCCAGGCGAGCGCCTTCGACCACTCGGCCACCGCTCCGCAAATCGCTGGAAGCCGGCCATTTAGGCAAGGAAGCGCTTGTCGGCAACCTTGCGGCTGCTAGGCCGAAGCCCCTATGCCGCGGCGATGCGGCGCTTCGGAATCCCGCCCTCGGCAGACGAGATTGAGGCGACCGCGCGCCGCGCGCTCGAAGCCCTGCCGGAACCGTTCTCGGATCATCTGAAGGACGTTGTGCTCCTGATCGAGGATTTCGCCGACGACGACACTCTCGACGCGATGGAGATCGGTGACCCGTTCGACCTCACCGGCATTTATGAAGGCATTCCGCTTACAGAGAGAAGCGTCGAACTTTCGGGAACGCTGCCGGACCGCATCCGCCTCTTCCGGCGTCCGATCCTGGATGAGTGGGCGGCTGGTGACGACACCCTCGAGCATCTCGTTGCTCACGTGTTGGTGCATGAGGTCGGCCACCATTTCGGCCTGTCCGATGACGACATGCATGCGCTGGAAGAGGCTGTGCAGTGAGGCCCCTGCTGACGTTCGGCCGGGTGACCTGCCGGCGAGGCGGTCGGCTTTTATTCGAGGACTTGGATTTGCAGCTCGGCCCGGGTGAGGCGCTGCATCTCGCCGGACCGAACGGAAGCGGCAAGTCGAGCTTGATCCGGCTGGCTGCCGGCCTCCTGCACGCGGAGCGGGGTCATATCGACCGCAGCAAGACAGCGTTGGCCGACGAACATGTCGCGCTGGATCGCGAATTGCCGCTTCGACGCGCGTTGAATTTCTGGGGCGGTAGAGTGGATCAAGCGATGGACGCGCTCGACCTCTCGCGATTGTCGAGCGTGCCAGTGCGGCTGCTCTCTACTGGCCAGGTAAAGCGCGCGACTCTCGCACGAGTGGCAGCATCCGACGCGCCGTTGTGGCTCCTCGACGAGCCACTCAACGGCCTTGATGCAGCGGGCGTGGAGCAACTGGACGCGCTGATCTCGCGCCATCTTGAGCGCGGCGGAGCCGTCCTTGCCGCGTCACACGGGCCGCTCGCCGGCAGTTGGATCCGCTTGGAGCTCTGCGGGTGATCGGCGCGCTGATCGCTCGCGACATACGGCGTGCATTCGGCGGCGCAGCTTGGCTGCCCGTCGGATTCTTCCTCGTCGTTGCGACTCTGGTCCCGTTCGCAGTTGGACCCGACCCGCGCCTGCTGGAGCACATTGCCGCAGGCGGCCTGTGGATCGCCGCGCTGACTGCCGCCTTGCTACCGATCGAGCGGCTGGTTGAGCCAGATCGCGCGAACGGCCTCCTCGATCAGCTGACTATCCATGGCGTCTCGGAGGATGCAGTCGGAGCGGCGAAAGTTGCGGCGCACTGGCTCACGTTCGGGCCGCTTCTCTTGGTCGCGGCGCTACCAAGCTCGTTCATTCTGGGAATCGCCCCAGCTGCACTCGGACAAACCCTGCTCGCGCTTGCCATCGGCACCCCAGGTCTCGCCGCTCTTGCGGTCATGGTGGCAGCACTGACCGCGGGTCTTCCACGCGCGGGAGCGCTGGCCGGAGTGCTCCTGCTACCTCTCGCCGTTCCCTTGTTGATCTTCGGGGCAGGAGCCTCGACCGATGCTAGCTCCGGCGCCCTGCTGCTCGAAGCGGCAATCTCGCTGCTTCTGATCGCCGCCGCGCCGTTCGTGACGGGCACAGCGATCCGCGCGGCGAGGACCTAGCGCGACCAGCGAGCGAAAATGGCCGTAGGGAGAAGCAGTCCGCGAGCCTCCTCACGGACCGACATCTCGCCGGCCTCGACGGTTCCTCCAAGCTCGGCGAACGTCTGCTTCACCAACTCACCGATCGCCAATGCAGACATGCGAACCGCGTAGACGGTCAGCACGAGGAAACGGCTGTTCTCGTCGAGGAGCCTGCGGCAGTTTGCTAGGAGGGGTGCCAGATTTTCTTCCAGCCGCCAGACTTCGCTTTCGGGGCCGCGCCCGAACTTGGGCGGATCGAGCAGGATGCCATCGTACCGCCTGCCTCGGCGGACCTCGCGTGCAGTGAACTTGCTCGCATCCTCCACGATCCAGCGGATCGGTCTCTCCGCCAGCCCTGACAGAGCAGCATTGGCTTTGCCGCCTTCGACGGATTTCTTCGAGGCGTCGACATGGACCATTCGCGCGCCGGCTTCACTGAGGATCAATGTCCCCACGCCAGTGTACCCGAACAGGTTGAGCACGTCGGCGTCGTCGGAGCGCCCGCGCATCCAATCCCATTGCGGCGCCATGTCTGGAAAAAAGCCGAGATGGCGAAACGGCGTCAGCGACGCATTGAAGCGGACTGGTCCTCTCGAAAGCTGCCACTCGCGCGGGACTTCGTGATGCTGGACCCAGCGCCCGCCGCCTTCTTCATCCGACCCGGGGACGAAGGTCGCATCGGGATCCCAAGCGTCGCTTGCGGGTGCCCACATGGCCTGAGGTTCCGGCCGGACGACCTTAATGGACCCATAGCGCTCAAGCTTCCGGCCATTCCCGCAGTCGATAAGACCCCAGTTCACCCAAGGCTCGGCAACCAGCGTCTGAAGCTGCATTACGCGACCGCGGCGAGCCGCGCTCCGACCGAAGCAATCGCGATGCGGCCATCGAGCAGCGCTGCTCCGCTGGCCTTCGCAGCCTCGGCATCGACTGCACGCAATTGCTCGAGAAGCTCGTCAAGCGTCAGGATTCGACCGAACACTTCGATGGAGCGCGCCATTTGGTCTGCGCGTCCTTGTGATGTCTCGAGCGCCATGAGGAGGCCTGCTTCCATCTGGGCGCGTGCGCGACGCACCTCCGCCTCAGTCAGCTTTTCGATTGTTTCCGCAAGGACAGCGCGCGCGAGATTCATGGATTCGGTAGCGCGAGCGCGATCGGCCGCGCAGCCAATCGCAACGATGCCGGTGTCGGCATAGGCCTGCTGCCACGCGCCAATGGAATAGGCCATGCCGCGCTCCTCGCGGAGCTCCTGGAAGAGGCGCGACGACGTCCCGCCGCCGAGCGCCTGAACGAAGGTCGACAGTGCTGGCATGCGCGGGTCGGATGCGGCAAGCCCCGGCAATCCAAGCGTCCAGTGCGCCTGCTCTATCTCGCGGCGGTCGTTGCGCACTCCGCCGGTGAAGTGAGCGTTTCCGATCGGCGTTCCCGGCCTGTCCTCCATGTCGCCAAAGAGCCGCTCGGCGAGTTTCAGGACTTCATCCGGGTCGACCTTGCCGCTCGCTGACAGGATCAATCGCGACGGGACGAGCTCGCCGCACATCCACTGAGCGCAGTCGTTTCGGGAAATCTGCCGAAGGCCCGCCTCGCGTCCAAGCACGGAACGGCCCAGCGGCTGGTCCGCGAATGCCGCTTCGAAAAGATGATCGTGAACGAGGTCGTCTGGCGAATCGAGCGTCTCGCCAATTTCCGAAAGGATGACTTCCTTCTCGCGCTCGAGATGCGTTTCGTCGAGGTGCGGGTCGCGGATCAGGTCGGCGATGAGCTCGGCGAGCAGCGCCGTATCGCGAGCGAGCACACGCCCATGAAACGTCGTCTGGTCTCGCGATGTCCAGGCGTTCATGAACCCGCCGACATCCTCGATCGCCTCGGCGAGCTCGCGCGTGTTGCGTTTGCCCGCGCCCTTGAAGACCATGTGCTCAACGAGATGCGCGAGTCCGCACAAATGCTCCGGCTCGGACCGCGAACCGACCATGGCGTAGAGGCCGAGGGCGACGCTTTCCGCACCCGCGATCGGGTCGACTGCAACAGTCAGCCCGTTTTCGAGCCGGTGCATCGCCGCGTTCAAAGCTGCTGCTCCTTCTTCCAGCGCATCCTCAGCGCGAGCACGTAGATGATTGAAGCGATGAGCGCGAATGCGAACCATTGGATCGCGTAAGACCTGTGATTGTTGGGGATGGAGCTAAGTGCCGGCGGCGCGACGGTTTCGAGACCTGGCGGAGAGCTTGCGGCAACGAGACGTAAGCGCGTCTTCGAATCCGGTGCAATAATCCCGCTGACCGGTCCGCCCTTCCAATTGATCTGCGCATTGGGGTTCTTGGACCAGCCCACCGCGACGCTCATTCCGGGCCCTTCAGCTCCGGTCACGCAATCGACGATGTGGACATAACCCGGTTCTCCCGAAGCGCCTTCGCCGGGAACGGTACGCCTGCCGACCGCCCGGAGACAGACGCCCGTGGCGTGCTGGAACAAGGGAAGCCGCTCGTCGGTCAGCGGCTCGCCGGGAAAGGCGATTAGCGGGAGATTTCCGGCTTCGGCGTAGCGATGCAGCAACCCCTCCTTCCACTTGGCTCGTTGGAGCTGCCAGACGCCAAGACCGATCATCACCGCGACAGCGGCCACGACGACGATCGTTGGGATGAGGGGAATCCGCCTCGTCACGGCGCGATCCGGCCTTCCGCAGCACGGTGACGATATTCCTGCGCGATCAGCCCGGCCTTGGCGAGGCGCAGCCCGCCGACGGTGAGAACCAGCCCGACGGGAAGCCAGACGAGATGCACCCAATATGGCGGGGAAATCAGCTGATCCACGATGAGCGCGCTCACCGTAAGCACCGCTCCGACGATCAGGATCAGGAAGGCGGCCGGCCCGTCGCCGACGTTGAAGCTGCTGAAGTCCAGCGCGCAGGCGTTGCAGCGCGGTGCAAAGCCGACCCAGCTTGAGAAGAGCGGACCCTGTCCACAGCGGGGGCAAAGGCCTCGAAGTACAGCGGAAAGGAGCGAGGGCGCGGTCATGTCGCCGCAGCCCCCGCCCGAATCACGGTCATCCCCCGTGCGGCGCGCCCCAGCCGCCCCACACATAGATGGAGACGAACAGGAACAGCCAAACCACGTCGACGAAGTGCCAGTACCAGGCGGCGGCTTCGAAACCGAAATGCTGCCGTGGCGTGAAATCGCCCTTCCAGGCGCGAATCAGGCAGACCGTAAGGAAGATAGTGCCCACGATCACGTGGAAGCCGTGGAAGCCGGTCGCCATGAAGAAGGTCGAGCCGTAGATCGTTCCGCCGCTCGACTGCTTGAAGGCGAACGGAGCATGCATGTACTCGTAAGCCTGGATGCTCGTGAACAGGATGCCGAGCAGCACCGTCAGCAGCAAACCAAGCTTCAGCCCTTCGCGGTCGCCATGGATCAGCGAGTGGTGCGCCCAGGTCACCGTCGTGCCCGAGCAGAGCAGGATCAGGGTGTTGAGCAGCGGGAAGCCGAAGGGATCGAGCACGTTCTGGCCCTTCGGCGGCCACTGGCCACCCACCGCCTCTGCGGCCGACGGGAAAAGCGAAGCGTCGAAATAGGCCCAGAACCAGGCCAGGAAGAACATCACCTCGGAGGCGATGAACAGGATCATTCCATAGCGCAGGTGCAGCTGCACCACTGGTGTGTGATACCCTTGGTGCGCCTCTCGGATCGTGTTCGACCACCAGCTGAACATGGTGATCAGCACGGCCGCGAGGCCGGCCAGGCACACGAACGGACCGTAGCGGTTGTCGTGCATCCACATCACGAGCCCGCCGAACAGGAAGAAGGCGGAGATCGAGCCGATCAGCGGCCACGGATCCGGGTCGACGAGATGGTAGTCGTGGTTCTTCGTTGCGGCCATTCGCTGCGCTTCCCTAGTTCTATGGTTCCGGCCTCTAGCGGGCCGTTTCGGGCTTTTCCACCGGGTAAAATGTATAGCTGAGCGTGATCTCGTCGATGGCCTTCGTGTCCGGGTCGTCCTTGATGCGCGGATCGACGTAGAACACGACCGGCATGTCGGCGGACTGGCCGCCTTTCAGCGTCTGCTCGGTGAAGCAAAAGCATTCGATCTTGTTGAAATAGGGCGCCGCAAGAGCGGGAGAGATGTTGAAAACGGCTCGGCCGGTGGTGTTTCGAGCCGTCAAGTTCACCGCGCGATAGAAGATCTGCGTGCGTGCGCCTGGAGCGATCCGCACTGTCTCTTGCACCGGCTCGAACTTCCACGGGAGGCCAGCATTGATGTTGGCGTCGAAGCGGACGCCGATCTGACCGGCGACCGCACCAGGCGCCTTCTCCGCGCGCAGCGGCGTGCCGTCGAAGCCCGTAAGCTCGCAGAAGGCGCGGTAGAGCGGGACCGATGCGAAGGCGAGGCCCAGCATTGCAAAGGCCAGGACCGCCATCCGGGTCGCCGTTCGTGCATTGCGGCTCGCGAGGGCAGTCATTTGTGAAGCCCGATCTTCGCGACGGTGATCAGGAACAGAAGGATGACGAAGGCACCGAGCAGCCAGGCCATAAGCCGGGCCCTCTCGCGCTGGCGCTTCAGCAGTTCTTCTTCCGGAAGCAGGCTCATGCGGCGATCCACCTGTCGACTACGAGCACCGCGAACAGCGCAAAGAGATACAAGATCGAGAAGCCGAAAAGTCGCTTCTCCGGCCCCATCTCGCTGGGCTGGTCGGCGCGATTGGCGAACACCATCCCGGCAAGGCCGACAAAGATTGCGCTGAGAACGGCCGCGGAGAAGCCGTAGAGGTAACCGGTAAGACTGAGCGCGTAGGGAAGCACGGCAGAGGCGGCGAGCGCCAGGCTGTAGAGGAAGATCTGCAGCCGCGTGTTCTCGATCCCGGCGACGACTGGGAGCATCGGCACTTTGGCAGCAGCATAGTCCGAACGTACGAACAAAGAGAGCGCCCAGAAGTGCGGTGGGGTCCAAAGGAAGATAATCGCGAACAGAAGCACGGGCAGCATCTGGATGCTGCCGGTCGCAGCGACCCAGCCGATCAGCGGCGGGAAAGCCCCCGCTGCTCCACCGATCACGATGTTCTGTGCGGTCCGGCGCTTCAGCCAGACGGTGTAGACCAGGACATAGAAGAGTATCGAAACGGCGAGCAGAAGCGCCGCAAGGTGATTGGTGGCCAGGTCCATGAGGATGACCGAAAAGGCCGAAAGCCCGACGCCGAAATGGAGCGCCGTTTGCCGGTCCATGCGCCGCGCAGGCAGCGGACGGTTGGCCGTGCGGCGCATCTTTGCGTCGAGATCCGCCTCATACCATTGGTTGAGCGCTCCTGCCGCACCCGCGCCGAGAGCGATGCATAGGATTGCCGTGAATCCTAGCACCGGCGGCAAGGTCACCGGAGCCGCCAGCAGGCCGCAGAGACCTGTAAACACGACCAAGCTCATGACGCGCGGCTTCGTCAGCGCGACGAGGTCGCGCCAATCGGCGGGCGGAGGGGTTTGCGCGATCGAGGGGGCCATGAATCTTCGTCCGCGGCTATAGAGGCGACACTGCCGGACTGGAACCCTTTGCGGCGTCGTCTAGATTCGCTTCATGATTTACCGATTCGCTTTAGCTTTCAGCCTCTTGGCTGCCGCCCCGCTCGCCGCCCAGACCACCTCCGCCGCACCGACCCCGGCAGGAGAGGTCGTGAAGGTGGCGCTCGATACCGACAAGGGCCGAATCGTGCTCGCGCTGGACAGGGCGCACGCGCCGATCACGACTGAGAATTTCCTGAAATATGTCGATAGCGGCCGCTTCAATGGGGAAAGCTTCTATCGCTCGATGAAATTCACCGACGGCGGCGGCATTATCCAGGGCGGGATCACGACCGACGCCCGGAAGCTTTATCCCGCGATCGAGCACGAGCCCGTCTCGAAGACCGGAATCAAGCATGTTGCCGGCACGATCGCCATGGCCGCCTTTTCTCCCGGGACAGCCAAGGCCGACTTCTTCATCCTGACGAGCGACGTCCCGTCGTTCGATGCCAGCTTTGCAGCTTTCGGACATGTGGTCGAAGGCATGGATGTGGTGAAGTCCATTCAGGCATCGCCAACCTCTCCGACCAAGGGTGAGGGTGTCATGCGCGGACAGATGCTGGATCCGGTCGTGAAGATCAGCAAGGCAAGCCGGATCGCGAACTAGAGGCGCATCATTCCTTTGCGCGGCGTGGGCGTCCCTAGTGTGTCGTTCGTCAGCGGGGCGCCCGCGTCGAGCAACGCCTGTCGGCGACCCTTGATGTCGACGCCGCGCTGGATGTCCTCGAACCTCTTGATCGAGGCGAAGGCATCATGAGCGAGGGCGCAGGCCACGAATGCGGCAACCTTCGGCCAGCGATCTGCATCGGGCTCGAAATCGGCATAAGCCGCGTTGCGGAAGAAGCTCGCAATCGCAATGTCGGCAATTCCAAACTCGCCGAACAGCCAACCGTCTTCCGGCAGCTCGCCTTCGAGATAGTCGAGCGCTTCCGGCGCATCCTCGGCCAAGACCTTTGCAATGCGTTGCTGGTCGCCCGGCTCGCCCCACACCAGCGGGTGAACCACCTTTTGATAGAACAACCCCCAGATGAAGACGTCGCCTAGACGGGTGTCGGCAAACTCTTCCAGCCAACGTGCCCGGGCGCGGTCTTTTGGACCTGTAGGGAGGAGCGGGCGACCGGGGTACGCCTCATCGAGATATTCGCAGATAACTGAGGAGTCGCTCGTCGCGAAGTCGCCGTCGATCAGCACCGGGATCCGGCACAAAGGACTTAGGCGCCGGAACTCGTCATTGCCGAAGAAGGGCGTGATCGGATCGATCTCGTAGCTCAGGCCCTTGAGGTGCACGCAGGCGAGCACCTTGCGGACGTAGGGGCTGACGAAGCTGCCGATGATCTTCATCTATAGCGCGATCCGGGTGACGTGGCCCATCTTCCGTCCGGGCCTTGCTTCGCCCTTACCATAGAAGTGAACGTGGGCATGCGGGTCGGCGAGCAGCTGCTCCCACGCGAGCAAGTCGTTGCCGATGAGGTTCTCCATCCGCGCCGATTCGCAAGCCAGCTCGGTCGAGCCCGGCGGGAGGCCGCAGATTGCCCGGATGTGTTGTTCGAACTGGGAGGTGAACGCGCCTTCGATCGTCCAGTGGCCGCTGTTGTGCACACGCGGCGCGATCTCGTTGACGATTGGTCCGTCCTTCGAAGCGAAGAACTCGACCGTCAGGACGCCGACATGCCCGAGCGCTTCGGCGATCCCGGCGGCGGCGCGCCGCGCTTCCTCGACCTGAGGAGCGATGACGGAGCCGCTCGGAACGGTCGAGGTACGCAAGATGCCCTCGCGATGAACATTGTGGGGACTGTCCCAGAAGGTCGTTCTCCCGTCGGTCCAGCGAGCAACAATCACGGAGAATTCGGCGGCGAAATCGATCCCCGCCTCCGCGACGGCGGGCTCGCCGCGGATCGCGTTCCACGCTTCTGCCGCTTCATCGGCTGAGCGGATCCAGGCCTGGCCCTTGCCGTCATAACCGTAGCGCCTCGTCTTCAGGACGAGCGGCGTTCCAAGCTCCCGGACCGCATTCTCGACGCCGTCCAGATTGTCCACGGATCGCCAGGGGGCGACGCGAGCGCCCGTCTGCTCGATGAATTGCTTTTCCACCGCGCGATCCTGCGCGACGGCGAGCGAGCGCGTTCCGGGACGCAGCTTTTCGCCAAGGGCCCGCAGCGGAGCGACCGGCAGGTTCTCGAACTCGTAGGTGACGAGGTCGACGGAGGCCGCGAACGCCTCCAGTGCGGCGCGGTCGTCATAATTGGCTTTGGTGAATGCCGTTGCGACGTCCGCGGCGCATGGCCGCTCGTGCGGGTCGAAGATGTGGCATTTGTAACCGAGCTGCGCCGCCGCCGCGCTGAGCATCCGGCCGAGCTGGCCTCCGCCGACAATGCCGATGGTGGACCCGGGAGCGAAGATCATTCGGGCGTATCGGCCACCGAAGCGGTTTGTTCCTCGCGATAGCGCTCGACCCGCGACGCAAGCGCCGCATCATTGGTAGCGAGGATCGAGGCCGCAAGCAGACCGGCGTTCACGGCTCCCGCCCGGCCGATGGCCAGCGTTCCGACCGGCACCCCCGCCGGCATCTGGACGATCGATAGGAGGCTATCCATGCCCTTCAGCGCCTGGCTTTCCACGGGGACGCCGAGCACGGGCAGGCTGGTCATTGATGCCGCCATCCCGGGCAGATGCGCGGCCCCTCCGGCACCGGCGATGATCAGCTTCAAACCGCGATCCTTGGCGGATGAAGCGTAATCGTAGAGTCGTTTAGGCGTGCGATGGGCAGAGACCACCTTTACCTCGTGCTCGACGCCGAGCGCCTGAAGCGTTTCGGCGGCGTGGCGCATCGTCTCCCAATCGGAGCTGCTGCCCATGATGATTCCGACCAGCGGCTGCGCCATTCATGTCCCTGTTTGTCTGGCTTGCAGGAGCTGTGCCGTTTAGGAACAAGGAGCAGGAGGCGCAACGCTTTGCCGGCGAGTGGGATTTCCCGAATCGGCGATCGGAGTTATGTCTCACGAACAACAGGGAAATTTCAGGGGCAATTCCGAAGCGATGGCCAATGTCGTCATTGACATGACTGATCCGGAGACGCTTCTCGCAGAAGTCAGACGGCTGCGCGCCGAGATCGTCGAGCTTGAGCAGCGGGTCGAGCTACTCGATCGTTTGGCTCATCAGGACGTCCTTATCGACATGCCCAATCGCCGTGGCTTCCTTCGTCAGCTCGAAGTGGCGATCGATCGGGTCAGCCGTTACGACGATACGGCCGCAATGCTGTTCATCGATCTCGATGGACTCAAAATGATCAACGACACCTTCGGCCATCAGGCCGGTGATCAGGCGTTGATCCAGGTCGCCGAAGTTCTGTTAGACGGCATCCGCAAGAGCGACTGTGTAGCCCGCCTGGGCGGCGACGAGTTCGCGGTTCTGCTTGAGCGGGCCGACGAAGCGAAGGCCATTGAGACGGCGGAGCGGCTCGTCTCGATGATCACACACTGCGAGTTTTGCTTCCAGGGTATGTGCCTGCCGCTAAGCGTTGCGATTGGGGTCGCAGTGGTCGAACCGAACGATACACCGGAAGCGTGCATGGCCCGGGCGGACAAGGCCATGTATCGCGAAAAGTCGGTCGCGGCCTAAGCGGGCCGCTCGCTCAGATAATAACGGTCGCTGACGCTCAGATCGTCGTTCAATTCGTACACCAGCGGCTGGCCCGTTGGGATCTCCACGCCCACGATTTCCTGATCGCCGATCCGCGAGAGATGCTTGATGATTCCGCGGATTGAATTGCCGTGCGCCGCGACGAGCACGCGCTCGTTCCGCTGAAGCGCAGGGACGATTTCCAGTTCGTAATAAGGGAGAGCCCGCGCAATCGTGTCCTTCAGGCTCTCGGTATTCGGGACTGCAACACCGGCATAACGCCGGTCGTGCGAGACATCATATTCGCTGTCGCCGGGTAGCGGCGGTGGCGGGATGTCGTAGGAACGGCGCCAGATCTTGACCCGCTCGGCCCCGACCTTCTCGATCATTTCGGCTTTGTTGAGCCCCGTCAGTCCACCGTAGTGCCGCTCATTGAGGTGCCAGTCCTTGGCGACCGGAAGCCAAAGGCTGTCGAGCTCGTGGAGCATAAGGTGCAACGTACGTATCGCCCGGGTTAGTACGCTGGTGAAGCAGCGATCGAACTGGAACCCGCGGTCTTTCAGCAGCTTGCCGGCTGCGCGCGCTTCAGAGACGCCCTGATCCGACAGATCGACGTCCCACCAGCCCGTGAAGCGATTCTCGAGGTTCCATTGCGACTGGCCGTGACGGACGAGAACCAGTTGCGGCATCAGGCGTCTACTTTTTCGCTGCGCACTTTCGCCGACGTGGCCGTCTTGAGATCCTCAAGGACGCTGTACAACGCGTCGAGACAGGAGAAAGCGAGATACTTCGATCGCTCCGGGCTCCAGCCGTAGAGCGGATCAGGAAGGTCGAAATTGTCCTTGAAAGGCATTTCAAGCGTCATGGACACACAGCCGTAGCGCTCGGCCAGCTGCGTCGTGGACATGGACATGTTCGCTTGGCCCGGCGCCGGGGTCTCATAGCCCTGGCTCGTCTGGAAGTCGGGCGAGACGCGTTCCAGCGCGTCAGAAAAGGACTTGAACAAAGCGAGCTGCTTGTCGGTGACGGACGGAATCCCTTCGAAGCCGGCGAGGAAATTGGCGGGTATCGCCTCGTCGCCGTGCACGTCCATCGCGAAGTCCACGCCCGTCTCGTCCATCGCATTGCGCACGCAAAGGACCTCGGGACTCTTCTCCGCCGACGGGGCGTGCCATTCGCGGTTGAGGTTCACGCCCACGGCATTGGTGCGCAAGTGCCCACGCCGCGATCCGTCCGGATTCATGTTTGGAACGATGTGGAAAGTGCAGTCGCGGCGGAGTACTCGGGCGACCGGATCGTCCGGGTCGGTGAGCTTCTCAAGCGCGCCTTCCATCCACCACTCGGCCATGCTCTCGCCGGGGTGCTGGCGTGCATAAAGCCAGACGCTGAGCTTGCCTTCGCCGATGGTCAGGCAGTCGATGTCCTGCCCGTCGAGCGACTTTCCGAGCGACGAATATTCAACGATCGGCAAGGACGCACAGGATGCGATCAGATCGTGATGTCGCTCCATAGAATAAGGAGCGAAGTAGGCGACCCAAACACAATCCGTTTCAGGAGTGAGACGGATCGTTAGGACACCGTTGTCGTAGCTCGTGTCGGGAACGCGCAGCCACTCCTCACGATCGCTCGAGACCACCGCTTTGTAGTCGGGCCAACCGTGCGGGTAGGCCGAGCCGCCGCAGTTCGTGATCCGGAGCGTGACCTCACGGTCTTCAGCGCCGGCCACGCGGAAATAGAACCACTGGTAGAATTCGGACATGTGGTCCTTGACGATCTCCAGGTCGGCGGTGTCGCCATCCTGCTTCACGACACGAATGTTGCCGGCGTCGAACGCGCTCGAAATCACAATTGCCATGGGACCTTCTTGGACAAAGAGTTGAATTCGGCGCGCTGATAGTGCGGGGCAGGCTGAGGCGCAAACCCGCTTCGACGAGCGCGCGTCCTACTGGCGCGGGCCGCGGACCTAAGCTAGCGCGCCGCCATGAGTAAGCTTCCAGTGCTCGTGACCGGCGGCGCCGGCTACATCGGCAGCCACGCCGTACTCGCTTTGCGCGATGCCGGCTGGGCCGTCGCAGTCATCGACAATCTCTCGACGGGAACGCGCTACCTCGTTCCCGACGACGTGCCCTTTTACGAAGGGAATGTCGCCGACCGGGATCTGGTCGACCGGATATTCGCCGAGCAGGGCATCGGCGCGATCTTGCATTTCGCGGGTTCGATCGTCGTTCCGGAAAGCGTCGAGCAGCCGCTCGAATATTACCGTAACAATACGCTTTCGAGCCACGCTTTGCTCTCTGCAGCGGTCGACGCAGGCGTGAAGCATTTCGTCTTCTCTTCGACCGCCGCAGTCTACGGTGCGCCGGAGAAGGTTCCGGTTGAGGAGGATGCCCCCAAGCTTCCGATCAACCCCTACGGCGCGTCAAAGCTGATGACCGAGCGCATGCTTGAGGACAGCTCGTCGGCATACCCTCTCAACTATGCGGCCCTTCGCTATTTCAACGTATCGGGAGCCGACCCGCAGGGGCGGACCGGCCAGATCGGCAAGGGCTCGACCCATCTGATCAAGGTCGCTGTCGAGACCGCAGTCGGCAAGCGCGACCATGTCGACGTGTTCGGCACGGATTACGATACGCCGGACGGAAGCTGCGTTCGCGATTACATTCACGTCAGCGACCTAGCCGATGCGCACGTGAAGGCGCTCGAACGCCTGGCCGAGCAGCCGAACGAGAATCTGGTTCTCAATCTCGGCTACGGTCGCGGCCTGTCGGTGCTCGAAGTGCTGGACGCGCTCGATCGGCTGCTCCCGCAACCGATCCACCGCGAGTTGAAGGGCAGGCGGGCCGGCGATCCGCCAATGCTCATCTCGTCCAACGAAGCCCTCAAGCGAACGCTCGACTGGACCGCGCGCTACGCGGACATAGATTCCATCCTCGGTCACGCGCTCGAATGGGAACGCAAGCTGCTTCAGAGAAATTGGCAGTGACGCGTCTTCCCGTGATTGCCCTGGCAGCGCTGCTGATCGGCGCTGCCCCGCCGGAGACGGACAATCTCCCCGCAGAGCGGATCCATGCCCACGTGGAGTTCCTGGCAAGCGACCTTCTCGAAGGACGGGACACCGGCTCGCGCGGACATGAGATCGCCGCCAACTATGTTGCCAGCGAGTTCCGCCAGCTCGGTCTTACGCCCGGCGGGCCAGGCGGCAGCTGGTTCGTTCGAGTGCCGTTTCGGCGGGCGACGCTAGAGGGGAGTCCGAAGATCGTTCTGACGACGGGCGGTCGCACGGCCTCGCTCGCGGTGGGATCCGATGTCGCAGTCCGCCCAAGCATCTCTGACAAGCAAGTTTCGTTCGAAGCCCCGCTCGTGTTCGTCGGCTACGGAATCAGTGATGGTCGGCTCGGCATCGATGATTATGCCGGGCTCGACGTTCGCGGCAAAATCGTCGTAGGTCTCGGCGGCCCGGCGCCGCAGATACCCAGCGATATCGCTGCTCATCTAAGCTCGACCCAGGCGGAGGTTGCGGGTGCACATGGGGCAATCGGCTTCATTGCGATTGACGACCCGGCGAGTGCTGCCGGCAACGTGCAGCGGTTCGGCAAGCGGCGAGTGGTGGACTGGGTGGGCCAGACCAGCTCGATAAAGGCGCGCGTCGCCCTTTCTGAGAGCGTCGCAGGCCGCATCTTCCGAGGAGCGCCGATGTCGCTGCAGCGGATTCGTGCGCTGGCCGCAGGCCGCAAGCCGATCAAGGGTTTCGATCTGCCAGCTCGACTTAGCATCTCGGTTAATAGCGCCTGGGAGGACTTTTCCAGTCCAGAGGTCGTCGGGATCCTGCCTGGCTCCGATCCAAAGCTGGCTGCCGAGCATATCGTCCTGGCGGGGCATCTCGACCATCTCGGCATCAAGAAGGACGCGAAGCCGGGCGAGGATTCGATCTACAACGGCGCGCTCGACAATGCGGCAGGCGTCGCCACCCTGATCGAGGCGGCGCGCGAGTTCGTGTCGTCGGGCAAACGTCCCCGGCGTTCGGTGATGTTTATTGCCAACACCGGCGAGGAGCTTGGCCTCCGTGGTGCGGATTATCTGGCCGCCCACCCGGCCGTCCCAAACATCGTCGGCCTCGTCGACCTCGACATGCCTCTGCTGCTGTACGATTTCACGGACGTCATCGCGTTCGGATCGACGCATTCCACCATCGCCAGGGCCGTAGCCGAGGCAGGCAAAGGGATGGGCGTCCGCGTCTCCCCGGATCCGATGCCGGAGGAGACTCTGTTCGTCCGATCGGATCATTACCCGTTCGTGAAGCGCGGCATACCCGCCGTCTTCCTGATGACGGGCTTCGCCAATGGGGGCCAGAAGATATGGAGGCGCTGGCTCGATGACACATATCACACGGTGAAAGACGACCTTGGCCAGCCGATCCGCTGGCATCAGGGCGCCCGCTTCGCCGAGCTCAACTATCGGATCGCGCGCGAGATGGCGGACGCCGACCAGCGGCCGATGTGGTACTCGGGCGATTATTTTGGTGAGACGTTCGCAGCCTCACAGCCCAAAGCGAAGCGCTGAACCTTGACGGGGAAGGCGATTTCCGCTTAAGCGCGCGGCCAGCGGCTGCCCCGTTCGGGCGGCCTTCCTTATTTTTGCTTAGACGAGATTAAGAGACAGGCGCGCGCCATGAAGATTCGTAACAGCTTGAAGTCGCTCAAGTCGCGCCACCGCGATTGCCGCGTGATCCGCCGCCGTGGGCGCACCTACGTCATCAACAAGACGAACCGGCGCTTTAAGGCCCGTCAGGGCTAAGGCTTTTCCTAGGGATTCTAAGGAGTTGGCGTCGATTCGGCGCTGATTTCGCGCGTCCTGTCTTTCACTCCGCGTTCACATCGCCCATCTTAGGTTGACCATGAGGAGTGGTGTGATGACGCGCGTTTCGAAGATTGCCTTGTTGATTGCGGCTGCCGCCCTGGCTGGTACCGGATTGTCGGGTGCTGCTCTCGCACAGGACCGCAACGCGCAGACGGCACAGCCCACCCCCAAAGGCTGGAATTATGAGATCAAGGACGGAAAGCGCGTTCCCAAGGGCAATCGCGTGACGAACGCGGACGGCAGCTGGCGGGAGGAGTTGCGTCAAGGCAGTTGCGTGACCGTCAAGGAAAAGACGGCCAACGGCGAATATCGCGAAACGCGTCGCTGCGACTAACCGGCGACTTTGGGGGTCGGCTTCGCGATCGTGCAGGCCGGTAGCTTCAGCGCCTGCATTTCCCGGCAGTCCCTGACCTGGGCCGATCCGTCGGGCCCGACGAAGATCGCGTAGCTCTTCCCCCTTTTGCAGCTCGCCGTCCACATCGACAGATTGCCATATTCCTGGACATAGCCTGCTTCGGTGACGGTCTGGCAGGTCCGGCCGCTGTCGTAGAGCGCCCGACGCATCGCGATCTTCTGATTCATCGGGCTGAGCTTGTGCAGCGCGTTCTGTTCGGCGCTGCGCACGGAGATCGACGTCACATTCTGTTGCGAACTGCTCGAATCGCCGCAGGCCGAAACCAGCAGGGCCAGACCCAGTGCAGTGCCGATTGAGATGCGCATCTCCGGTCCTTTCCTATTCGGAATAGAGGATCCTTATCGAACCCGCGGCAGCCTTGGCGGTTTCCACAGCGTCTTCGGCATTTTGTCCGCCGGCTAGCGCAACGCCCATTCGCCGATTCTTGAGCGTCTTCGGCTTGGCAAAGATCCTAAGATCCACAGGCGCACCGGGGCGACCGCGCTGAAGTGCTTCAACCACGCCCTCGAAGGTGAACTGCTCGCTCTCTCGATCTGCGAGGATGACCGCAGAGGCGCCCGGCCGGATCGACTCGATCGAAGGGATCGGCATGCGAAGCACTGCTCGCAGATGCAGCTCGAACTGGTTCGGGAACTGGGTGATCATGGTCACCATGCCGGTGTCGTGAGGGCGAGGGCTAAGCTCCGAGAATATGGCCTGCTCACCACGGATGAAGAATTCGACGCCGAAGATCCCATATCCGCCAAGGGCTTCGACCACCTTTCGCGCCTGACGGCGGGCCGAGAGCAAAGCGGCATCGGGAATACGCGCTGGCTGCCAGCTCTCGCGATAGTCACCTGCTTCCTGCCGGTGGCCAATCGGGGCGCAGAATAGAACGCCCGCCTCGGTCGCTACGGTCAGAAGAGTGATCTCGCTGTCGAACTGGATGAATTCCTCAACGATCACGCGGGGCCGATCGCCGCGCATGTTTGCTACGGCATAGTCCCAGGCGTTGCCCACATCTTCGGCAGTTTTTGCTGTGCTCTGGCCTTTACCCGAGCTCGACATGACAGGCTTCATTACGCAGGGAAGCCCGACCCGCTGAGCGGCCGCGATCGCGTCGTCGCGAGACTCCGCGAATTCATATTTCGACGTGATCAGTGCGAGCTCGCGCGCTGCGAATTCGCGGATGCCGTCGCGATTCATGGTCAGCTGGACGGCCTTGGCAGATGGCGCAACGCGCCAACCTTCGCTTTCGAGGGCGGCCAGCGTTTCCGTGTCGATCGCCTCGATCTCGGGAATGATGACGTCCGGCTTGTGCTTCTTCACGGCGGCCCGAAGCGCTTTTCCATCCAGCATCGAAAAGACCTCGAACGCGTCGGCAATCTGCATTGCGGGCGCATTCTCGTACCTGTCGCAGGCTATGACTCGGCACCCGAGGCGCTTGGCGGCGATTGCGAATTCGCGGCCTAGCTCGCCGCTTCCGAGAAGCATCAATGTGGCAGTGAACATTGCTGGCCGATAGCCGCGCCCGCAATCGTCGGCTAGACCACGGCTGTTTCGGGGGAGGCTCCTATGCGTGCGTTGATGCTCCTTTCATCGGCTTTGCTGCTTGCTGCCGCTCCGCCAACGAAGCCGAAGACTCCCACCGAGATTGTCGCTGCGGCACCCGCAAATGCCTGGCGCGAGATTCCAGCCGACGACGTCCTCGTCATCGAGCTCCGCAACGGTGGCCGCATCGTGATCCAGCTCGCTCCGCAATTCGCGCCTGTGCACGTGGCAAACATCCGGGCGTTGGCGAAGGGCGGCTGGTGGACCGGGGCGAGCATCTACCGCGTGCAGGACAATTACGTTGTCCAATGGGGCAATAATGAAAGCGACAAGCCCTTACCGAAGGACGTCGTCGCCAAGCCGCCGGCCGAATATCATCGTGCGCTCAAAGGCCTGACTGTGAAGCCGTTGGGGTACGCCGACGATTATGCTCCGGCCGCCGGCTTCGCCTCGGGCTGGCCGATTGGCTACGATCCGAAGGCGGGAACCGCGAATCTCACGCACTGCTACGGTTACGTCGGGGTGGGCCGCGACTTGTCGCCCGATACCGGAACGGGCGGCGAGCTTTACGCCGTTATCGGCCACGCGCCGCGCGCTCTGGACCGAAATATCGCGATTGTTGGACGCGTCATCGACGGAATCGAGCGGATGAGTTCATTGCCGCGTGGGACCGAAGCGCTAGGCTTCTACAAGGAAGCGAGCCAGAACGTGCCCATCTCATCGGTGCGCCTCGCCAGCGAAATCCCCGCTGCCGAGCGCCCTATCTACCAAGTCATGGACACGATGGGCCCGACGTTCGCGAATTATCTAAGGGTGAAGGCGAACCGCAAGGACGATTTCTTCATTCGTCCGGCCGGCGGCGTTGACCTCTGCAGCGTCAACGTGCCCGTCCGTAGGAAGCCCGCCTGAAGCGGTCAGGCCGCCCAGGCCGTATCGTGGTGACGGTTCTTATGATGGATGATCACCGGCCCATTGTGTGAGCGCATGCTCGCCTCAGCGAGCGGAAGCGCTGTAGCGCAGAAGGCGCATTCGGCCGACATCCGTCCAATAATCCAGTGCGTCCTCCCGCAGCCCGGGCAGTGATTGACCTCGTGCTCGCGATAGACGGCGTGGTAGCCCCGGCCGGTGTAACGCAACGTGTCAGTGGTCGGCATCGCTCGATCCTTTCGAGAGCGCCTAACGCGGCTGACCCGAAGCCGGTTTCATCAACAATGAGAGTGGTTTGATGACTCAAGTCGTTCGTTAGCGACGGGCGGTGCTGCTGGAGCGCCAGTCGGCGCAGCGCTTAACGAAGGCCGTCGAGCGAGATCGGCGTGGCGAACTCGGCGCCGATTTTCTCTCCGGCGATCCATTTGACCACGGCATTGGCTCGGCCACGTCCGGGGAGCATCAGCCACACGCGCATGCCGACTTCGAAGTCGCCATCGGTCTCGGCCATGAAGCCGAATTCAGAGATATTCAGGACGCGCGCCTCGACGCCTTCCGTACCGAGTTCGCGCACCCGTGCCTCCAGCTCAACCGGAAGGCGGGAAAAACGACGCCGCTCGTCGGCTTCAGCTGCCGTCTCGCCGATGCGCGCCCGAATCACGGAAAAACTCATCTCCACGCGCCGCTACTCCCGAGGGGCGGCAAAGTTCACGCCGACCCGACCGTCGCGCACCCAACACACGTTCCCGCGAACTCGTCCGCGGTTGAGAAGGTGTAGCACGACCTCTTCGCCGATATGCGGCATGAGGGAGAAGATAACCATTGCTCCAGATGAGGAAAGGTTGGCTAGCCGCACCATGTGTTTGCGGCCCCGAATCTCCATGACGGCGGTTTGGGACTCCGCCGGCTCACGCGGCTCCGCCCGCGCATCGAACATGCGCCTTACGCTGCGCGGTATTATCGACCCGTGGAGCATCGAACCCTCAGCTTCTTGGTCCTACATAACTCAGCTAAGCCACAGGGACTTAAGGAATTGTGTCGCCCGAATGATGGATTCTGATCGCACTGTGGCTCGTCCGTCACTGGTACCCGTTGTTCAGCCTGTGTATGGGAGGCGAAGCGCATTCACGGGGCTTTCGGAGGCGTTGCTAGCCGTCTCGAAACACAGGGATTTCTTGAGGGGATGAGCGTGCGTTCCAAGGACTTGGCTGTATTTGCCGCTTTGTCGGTATTGCCGGCGGGCATGGCCCTGGCACAACCAGGCGCACAGCCGCCCGCCCAGGCCGTGCCTCAGCCCCGGACCACCGTCGCGGCGCCGACAGCTGCGCAGCCTCAGCCCGTAAAGCCCGCTCCAGTGCCGGCCACGCAGCAGCAGGTCGTGCCTCAGCCGGGTGCGCCCCAAGCGGCCATGCCGCCTCCGCCTGCTCCGCCGCTTCCACCGCCTGCCTGGACCGCCGCGGATGCGAACCAGCTGCTGCTCACAATCCTGACAAGCGCGAAAGAAGGGCTGGATCCCAAGGACTATGACGCCGCCGGCCTCGTGGCGGCCATGCGGCTCAACGATCCAGTCGCACTATCTACGGCCGCGAACGAACGCTTCAACAAGCTTTCGTCGGACATGGCGCTTGGTCACGTGCGCGGCGACGACCGGCAGAACTGGCACATTCCGGACCCGGATCTCGACGGTAATCGCCAGGACTCCTTGCTCCGCGCAGCCCTAGCACAACATCGGGTCGGCGAGGCTCTTGCGGGCCTCCTTCCTACGCATCCTCAATATCTTGCACTCAAGCATGCGCTTGAGGTCACTCCGACGACGGAGACTGCGAAGATCGATCGCATTCGGCTGAACATGGATCGCTGGCGCTGGCTGCCGCGCGATCTCGGCGAGCGATACATCATCGTCAACGTACCCGCATACACGGCCGCGCTAGTCGAGAATGGCGTGACCGTTTCCCGCCATCGCGCGGTGTCGGGTGCAGTGAAGACTCCGACCCCGCAGTTGATGGCGAATGCCGTGGGCGTGATCCTCAATCCTTGGTGGGAGGTTCCGCCCAGCATCACGAAGGAGGTTGCCGGCAAGCCTGGCTACGTTCCCCTGAAGGGCGCGGATGGAAAGATTCAGCGCTGGCGTCAGCCTCCGGGACCGCGCAACGCCCTCGGGCAGATCAAGTTCGTTATGTACAATCCGCAGAACATCTATCTCCACGACACGACGGCGAAGAGCCTCTTCGACGCGAAGGCGCGCGCTTACAGCCACGGCTGCATTCGGACGGAGCACATCATGCTGCTCGCCGAGAGGTTGTTGGGCGAAGGAGCGCCGGTCCCTGGAACTCCGGAAGCCGAGGGCAAGGCAATTTGGAGCCCGGAGAAGATTCGCGAGACTGTCGCGTCGCGCAAGACGGTTCAGGCCAATTTCCCGAAGCCGCTTCCGGTCTACATCGTCTACATGTCCTCGGCCGCGCTGCAGGATGGGACGATCAAGGACTATGCCGACATCTACAAAAAGGATGGCAAGGTCCTTGCGGCGCTGAACGATGTTGTCCTTCCAAAGAAGGGGACGCCGGGCGACAAGCAAAAGGACAAGGTCGCCAGCCGCTAGGTTCCGACTGGCTCCCGGCGTTTACATTCTGGCAGCACCCGTCTGCTAGGCCATCATCTTTAGCGAGATTAGATGGCAAGCACCGTTCCGGCCCCTCAGGACTCTGATCCCTTCGCAGACCGCCGCCTCTACCCGCGGGTGGGGGTCGCATTGCCCGCCTTCCTTCAGGCCGAGGGAGAGCGCCACTTCGTGCACCTTCTCGACGTGTCTGCCGGCGGCGCCAAGTTGAATTGCGCGGTAAGCATTCCGGTCGGGGCGGCAGTGGTGCTGGACTGCGGGACGCTCGGCCGAGGAGCGGTCGTCCGGTGGCGGAACGGGGAACTGCTGGGTCTTTGTTTCGACAGCGAGCTGGGCGCCAGGGAGGTATCCGCCTTGATCAACCGATCGAGCGCGCTCGCGGATCGCATAAAGACGCGGGAATAGTTCGACCGAAAAAAAGAAAGCCCCGGACTTTCGTCCGAGGCTCTTTCAAAATCCGCTAGTGTAAGGGCCTACGCCAGCTTGTCGGCGTAAATCATGCGGCCGCCGGCGAGCTTGCGCATCACGGCCCACTGGCTGTCGCGGCTGAACGCGAAGCAGCCTTCCGAGCGCCCCAGCTTGCCATGCGTCGAGATCATGTCGGGCTCGGCATACCAGGCGTTGTGGATGACGATGGCGCGAGCTTCGGCATTGCTGTTGGTCCAGTCGAGGCCGTTGACCTTCATCGAGAGACCGTATTTGCCGTTGTAATAGTCGCCGGTCGTATAGGTGCCGTTCGACGTCGCGTAGGAGCCGAAGGCGTTCGAGAAGCGCTCGAGGAAGCCGCTATGGTCGGGATCGGAACCGCGGCCGTGCGCGACGAGATGGCTCTCGACAGTGCCGTTGTTCAGATCGACGACGTGGAAGCGTGCTTCGCTCGACGGCTTGGAGAAATCGACGATTCCGATGAAGTCTCGCGCGGGGACCTGATAGCGGTGCGCGTCCATCGCGGCCTTCGCACGCTGGAACAGGGCCGGGTCGACGCCGGCTGGGGCGGTCGGCTGAACGGCAAGCGGCGCGAGCGGGTCGCGCGGAGCCGGCGGCGGTGCATAAATGATCGACGGAAGCCCGACGGAACTCGCGGCGGACGAAAGCATCGCAGCCCCCGCCCCGACAGCACCTAGACGCAATACTTCCCTACGATTGATCCCCATTACTTCCCCACTCTCGGAAAGCGAGGGTTGTACCATCCCGAAGGTTAATCGCCGATAACCAAAGCAACCCAGATATTTAGCTTATCGTGCCAGTCGCTCGATTCATCGTACTTAGTCTCGTTTCGGGAACCGAGTTCAACGATTGGGAACGGGTTGAAAGCTTTGGAAGGCACTGCTAAGGGCGGCGCCCCGGCAAGGCCTTGCTGCGTCGGGCGAATTTTATTGCCCGGCTGATTCGGCGGCTGGGCCCAAGAACAGCACAATTGGAGTTTGACGAGCATTTATGCAGATCATCGTTCGCGACAATAATGTCGACCAGGCGCTCCGCGCACTCAAGAAGAAGCTGCAGCGCGAAGGCGTCTATCGCGAGATGAAGCTGCGCCGTCACTATGAGAAGCCGTCGGAAAAGCGCGCGCGTGAACGCGCCGCTGCAATCCGCCGTGCTCGCAAGCTCGAGCGCAAGCGCGCCGAGCGCGAAGGCAATCGTTAAGCCTAAAGCGAAGAAGCAGGACATGGCCGCAAGCGAAGCTGCTCACCGCTCCGACAACCGCGGACGCGGGCTGAAGCTGGCAATTGCCCTGCTGGCCACGGTCGGCGCCGGCGTCGGTCTCGCCTACGCCGGGACCGCGCCGCTTAAGGGCGAGACGACGAAGACAGGCGTTCGCATCCGCACTCTGCAAGCCGGATCCGGAGCGTTCATCCAGCCGGTCGACGGTGTCATGATCGACTATACGGGCAAGCTTGCTGACGGCACCGTCTTCGACGACAGCGCACGCCACGGCGGCCCGCAGCCGATGATCGCCGGTCAGGTGATCCCCGGCTTCGCCGAAGCCCTTACGAAGATGCAAAAGGGCGGCAAGTACAAGATCCATATCCCGGGCAGTCAGGCCTATGGCGCGAACCCGCCTCCAGGCAGCCCGTTCGGTCCCAACGCGGACCTCGATTTCGACGTTCACATCGTCGAGATCGTTCCCAATGCCGCGCTCATGGCCGGCGCTGGCGGGGCGCCTTCTTCCGAGCAGCCGCAAGCGCCCTCTTCGGAGCAGCCGCAGGCACCTTCTTCCGAGCCGCAGCCGACGCCGCAGCAGCCCTGACGGGCTTCGCGTCCACCACTTCGGGTTCGTCTCCAGCCTCCGCCGCATGATCGCGGCTGAGGTCCATCAAGGTCACTTTTAAAGCTGCGAGAATCGGATCGGCGAACAGGACGCCGAGGATCCCGAACAAGGCTCCCATGATCAGCTGCATCGCGAGAACGATCGCAGGTGCCACGTCGACCGTCCGACGGGCGATGTATGGAATGACCAGATAGCCATCGACGTTCTGCACGAAGAAATAGACGAAGATCGCCCACAGGCCTTCGCTGGGGCCCGCGCTGAAGCCGACTGCGACCATGATCACTCCCGACGTGATCGCGCCGACGTTGGGGATGAAGGCGAGCATTCCAGTGATGAGGCCAAGCAGGCCGGCCATCGGGATCGGACCGATGCCGAACATCTGCGACACGATCTCGAGCATGAACCAGGTGAAGAAGCCTTCGAACACCATTCCGAGCAGTCGGCCGAACAGCAGCCGCCTGATCGTGAAGCCGACATGCTTGGCGATGCGGTAGAAGCGCTCGCGGTGACGCAGCGGCAGCATCCACGCGATCCCGCGGTCGTAGATTCGCGGTTCGATCGCGAGGAATATGCCGATGACGATCATTAGGATGACGCTGGTGATGGCTCCGAGGGCGCTGCCAACGGCGCTCGTCAGCCGACCGACGGAGCCGAGCAGCTGCGAGCCGAGGTTCGCCGGCGGACCCTTTGGAATCAGCCCAAGCGAGGCGGCGAATTCCATGACCCGATCGAACTGCGCGGTGACGACGATCCGCAGCGCCTCGAACTGCGCCGCAATCGTCGTTCCTGCGAACCAGAAGACCCAGCCGACGAAGCCGAATCCGAGGAGCAAGGTCAGCAACAGCCTGAACCCGCGCGGGATCGGGAGAACCCTGCCAAGCAGACGCGCTCCGCCGTCCAGGAAAACCGCGAAAATGACTCCGCCAACGATCAGGAGGAGCGGCTGGGCCAGCACGATGACGCCGGCGATGAGGAGGGCGAGGCCGAACCAGACCGCCGCCCGCTTCAGCTCGCGGACGACCATAGGATCGCGAAATTCTGCGGGGCCGGGACGCTCGACGTGCGGTTCGGTCGTCGACGGCGCCGCCATGCCTTATTCCTTGTGCCCTCTCAGCGAATTCCCCGCGCGACCGGAGCGAAGCGATTCGAACCAGCTGATCGGGTTCAGCAGCTGCGCCGATCCATCGAGGGAGAAGGTGATGAACTCCGCGCGGCCGCCGATATTCTCCCAAGGCACCGGGCCACCGAGCCCGTTCTCAGGAGGGCCAAGACTGAAGCGGCTGTCTGCGCTGCGGTCGCGATTGTCGCCCATCAGGAAGAGGCGGTCGGCTGGGACCTTGATCGGTCCGTAATCGTCGCCGGGGCTCTGACCGAGATCGACCGTGTCATAGGTCACACCATTCGGAAGCGTCTCGCGGACGATGGGCAGGCGGCAATAGAGCTTGCCGTCCGGCTGCATCACCTGGAAGCCGGAGAATTCGATTCCGCACGGCACATTGTCGTCGACCGGGACGAGGACCGGCGGGCGCTGCACGGACTTGATCGGTTTGCCATTGATGATGAGTCGACCGCCGCGCACCTCAATCGTGTCGCCCGGGAGGCCGATGACTCGCTTGATATAATCGTCGCTTTGGCCCGGAGGCGTGACAATCACCGTGTCTCCGCGCTCGGGCATTTTCCCGAGCAGACGCCCTTGCCAATGCGGGAGAACGTGAAAGCTTGGAGACACCCACGACCATCCGTAGGGGTATTTGGTCACGACCAGCCGGTCGCCTTTCAGCAATCCCGGCATCATCGATTCCGATGGAATGTAGAATGGCTTGGCGACAAAGCTGTGGAACAGCAGCACGGCGACCAGGACCCAAAGCAGGCCCTTGATCTCACGCCAAAGCGCGGACTCTTCCTTCTTCTTGGCCACGGGAGCAGCAGGCGCGTCCGCGCTCGCCTCAGGTACGGTGTCGGTCAACAGGTCACGGCTCCAGCTTGCGGGCTTGCAGAATAACGAATGCCTGCGCCCAGGGATAATCGTCCGTCATCGTTAGATGAATGTCGATGGCGTGGCCTTCCGGCGCAAGTGCGTCAAGTCGCGCCTTCGCACCGGCCGTCAGCTCCAGCGTCGGGGCGCCTGACGGTGCGTTTACGACACCGATGTCCTTCATGAACACGCCGCGCTTGAAGCCGGTGCCGACCGCCTTCGAGAAGGCCTCTTTGGCGGCGAAGCGCTTTGCGAGGGTGCCCGCGATTGTGTGCGGGCGTGAGGCGGCCTTCTTCCGCTCGACGTCGGTGAAGACGCGGTTGAGGAATCGGTCACCGAAGCGCTCGAGTGACTTCTCGATCCGCGCGATGTTGCAGAGGTCGGAGCCGATGCCGATGATCATGCGGACGCTCGCGGCAGAAGATGCGTGAAAATCAGCACGACGAGCAGGAGCGCGAGCGCGCACGCAGAAAGGACGGTCGATCGTTCTTGCGACGACCATGCGCGCCAGCCGAGGAAGAATGCCACCAGCGCTGGCAGAGGCACGATCAGGTAATAATACGGCGAGTGGCGAGCGGGCCCCAATGTGCCGACCAAGAGAAAAGCCAGCGCGAAAAAGATGGCGACGCCCGCAAGGTAGCGCCGGCCGGTGCGCTGGGAACGCATCACCGCGCCTCCGCCATCAGCTCGCGCATTCGGCGGACGCTCGCGTCGAGGCCGGTGAAGATCGCCTCTCCGATCAGGAAGTGGCCGATGTTGAGCTCGGCGATCTGCGGGATCGCCGCGACGGGCACGACATTGTCGAAGGTCAGGCCGTGGCCAGCATGCGGTTCGATCCCGTTCTTCACGGCGAGCGCCGCTGCATGGGCAATGCGTTTCAATTCGGTCGTCCGTTGCTCGTCGTCGACATGGGCATAACGCCCGGTGTGAAATTCGACGACGGGAGCATGAAGCCGCAATGCAGCCTCGACCTGCCGCTCTGAGGGCTCGATGAACAGGCTGACGCGGATGCCCGCCGCACCAAGCTTCTCGACGAAAGGTGAAAGATGATCGAACTGGCCGGCGGCATCCAATCCACCTTCGGTCGTCCGCTCCTGCCGCCGCTCCGGTACGATGCAGGCGGCGTGCGGCCGATGGGCAAGGGCGATCGCCAGCATCTCCTCGGTAGCCGCCATTTCCAAATTCAGCGGCAGGTCGATCTCGGCCATCAGCCGGTCGATGTCGCCGTCGGTGATGTGGCGCCTGTCTTCGCGCAAATGCGCGGTAATCCCGTCAGCACCGGCCTCTGCCGCGATATGCGCCGCTCGAACCGGATCGGGATGATCGCCCCCGCGCGCGTTCCTTATGGTCGCGACGTGATCGATGTTGACGCCGAGCCGGAGACGACTGGTCATGCGGCGGCGCGGCTACCCGGCTTCATTGGCGGAATTGCGGCGAGCTCTGGCGGGAGGGCGTCCGCTTCGTACGTCGGCACGTCGATACGAATCAGGCCAGTGTATGGCACGCCAAGATCCGCGCTGCCGCCCGACCGGTCCACAATCGATGCGGCTGCGATTACCTTTCCACCGGCTTGCTCGACGGCCTTTATTGCTTCGCGCGAGGAAAGACCGGTGGTGACCACGTCTTCAACGAGAAGCACCTTCTGCCCGGCTTCGATTCGGAAGCCGCGCCGCAGCTCGAACGTCCCTTGCGGCCGTTCGACGAAGATCGCCGGCTTCCTCAGCGCGCGCCCCATTTCGTGACCGATGATTACACCGCCCATTGCCGGTGAGACGACGAGGTCGATTTCTTCCCGGATTCCGGCAGGCAATTTTTCTGCGAGGGCCCGGGCGATGCGTTCGGCTCGCGCCGGGTCCATGAGCACGCGCGCACATTGCAGGTAGCGTGGGCTCCGAAGTCCCGAGGAGAGGATGAAATGTCCCTCGAGCAGAGCGTCGGCCTCGCGAAATTCTCTCAGCACTTCATCGTCGTTCATGGCCGCGGCAATAGGCTTCGCGGCAACAGCCTTCAACACCTCGGCACAGGCGCTTGAGAGACTAGAAACTGCCGCCTATAAGCCGCCCGATTCAAGGGGGTCCCCGCCGGGTGCTCCAGTCCCAACCCAAGTCACCGGGGTGAGAATGAAACTGATTGCATGGGCGATTGCCCTAGCTGCCGCCGGCCTTACACCTGCAGCAGCGGCGCAGACGCCGCAGGCCGCGCAGCCGATCAAGGAGGTCACTGGGCCGGCAGCCGCGACCGCGCCTGCGGAGCGGGCACAGGGCCAAAGCCTCGAAGCTGCCAATGCGCCCGCCCCTTCTACGGCTCCCGCCAATCCGACTGCCACAAAGCCGACGGCGACGAATTTCGCTTATTCGCTTCCGGCGAAGAACATCGGCGTTCCGATCCGCGGCGGCACGGGCATTCAGGAGCAGGTGACGGAAGTCGGAAGGACTGCCGCCAGCTTCCATAACAATTGGCTGCTCATCCTGTGCTTCGTCATCAGCGCGTTCGTCCTGGCGCTTCTCGGCTACACGATGGTTCGCTTCCGCCGCGGCGCGAACCCGACACCTTCGCGCACATCGCACAACACTGCGCTTGAGGTTGTCTGGACCCTCCTCCCGGTGCTGATCCTGGTGGCCATTGCTGTGCCCTCCTTCCGGCTGCTTCGTACGCAATACACGCCGCCGCCTGCCGACTTGACGGTGAAGGTGACCGGCAACCAGTGGTTCTGGGTCTACTCCTACCCCGACAATGGCGGGTTCGAGGTCGTCTCCAACCTGCTCAAGGAGCAGAAGGACGTGAAGCCGGGCGACCGCTTCCGCACCGACGCGGACGGTCCTCCGATGCTCGCCGTCGATGAGCGCATGGTCATTCCCGCAGGCAAGGTCGTGAAGTTCCTCGTCACTTCGAACGACGTGATCCACGCCTTCTGGGTTCCGGCTTTCTACAGCAAGATCGACGCCAACCCGGGCTCGGTGAACGAGATCTGGGCCAAGGTCGATCGTCCAGGCGTCTACTTCGGTCAGTGCACCGAGCTTTGCGGTGCTCGCCACGGCTACATGCCGATCGCCGTCGAGGTCGTTCCGCCAGAGAAGTTCGCTGAGTGGATCGCTTCCAAAGGCGGCACGATGCCGGGTCAGAAGCCCGCTGCCACACCTGCGGCGGCACCGGCAGGCGCTACGCCGGCACCGACGCCGGCTGTCGCGCAGCCTGCCACCAACCAAGCCGCCACGGCCCAGAATTAAGAGCGGAACGAAAGTATCATGGCAACCACCGCTGACACCCTCCCGCTGAAGTCCCACGAAGCGCACGACGCGCATCATGATGCCGATCACAAGCCGGCCTTCTTCACCCGCTGGTTCATGTCGACGAACCACAAGGACATCGGCACGCTCTACCTGATCTTCGCGATCGTCGCGGGCATCATCGGTGGCGGCATCTCCGGCATCATGCGAGCTGAGCTGATGCATCCGGGAATCCAGATCCTCAACCAGGCCTGGCCGCTCGGCGCAGGCACCGCGAACTTCGATGAGTGGACGCACCACTGGAATGTCCTGATCACGGCGCACGGCCTGATCATGGTCTTCTTCATGGTCATGCCGGCCATGATCGGCGGGTTCGGCAACTGGTTCGTCCCGCTGATGATCGGCGCTCCCGACATGGCGTTCCCCCGCATGAACAACATCAGCTTCTGGCTGCTGATTCCGGCGTTCCTGCTGCTTCTCGGCTCGACCTTCGTCTCGGGCGGCACCGGGCTCGGTGCGGGTACCGGCTGGACGGTCTATGCGCCGCTATCGACGAGCGGATCGGCAGGACCAGCAGTCGACATGGCGATCTTCTCGCTCCACCTTGCGGGCGCCAGCTCGATCCTGGGTGCGATCAACTTCATCACGACCATCTTCAACATGCGCGCGCCGGGGATGACCCTGCACAAGATGCCGCTGTTTGTCTGGTCGATCCTCGTCACCGTCTTCCTGCTTCTGCTGGCGCTTCCGGTGCTTGCAGGCGCGATCACGATGCTGCTGACCGACCGCAACTTCGGTACCAGCTTCTTCGACGCTTCGGGCGGCGGGAACCCGGTGCTGTACCAGCACCTTTTCTGGTTCTTCGGTCACCCCGAAGTCTACATCATGATCCTGCCGGGCTTCGGCATGATCAGCCAGGTCGTCGCGACGTTCAGCCGCAAGCCGGTGTTCGGCTATCTCGGCATGGCCTACGCAATGGTCGCGATCGGCGTCGTCGGCTTCGTCGTCTGGGCGCACCACATGTTCACAGTCGGCCTGACGATGGAGGTGAAGATGTACTTCACCGCAGCGACGATGATCATCGCGGTCCCGACGGGCGTAAAGATATTCAGCTGGATCGCCACCATGTGGGGCGGCTCGATCTCATTCGAGACGCCGATGCTCTGGGCGATCGGCTTCATCTTCCTGTTCACCGTCGGCGGCGTCACCGGCGTCGTCCTCGCGAACGGCGGCGTCGATAATTACATGCACGACACCTATTACGTGGTGGCGCACTTCCACTACGTGCTTAGCCTCGGCGCGGTGTTCGCCATCTTCGCGGGCTTCTACTACTGGTTCCCGAAGATGAGCGGGCGCATGTACAACGAGCTGCTCGGCAAGCTGCACTTCTTCATCATGTTCATCGGCGTGAACATGGTATTCTTCCCGCAGCACTTCCTCGGTCTCGACGGCATGCCGCGGCGCATTCCGGACTACACTCCGGCGTTCGAGAAGTGGAACGAGGTGTCGACCTACGGCTACATGGTGACGATCGCGGGCATGGCGATTTTCTTCGTGAACCTGGTCTACTCGCTGCTTGCCGGCCCGAAGGCTCCCGACAATCCGTGGGGCGAAGGTGCGACGACTCTGGAATGGACTCTGTCCAGCCCGCCGCCGTTCCACCAGTTCTCGACCCTGCCGACCATCAAGTAGGCGTCGAGCATCCTCGGAAAACAAGGGCCGGGTTGCACCACGCAGCCCGGCCCTTTTCCTTTGGAAGCTGCTCGACGGCGGCACC
>Ga0207691_10000144_pt1 | contig 65346 bp, 54 predicted proteins | sample KBSM13metaG_FD_184327 | JGI IMG/M metagenome (GOLD analysis project Ga0207691, IMG submission 184327) | Miscanthus rhizosphere microbial communities from Kellogg Biological Station, Michigan, USA - KBS M1-3 metaG (SPAdes) (version 2) | ecosystem: Host-associated > Plants > Roots > Rhizosphere >...
GGCCGACGCCGATCGACGGCAGCGCGCCCGGGACGATCACGGTGCGCAGCACGGTGAGCCGGTCGACGCCCATCGTCGCCGCCGCGCGCAGCAGCGTCGGGTCGACGCGCTTGACGCCCGCCACCGTGTTGACCACGATCGGAAAGAACGCCGCGTAAGCGACGATCGACACCGCGGCGCTGGTGCCGGTGCCGAGCCAGAGGATCGCGAGCGGCAGGATGGCGATCGCCGCGATCGGCCGGAAGCTCTCGACCAGCGGATCGACGTTGCGCTCGACGCCGCGGACGCTGCCCATCGCGAGGCCCAGCGGGATGGCGAGCGCGGCAGCCACCGCGAAGCCGCCGAACACGCGGCCGAGGCTTTGCAGCACGCCGAGCGGCAAATCGCCGCTCGCCGTCATCTCGACGGCCGCGAGCGCCACCTTCGCGGGGGTGGGCGTGCGCACCGTCGGATAGAGGGCCGTCGCTGCGCTCCACACGGCGAGCAGCAGCAGCGGCACCGCGGCACCGCGCAAAAGCCGCGGCGCGAGCGCGCCGGAAGCGGCGGCCGTCATCGCGCCCTCGCCTCGGGCGCCCAGGGCGTGAGCCGCCGCGACAACGCGCGGAGCGCCGCGTCGAACAGGAAGCCCAGCAGCCCGATCATCGCGATGAACGCCATCACCTGCGGCGTCATCAGCAGCTCGCGGTACCACTCGATGGCGTAGCCGAGGCCGCTCGGCGCGCCGATCAGCTCGGCCGCGACGACCGCGGTCCACGCACTCGCGACGCCCAGGCGGATCGCCACCAGCAGCGACGGCGTGGCCGCGGGCACGACGATGGTCGTCATGATCGTGCGCGCGGGCACGCCCATCGTCCGCGCGGCGTCGACGAGGCGGCGGTCGACGCCGCGCACGCCGCTGATCGTGCCGAGCAGGATGGGAAAGAACGCCGCGTACGTCATGATGAACACCGGCAGCGCGTTGCCGATGCCGAACATGAAGAGCGCCAGCGGAATCCACGCGATGCCGGAGATCGGGCGCAGCACCTCGACGACGGGATCGAGCAGATCCTCGGCCAGGCGCCGCGTGCCCATCAGGAGGCCGAGCGGCACGGCCAGCGCGACGGCGATCGCAAGGCTCGCGACCATCCGGCCGAGGCTGATCGCGGCGTGTTTGAAGAGCTCGAGGTCGGCGGCGAGCTCGACGATCGCCCGGCCCACGGCGAGCGGCGATGGCAGGAGCGCGGTGTTCGCCGTCCAGGCGGACAGCGCCGCCCAGGCGAGCGCGAACGCCGCCATCGTGCGGAAGTAGACAACGACGCCCGCCGCGCCGGCGGGCGATCGCAGTGGCTGCCTGGTCACGCTCCTCCATTCCGGGATGCCCGCGTGCCGCTCGTGCCGCCGGGTCTATCCGCCGGTCGATGTTACCGCTAACATCTGGGCCGGGCAACCCTCCGCTCCCCGCCAACCAGAGCTCGAACGACGCCGTGAAGGCCAAGCCGCTCCCCGCCCGCCGCGCGCTGCTGCGCGACGTGGCCGCGCGCGCGGGCGTGTCGGCGATGACGGTCACGCGCACGCTGCGCGAGGCCGGCAAGGTGTCGGCCAAGACGCGCGCGCGGGTGGAGGCCGCGGTGCGGGAGCTCGCCTACACGCCCGACCTCAATGCCCGCGGGCTCGCATCGCGCAAGAGCGGCCTCGTCGCCGCGATCGTGCCGCTCCTCACCAACTCGCTCATCGCCGAGATCGTGCAGGGACTGACGGACGCGCTGGCCGAGCGCGACTTCCAGCTGCTGATCGGAGCCGCCGGCTTCGACGCGCTGGCGGAGGAGGCGCTGATCCGCGAGTTCCTCGCGCGCCGCGTCGACGCGATCTACCTCACGGGCACGTGCCGCACGGCCGCGTCGCTGCGGCTCCTGCAGCGCGCCGGCGTCCCGGTGGTCGAAGGCGGCAACCTGCACGCAGGCGCAATCGACATGGAAGTGGGCTATTCCAACGTGAACGCGGCGATGGAGATCACGCGTTACCTGCTCGCGCGCTACGACGGTCCCATCGGCTACATCGGCGCGCAGCCCGCCGACAACGACCGCGCGCGCGATCGCCGCCTGGGCTTCGAGCGCGCGTGCCGCGCCGCGAAGCGCAAGGTCGACCCGCGCCATTGCCTGCTGACGCGGCTCGACCTCGGCGCCGGGGCGGAGGCGATGGCGGCGCTGCTGGCGCGGCCGCCGCGCGCGGTGTTCTGCTCGGCGGACGTGCTCGCCGCGGGCGCGCTCTTCGAGTGCCGCCGCCGCGGCGTGGACGTGCCGGGTACGCTCGCCATCGCGGGCTTCGACGATCTCGACCTCGCGGCGCAGACGGTGCCCGCGCTCACCACGCTGCGCGTGCCGCGGTACGAGATGGGCCGGCGCGCCGGCATCATGATCTGCGACCGGCTGGCCGGCCGCCCCGCCGCGCCGCGCATCGTCGACGTCGGCTATCGGCTCGTGCCGCGCGAAAGCGCGTGAGGATGCGGCGCCCTTAGCCGACGGGCGTGGGCGGGTGCGCCCGCGCCTCGAGCTCCGCGACGCGCGCCTCGAGCTGCTCGAGCTTCTCGCGCGTCTTCAGCAACACCTGCGCCTGCGTGTCGAATTCGGCGCGCGGCACGACGTCGAGGCGCGTGAGGCCGCTCTGCAGCATGGCCTTCACGTTCTTCTCGATGTCCTTGGCCGGCGAGCCCTCGATGGCCTTGCCGATCTTCGCCGCCAGATCGTCGAACGTCTTGGAATTCAGCATCGCGCACCTCGTTTCGCGGGTTCGGCGGGGACGCCGTCAGTCTAGCAAGCTCGCGGAGCGCGCGTCGCGACGGTGACTCGCGTCGGCCGTACGGCGTTCCCGGCGCCCCCGCCCCATTGCCGTGCGTCGACGCGGCGCATCGCCCCAGGACGGTGCATCGGGTTGCCGGCGCTTCGGCCGGGGAGGCCCGTGAACAGCACAAGTCCATGATTTCATAGTCTTTTGTGCAGTGGCACACGAAATGCTGACAGAACATCGGAACTGTCCGCGCTGCTCCTAACAACTTTTTCCACGGGGATTCACAAAATGCCAGCCACTTCACGTTTTCGTCAGTCTGCCGTCGCGCTCGCGCTGGGCGCGGTGTTCGCCGGCAGCGCCCTGGCCCAGACGCCGCCGCCTCCTCCCGCGCCCGCACCCGCGCCGGCCCCGCCCACGCCCGATTGGACGTTCACCGGCAACGTCGGGATCTTCAGCCAGTACGTGTTCCGCGGCATTTCCCAGACCAACGAGAAGCCCGCGCTGCAGGGCGGCTTCGATCTCGGCCACAAGAGCGGTTTCTACCTCGGCACGTGGCTGTCGAACGTGAGCTGGATCTCCGACGGCAATCCCGACGCCTCCGCGAGCGTCGAGTGGGACATGTACGGCGGCTACAAATTTGAGCTGCCCGCGGAGTTCGTGCTGGACCTCGGCGCGCTCTACTACTACTACCCCGGCAGCTATCCCAGCGGATACACCAAGCCCGACACCACCGAGCTGTACGCCGCGCTCACGTGGAAGTGGTTCACCGCCAAGTACAGCTACAGCGTCAACAACAAGACGTTCGGATTCCCCGATTCGCGCGGCTCCGACTACTGGGAGCTGAACGGCACGTACGACATCGTCGACAAGGTCAACGACGCGATCGGCAAGGTGACGGTGTTCGGCCACATCGGCAAGCAGAAATTCAAGAACAACGGCTTCTACGACTACGGCGACTGGAAAGTCGGCATCTCGACCGAAGTCTACGGCGTGACCGTCGGCATCTACGGCACCGACACCGACGCCGAGACCACGGCGTACACGAACCGGTTCGGCAAGAACACCGGGGGCAGCCAGTTCGTCGGCTACGTACAGAAGACGTTCTAGAGCGACAGCACGAGCGCGGCGGCAGCGTCGCCGCCGCGCCTTTTCGGGGAACCCATGAAACTCGTTACCGCCATCATCAAGCCGTTCAAGCTCGACGAGGTCCGCGAGGCCCTGTCGGCCATCGGCGTGCAGGGCATCACCGTCACCGAAGTCAAGGGCTTCGGCCGCCAGAAGGGCCACACGGAGCTCTATCGCGGCGCGGAGTACGTCGTCGACTTCCTTCCGAAAGTCAAAATCGAGGCCGCGATCAAGGACGAGCTCCTGGACCGCGTCATCGAGGCCGTCGAAAAAGCCGCCAACACCGGCAAGATCGGCGACGGCAAGATTTTCGTATTCGACCTGCAGCAGGTCGTGCGCATTCGCACCGGTGAAACCGGCGCGGACGCGCTTTGAGGGGATATCGATGAAACGATTGCTCGTATTGATGTCGATGCTGGCCGCGTTCGGCCTCGCCGCGCCCGCGGCAGCGCAGGACAAGGCCGCGGCACCGGCGGCGGCAGCGCCCGCCGCGGCCCCCGCTGCGGCGCCGGCTGCCGATGCGGCCGCGCCGGCTGCGGCTGCCGCAGCGGTGCCGGCCGCCACCGCGGCGCCTGCACCCGTGCCCAACAAGGGCGACGTGTCGTGGATGCTCGTGTCCACGGCGCTGGTGCTGATGATGAGCGTGCCCGCGCTGGCGCTGTTCTACGGCGGGATGGTCCGCTCGAAGAACATGCTGTCGGTGCTGATGCAGGTGTTCGTCGTCTTTTCGCTGATCAGCGTGCTGTGGTGCGTCTACGGCTACAGCCTCGCCTTCACGGAGGGCAACGCGTTCTTCGGCAGCTTCGACCGGCTGTTCCTCAAGGGGACGTTCGACTCCGCCAAGGGTGAGTTCTCGATGGCGGCGACGTTCTCCAAGAACACGCCGCTGCCCGAGCTCGTCTACGTCGCGTTCCAGGCGACGTTCGCGGCGATCACCGTGTGCCTCATCCTCGGCGCGTTCGCCGAGCGCGTGAAGTTCTCGGCGGTCCTGATCTTCGCCGTGCTCTGGTTCACGTTCTCGTACCTGCCGATCGCCCACATGGTGTGGTTCTGGGCCGGTCCGGACGCCTACACGTCTGCGGCGGTGGTCGACGCCACGAACGCCAAGGCGGGCTACATCTGGCAGATGGGCGCGCTCGACTTCGCGGGCGGCACGGTGGTGCACATCAACGCCGGCGTCGCCGGCCTGGTGGGCGCCTACGTGATGGGCAAGCGCATCGGTTACGGCAAGGAGTCGATGGCGCCGCACAACCTGCCCATGACGATGATCGGCGCCTCCCTGCTGTGGATGGGTTGGTTCGGCTTCAACGCGGGCTCCGCGCTGGAAGCGAACAACTCCGCCGCGCTGGCGTTCATCAACACGTACCTCGCCACCGCGTGCGCCGTGCTGTCGTGGACGTTCGCCGAATGGATGATCAAGGGCAAGCCGTCGATGCTCGGTGCCGCTTCCGGCGCGGTCGCGGGACTCGTTGCGATCACGCCGGCCGCCGGCAACGTCGGCATCCCCGGCGCGTTCGTGATCGGCCTCGCCGCGGGTGTCGTCTGCCTGTGGGGCGTCAACGGCCTGAAGAAGATGCTGCGCGTCGACGACACGCTGGACGTCTTCGGCGTGCACGCCGTCGGCGGCATCCTCGGCGCGCTGCTCACGGGCATCTTCGTGTCGCCGGATCTCGGCGGCCCGAGCGTCGTGTCCGACTGGGTGACGGGCAAGACCGAGTACCCGGGGTACGCGGCACAGCTGTGGATCCAGGCGAAGGCCGTCGGCATCACCATCATCTGGACGGCGGTGGTCGCATTCATCGCCTTCAAGATCACCGACATGATCGTGGGGCTGCGCGTCACGGAAGAGGAAGAGCGCGAAGGCCTCGACATCAGCTCGCACGGCGAGTCCGCCTACCGCACGTAGGTCTCGCTGCACCGATTGCGCGCGGGCGACTCTCTCCCGTCCGCGCGCAAGTTTCACGGAGGACTGGCAACGCCTCCGACCGTTTTCTCCTCAGTGGCTTTGCGGGCGCTTCCCAAGAGCGCCCGCTTTTTTTTGTGCTTCGGGACGGCACGCGGCCGCGCCGATGTAGGACGAACCCGTCACTTGATATGCGTGTCAGTCCGATGCCGCCCGCGGACATCCGCCCCCGACAATGCGGGACCATCAAGGGGAGGTTCCATGAACAAGATCATCTACATCGTCGGGCTGGTCGTCATCGTCATCGCGATCCTGTCGTTCGTCGGACTGCGCTAGAACGCGCCGGCGGCACGCGGCGGTTTGCCCGAAGGGCGGGCGGCGCCTCAAGCGCCGCCCGTTTCTCATGGAGTGAGCCGATGCTGGATGCGCGGGATCGATGCGATGCGCGACCCTTGGGCTACAATCGGCCGCTCGACCTTCCCGAGTCCGACATGGTCCCCCGCCTCAAGACCGCGCTCGCCGGCCCGCTCCTGGATCTCGAGCGCCGCATCCTCGACCGGATGCCCGAGATCGAGCGCTGGCTGCGCACGAAATGGCAGGAGCACGCGGTCCCGTTCTACGCGTCGGTCGATCTTCGCAACGCCGGCTTCAAGCTGGCGCCGGTCGACACCAACCTGTTCCCCGGCGGCTTCAACAACCTGAATCCGGAGTCGCTGCCGCTCGCCGTGCAGGCGATCCAGGCGGCGGTGGAGCGCGTCTGCGCGGATGCGCGGGGCGTCCTGCTGATCCCGGAGAATCACACCCGCAACCTCCACTACCTGCAGAACGTGGCCACGCTCGAGGGCATTCTCCAGCAGGCGGGAATGCGCGTGCGCATCGGTACGCTGCTGCCCGACGTCACGGAGCCCACGCGCGTCGAGCTGCCTTCGGGCGATGCGCTGACGCTCGAGCCGATCGCGCGCCACGGCCGGCGCGTCGGAGTCGGCGACTTCGACCCGTGCATGGTGCTGCTGAACAACGACCTCTCGGGCGGGCCGCCGGCGATCCTGGAGAACATCGACCAGCCCGTCGCGCCGTCGCTGACCGCCGGCTGGTACAACCGGCGCAAGTCCAAGCACTTCGCCGCGTACGCGCGGGTCGCGCGCGAGTTCGGCGCGCTCCTCGACATCGACCCGTGGCTCGTCGACCCGTACTTCGGCGTCTGCGGCGAGATCAATTTCCAGGAGCGCGGCGGCGAGGAGTGCCTCGCGTCGAACGTGGGCGTGCTGCTCGAGCGCATCAAGCGCAAGTACGATGAATACCGCATCGACGAAAAGCCGTTCGTCATCGTCAAGGCCGACGCCGGCACGTACGGCATGGGCATCATGACCGTCCGCGACGCGAACGACGTCCTCGGCCTCAACCGCAAGCAGCGCAACAAGATGGCGGTCGTCAAGGAAGGCCTGCAGGTCGAGTCGGTGATCATCCAGGAAGGCGTGCCGACGTTCGAGTCGATCGACGACGCGATCGCCGAGCCCGTCGTCTACATGGTCGACCGCTTCGTGGTCGGCGGCTTCTACCGCATGCACGCCGCGCGCGGCAAGGACGAGAATCTGAACGCGCCCGGCGCGCAGTTCCAGGCGCTGGCGTTCGAATCGCCGTGCATTCCCGATCTCGAAGGGCCCGCGGGCTGTCCGCCCAACCGCTTCTACGCCTACGGCGTGGTCGCGCGGCTCGCCCAGCTCGCCGCGTCGATCGAGATCGAGGCGCTCGACGACGCACCTGCCGCCGCCGCCACCGCGCCGGCGTTGTGATCTCGGTCGAGTATTGCCAGCTTGCGGCGCGCCACAACCGCTGGATGAACGAGCGGCTTTACGCCGCGGCCGCGGAGCTCACCGACGCGGAGCGCAAGCGCGACCGCGGCGCGTTCTTCGGCTCGCTGCATCGCACGCTCGATCACCTGGTGTGGGCGGACCGCACGTGGATCGGCCGCTTCACCGGCGCGCCCCACGGCGTGCCGGCGTTCGGCGCCGACGTCCATGACGATTTCGGCGTGCTGGCGCGGGAGCGCGAAGCCGCGGACACCGCCCTGCTCGCCTGGGCGGGCAAGCTCGACCCGTCCTGGCTCGCCGCCACGTTCGAATATCGCGCGGCATCCGACGGCCGGATCCGCCAGCTCCCCGGCTGGACCGCCGCCGTGCACGTCTTCCAGCACGGCGTCCATCACCGCGGCCAGGCCACGACGCTGCTGAAGCAGGCCGGCAAGGACATCGGCCCCACCGACCTCCTGTGGCTGCCGGGCGTGACGCGCGTGATCTAGCGGCGCCGCGCCCGAACCGTCCCCGCCCGCACGATGCTGCGGATCGTCCTGTCGAATCGCTACGAGGTGCTCGAGGGCGCGCTGCTCGCGCGGCTCGACGACGCGCCCGCGTCGCCGTTCGCCGCCGACCAGGTGATCGTGCCGAGCGCCGCGATCCGCCGCAAGGTCGAGCTCGCGATCGCCGATCGCAACGGCATCTGCGCCAACGTCGAGTTTCCGTTCCTCGCGCAATGGCTGTGGCGCGAGATCGGCACGCTCGTCCCGGTCGCGGAGACGTCGCCGTTCGCGCCCGAGATCCTGGCGTGGCGCGTATACGGCATCCTTGGCGACGCGCGGTTCGTGGCGGAGCATCCGCCGCTCGCGCGCTACCTGGCGCATGCCGACGACCGGATGCGCTACGAGCTCGCGGTGCGCGTGGCGACGCTCGTCGAGCAATACATCACGTACCGGCCTCAGTGGCTCGCCGCGTGGTCGGCGGGCCGCGAGATCGCCTTCGACGACGCGGCCGCCGCGGCGCACCAGCGCTGGCAGGCGGCGCTGTGGCGCAGGATCGCCGTGGCCGTCGACGCGCGCCAGCGGCATCCGTCGCTCGCCTTCTTCGCCGCCATCGAAGCCGGCGCGAAGCTCCCCGCCGCGCGCGGCACGCGCACGCACGTGTTCTGCGTTCCCTCGATGCCGCCGCTGTATCTCGACATCGTCCGCGGCCTCGCGCGCTTCATCGACATCGATCTCTACGCGCTCAACCCGTGCCGCGAGTACTGGTTCGACATCGTCGACCCGAAGCGGCTGTCGTGGCTCGCGGCGCGCGGCGAGACCGCGCACCACGAGTCCGGCAACCGCCTGCTCGCCGCGTGGGGCGCGCCGGCGAAGGCGTTCCTGTCGCTGCTCTTCGACGGCACGGCGGACGACGCCGCGGTCGACGACGCGCCGTTCGTGGCCGCTGCGGGCGCCACGCTGCTCGCGACGCTGCAGAACGCGATCCTCGACCTCGCCGATCCGGCGCCGGGAAGCGTCGTCCCCGACGACCCCGACCGCAGCGTCGAGATCCACGTGTGCCATTCGCGCACCCGCGAGCTCGAGACGCTGCACGACCGTCTGCTCGGCCTGTTCGCCGCCGATCCCTCGCTGTCCGCCGCCGACGTGCTCGTCGTCACGCCCGACCTCGCGGGCACGGCGCCGCTGATCGACGCCGTGTTCGGCAACGCCCTGCCGCCGCGCCGCATTCCCTACGCGATCACGGGGCGGCCCCGCAGCGAAGCGAATCCGGTCGCCGGCGCGCTGCTCGCGGCGCTCGCGCTGGCGCCATCGCGCTTTCCGGCGAGCGCGGTGTACGAGCTGCTGCAACGCCCCGTCGTCGCGCGCCGCTTCGGCCTCGACGAGGACGCGCTGGCGTCGATCCATCGCTGGATCCGCGTCTCGGGCATTCGCTGGGGCCTCGACGCCCGCGCGCGGACGGCGCTCGACCTTCCGGCCGAGGCCCGCTTCACGTTCGACGACGGACTCGACCGCCTGTTCGCGGGCTACGCGTGGCCCGCCGATCCGGCGGCGCCGTTCGAGGGGCGCCTGCCGGCCGGGGACGCTGAGGGCGCCGAGGCGCACGCGCTCGGCGCGTTCGCCGGCTTCGTCGACGCGCTGACCGGTCTGCGCGCGCTGGCGGCGCGACGGATGACGCCCGGCCAATGGTTCGACGCGCTGCACGCGACGCTCGCGGCGCTGGTCGCGCCGGCCGCCGACGACGCCGAGGCAATGCGCGAAGTCCACGTCGCGCTCGCGCGGCTTCGCGACGACATGACGACCGGCGGCAGCGCCGACGAGCCGCTGCGCCTCGCGGTCGTGCAGGCGGCGCTCACGGCCACGATCGAGGCGCCCACGCGCGGCGGCGTGCCGACCGGCGCGGTCACGTTCGCGTCGATGGCGAGCCTGCGGGGCTTGCCGTATCGCGTCGTTTGCGCCATCGGCCTCGACGACGGCGCGCTGCCCGCGCGGACCCCGCGCAACGAGCTCGACCTCATGCAGTCGAAGCCCGCGCCCGGCGACCGGCAGCGTCGGCTCGACGACCGCAACGTGCTGCTCGATCTGCTGCTCGCCGCACGCGACGTGCTCCACCTTTCCTACGCGGGCCGCAGCCTGCGCGACAACGCCCCGCTGCCTCCGGCGACGCCGGTGTCGGAGCTCGTCGACTACCTGGTGCCGGCGATCGCCGGCGGCGCCGACGCCGCGCGGAGGCGCTTGATCGTGACGCATCCACTGCAGCCGTTCTCGCCGGCGGCCTTCGATGCGAGCACGCCACGGCGCCAGAGCTTCGACGGCGACTATGCCGAAGCGCTGCGGCGGCGGGTGGAAGGGGACGGCGCGCGCATCGTCCGCGCCGCCGGCGACGAAGCGGCGGATGCCGCCGACGACGACGCCGTCGAGGCGCCGCGCGTCCTGGAAGCCCAGGCGCCGTTCTTCGCGGCGCCGCTGGCCGCGCCCGACGCCGAATGGCGCAGCGTGCCGATCGAGCGCCTGTTGCGGTTCTATCGCAATCCGAGCCGGCTGCTGCTGACGGAGCGCCTCGCGATCGCGATCCCGGAGACGCCCGAGGAGCTCGCCGACGACGAGCCGTTCGGTCGCGACTATCGCGCGCAATGGGTGAGCGCCGACCGCCTGCTCGCGCAACTGCGCGACGGCGTCCCGTTCGACGCGCTGCGCGCGATCGCGCGCGCCGGCGTCGAGTACCCGCCCGGGCCGCTCGGCGACGCGCTGATCGACCGGGAGCTCGCGCAGATCACGGCCTTCACCGCCGCCGTCGCGCCCGACCTCGCCGCGGCGACGCTGCCGCCCGTGCCCTTCGCCTTCGAAACGGACGAGGGCGGCGCGACATGGCGGCTCGAGGGCGTGCTGACCGAGCTGCGCCCCCGCGGCCTCGTCCGCGCGCGGTACGTCAATGCGAACGCCCGCGATTATCTCGACGCCTGGATCTGGCATCTGCTGCTGAACGCCCTGCGACCGGCCGCCGTCGAGCCGTGCACCGTCCTGCATTCGCGCGACGGCACCTGCCGGCTGCGTCCGCTCGCCTCACCCGCGGACGCGGCAGCGCGAATGGCGACGCTCGTGCGCCTGCACGCGCGCGGCCTCGTGCGGCCGCTACCCTACTTTCCGCGGTCGTCATGGGCGTTCGTGAAGGGCGGCGGCAATCTGCGCGAGGCGCGCAACGCCTGGAACGGCAATCCCCAGTACGCGGGCGAGAGCGCTGAAGCCGCGTTCGCGCTGGCGTTTCGCGGCGTGGAAGATCCGCTCGGCGACGCGTTCGAGGCCACGGCCCTCGAGGTCTTCGACGGCTTCCTCGACCACCTCGACGACCCGCGCCTATGAGCCCGCCGACACCGCGGCCCGCGCCGGCGCCGCTCGATCTTTTCGGGTGCGCGCTCGAAGGGACCACGCTCGTCGAAGCGTCGGCCGGCACCGGCAAGACGTGGAACATCTGCGGCCTGTATCTCCGCCTCCTGCTCGAGCGCGGCCTCGACGTGCGCCAGATCCTCGTCGTGACGTTCACCAACGCCGCGACGGCCGAGCTCCGCACGCGCGTTCGCGACCGCATCGTCGAGACGCTGCGCTACGCGCGCGACGACGTCGCGCCGGAGGGCGACGGCTTCGTGCGCGAGCTCGTGGCCCACGCCGAGCAGCGGACCGGGCGGTCGCGCGCGGACATCGCGGCGCGGCTCGAGCTCGCGCAGAACAGCCTCGACGAGGCCGCGATCTACACGATCCACGCGTTCGCCCGCCGCGCGCTCGACGACACGCCGTTCGCCGGCGGCCGCGCCTTCGCGGTCGAGCTTCTCACGGACGACGGCGCGCTCCGGCAGGATGTCGTCAACGACTTCTGGCGAAGGCACGTCGCGTCGCCCGCGTGCCCGCCGGCGCTGGCGTCGTATCTCGTCGACCGCGAGGATTCGCCGGAGAAGTTCGCGCGAATCGTGGCCAAGCGGATGGCGAAGCCGTTCGCCCGCGTGCGCTTCCCCGGGAACCTCGACGGACCGCCGCCGGACATGGCGGTGCTCGAGGCGGCCTATGGGGCCGCCCGCGCGCTCTGGCTCGCGCATGGCGAGCATCTCGGCGCGCTCTTGCAGGCGCTGCCGCCGAAGACGTTGCACCAGAACGTCTATTCACCGGCGGCGATCGCCAAGGCGACCGCCGACTGGCACGCCTGGCTCCGCAGCGGCGACCCGCTTGCGCGGCCGCCGAAGGACAGCAAGCTCGAGCTCTTCACCTCCACCCGCCTGATCCGCGCCACGAGCCGGAGCGGCGTCACGCCGACGCATCCGTTCTTCGACGCCGCGACGGCGCTCTTCGCGGCGCTCGACGCCGTGACGTGCGATCTCGTGCGTGCGCGCCTCACGCTGCTGCGGCGCCTGATCGACGAGGTCCCCGCCGAGATCCGCGCCCGCAAGCGCGAGGCGCGCGTCGCGGGCTACGACGATCTCCTGCACGATCTCCACGCCGCGCTCGCCGACGGCGCGCTCCCCGGGCTGGCCGAGCGGCTGCGAGCGCAATACCCCGCGGCGCTCATCGACGAGTTCCAGGATACCGACCCGCTCCAGTTCGGGATCTTCGACGCGATCTATCGCGGCAGCGGCGCGCCGGTCTTCCTCGTCGGCGATCCGAAGCAGTCGATCTACGGCTTCCGCAACGCGGACCTGCACGCATATTTCGCCGCCGTCGACCGGGCCGACGCGCATTACACGCTGCTCTCGAACCAGCGCGCGACCGGGGCGCTGATCGCAGCGCAGAACGCGTTGTTCGGCGCGAACGCGCGCGCCTTTGCGCTCGCCGAGGTCGCCTACAGGCCCGTGTCGGCCGGCGCCCGCCGCCCGGCGCTCCTCGACGACCGCTCCGCGCCGCGCGCGCCCATCACCGTGTGGATGCTCCCTCCCGCCGCCGACGGCGGGCCGATGCTGCGCGCCGACGCCAAGACGGCAACGATCCGCGCGACGGCGGCGGAGATCGCCCGCCTGCTGCGCGACGCCGGCCGGGGCGAGATACTGCTCGACGGCCGCCCGCTCTGCGCATCGGACGTCGCGGTCCTCGTGCGAACGCACGCGCAGGGACTCGACGTGAAGGACGCGCTGGCAGCGCTCGGCGTCGGCAGCGTCGAGCTCGCGCAGGAAAGCATCTTTCGCACGCCCGACGCCGACGAGGTGGCGCGTGTGCTCGCGGCCGTGCTGGAGCCGTCGCGCGCCAGCCTCGTCCGCAGCGCGCTGGCGACGCAGATTCTCGGCTGCGACGCCGCGCGCATCGCGGCCCTCGCGGACGACGACGCGGCGCTGTCCGCGCACGTGGATCGCCTGGTCGAGTATCGCCACCAATGGCAGGCGCGCGGATTCGCCGCGATGTTCCGGCGCCTGCTGACGGACGAACGCGTGATCGTGCGAATGCTCGCGCGCGACGACGGCGAGCGGCGGATGACCAACCTCCTTCATCTCGGGGAGGCGCTGCAGGAGGCCGCGGCGGCGGGGATCGCGCCCGACGCCCTGGTCCGCTGGCTGGCGGCGCAGCGCAACGAGCGCGCACGCGACGACGCGCGCGAGCTCCGGCTCGAATCCGACGGCGACCTCGTGCGCATCGTCACGATCCACAAGGCCAAGGGCCTCGAGTACCCGGTCGTATTCTGTCCGTTCTTCTTCGAGGGCGGCTACTGGCAGCCGCGCGCGGACGTCCGCGAATATCACGAAGACGGCGACGCGGTGCTCGACTTCACGCCGATCGACAAGGACGATCCGCACTCGAAATGGATCGACGCCACCGTGCAATACGAAGTGCTGGCCGAGCGCATCCGCCTGCTGTACGTCGCGGTGACGCGTTCGGTGCAGCGCTGCTACCTGACCGCGGGACTCTACGCGATGCCGCAGGGACGTTCGGTCAAGGAAAGCGCGCGCTCGCTCGGCAACTGGCTCGTGGCGGGAGACGGCGGCGAGCTGCGCGCCTGGATCGCGGACGATCTCGACGCGACGGCGGCGGGCGCCCGCGCCGGGGCGATCGCGACCGCGTGGACGCGCGTTGCGGCGGGCGCCGCGGGCAACGTTGCGCTCGTGCCGCTGCCCGGCGACGCCGGCACGCCGTCCGGGCGCCCGCCGATCGGCGCCGCAGCGATCGTCGCGCGCGCGCCGCCGCGGCCCATCGCGGGCGGCTGGCGGATCAGCAGCTTCAGCGCGCTCGCGCAGGGCGCCACCAGCGGCGACGCCGCTGCGGCCGACCACGATGCGCGCGTCGCGGAGCGCGACGGCGCCGCGCCGGCCGCGCCGTCCGCCCCCGACGACATCGAGCGCTTTCCGCGCGGCGCCGCCGCCGGCGAATGCCTGCACGCCATCCTCGAGCGCGTCGACTTCGCCGACCCGCGCGAGTGGCGCTCGATCGTCGCGGCGACGCTCGCCGAATTTCCGCCGTCTCGAGGTGACGCCGACGACGCGGCGCTCACGCCGATGGTCGAGCGCATGCTGCGCGACGTCACGGCCACGCCGCTGCCGTTCGGCAGTGCGCTGGCCGCGGTCCCGCGCGGGCGCCGCCTGTCGGAGCTGGGGTTCACCTTCCCCGCGCGCGACCTCGACACCGCGCGCCTGCGCGACGCGATCGTCGCCGCGGGCTACCCGATGCCGCGCCTCGCACCCGCGCGGCTGCACGGCTATCTCAACGGCTACGTCGACCTCGTGTTCGAGCACGCCGGCCGCTATTACGTGCTCGACTGGAAATCGAACCACCTGGGCAACGCGCCGGGCAGCTATGGCCGCGCGGCGATCGCGCAGGCGATGCGCGACCAGGGCTATCACCTGCAGCAGCTCATCTACGCCGTGGCGCTCGATCGCTACCTGCGCCAGCGGCTCCCGCGCTACGACCGCGACGCCCACTTCGGCGGCGTCCTTTATCTCTTCGTCCGCGGCGTGCGGCCCGCCTGGCTCGACGACGACGGCGCGCAGACCGGCGTCTACTTCGACCGGCCCGGCGCGGCGACGCTCGATGCCGTGGCGGTGGCGCTCGGCGCGGCCGCCACGGGGCATTCGCGATGAGCGACCTCCGCCGCGGACTGCCCGAGCATGGGCCGGAGCACGCGCTCGCCCACGCGTTCGCCGGGCGCGTCGCGCGGTGGGCGCGCGACCGCGACGCGCCGGTAGAAGCGTGCGATGCGGCCCGCATGGCGGCGCATGCGGTGTCGATGGCCGTCTCCGCCGGCCACACCTGCGTCCCGCTCGCGGCGCTCGCCGGCGACGACGGCGTCGCCGCGCTGCGCGCGCGCCTCGGGGCGTCGCGCGTCGTGGGCGTGCCGGGCGACGATGCCGCGTTCCCGCTCGTCGTCGACGCCGCGGACCGGTTGTATCTGGCCCGCTACTTCGACTACGAGGCGCGGCTCGCGCGCGCGGTCGCCGAGCGCGTTCGCGCGCCGCTGCGCGACGTGCCCGCCGCCGCCGCTGCGATGCTCGAGACGCAGTTCGACGGCGACGCCGCCTCCGGCCAGAAGCTCGCGGCGGCGCTCGCGCTGCTGCGCAGCCTGACGATCGTGAGCGGCGGTCCCGGCACCGGCAAGACGACCACGGTCGTGAAGCTGATGGCCTGCCTGCTCGCGGCCGATCCGGGTTGCCGGATCGCGCTGGCCGCGCCGACCGGGAAGGCCGCCGCACGCCTCAGCGAAGCCATCGCGGCCTTCCGGCCGCACGTCGCCGCCAACCTGCGGGACCGCCTGCCCGACGACGTCTCCACCGTGCACCGGCTGCTCGGCGTATACGCCGACGGGCGCGGCTTTCGCCACGATGCCGGCCATCCGCTGCCGTTCGACGTCGTCATCGTCGACGAGGCGTCGATGCTCGACCTGGCGCTTGCCACGCATCTCGTCGAGGCCGTTCCGCGCGATGCGCGCGTGCTGCTCGTCGGCGACAAGGACCAGCTCTCGGCGGTCGAAGCGGGGGCGGTGTTCGCCGAGCTCTCGTCGCGGCGGGCGTTCAGCGACGCCGGCGCCGGCGCGCTCGCCACGCTCACGGGCGCCTCGCCCGGCGCGATCGCGGCAATGACGGGCGACGCGGCGGCGGTGCTGCCCGACAGCGTGGTCTGGCTCACCGAGAACTTCCGGTTCGCGCACGATTCCGGCATCGGGCGCGTCGCGACCGCGGCCAACGCCGGCGACGCTGCCGCCGCGATCGCCGCGCTGCGCGCCGGCGCCGGCGCCAACGTCCGCTGGATCGACGATGCCGGCGTCGCGCCCGGCGTCGACACGCTGGACACGATCGCCGCGGGGTATGGCGACTACGTGGCGCTGCTGCGCGCGCCGCTGCCCGACCTCGCACGATGCTTCGAGGCGTTCGGCCGCTTCCGGGTGCTATGCGCCGAGCGCCGCGGCCCCCGAGGGACCGCCGGCGTGAACGCCGCGATGGCCGGCCTCGCGCGTGAAGCCGCCGGCGGGGCGGCCGATGACGACGCGTGGTTCGCCGGCCGGCCGGTGATGGTGCGCGCCAACGATTATTTGCAGAACCTCTTCAACGGCGACATAGGTCTCGCGCTCCCGGACGCGAGCGGCGCGCTCCGGATCTGGTTCCCGCTCCGCGACGGCGCGTTCCGTGCAATCGCGCCGGCGCGGCTGCCGCCGCACGAGACGGCGTTCGCGACGACCGTGCACAAGGCGCAGGGCTCCGAGTTCGACGACGTGCTGCTGCTGCTGCCCGCGCAGCCGTCGCGCGTGGTGACGCGCGAGCTTCTTTACACGGCGATCACGCGCGCGCGCCGCCGCGCGACGATCGCCGCGGGCGTGGCGACGCTCGAAGCGGCGATCGCGACGCCGACGCGCCGCGACTCGGGACTCATCGACCGGTTGCGCGACGCGCTTCCTTTGCTTTCTTCTTCGTCTTCTTCGCCGGCCCCTTCGTCGGCCCCGTCGCGACCTTCGACTTGGCGCCAGGAGCCATTGTTCTAGGCTTGGACGCCGGCGCAGGCCTCTTCGGCGGGTACGGCGTGCCGTCCCGGTGCGTGTACTTGCCGACCTTCGAATCGATCACCATGTCGATGTCGGGATAGCCGCAGAAGTCGACCTCGGAGCGCGTGCCGATCTCGAGGCACGCCGCGGCCTTCGTCTTGCTGCGGTTGATGAGGTGATGGCCATCACGCTTTCCCTTGGGGAAGCCCGCGCAATCGCCCGCTTTCAGCGTCTCCTCGCCCGCGTCCGTGACGAGGACGACCTCGCCCGACAGCACGAAGACGAACTCGTCCTCCTCCAGGTGCCAGTGCCGCTGGCTCGACCAGGCGCCCGGCATCAGTTGCAGCAGGTTGACGCCGAACTGCGTCAGCCCGGCGGCGTCGCCCAGGCGCTGGCGAATTCGCCCTGCCATCGGCTGGTCGAACGGCGCCGGATAGCCCGAGCCCGTGCGCTTGCGAAGCCTTTTCACATTGATCGCGGCCATCAGTTATCGTCCTTCCCATTTGAGGATCGGCACCGTCGACAGCGAGTTCATCGGCGAGCCTTCGATGACGCGCTTGCTGATCGCGACGTAGACGAGCGTGTTGCGCTTTTCGTCGAACATCCGGATCACCTTCGTGTTCTTGAAGACCAGCGACGTGCTCTCGCTGAACACGCTCTCCTCCTTCGGCAGCTTGTCGGGCAGCGCGATCGGCCCAGTCTGGCGGCAGGCGATCGCGAAGCGCGACGGATCCTCGGCGACGCCGAGCGAGCCCTTGACGCCGCCCGTGCGCGCCTGGCTGATGTGACAGGAGACGCCCGGCACCCGGGGATCGTCGAACGCCATCACGCACACCTTGTCGTTGGCGCCGAAGATGCGAAACGTCGTCGACGTGCAGCCGACGTCGTCGGCGTCTGCGCAAGGCGCGGCGAGCGCGAGCGCGGCGAGCGTGGCGACGACGGGCGGCCGGAGGTTCATGGCATTCCTTCGCGAGGCGGATTCAGTCGAAGAGGGGCAGCGGCTCGTACTGCGGCGCGGCGGCGGGTGCCCTTGGATCCGCTTCGGCCGCGAGCCCGGTTGCGCGCACGCCGAGGAGCCGGATGCGGCGCTCCAGCGCCACGCGCTTCAGGCACTCGCCGGCAGCCCGCCGGATCGCATGCGGGTCCTGCGTGGGCGTATCGAGCGTGTTGTCGCGCGTCACCGTCCTGAAGTTGTCGAAGCGCAGCTTGAGGCCGATCGTCCGCGCGACGTAGCCCTTGCGCTGCAGGTCCGCGGCCACGCCCGCGCACAGGTCCGTGAAGATCCGCGACAGCGCGTCGCGGTCGCGCTGCGCGGAAAGGTCGCGCTCGAAGGTCGTCTCGCGGCTGATGGACTTGGGCTCGCTGTGCGTGACCACTTCCCGCTCGTCGCGCCCCTGCGCCGCGGCGGCGAGCCACGCGCCGTAATGGGCGCCGAAGTGCTGGACGAGCCATAGCGGGTCGGCCTGCGCGAGCTCGCCGATCGTCCGGATGCCGAGTGTCTCGAGCTTCGCGGCCGACTTCGGTCCGACGCCGTTGATCTTGCGCGGCGGCAGCGGCCAGACGCGGCGCGGCACGTCGGCCGGACGCAGTATCGTCAGCCCGTCCGGCTTGTCGAGCTCGGACGCGATCTTCGCGAGCAGCTTGTTCGGGGCGACGGCGATCGAGCACGACAGCCCCGTCGCCGCGTGCACGGCGCGCTTGATCGCGAGCGCCACGTCGCGCGCGCGCTGCCACGGATCGTCGTCGGGCGGGGGCTCGCGCACGCGGCCGCGCTCGTCCTGCAGCGCGACGCCCGTCAGGTCGATGTAGATCTCGTCGATGCCGCGGTCCTCGACGACCGACGCGAGCGTGCGCACCGCCGCCTTGAAGAGGCGCGAATACTTCCGGTAAGCGTCGAAATCGACGGGCAGCAGGATCGCGTCCGGCGCGAGCGCCGCCGCCTTCATGAGGCCCATCGCGGAATGAACGCCATGCGCCCGCGCCTCGTACGTCGCCGTCGTGGCCACGCCGCGGCCGACGTAGCCCTTCAGCGTCGCGAACTCGCGCGTCACGGCGCCCGTCGCGGCGTCCGTCGTCTCACGCGGCTGGTGGCGGCGGCCGCCGCCGATGACGACGGCCTGGCCGCGAAGCTCCGGATAGCGGAGGAGCTCGACCGACGCATAGAACGCGTCCATGTCGAGATGCGCGATCAGCCGGGACGAAGGAGCGGAGGCGGCGGTCATGGCACGCGGGCGCGTGCGGCTTGGCTCAACGCGCGCGCTTGCGCCGCGCGCGCGGGTGCGCGGCGTCGTACACCTTGGCGAGCGCCTGGAAGTCGAGGTGCGTGTACACCTGCGTGCTCGCGATCGACGCGTGCCCCAGCATTTCCTGCACGGCGCGAAGGTCGCCGGACGATTGCAGCACGTGCGAGGCGAACGAATGCCGCAGCATGTGAGGGTGCACGTGCCGTGCGAGACCCTGGCGGATCGCCCAGCCCTCGAGCCGGCGCTCGATCGTGCGCGGCGAGATCCGCCGGCCCGTGGCGCCGATGAACATCGCCGTCTCGTCGCCGGCGGCGAGCGTCGCGCGGCGCGCGAGCCACGCGGTCAGCGCCTTGCGCGCCGGCGCGCCGACCGGCACCACGCGCTCCTTCGCGCCCTTGCCCCAGACGCGCACCTCGCCGGTGTCGAGGTCGACGCGATCGACGTCGAGGCCGGCGAGCTCGGCCAGCCGCAATCCCGACGAGTACGCGAGCTCGACGAGCGCCCGGTCGCGCACCGCGAGGTCGTCGTCGCCGTCGATCGCGACCAGGCGCGCGGCCTCGTCCGGCGTGAGCGCCGACGGCAGGCGCTTGCCGGACTTGGGCGCCTTGAGCCCGATCGACGGGTCGTCGTGCATCGACGGCTCGCTGTCGAGCAGATAGCGGAAGAACGCGCGCCACGCCGACAGCATCCGCGCGAGGCTTCTGCCCGACAGTCCGCGGCCGTGGAGCGTGGCGAGGAAGCGCGACACCTGCGCGCGCGTGATCCGCTGCGGCGGCGTGTCGCCGGCGAGCACGAGGAGCTGCGCGACGTCGCGCAGGTAAGCGTTGCGCGTGTGCGCGGGACGCCCGGCCAGGTGGCGGGCGAACCCCGCCTGCACCGCGGCGTGCGAGGGATGCGGGACGTTCGCTGCGGACGTGGCGGGCGCCATCGGACGTGCCGTCGCCGGCGTCCGCGCTAGGCCGGCGGGAGGAAGCGCGCGGCGGACACGCTCGCGAGCTCGGCGAGGCGCGTCAGGAACAGCGTGCCCATGCCGGGATGGAAGCGCTGCGGATCCGCGCTGCCGAGCGCCAGCAGGCCGAACGTCTGCGTCGTGCGAAGCGGCATGAAAGCGAAGGACTTCAGGTCTTCGGCGGTGGCGAACCATTCGCGCGATTCGAACGCTGCCGCGTGCCCGCAGTACGGCGCGCCGAGGTCGCGCGCGTAGTCGCGGATCTCCGGCGACGTGGCGGCGAGCTCGGGCAGGTACGAGCCCTCCGGCACCTTGCCCCACAGGCGCGCGGCGACGTCGGGCACGCCGAAGTCCTCGCGCAGGCTGTGGTAGAGCACGGCGAGCGTGGTCTCGAGGTCGGGCGCCGCGAAGAGCGCGAGCGTGGAGCGGTGCATCTTCTCGCCGGTCCCTTCGTTCTCGGCGCCGTAGCGGATGAGGTCGCGGAGACGGTTCTCGAGATCGAGGTTCTTCTCCCGGAGTGTAAGGATCTGCCGTTCGGCGATCGGAATGGCGTGGCCGCCATGCGGATGAGGCACGAAGATCTCCGCGATCACGTCCGCGTAGTCTTCGAAGAACTGCGGATTCTGCTTCAGGTAGTCCGCGACGGCACTGCTGTCCACGCTTCGGGTGTCCTCTTCCAATGTTCGCCCAATGTCGTTCATTCGGTGTCCTTCGCCGCCGATACCGCAGGCGGCGCCTCCCAGCGGCCCTCGAACACGGTGGTCGCCGGACCTTTCATCATGACGGGCCGGCCGTCGCCCTCCCACGTGATCGTCAGCGCGCCGCCGCGCGTGGCGACGCGCACCGGCGAATCGACGAGACCGCGGCGGATGCCCGCGACCACCGCGGCGCAGGCGCCGGTGCCGCACGCGAGCGTTTCGCCCGCGCCGCGCTCCCACACGCGCAGCCGAATGTTAGCGCGATCGACGACCTGCATGTAGCCGGCGTTCACGCGCGAGGGAAAGCGCGGATGCCGCTCGATCCGCGGGCCTTCGTCCGTCACCGGCGCGGCGTCGGCGTCGGCCACCACCTGCACGGCGTGCGGGTTGCCCATCGACAGCACCGACACGCGGCGAACCGCGCCGCCGACGTCGAGCGCCTCCTCGACGGCGCCGGTGCCGCCGGTGAACGGGACGTCCTCGGCGCGAAAGCGCGGCACGCCCATGTCGACGGTCACTTCGCCGTCGTCCTCCAGCGTGGGCACGATGGTTCCGCCGGCGGTCTCGACCGTCAGCGAGCGCTTGGCCGTCAGGCCCCGCGCCCGCGCGAACACGACGAAGCAGCGCGCGCCGTTGCCGCATTGCTCCACTTCGCCGCCGTCGGCATTGAAGATCCGGTAGCGGAAATCGGCGCCGGCCTGCGTGGCCGGCTCGACGACCAGCACCTGGTCGCAGCCCACGCCGAAGCGGCGGTCGGCGAGCGCGCGGATCTGCGACGGCGCGAGCGTGAACGGCGCGCGCGTGGCGTCGACGACGACGAAGTCGTTGCCGAGGCCTTCCATCTTGGTGAAGGCGAGCGTCGTCACGGCGCGCCCGCGGCGCCGATCTCGCCGCTGCGCGAGAACGGCACGGTGAGGCCGCCGTTGAACACGGCGCTGCCTTCGATCGTGTAGCGGAGCGTCGGCGGCCGGCCGGGCGCGACGGGGACGCCGCGGCGCATCGCCGCGATCGCGGCATGGACGAGGACGTCGACGCCGGTCTGCGCCAGCAGCTCGCCGTCCGCCGTGCCGTTGGCCGGGACGCGCACCGGCTTCGCGAGCTGGGCGGTGGCCACGACCTCGCCTTCGATGGCGACGCCGACGTTGACGGCCTGCACGTCGACCGGCGTGGCGTTGGGATTGGCGAGCGTCACGGTGATGCCGAAAAACGCCTGCGCATCCTGCACGCGGTCGAGGCGCACCGACTGCACGCTCACCTTCGGCGGCTGCAGCGGCACGCCGAGCGACGCGCACGCCGCGACGAGCAGCGCCGCCGCCGCGAAGGCAGCTGGCCTCAAGGCTCGCAATCGCGCTCTCCCGGGACGACGCGCGCGCCGTAGGTCCGGCGCACGAGATAGCGCGGACGCTGCTTGCTCTCGAGGTAGATGCGGCCGATGTACTCGCCCAGGACGCCGATGCCGATCAGCTGGACGCTGCCGACGAACAGCACCGCCACCAGCAGCGACGCGTAGCCCGGAACGTCCACGCCGCGGACGAGCGTGCGCACGATGATGATCGCGCCGTAGACGATCGCGACGACGGCGCCGACGCCGCCGAGATAGGCCCACAGGCGAAGCGGCGCCGTGCTGAAGCTTGTGAGGCCCTCCAGCGCGAAATTCCACAGGCGCCACCCGGAGAACTTGGACTTGCCGGCGGCCCGCGCGGGGCGCGTGTACTCGATGGTCATCGTCCGAAATCCCACCCACGCGAACAGGCCCTTCATGAAGCGGTTGCGCTCGGGAAGCTGGCGCAACGCGTCGGTGGCGGCACGGCTCATCAGGCGGAAATCGCCGACGTTGTCGGGGATCTTCACGTCGGACAGGCGATTGTGGATGCGGTAGAAGAGCCGTGCCGTGGTCCGCTTCAGGAACGAGTCCGAGCTGCGCTCGGCCCGCCGCGCAAGCACGACGTCGGCGCCGTTGCGCCATTCCGCGATCAGCTTCGGTATGAGCTCGGGCGGATCCTGGAGGTCGGCGTCGAACGGAATGACGGCGTCGCCCGTGGCGGCGTCGATGCCGGCGCTCAGCGCGGATTCCTTGCCGAAGTTGCGCGACAGCTCGATGACGAGGAAGCGCGGATCGCGCGAGGCGAGCGCGACGAGCCGGGCGAGCGTGTCGTCGGTGCTGCCGTCGTCGACGCACACGATCTCGAACACCACCTCAGGGCATTCCGCGAGCGCCTGGTCGAGCCGCTCGCGCAAGAGCGCGACCCCTTCCGCCTCGTTGAAGAAGGGAACGACGATCGACACCGTGGGGGCCGCAGGCGCCATCAGACTCCTATGCTCCGGACGCTGGCCGTGCGCCGGATGCCGAACGGACGCGCGGCGGGCGCCGGACGTCCCGCCGCCGATTGTGGACGAGCGCCGCCCGGATGTCGACGGTGGTTCCGCTCAGACGTTGAAGCGGAAGTGCATGACGTCGCCGTCCTTGACGACGTAGTCCTTGCCTTCCAGCCGCATCCTGCCCGCGTCCTTGGCGCCGTGCTCGCCCTTGAACGCGATGTAGTCGTCGAAGGCGATCGTCTCGGCGCGGATGAAGCCCTTCTCGAAGTCGGTGTGGATGACCGCCGCCGCCTGCGGCGCGGTCGCGCCGACGCGCACCGTCCACGCGCGCACTTCCTTCGGCCCTGCGGTGAAATACGTCTGCAATCCCAGCAGCCGGTAGCCGGCGTGGATCACGCGATCGAGGCCGGGCTCCGTCTGGCCGAGGTCGGCCAGGAACGCGAGCTTGTCGTCGCCGTCGAGGTCGGCGATCTCCGCCTCGAGCGCGGCGCTCACCGCGATCACCGGCGCGTTCTCGCCCTTGGCGTGCGCCTCGACCGCCGCGAGCAGCGGGTTGTCGCTGAAGCCGCGATCGCTGACGTTCGCGACGTACATCGTGGGCTTCATCGTCAGCAGGAAGAAGGGGCGCAGCACCTCGCGCTCCTCGTCGTAGAGATCGGCGGAGCGCGCCGGGCGGCCGGCATCGAGCGCCGCGTACACCTTCTCCAGCGCCGCGACGATCCGCGCCGCCTCCTTGTCGCCGCCGGAGCGCGCCGTCTTGCCGAATTTCGACAGCTGCTTCTCGACCGCGGCCAGGTCGGCGAGCGCCAGCTCGGTGTCGATCGTCGCGATGTCGGAGAGCGGGTTCACCTTGCCCGCGACGTGGACGACGTTGCCGTCCTCGAAGCAGCGCACGACGTGCGCGATCGCGTCGGTCTCGCGGATGTTGGCGAGGAACTGGTTGCCGAGGCCCTCGCCCTTCGACGCGCCGGCCACCAGCCCGGCGATGTCGACGAACTCGACGGTGGCGGGGATCACCTTCTGCGGCTTCGCGATCGCGGCCAGCGCGGCCAGCCGCGGATCGGGCACCTCCACGATGCCGACGTTGGGCTCGATCGTGCAGAACGGATAGTTCTCCGCGGCGATGCCCGCCTTGGTGAGGGCGTTGAACAACGTCGACTTGCCGACGTTGGGAAGGCCGACGATGCCGCATTTGACGCTCATGACTCAGGCTTTCGTGTGGAGGTGCATCATCGCGCGCTCCATGTCGCCGCGCGCGATGTCGGGCCATGCGGCGAGCGCACGGTCGATCGCGGCTCGGAGCGCGTCGCGCTCCTCCGGCCGCGGCGGCTTCAGCACGTAATCGACGACCTGCTGCTGCGGCGTCTCCGAGTCGCGCGGATGGCCGATGCCGAGGCGCAGCCGCCAGAACTCGGGCGTGCCCAGCACGGCGCGGATGTCCTTCAGCCCGTTGTGGCCGGCCACGCCGCCGCCGAGCTTCATCTTCGCCTCGCCGGGCTTGAGGTCGAGCTCGTCGTGGACGACGAGGATCTCCTCGGGCGCGATGCCGAAGAACCGCGCGACGGCGCCCACCGAGCGGCCGGACTCGTTCATGTAGGTCGCCGGCTTCAGGAGCCGCAGCTCGCCGACCCGGGCGAGGGCGCCGGCGAAGCGCGATTCCGGCGCGAGCGTCGCGCGGAGCTCGCCCGCGAGCGCGTCCGCGAGCCAGAACCCGGCGTTGTGCCGCGTCGCCGCGTACTCGCGCCCGGGATTGCCGAGCCCCGCGACCAGTCGGATCGGTGTCATCGGTGCCATCAAAGAAAAAGCCCGCCGGCGGGGTCCGCGCGGCGGGCGCTCGTCGCCAGGTCGCCAGGTACGGCGGCCCGGCGGCTGCTACTTCTTCTTGTCGTCCTTGCCGGCGTCCTTCTTGCCCGCGTCCTTCTTGTCGCCGGCCTTGTCGCCCGCCTTGGCGTCGGCCGCCTTGGCGTCGCCTTCGGCCGCCGCAACGGGCGCGCCCTCGGCGGTCTGGGTGTCGGTCTCCTCGGTCTCGACGATGGCCTTCGGCACGACCGCCGTGGCGACGACCGGATCGAGCTTGCCGGTCGACACGATCGCCACGCCTTCCGGCAGCTTGAGCGCGGACACGTGCAGCGAATGGTTGGTGTCGAGCTCCGACAGGTCGACCTCGATGTACTCGGGCAGGTCCTTCGGCAGGCAGTTGATGTCGAGCTCGGTCATCACGTGGCTGACGATGGCGCCCGACACCTTCACCGCCGGGGAGATCTCGGCGTTGACGAAGTGCAGCGGCACCTTCATGTGGATCTTGCGGTTCTCGTCGATGCGCTGGAAGTCGACGTGCAGCACCTCGTTGCGGAACGGGTGCATCTGGACGTCGCGCAGCAGCACCTTCGTCGCGCTGCCGTCGAGCTTCATCGACAGGATCGACGCGTGGAAGGCTTCGTTGCGAAGCGCGTGGACGAGCGCGTTGTGGTCGAGCTCGATCGGGGTGGGCTCGCCCTTGCCGCCGTAGACGATGCCGGGGGCCTTGCCGGTGCGGCGCATGCGGCGGCTCGCGCCGCGTCCTTCGGTGTTCCGCGCGAACGCGGTGAATTCGATCGTTGCCATGATGCTGACTCCGGTTGTCTGCGGCCTTCCCTTCCGGACCCCGCCGCCTCGTGACCGAGGCCTGGCGGGCCGGACAAGTCGTCCGCGCCGCGATTGATCCAATCGCTGTGGTTGGCGACACCCGCGCGCCGCCTGCTCGGTGTCCCTGGGCGGCCGCGGAAAAGCCTTGAATTGTAACCGAAAACGGGGCCCGGCTTCAACCTCCCCGTCCGCCGCGCGTCACGGCATGTACTGGCCGCCGTTCACCTCGAGGATCTGGCCGGTGACGTAGCCCGACAGCGCGTCGGACGCGAGGTACAGGAACGCGCCGACGCATTCCTCCGGTGTGCCGAGCCGGCCCATGGGGATGGTGGCGCGGAACGTCTCCAGCATCGCCGGCGTGGAGTAGCGGTCGTGGAACGGCGTGGTGATGACGCCCGGCGAGACGGCGTTGACGCGGATGTTGTCCTTCACGAGCTCCTTCGCGAGCCCGCGCGTGAACGTCGACACGAAGCCCTTGGCCGACGCGTAGAGCACGGCGCCGGCGCCACCGCCGTGACGCGCGGCGATCGACGTCACGTTGACGATGTTGCCGTGCGCGGCGCGGCGCATGTACGGCACGGCGGCCGAGCAGGCGGCAACGAGCGAGCGCACGTTGAGGTCCATGACGGCGTCGAAGAACGCGTCGTCGACCTCGGCGATGGGCACGCGCTGCACGAGCCCGCCGGCGTTGTTGACGAGGATGTCGAGGCCGCCGAAATGGTCGGCCGCGGCCGCGACCACTTCGCGCGCCTTCGCCGACGACGTGAAGTCGCCGCCGACGAGGAACGCCTCGCCACCCGCGAAGCGGACGTCGGCCGCCACTTCCTCGGCGCGATTGACGCTGGCGTTGTAGTGGATCGCGACGCGGCAGCCGGCGACGCCGAAGGCGCGCGCCGCGGCGGCGCCGATGCCCGTGGACGCGCCGGTGATGAGAACGGACTTGCCCTTGAGATCGGGAATGACGGTGACGTCCATGCGGGTTGTCCGTTTCGTTGACGCGTTGCGTCGGTCAGTCGGTGAACAGCGTGCTCACCGATTCCTCGTTGGAGATCCGCGTCATCGTCTCGGCGAGGAGTTGTGCGCACGAGAGCGGGCGGATCCGCGGGCACGCCTGCGCCTCGGGCGACAGCGGGATGGTGTCGGTGACGACGATCTCGTCCATGTCGGACGCCGCGATGCGCGCGACCGCGCCGCCGGAGAGCACGGGATGCGTGCAGTACGCGACGACCTTCTTCGCGCCGTGCTCCTTCAGCGCCGTGGCGGCCTTGCAGAGCGTGTTCGCGGTGTCGACGATGTCGTCCATGATCACGCACGTGCGGCCCTCGACGTCGCCGATGATGTTCATCACCTCGGCGACGTTCGCCTTCGGGCGCCGCTTGTCGATGATCGCGAGGTCGGAGTCGAGCCGCTTGGCGATCGCCCGCGCGCGGACCACGCCGCCGACGTCGGGCGAGACGACGAGGAGATCGTCGTAGTTCTGCTTCCACAGGTCGCCGAGCAGGATCGGCGTGGCGTAGATGTTGTCGACCGGGATGTTGAAGAAGCCCTGGATCTGATCGGCGTGCAGGTCCATCACCATCACGCGATTGATGCCGGCCGTCATCAGCATGTCGGCGACCACCTTCGCGGTGATCGGGACGCGCGCCGAGCGCGGGCGGCGGTCCTGTCGCGCGTAGCCGAAATAGGGAATGGCCGCGGTGATCCGCGCCGCCGACGCGCGCTTCAGCGCGTCGACCATCACCAGCACTTCCATCAGGTTGTCGTTGGTGGGCGCGCAGGTGGACTGCAGGATGAACACGTCGCGGCCGCGGACGTTTTCCAGCAGCTCCACCATCACCTCGCCATCGGAGAACCGGCCGACGACGCAGCGCCCGAGGCTGATGTTGAGATGCTTGCAGACGGCCTCCGCGAGCCTGGGGTTCGCATTGCCGGTGAAGATCCGCATCCGCTCGAAAGCCATGACGGGGCGCTCGCAGTCAGTCGCCGTGGGGAAGAGTGGCTGGGGAGGTAGGGATCGAACCTACGAATGCCGGAATCAAAATCCGGTGCCTTACCACTTGGCGACTCCCCAGCGGAAACTGCATCGCCGCGGCCTTACTTCCGGCCACGGCTCGAGTAGCGCAACAGCGTCGGTCCCCCGCCTTTATCAGGCAAACGCGGCGAGGGGATGCCGAGGAAGCGTTCGCACGATCCGCGTTGCCAGGCCGCGGGGCATTACGCCCTGCGCATCCCGTGCCGCGGCTTCGCTCGCGAACGCCGCGAACGCGCACGACCCCGATCCCGTCATCCGCGCCGACACCGACGCGCGCTTCAAGGCTGCGATCGCGCGCGCGACGTCGACGAATTGCGCGGCAGCGACGGACTCGAGATCGTTGTGCCCGTAACCCTCGGAAAAGACGTCTATTTTCGCCGAGGGCGTCGTGCGTGTCAAATCGGGCGCCGCGAAAATCGCCGCGGTGCTCACATGGACGCGCGGAAGCGCGAGCACCAGCCACGCCGTGGGCAGCGACACCGGGCGGAGCGCGTCGCCCGTTCCGCGCGCCACCGCCGGCATCCCGCCGACGAAGAACGGCACGTCGGCGCCGAGCGTCCGCGCGACCGCGGCGAGCTCGCTTCGCGGCAGGTGCAGCGCCCAGAGACGGTTGAGCGCCAGCAGCACGCTGGCGGCGTCGGAGCTGCCGCCGCCGAGCCCCGCGCCCATCGGCACCGCCTTGTCGACGGCGATCGCGACGCCCCGCCGCGTGCCCGCATGGGCCTTCAGCGCGCGCGCGGCGCGCATCGCGAGGTCGTCGTCCTCGGGCACGCCGGGGAGCGCGTTCGTGCGCACGATCGCGCCGTCCTCGCGGACGTCGAGCGTCAGGGTGTCCGCCCAGTCGATCAGCGCGAACAGCGTTTCGAGCGTGTGATAGCCGTCGGCGCGCCGTCCGGTGACATGGAGGAAGAGGTTGACCTTCGCCGGCGCGGGAACGACCAGTCTCATTTCCATTGATCGACGACGACGCGGAGCTCCACGGGCTCGCCGCCGGGATAGCGCAGCGTCAGCCGCGCCGCGCGCGGTGCCGTGGCGTCGGCGTAGGCGTACACGATCTCCCAGCCGTCCTGGCGCAGCAGCGCGGGCCGGCCAGCGCCGTCGCGCTCGACGGTCGCCGGCGCGCCCGCGCGCGGCAAGCCGCGAAGCCAGGCGGCGAGGCCGCTCACCGGCAGCGGAAAGCCGAGCGCAGTGGCGGACAGCGCGTCCCACGCCGGCGCCGTCGTCACGCGCCCGTCGGCCGCGACGACGCGCACGCCCGCGGCATCGCCGTCGAGCTGCGCGATCGTCTGGCCGAGCGGCGTGGCGAGCGCGATGCGATCGCGCGCGCCTTCGTGCAGCCAGGTGAATTGTCCGGAGACGCCGTCGGTGCCGCGGCGCGCGGACAGCCGGCCTTCGGCCTCGAACGGCGCGGCGACCGCCGCGGCGTCGCCCCATGGCGAGGACTCGGGCGCGCGGGGAATTTCCGCGCACCCTGCGAGCGCGACGATCGCGGCGAGCGTCGCGCGCGCGATCGCCCGGGCCGCGCGGCCGCCGGTCAACGCGACAGCCGCTTGACGGTTTCCTGCAGCACCGGGTTGTCGGGATTGGCCTCGAGCTGCGCTTTCCAGAGGGCGCGCGCGGTGTCGCGGTCGCCCTTCGCCCACAGCACTTCGCCAAGGTGCGCGGCGATCTCGGCGTCGGGGCGGCCGGCGAGCGCGCGCTTCAGGTACGTCTCGGCGTCCTCGAGCCGGCCGAGCCGGTAGAGCGCCCATCCCATGCTGTCCATGATGAACGGATCGTCGGGCGACAGCTTGTGCGCGCGCTCGATGAGGTCGAAGCCTTCCTGCGTGCGCGTCGTGCGGTCGACGAGCGTGTAGCCGAGCGCGTTCAGGCTCTGCGCGTCGTCGGGCTTCAGCGCGACGAGCTTGCGGAGCCGCGTCTCGGCTTCGTCGACGCGGTCGAGCTTCTCGGCCAGGAGCGCGGCGTCGTAGTTGAGGTCGGGCGATTCGGGGTAGGTCTCCAGCGCCTTCTGCAGCACGGCGTAGGCGCCGGCGTTGTCGCCGGCCTCGCGCAGCAGCTGGGCTTCGGCCTGGCGCACCTGCACGCGCTCGTCGATGGTCACGGCGGGAAGATCGGCGAGGTATCGGCGGGCGTCGGCGACCTTGCCCTGCTTGCCCATCAGCGCCGCGATCCGCAGCTTGGAGAACCACGCGCGGTCGCCTTCCTGCACGGCGCGGTAATGCTCGATCGCCTCCGGATAGCGCTTCGTCTCCTCGGCGACCTGCGCGAGGTAGAGATCGATGGCGCCCGGCTCGCCGTAGTTCGCCGACTTGAGGTCGCGCAGCAGCCGCTCGGCCTCGGCGTAGTCCTTCATCTGCAGCGCGATGTTCGCGACGGCGAACTCGAGGTCCTTCGACGACTTGTCCTGGTCCCACAGCTTCTGCATCACGGCGCGGGCGTCGGCGTAGCGCTTGATGTCGACGTAGCGCTGCGCGAGCGCGCCGGCGATCGGGCGGGAGTCCGGCTGCGCGACGAGCGCCTGCTGCAGATAGACGATGGCCTGCTCGGGCGAGCGCTTGCCGATCAGTTCCGATTTCAGCAGCGTGCCGCGGTCCCAGCCCGGACGAAGCTCGAGCGCGCGATCGGCCTCCGCGGTGGCGGCGGCGGCGATGGCCGGCTCGTCCATGCCGGTGTTGAGCGCGGCGAGCGCGATGGCGAAGTGCGCTTCGGGGCTCGTCGGATACGGTTGCGCGAGCTCGCGGATCAGCCGGTACACGGCCTTCTTGTCGTTCTGCTGGACGAACAGCCGGTTGAGTTGCAGGAACGCTTCGGCGACGCCGTTGCCGGCCAGCGCCGAGTCGGCGAGGAGGCGCGACAGCCGCTGCTTCAGCTCGTCGTCGCCGGACGTGTCGGGCGCATCGCGACCGAAGTCGCCGCCGGCCGCGAGCGCGGCCACGACCTGTCGCGGCCGCTCGGCCGACGGATCGAGCGCACCCCACAGCCGCGCGGCTTCCTGCGCGATGGCGCGCTGGCGGCCGACGAGCGCGATTTCCGTGGCGCGCCGCGCGATGCGGGCGTCCTGCGCCTCGCGGGCCGCTTCGAGATAGGCGCGGGCGGCGAGCGCGGTGTCGCCGCGCTGCAACGCGACGTCGCCCAGCATCAGGCGGTAGAAGAGCTCGGGGCTCAGGCCCTCGATGGCCGGGCGGCGGCTGGCAAGCGGCGGATCGAGCGCCGGCGACAGCGGCGACTGCGCGAAGGCCGCGGACGCTGCGAGCGTCGCGAGCGGCAGGAGCGCGACGGCGAGCGCACGAGGGTGAAGGCGGGGAAAACGGATCTGCGAGCGGAGTTTCGGCATGGCGGTCGTTCTCGACGTCTGGGGTATAGTCGGCGGCGCCGACGCGCGCGGCCCGCGAAGGGCGTCCGCGCAGAAAACCGCATCCTTTGTACCATGCCTGAACTGCCCGAAGTGGAAACGACGCGGCGCGGCGTCGCTCCTCATGTGGTCGGCCGCACGGTCGCCAACCTCAGCGTGTACGACCGGCGATTGCGCTGGCCGGTTCCCTCCGATCTCGGCAAGCGCATCGTGGGACGGAAGATCGACGCGCTGGAACGGCGGAGCAAGTACTTGCTGTTTCGCTTCGGCGCCGACGCGCTGCTCGTCCACCTCGGCATGACCGGCAGCCTTCGCGTCCATACAACCGCGCCGCCACCGCCGCGACGGTTGCACGACCACGTCGACATCGTCCTCGCCGGCGGCACGACGCTGCGCTACCACGACCCGCGGCGCTTCGGCGCCATCCTGTGGGTGGAGGGGGCGGCCGCGACGCATCCGCTCCTGCGCGACCTCGGCCCGGAACCGTTCGACGCCGCGTTCGATGCCGACCATCTCTACCGCGGCACGCGCGGCCGCCGCGCGGCGATCAAGCTCGCGCTGATGGACAATCATCTCGTCGTGGGCGCCGGCAACATCTACGCGAACGAAGCGCTGTTTCGCGCGGGCATCCGCCCGTCGCTGGCCGCCGGCCGCGTCTCCCGGCCGCGTCTCGCCAAGCTGGTGGACGCGACGCGCGCGGTGCTGACGGAGGCGATCGCCAAGGGCGGCAGCACGTTGCGCGACTACGTCGACGCCGGCGGCGCGCCCGGCTATTTCCAGCTCGACTACTACGTCTACGGGCGCGCGGGGCTGCCGTGCCGGGTGTGCCGCACGCCGATCAAGCTCACGCGCCTCGGCCAGCGCGCGACGTTCCACTGCCCCGTCTGCCAGCGCTGAAGCGGCGTCGCCACGCCCGTCCGTCGGCTCGCCGGTCGCGCTTCATGACAACGGCATAAGTTGTGCTTGCAGAAGTGAAACAGGTACAGTCCCGGTCGATTGCGCGCCCATCGATCGATCGACCGAGCCGCCCAAACGACGCCGGTGCAATGATTCCTTCCCGCGATCTCGCCGCACGATTCGAAGCCTACGGCGACTGGCGCCGCCGCCTGTCGGCGGGCATCGCGGCGCTGCACGACTGGCTGACGCGGCAGGAACTCGCCGACGCGCAGATCGACCTCAAGGTTTCGCAGCTGCTGGAGCGGCTGCACCAGGACAAGCTGGTGGTCGCGTTCGTCGCCGAGTTCTCGCGCGGCAAGTCCGAGCTCATCAACGCGATCTTCTTCGCCGATTTCGGCGCCCGCCTGCTGCCGTCGGCGGCCGGCCGCACGACGATGTGCCCGACCGAGCTCCTGCACGATCCGTCGCGGCTGCCGTCCATCCGGCTGCTGCCGATCGAGACGCGCGCCCGCGAGGCGACCGTCGCCGAGTTCAAGAACTACGCCGACGAGTGGACGACGTTCCCGCTCGACCTGTCGTCGTCGGCGAAGATGGCCGAAGCGCTGTCGCGCGTGTCGCAGGTGAAGCGCGTGCCCGCGAGCGTGGCCCGCAAGTACGGCCTCTTCGGCGACGCGGAGAATGACGGCGACGACGCGAGCGGTGGCGATGCGCAGGTGGAGATCCCGTGCTGGCGTCATGCGGTCATCAACTTTCCCCATCCGCTGCTGCAGCAGGGCCTCGTCGTGCTCGACACGCCGGGGCTGAACGCGATCGGGACCGAGCCCGAGCTCACGCTCAACCAGCTGCCGAACGCGCACGCCGTCCTGTTCCTGCTGGCCGCCGACGCCGGCGTGACCAAGACCGACCTCGAGGTGTGGAACCGTCATCTCGCCGGCAGCGACCCGGGCGCGCGCGCCGGCCGCATCGTCGTGCTGAACAAGATCGACGGCATGTGGGACGACTTGAAGTCGGAAGGCCAGATCCGCGCGGACATCGAGCGGCAGGTGAACGCGACGGCGCTGGTGCTGAACATCCCGCCGTCGCAGGTGTTCGGCGTGTCGGCGCAGAAGGCGCTGGTCGCGAAGGTGAACGGCGACGACGCGCTGCTGGCGCGAAGCCGCCTGCCGGTGCTCGAGACCGCGCTGACGCAGGAGCTCATCCCTGCCAAGCGCGACATCATCGGCGCCGCGACCCGGACCGACGTCCACGCGCTCGCCACCGGCGTTCGCGCGATCCTCGACGCGCGGCTCGCCGGCGTGATGGAGCAGCTGAACGAGCTCACGGCGCTGCGCGGCAAGAACCTCGACGTCGTCGAGCACATGATGGAGCGCATCCGCGAGGAGAAGGACCTGTTCGAGCGCGGCCTCGCGCGCTACACCGCGCTGCGCAACGTGTTCACGCAGCAGACCAACGAGCTCTTCGACGTCATCGGGCTGACCGCGCTCCGCGCCAACGCGTCGCGCACGCGCGACCGGATGGAGAAGAGCCAGTTCACCAAGGGCGTGCGCGAGTCGATGAACGACTTCTTCTCGCAGATCAAGAGCGACTTCGAGCGTGCCGCCCAGCAGTCGGTGGAGATCCACGACATGATGCGGGCGATGTACGTGCGCTTCGCCAACGAGCACGGGCTCGAGCCCTACATGCCGCCGCCATTTTCCGTGCTGAAATACCAGAAAGAGGTCGAGCGGCTGGAGCGGGCGTACAACACGCACTTCAACACGCTGTGGAACATGGTCAGCAAGGCGAAGTTCGCGCTGATGAAGCGCTTCTTCGAGACGGTCGCGTCGCGGGCGAAGCACGTCTACGACATCGCCAACCGCGACGTCGAATCGTGGCTGAAGGCGGTGATGGCGCCGCTGGAGACGCAGGTCCGCGAGCACCACCTGCAGCTGCGCCGCCGGCTCGAGAGCATCCGCCGCATCCACCAGGCGAGCGACGAGCTCGAGGACCGGATCGCCGAGCTCGAGCAGGCCAGGGAAACGCTGGACGCGCAGATCGCGGGCCTGGCCGGCGAGATCGGCGCGATCGATGCCGTCGTCGAATCGGCGGACATCGTGCCGGCGGCGGCCAACAGCGCCGCCGCCTGAAAGCGCCGGGCGCCGGGCGCCGGCCGCGTCAGGCCTTCGCCATCAGCCCTTCGTACTTTCGCAGCAGCACGTCGCGCGTCTCGACGGCGTCCGGGTTGACCGGGATGCAGTCGACCGGGCACACGACGCGGCACTGCGGCTCGTCGAAGTGCCCGACGCACTCGGTGCACTTCGCGGGGTCGATCACGTAGATCTCCGGGCCTTGCGAGATCGCGGCATTCGGGCACTCCGGCTCGCAGACGTCGCAGTTGATGCATTCGTCGGTGATCATCAGCGCCATCGCGGCATCCTATTTGCGCGGCCCGCCGAGCTGCATCACCTTGGCGCGCATCCGCTCCCCGACGATCGGATCGACGAAGCCGGAGACGTTGCCGCCGAACTTGGCGATCTCGCGCACGATCGTCGACGAGATGAACGTGTACTGCTCCGCGGGCGTCAGGAACAGCGTTTCGACATCCGGGTACAGGTTGCGGTTCATCCCCGCCATCTGGAACTCGTATTCGAAGTCCGACACCGCCCGCAGGCCGCGGATGACGACCTTGGCGTTTTGCGTCGCGACGAAGTCCATCAGCAGTCCCGAGAACCCCTTGACCTCGACGTTGGAGAACGGCGCGAGCACCTCGCGCGTCATCTCGATGCGCTCGGCGGTGGTGAAGAAGGGGCGCTTCGACTCGCTGTCGGCGATGCCGACGACGACGTGGTCGAAGAGCCGCGCCGCGCGGCGGACGAGGTCCTCGTGCCCGCGGGTGAACGGATCGAAGGTGCCGGGATAGACGACGGTCAGCATGGACGGTGGGGTGGGCCGCGGTCCGCTCAGGGCGGCGCGACCTTCAGAAGATGATAATGCACCTGCCCGGCCCGGTCCTGCCGGTGCACCACCAGGCCCGGGGGCAGCGCGATCGCACGGCGCGCCTCGGCATAGATCGCCCCGCCGTCCGCGATGAGGCCGGCGCATGCGGGCAGCAGGCTCGCCCAGGGGTCGCTGTCGAACGGCGGGTCGAGGAAGATGACGTCGAACTGCCGGCGCTCCCGCGCGACGAAGGCGGCGGCGTCGCCGACGTGGGTCTCGAGCCCGTCGGCCGCCAGCACGACGGCAGTGGCGGCGAGCGCCTTCACCAGCACAGGGTTGCGATCCACCGCCACGGCGAGGGCCGCGCCGCGCGACAGCGCCTCCAGCGACAGGACGCCGGTCCCGGCGTACGGCTCCAGCGTGCGCTGCCCGGCCAGGTCCTGGCCGAGCCAGTTGAAGAGCGTCTCGCGGACGCGATCCGGCGTGGGCCGCAACCCGGGGGCATCGGGAAAGCGGATCGGCCGGCCGCGATGGCGGCCGCCGATGATGCGCACGCGCTGGGCGCGGGAAGGCGGCACGGGCGGGCTCGGGGAGGGGACGACGGGGACCGGTAGAATTGCAGCTTTGCCGGCGGTCGTCCATCGACCGGCCGGGCCGAAGGCCCCTCCCGATGTTCGACCTCTTCAAGCGCAAGCCCGCGGCGCCCGCCGACGCGCCGCTCGACCCGACGATGCCCGCCGAAACGCTGGCGCCGCCGGTCGAGACACGGTCCTGGACCGAGCGGCTGAAGGCCGGGCTCGGACTGTCGCGAGGCCGGCTGTCGGGGGCGCTCGGCGGCGTCCTTCGCCGCCGCAAGCTGGACGACGAAGCGCTCGACGAGCTCGAGACCGCGCTGATCGCGGCCGACGTGGGCGTCGACGCCACCGCGCATCTGCTCGACGACCTGAAGGCGCGCTACCGCCGCGCCGGGCCGGACGCCGACGCCCGCGCCGTGCTGCGGGACGCGCTCGCCGCGCTGCTGGGGCCGCTCGAGGCGCCGCTGGTGGTCGGCGCGGAGCGGCCTTTCGTGATCATGCTGACCGGCGTCAACGGCGCCGGCAAGACGACGTCGATCGGCAAGCTCGCCAAGTGGCTGCAGCAGCAGAACCTGTCGGTGCTGCTGGCGGCCGGCGACACGTTCCGGGCGGCCGCGCGCGAGCAGCTCGTCGCCTGGGGCGAGCGCAACGGCGTCGCGGTGATCCGCCAGGAGGGCGGCGACGCGGCGGCGGTCATGTTCGACGCGGTGAACGCCGCCCGGGCCCGTGCTGTCGATGTACTGCTGGCCGACACGGCGGGTCGGCTGCCCACCCAGGCCCACCTGATGGACGAGCTGGCGAAGGTGAAGCGCGTGCTGGCCAAGGCGATGCCCGGCGCGCCGCACTCGGTGCTGCTGGTGCTGGACGCCAACACGGGACAGAACGCGCTGGCGCAGGTCCGCGCGTTCGACGCGGCGGTGGGGCTCACCGGGCTGGTCCTGACGAAGCTCGACGGCAGCGCCAAGGGCGGCGTCGTGGCGGCGATCGCCAAGCAGCATGCCGTCCCCTTGCAGTTCATCGGCGTGGGCGAGGGGATCGACGATCTCCGCCCGTTCCGGGCCCGGGAATTCGTCGAGGCGCTGCTGCCCGACGCGGAGTAACGCTTTGGCGGTGAGCGGGCGCTCACTGTCGAGTCGATGGGGGTCGGTACCGCCCATGACCCCGGCGCTGCATTCCGGCCGCCTCCGGCGGCGCTCATACCCGGAATCCCGCAGCTCGTCATACCCGACTGGAAAGGTCGGGAACTTTGGGGCAACCTTAGCACTCTCAATACCCGAGTGCTAAAATGGCTGCGGACGCGAAGGTGGCACTCGATCCGAACGCCGGTCCGCCGCCCTCGAAAGGAGACTCGAAGGATGTCCGCAACTGTGCTGGCTTTCCCCACCCCCGCCTCGCTGGGAAGTCTGGACCATTACATCCAGGCGGTGAATCGCTTTCCGCTGCTGACCCAGGAGCAGGAAGTTGCCCTCGGCCGTCGCCTGCAGGAAAGCGACGACCTGGAGGCTGCGCGCGAGCTCGTGCTGTCGCACCTGCGGCTCGTGGTCGCCGTCTCGCGCAACTACATGGGCTACGGGCTGCCGCAAGCCGACCTGATCCAGGAAGGCAACGTCGGCCTGATGAAGGCCGTGCGCCGCTTCGACCCGGAGCGCGGTGTCCGGCTCGTGTCATTCGCGCTCCACTGGATCAAGGCCGAGATGCACGAGTACATCCTGCGCAACTGGCGCCTGGTGAAGCTCGCCACCACAAAGGCCCAGCGCAAGCTGTTCTTCAACCTGCGCAGCATGAAGGGCTCGACGGCCGCGCTGACGCACGCGCAGGCGGACGACATCGCCAAGGCGCTCGGCGTGAAGCGCGAGGAAGTCCTCGAGATGGAAACGCGGATCTCGGGCGGTGACGTGGCGCTCGACCCCACCCCGGGCGACGAGGATGCCGTCACGCCGATCGCGTTCCTGACGGACTCGGAAGACGAGCCGGTGCAGATCCTCGAGCGGGAAGAGACGGAGCGCAACCGCAGCGTCGGGCTGCAGCGCGCCATCGCCAAGCTGGACGAGCGCAGCCGCCGCATCATCGAGGCACGCTGGCTGAAGGAAACCGATCCGGCGACGCTGCAGGAGCTGGCCGACGAGTATGGCGTGTCGGCCGAGCGGATCCGCCAGATCGAGAGCAAGGCGATCAAGACGATGCGCATGCAGATGGCTGCGTAACGTCCGTCGCTGCCCTGAACCGGCCCCGCGAGCGAATCGCGGGGCTTTTTTTTGGGGGGACCCCCGCGCCGCGTCAGGCGGACGCCTCGACCGGGCCCCGAACTACAGCTCGACCTGCGTGCCGAGCTCGACCACGCGGTTGGTCGGGATCTGGAAGAACTCGGACGCCTTCGTCGCGTTCTTCGACATCGACACGAAGAGCTTCTCCCGCCACAGCGCCATCCCTGGCGCAACCGTGGGAATGAGTGTCTCGCGCGACACGAAGAACGACGTCTCCATCATGTCGAACGCGAAGCCCTTCTGGCCGCAGTCCTCGAGGAGCGCCGGCACGTCCGGATCCTCCTTGAAGCCGAAGTCGGCCGTCATCTTGAAGAACTCGCAGCCGAGCGGCTTGACCTCGTAGCGGTCCTCGTCGGCGACGTAGGGGATGTCGCGCGTGACCACGGTGAGGAACACGATCCGCTCGTGCAGCACCTTGTTGTGCTTGAGGTTGTGCAGCAGCGCGTGCGGCACGCGGTCCTGCGTCCCGGTGAGGAAGATCGCCGTTCCCGGCACCCGCGTGGGCGGCGACGCCTCGATGCTCTGGATGAAGAGATCGAGCGGCATCGCGTCCTCGGCGAGCCGGTCCATCAGGACGATCCGCCCGCGCTTCCACGTCGTCAGCAGCGTGAACACGATCGCGCCGATCAGGATCGGGAACCACCCGCCGTCCGGGATCTTCAGCGCGTTCGACAGCAGGAACGTGAGGTCGATGGCGAGAAGCGGCGCGGCGATGGCCGCCGCGACCCATGCCGGCCAGTTCCACAGCCGCCGCATCACGACGTAGATCAGGATCGAGTCGATCAGCATCGCCAGCGTGACGGCGATGCCGTACGCCGCTGCGAGGCTGTCCGAGCTGCGGAAGCCGACGACCAGCGCGATCACCGCGGCGAGCAGCATCCAGTTGATGAACGGCACGTAGATCTGGCCGATCGCGCGCTCCGACGTGTGCTCGATCGTGAGCCGCGGACAGTAGCCCATCTGGATCGCGGCGCGCGTCAGCGAGAACGCGCCGGAGATGACCGCCTGCGACGCGATGATCGCCGCGAGCGTGGCGAGCAGCAGCAGCGGCACGAGCGCCCAGTCCGGCGCCAGCAGGTAGAAGGGATTCTTGATCGCCGCCGGCTGCGACAGCACCAGCGCGCCCTGGCCGAAGTAGTTCAGCACCAGCGCGGGCATCACGAAGAGGAGCCACGCGCGGCGGATGGGGCTGCGGCCGAAGTGGCCCATGTCGGCATAGAGCGCCTCGGTGCCGGTGACGGCGAGCACGACGGCGCCGAACGCCAGGAACGCGCGCACCGGCGAGTCCGCGATGAACGCCACCGCATAGCCGGGATTGAGCGCGATCAGCACGTGCGGCGCGCGCGCGATCTCCATGCCGCCGAGGACGCCAAGCGTCACGAACCACACGGCCATCACCGGCCCGAAAACGGCGCCGAGGCTCGCGGTGCCGCGCTTCTGCACGGCGAACAGCCCGACGATGATCGCGACGCTCACCGGCACGACGTACGTGTGCATCGACGGCGCGATCACCTCCAGGCCCTCGACCGCGCCGAGGATCGTGATCGCCGGGGTGATCATGCCGTCGCCGTAGAACATCGCGGCGCCGAAGATGCCGAAGCCGACGAGCCACCAGCGGAGCCTGGCGCGATGCTCGAGGCCGCGCGACACCAGCGCGGTGAGCGCGAGGATGCCGCCCTCGCCGCGGTTGTCGGCGCGCATGATCAGCGTGATGTACTTCAGCGTCACGACGATCACGAGCGCCCAGAAGATCACCGACAGCACGCCGAGCACGTTCGCCTCGTTGAGCGTGAGGCCGTGCGGCCCGGTGAACGCCGTCCGCAGCGTGTAGAGCGGGCTCGTCCCGATGTCGCCGTAGACGACGCCGATGGCGCCCACGACGAGCGGCGCCATGCGTTGCTTGGTGCCCGGCGGGGCGCTCGCGGCTGAACTCAAGGGGGGGCGGACGCGCTCAACCGGCCGGGTCTTCGCCGCGGCGGGAGAACCTGATGTTGAGCTGCTTCAGCTTCCGGTAGAGATGGGTGCGCTCGAGGCCGGCCTTCTCGGCCACCTTGCTCATGTTGCTCTGCTCGCGGCCCAGCAGCTGCTCGAAGTAGATCCGCTCGAACGCCTCGCGCGCCTCGCGGAGCGGCAGCTCGAAGAAGCGCGCGGTGATCTCGGGCGCGACGGCGCGGTTCGGCGCGGCCACCTCTCCCAGCATCCGCTTGACGTGCTCCGGGGTGATCTCGCCGCGCACCACCTGGAGGTTCTGCACGACGTTCGCGAGATGGTCGAGGTTGCCCGGCCAGTGCGCGTTGGTGAGGGCCGTCAGGGCGGCCGGCGGCAGCGCGGTCAGGAGCGGCGCGGCACGCTCGCCGTTCGGCGTGTCGCGCCAGAAGCGCTCGATCAGCGGGGGGATGTCCTCGCGGCGCGCGCGCAACGGCGGCAGCATCAGCGCGCCGGCCGAGAGCTGCGCGAGCAGCGCGGCGTCGAACTTGCCCTCGGCGGCGAGGTTGCCGAGCGGCTCGGCGCTGGTCGCGACGAGCGTCACGCCCATCTTGTCGAGCTTGCCGAGGAGAAACGCGAGGCCCTTCTGCTCGGCGCGCGAGTACTGGCCGATCTCCATGCAATAGAGGACGCCGTCGCGCGCCTCCTCGATCAGGCCGAGCGGATTGCCGAGGAGCCGCGCGCCCGACTCGAGCACGAGGAACGGCGCGTCGGTCGACGCGAGCGAGCGGGCGGCGAGGTCGTGCCCGGTGCCGGGTTCGCCCAGGATCAGCACCGAGCGCCGCGCGGCGACGAGATCCTCGAGCGCGCGCTCCGTGTCGCGGATGGCGGGGCCGGCGCCGAGGGCCGCCAGCGACACGCGCCGCGGCTCGCGCGCGGCGGCGGTCTTGAAGGCGCGCGCGATGGTCGTCAGCAGCTTCGACAGGCCGATGGGCTTTTCGAGGAAATCGAACGCGCCGATCTTCGTCGCCTCGACGGCGGTCTCGATCGTGCCGTGGCCGGACATCATGATCACCGGCATCGTGACGAGGCCCGCGGCGCCCCATTCGCGCAGCAGCGTGACGCCGTCGGTGTCGGGCATCCAGATGTCGAGCAGCACGAGGCCCGGCGCCTGGCGCTGGCGGTACGCGCGGGCGGCGCCCGCGTTCTCCGCGAGCGCCACGCGGTAGCCCTCGTCCTGCAGGATCTCCGACAGCAGTTCCCGGATGCCGACTTCGTCGTCGACGATGAGTATTTCGCGCGCTTGGACCATGGGGGGCCTTCGGTCAGGCGGCAGCGGCCGCGCCGGCCGTCACTGCGGGAAAGATGAGGGTGACGCGGGCGCCGGCGGGCGGCGTGTTCTCGACGACGACGCGGCCGCGATGCTCGTCGACGATCTTCTTCACGATCGCGAGCCCCAGTCCGGTGCCTTTCGCCTTGGTCGTCACGTACGGCTCGAATGCGTGCGCGATCACGTCCTCGTCGAAGCCCGGACCGTGGTCGGCGAAGCTCAGCATGGCCTCGCCGCCCGCCGCGGCGAGGGTGATCGCGAATCGCGGGTCCGCGACATCGGCTTGGGCATCGACGGCATTCTGGAGGAGATTGTGGAACACCTGGCGCAGGCGCGTGGGCTCGCCCTGGATCACGACGGGCCCGTCGGGAAGCGAAAGCGCGACGTGCGGGCGCAGATTGTCGTACAGAGCGAGCACGTCGAGCAAGAGGGCCGACAGGTCGACACCCTGCATCTGGCCCGGACGGGGCTGGCGCGCGTAGATCGCGAAGTCGTCGACCATGTGCTTCATCGCCGCCACCTGGGACACGATCGTCTGCGTTCCGCGCCGGAGCGTTTCGGCGTCGGCGCCCTCCAGCCGGGGCGTCAGCTTCATCGCCAGCCGCTCCGCGGAGAGCTGGATCGGCGTCAGCGGATTCTTGATCTCGTGCGCCAGCCGGCGCGCCACCTCGGCCCACGCGGCGTCGCGCTGGGCCTGCACCAATTCAGACACGTCGTCGAAGACGACCACGTAGCCGGCCACCGGCGCGCCCGGCAGGCGCGTCCCGCGCATCAGCAGCGTCCGCGGCTGCCCGGCGACGGTCAGGGCGGCCTCCTTCTGCCACTGGCCGTCGCGGGCGCGGAAACCGTCGCCGACGAGCTCGGCGAACGCCGCCAGCGCCGGGTAGCCGCGCCCCCATTCGGACAGCGTCATCCCGGCGAGGTCGGACAGCGGCTGCTGCAGGATGACGGCGGCGCTCGGGTTGGCGGTCTTCAGCCGGTACGTCTCGTCGAACACGACGACGCCTGCGGACAGGTTGCCGAGCACGCTCTCGAGGTATGCGTTCGCCGTCTCGATCGCGCGGCGCGATTCCTCGGCCTTCGCCTGCGCCTCCGCGAGCTGCGACGTCATCGTGTTGAACGATTCGGTGAGCACGCCGAGCTCGTCGCGCGACGTCACCGGCTGGCGCCGCGTGAAATCGCCCTGCGCGACGGCGCGCGTCCCCGCGGCGAGCAGCCCGAGCGGCGCGGCGAAGCGCTCGGACAGCACGACGGCGAGGCCGAGCGCGCACGTGAGCGCCAGCAGCAGCGTCAATGTCAGCGTCAGCGCGTAGAGGCGCTTCAGCGCCGAGCGCGAGAACGATATCTCCTGGTAGTCGCGCGCGCCGGCCTGGACCTTGTCCATGTCCTGCGACAGCGCGCGGGGCACGGGCTCCATCACCTGCAGCACGCGCAGCGGATCGATCCGGTCGCCGCTGTTCACGGGGACGACGACGCGCAGCACCAGCCCGGCGTCGGCGGTCTGCTCCGCCTGCGCGAACGCCTGCTGCAGGCGCGCGCGGCGCAGCGCCTGCGCGGGCGGCGGCTCCGGCGTCGTGCGGGCGCCGCCGACGCCGCCCACCGCCAGCACGTTGCCCGACGTGGAGAAGAGCGCCGCCTCGAACACGCCGGCCTGCTCCGCGGCGCGGTTCAGCGCCTGCCCTGGCGGCCCCGGCGCGTCCGCGAGCGCGCCTGCGATCTGCGTGGCGCGGTTGGTCGTCTCGCGCAGCAGATAGTCGAGCGAGCTGCGGCCCAGGTTGATGCCGCCTTCGAGCGCGCGATCGACGCGCACGTCGAACCAGCTCTCGATGCTCTTCCCGAGGAACTGCACCGACACCGCGTACACGAGCGCGCCCGGGAGCACGGCGACGACGACGAACAGGAACACGAGCCGCAGCGCGAGCCTCGAGCCGAACACGCCGGCCTTGAGGTTGCGGCGAAGCTGCAGGAGCTGCCACGCGACGACCAGCATCAGCAGACCGACCAGCACCGCGTTGATGACGACGATCTGGTCGTAGCTGCCGGCGAAGAGCGCGGTGTTGGCGGTCGCGGTGGCGAGGACGAACAGCGCGATCGCCGCCAGGCACGCGACGACGAGCAGCACCCACCGCAGGCGCCGCGAGGCGAGGATGCCGCCGCGAGGGGAGGCCGTCATGGCGGCGGGCTCATGGCGGTGCCTACGCGCTCCGCGCTGCGGCGCAATTCGCCCTTGGGGCGGCCCGGCGGGCTCATGGCGTTGCCTGCGCGCTCAGCGCTGCGGCGCAATTCGCCCTTGGGGCGGCCCGGCGGGCTCATGGCACGAACGTCCATCGATACCAGTCGGAGGCGAGCTGCCACTCGCGCGACGCGAGCGCGTTCACCTGGAAAGGCTTGGGAAGCTGGTTGACGTCGAGCTTGAAGCGCACCGCCGCCTCGTACTTCACGCCGCGCGTCAGCGTCTCGGCCCGCGCAACCGGGCGCGACGCGACCCGCGAGATGAACCGCTGCACCTCGTCCAGCGACTCGAACTGCTGCCCGAGCGGTCCGCTCGCGACGCGGTACTGGCGCGTCAGCGCGTTGTAGGAGACGCGATAGGTGATCGACCACTGGCTGAACTTCTCGTCGGTCCAGTACCACCGCGTGCGACCGAGCTCGAACTCGATCGTGAAATAGAGCGCGATGCCTTTTTCGAGCGCCTCCTCGAGCGCCGGCGTAAGCGCCACGTCGAAGTCGGCGGTGAGCAGCAGGTCGCCTTCCGACAGCCGCAGCTCCGCCGCCTTGAACGGCACGACGTCCGCGGACCCGGCAGGCGCGAGCGCGCAGAGCGCGAGCGCCGCCAGCGCGCGCATCGACGCGCGGCGCAGCGGCGACGCAGGGACCAGGGCAGGGCGTGGGAGTGTCGGCATGCCGGCAACGTAGGGCGTGCGGCCGGGCGACGGCAGCGGCCGCGCCAGTTGGGTGCCGGCGGCGTGACGCCGCGTCAGGCTTTGCGGAGAAGCGCGTAGAAGAACCCGTCCTGATTGTGGACCGCGCCTTCGGACGAAGGCAAGAGTTGGCCCCCGATGTGCAACGCACCGGCCGGGAACGTGAGGGTTTCGCGCAACGCATCGGGCGTGCGCGCCGCGAACGCGGCGACGCGCGCCTCATTCTCCGCCGCGAACACCGAGCATGTCGCGTAGAGCAGCTTGCCGCCGCCCGCCACCAGCGGCCAGAGCGCGTCGAGGAGCCGGTCCTGCTCGCGGCAGAACGCGGCGACGTCGGCCTCGCGCCGCAGCCACTTGCCGTCCGGGTGGCGGCGCGCGACGCCGGAGGCGCTGCAGGGCACGTCGGCGAGGATCCGGTCGTACGGGCGGCCGTCCCACCAGGCGGCCGGGGCGCCGGCGTCGCCCGCGACCACCTCGGCGCCGCGGTCGCCGAGGCGCAGCCGCGCCAGGTTCTCGCGCACCCGGGCGAGCCGCGCGGCGTCGCTGTCGAGCGCCGTGAGGTCGACGGCGGCGCGCTCGAGGATGTGCGACGTCTTGCCGCCGGGCGCGGCGCAGGCGTCGAGGACGCGCATGCCGTCGGTGGCGCCGAGAAGCGGCGCCGCGAGCTGGGCGCCCAGGTCCTGCACGGCGAACGCGCCTTCGTCGAAGCCCGGCAGCTCGGTGACGGGCACCGGCGGATCGACGATGACGCCCTGCGCGCCGGCGGCGACCGCGGGCACTCCCGCCGCCGCGAGTTGCTCGAGCAGCGCCGCCACCGTGCCCGTGCGGAGGTTGACGCGCAGCGACAGCGGCGGCCGCGCGTTGCCGGCAGCGAGGATGGCGTCCCATTGCGCCGGGTAGTCGGCCCGGACGCGGTCGATCCACCATCGCGGGTAGGACCAGCGGGCGACGGGGTCGTCGCGCACGGCCGCCGCGAGCTCGGTCCGCTCGCGCAGGTAGCGGCGCAGCAGCGCGTTCACCCAAGGCTTGGCGCCCGGGCGGGCGAGCGCCGCCGCGGCATCCACCGCGCGGTCGACGACGGCGAAGGCCGGCGCCCGCGTGTGGTCGAGCTGGTAGAGCGCGACGCCGAGCAGCGTGCCGAGCAAGGGCTCCGCGGTGCGCGGCGCCGCGAGGCGGCGCACGAGCGCGTCGAGCGTGCCCCAGTGCCGCAGCGTGCCGTACGCGAGCTCGGCCACCAGCACGCGGCCGCGGCGCGCCGACCCGTCGTCGACGCCGGCCAGCGCCGCGCGCAGCGACGTGCCGGTCAGGACCGCGTGGACGGCCCGGGCCGCCTGCTGCTGCTCGACGTGCATCGGAGGGGCGGGGAACCGCTAGGACCCGAGGCCGAAGCGCACGCCCGGCGCGATCGCATGGCCGCGCGCGAACGCCGCCGCCGTCATGCGCGCGCCGCCGGCAGGCTGGACCACGGTGAGCCGCAGGCGCTCGTGCCCCTCCGGCCCGCAGGCGACGTCGATGCCCGCCGCCGTCACGGCCGTCACGGCGCCGGGCGGCCGGGGATCGCCGGCCTCGGCGACGGCGGCGCCGAACACCTTGAGGGCGCCGTCCGCGAGCCTGGTGCGCGCGCCGGGCACCGGATCCAGCGCCCGCGTCTTGCGCTCGATCGCCGCGGCGGGCGCGTGCCAGTCGATGGCGGCCTCCGCGGGCGTCACCTTGGCTGCGTACGTGACGCCGACGGCGGGCTGGGCGCGGGACGGCAGCGCGCCGTCGCGCGCCAGCACCGCCAATGCGGCGGTGATCGCGTCCGCGCCGGCGGCTGCGAGCTTGTCGTGCAGCGTTGCAGCCGTGTCGGCCGGGCCGATCGGCACGTCGTGCGTGGCGATCATGGGACCGGTGTCGAGCCCGGCGTCCATCTGCATGATCGTGATGCCGGTGACCGGGTCTCCGGCTTCGATCGCCCGCTGGATCGGCGCGGCGCCGCGCCAGCGCGGCAACCGCGACGCATGGATGTTGAGGCACCCGTGCCGCGGCCACGCCAACACCTCCGGCGGCAGGATCAGCCCATAGGCGGCCACCACCAGCACGTCGACGGGGACGCCGGTCACGGCGTCGCGCTGCTCCGGGTCCTTGAGCGAACGCGGCTGCGCGACCGGCAGCCGGTGCGCAGCCGCGTAGGCCTTCACGGGCGACGGCGCGAGCTTCAGGCCTCGGCCATGCGGCCGATCCGGTTGCGTGAGCACGAGCGGTATCGTGTAACCCGCGCCGGCGATGGCGGCGAGCGCCCGGGCGGCGAAGTCCGGCGTGCCGGCGAAGCCGACGCGCATGGCGTGGGGGCCGGCCGCGGCTAGCCCGCCAGCTTCTGCTTCTTGCGCAGCTTGGACGAGAGCCGCGCGCGCTTCAACGGAGACAGGTATTCGACAAACACCTTGCCCCGCAAATGGTCCATTTCGTGCTGGATGCAAACGGCGAGCATGCCCTCGGCCTCGAGCTCGAACGCCTTGCCGTGCTCGTCCTGCGCCCGCACGGTGATGCGCGCGGCGCGGGTCACCCGGTCGTAATAGCCGGGCACGGACAGGCAGCCCTCCTCGGTCTCCGCCGTGCCCTCGGCGGTGACGAGCTCGGGGTTGACGAACACCTTGAGGTCGTTGCGCTCGTCAGAAATGTCGATAAGGATCAGCCGCTTATGCACGTCCACTTGCGTGGCCGCCAATCCCACGCCCGGAGCGGCGTACATCGTCTCGGCCATGTCGCGCACGAGTTTCTGGAGTTCGGGCGTGAACGCCGTGACGGCGGCCGCGACCTTTTTCAGTCGCGGATCGGGGTATTCGAGTATGCGGAGTTGTGCCATGAAACACGCCTAGCTTGCCAAATGCATGTGCCGGATGCAGAATCCTTCTTAAGTCCTTATTTTGCGGCGGTTTAGGACGTTTGCAAGTCCCCCTCTGCTGGAGAGAGGTCATATGCTTCAACACTTTATCACAGCACGCCTGACGGCCGCCTTCGCGGCGGCGGCGGCGCTCGCGGTCGCCGGCATCGCCGCGGCGCAGGGAATCCAGGTCGCCGAGGGCGCGCCGACGAACTACACGGTGCAAAAAGGAGACACCCTCTGGGGCATCTCCGGCAAGTTCCTGAAGGACCCGTGGCGCTGGCCCGACGTCTGGCGGATGAACCGGGAGCAGATCAGGAACCCGCACCGGATCTATCCGGGCGACGTGGTCGTGCTCACCATGGTTAACGGGCAGCCGCAGCTCTCGCTCGCGGCGGGGCCGCGCGAGACGGTCCGCAAGTCGCCCACGGTGCGCGTCGTGCCGCTCGAAGCCGAGGCGATCCCCGTCATCCCCCCCGGCGACATCGAGCCGTACCTCACGCGGCCGCTCGTCACCGGGCCGGACGGCCTCTGGAACTCCGCCGAGATCATCAAGGGCCGCGACGACCGCGTGGTCCGCGGCCAGGGCGACCGCGTCTACGCGGTCGGCATCGAGCCCAAGGACGGCGACTTCTGGTTCATCTACCGGCCCGGCGAGAAGCTCGTCAACGACAGCGGCGTCGTGCTGGGCTACGAGAACAAGTTCCTCGGCACCGGCCGCGTCGAGCGCTTCGCCAACGTGTCCACGGTGAAGATCGAATCGGCCAAGGAAGAAATCATCATCGGCGACCGCATGGTGCCGGCGCCGCGCGAGACGCTGCAGAACTACATCCCCCACGCGCCGAGCCAGGATATCGCCGGCCGCATCCTGAAGCTCGCGTACGACGGCGCCGAGACGGGCCGCGGCTACGTCGTCACGCTCGACAAGGGCAGCTCGGCCGGGCTCGAGGTCGGCAACGTGCTCGCGATCTATCGCGTGGTGCCGCCGATCCGCGATCGCCGGGGGAGCAGCGAGGCGCAGGTCCTGTTGCCGCAGTTCGACCAGACCACGTTCTATTCACCGCCGCAGTACCTGCAGGTGCCGGACGAGCGCACCGGTCTGCTGCTCGTGTTCCGGGTGTTCGATTACGTGTCGTACGGGCTCATCGTCGACTCGACCGAGTCGATCAAGCTCGGCGACTACTGGCGCACGCCGTGATCCCCTGAGGGCGCGGGCCGGCTTCGGCCACCCGCCCCCCGGTTTTCGCCGGGCGCAGCACTCCGTCAGGCTGCCGCCTGACCTACACTCGCCGCTCCAACCGCGGCCGCTTCCTCCATGCCGATCGACGCTCGCATCGACGCCTGGGCCATCCTCGCCCAGAAGGCGCTGCCGGTCCGCGCGCTCGTGCGCCTGCTGCAGGCGTTCGACGGGCCCGAGGCCGTGCTCGCCGCCACGCGCGCGGAGCTCGCCGCCGCGGTGCCCGCCGCCGCCGTCGACAAGCTGCTGGCGCCCGTGCCGGCCGAATGGCTCGCCGTCACGCGCGACTGGCTGGGCGCAGACGGGCACGAGCTGATCGCGTGGGACGATCCCGACTATCCGCAGAGCCTGCTCGACATCGGCGACGCGCCGCCGGTGTTGTTCTTCGTCGGCCAGCGCGCGGTGCTGCGCACGCCCGCGGTGGCGATCGTCGGCAGCCGCAACGCCACGCCGCAGGGCCTCGAGAACGCGCGCGCGTTCGCGCAGGCGCTCGCGGCCGCAGGCCTCACCATCGTCTCGGGCCTGGCGGTGGGCATCGACGCCGCCGCGCATCGCGGCGCGCTCGACGGCGACGGCGCCACGCTGGCCGTCGTCGGCACCGGGCCCGACCGCGTGTACCCGGCGCGCCACCGCGATCTCGCGCATGCGATCGCCGCGCATGGCGGCATCGTCTCCGAATATCCGCCTGGCACCCCGCCGCGGAAGGAAAACTTTCCCCGCCGCAACCGGCTGCTGTCGGGGCTCGCGCGCGGCGTGCTCGTCGTCGAGGCCACGCTGTCGTCAGGGTCGCTCATCACCGCGCGTCTCGCCGGCGAGCAGGGGCGCGACGTGTTCGCGATCCCCGGCTCGATCCATTCGCCATTCTCCAAAGGGCCGCACAAGCTGATCCGCGAAGGCGCCAAGCTGGTGGAAACCGCGCAGGACGTGCTGGCCGAGCTTGGCCTCGCCGCCGGACCCGCCCTTGCGCGCACCGAGCCGCAGGACGCCGCGCTGGCCGGCGAGCACGCGGAGCTGCTGCGCGCAATGGGACATGATCCCGTCCATCTCGACCAGCTCGTCGTGCGCGCCGCGTGGCCGGCGCAGCGCATCGCCGCCGCGCTGACCACGCTGGAGCTCGCCGGGCACGTCGCCGCGCTGCCCGGCGGCCGGTGGCAGCGCACGGGCGCGCCCTCGCGTACGCGCGCCTGACGCGCGGGCGCGCGCTCGTGCGTGTACGCGCGCGCGTTGACCCCGCGTAACCGAAAAGTAGTCTTGCTCCTGCCACACGTCCTTCGGTAGTATCGGCGTCCCTTTTTCCGCAAAAGCACGCCGCGTGAGCAAGAGCCTCATCATCGCCGAGAAGCCCTCCGTCGCCGCCGACATCGCGCGCGCGCTCGGCGGCTTCACGCGTCACGACGACTATTACGAGAGCGATCGCTTCGTCCTGTCGTCGGCGGTGGGGCACTTGCTCGAGCTCGGCATGCCGGAGGAGGAGGAGGTGAAGCGCGGCAAGTGGACGTTCGCGCACCTGCCCGCCATCCCGTCGCGCTTCGAGCTGAAGCCCATCGAGAAGAACGAGAACCGCCTGAAGGTCCTGCTGCGCCTGCTGAAGCGCAAGGACGTCGCCGCGCTGATCAACGCCTGCGACGCCGGGCGCGAGGGCGAGCTCATCTTCCGCAACGTCGTCCAGTACGCCAAGGCGAGCAAGCCCGTGCAGCGGCTGTGGCTGCAGTCGATGACGCCCGCGTCCATCCGCGACGGCTTCGGCGCGCTCCGCAGCGACAAGCAGATGCTCCCGCTCGCCGACGCCGCCGTGTGCCGCTCCGAGTCCGATTGGCTCGTCGGCATCAACGGCACGCGCGCCATGACGGCCTTCAACTCGAAGGCCGGCGGCTTCCAGCTCACCACCGTCGGCCGCGTGCAGACGCCCACGCTCGCGATCCTGGTCGAGCGCGAGGAGAAGATCCGCCGCTTCGTCCCGCGCGACTACTGGGAGGTGCTCGGCACGTTCCGCGCCGGCGGCGGCGAATACACGGGCCGCTGGTTCGACGAGAAGTTCCGGAAGAAGGAAGACGACGCGGATTCCCGCGCCGAGCGCCTTTGGAACGAGGCCGACGCCCGGGCGATCGCGGCGAAGTGCGAGGGCCAGCCCGGCATCGTCACCGAGGAAGCCAAGCCGTCCACGCAGATCGCGCCGCTTCTCTACGACCTCACGAGCCTGCAGCGCGAGGCCAACGGCCGCTTCGGCTTCTCGGCGCGCACCACGCTGTCGCTTGCGCAGGCGCTGTACGAAAAGCACAAGGCGCTCACGTATCCGCGCACCGATTCGCGCGCGCTGCCCGAGGACTACATCGCCACGGTGCGCGACACAATGGAGTCGCTCGGCGAGAGCAACGCCTACGGCGGCTTCGCCCGCGAGATCCTCAAGAAGAAGTGGGTGGTGCCGAACCGCCGCATCTTCGACAACACGAAGATCTCCGACCACTTCGCGATCATTCCCACGCTCGTGCGGCCGAAGTCGCTGTCCGAGATCGAGCAAAAGCTCTACGACCTCGTCGTCAAGCGCTTCCTCGCCGTGTTCTATCCGGCCGCCGAATATCTCGTCACCACGCGCATCACGCGCGTGGCGGAGGAGCCGTTCAAGTCCGAGGGCAAGGTGCTCGTCAACGCGGGCTGGCTCGCCGTCTACGGCAAGGAGGCCGCCGGCGAGGAGCCCACGCTCGCGCCCGTCAAGCCGAACGAGAAGGTCGCGACGGAAAAGATCGACGTCGCCGCGCTCGTCACGCGGCCGCCGCCGCGGCTTTCAGAGGCGACGCTCCTCTCGGCGATGGAAGGCGCGGGCAAGCTCATCGACGACGACGAGCTCCGCGAGGCGATGCGCGAGAAGGGCCTGGGCACGCCGGCCACGCGCGCGCAGATCATCGAGGGGCTGATCGTCGAGCGCTACATCTATCGCGAAGGCAAGGAGCTCGTCCCCACGGCCAAGGCGTTCTCGCTGATGACGCTGCTGCACGGGCTCGGCATTCCCGAGCTCTTCTCGCCGGAGCTCACCGCCGAGTGGGAGTTCCGCCTCGCGCAGATGGAGCACGGCGAGCTCGCCCGCGACGACTTCATGCGCGACATCGTGAAGATGACGCAGCACATCGTCGCGCAGGCGAAGAACTACGAGAGCGACACCATTCCCGGCGACTTCGCCACGCTGCGCACGCCGTGCCCCAAGTGCGGCGGCGAGGTCCACGAAAAGTACAAGAAGTTCCAGTGCGTCAATTGCGACTTCGCGTTCTGGAAGATCATGGGCGGGCGGCAGCTCGAGCCCGCGGAGGCGGAAACGCTCCTCGAGAAGCGCGAGATCGGCCCGCTGGACGGCTTCCGGAGCAAGATCGGCCGGCCGTTCTCCGCCAAGCTCAAGCTGACCGACGCCAACGAGGTCGAGTTCGACTTCGGCCCGCGCGCCGATGACGACGGCGCCGAGGCGCCGGACTTCTCGGAGCAGACGCCGCTCGGACCCTGTCCGAAGTGCGGCAACCGCGTGTTCGAAACGCCCAACGCCTACGTCTGCGAAAAGGCGGTGGGGCCCGACAAGACCTGCGATTTCCGCTCTGGCCGCACGATTCTCCAGCGTCCGATCGAGCGCGCGCAGATGGAAAAGCTGCTCGCCACCGGCAAGACGGACCTGCTGCAGTTCATGTCGTCGCGCACGCGGCGGCCGTTCTCCGCGTATCTGGCGCGGCAGAAAGACGGCAGCGTCGGCTTCGAGTTCGAGCCGAAGGATCCCAATCGCAAGGGACGGCCGCAGCGCGGCGGCGCGCCGGTGCGCGTGCTCGGCGCGCATCCGAAGGACAAGGCGCCGGTCGAGCTGCATGCGGGCCGCTACGGCCCGTACGTCAAGCATCGCGACGTGAACGCGACGCTGCCGGACAAGGACAAGATGGAAACGCTCACGCTCGAGGAGGCGATCGCGCTCCTCGACGAGAAGTCCGGCAAGGCTCCCACGAAGGCGCGCAAGACGCCCGCCAAGCCGCGCGCCGCCGCCAAGGCGCCCGCGGCGGAAGCGCCGGCGGAGGCGAAGAAGACGCGCACCGCCACGCGCAAGGCGCCGGCGCCGCGCACCGCGGCGGCGGCAGCGGCAAAGGGTGCGCTCGTCGCGAAGGGCGCGGCGAAGCGCGCGCCGGCGGCGAAGCCCGCCGCGCCCGCGGTGAAGCGCAAGACCGCGAAGAAGGCCGCCACCAAGCGCTGAATCGGGAGCCGCGCGAAACCACGGCCGCGGGAAAGTTGGCGTACCGCCGCAGGGCGGGTTGCCTGGCGCGGGCGCCTAGGATCGCTGCCGGGCCGGGCGCGCGCGGCGAGTGCCGATCGTCCGAAGGACATTAGCCTTCACTCGCCGTCCCGCGCGCCTGCCCTCGCTGTCAGCGATACCGAAGCCCGCGGCAGGCAACCCGCCCTGCGCCGCTCAGACGCTCAGCCGACGTCGAAGCGGATCCCCTGCGCGAGCGGCAGGTCGCGGCCCCAGTTGATCGTGTTGGTCTGGCGGCGCATGTAGGCCTGCCAGGCGTCGGAGCCGGACTCGCGGCCGCCGCCCGTCTCCTTCTCGCCGCCGAACGCGCCACCGATTTCCGCGCCCGACGTGCCGAGGTTGACGTTGGCGATGCCGCAGTCGCTGCCCGTGGCCGCGAGGAACGCTTCCGCCGCGCGCACGTCCGCGGTGAAGATCGCCGACGACAGTCCCTGCGGCACGCGGTTGTTCTCGGCGATCGCGTCGTCGAGCGTGTCGAACGGCGTCACGTAGAGGATCGGCGCGAACGTCTCGCGCTGCACGACGTCGCACGCCGCGGAGAGCCCGGTGACGATCGTCGGCTCGACCCAGAATCCGGGCCCCGAGCGCACGTTGCCGCCGCACACGATCGTGCCCCCCGCGGCGCGCGCCTCGTCGAGCGCGCGGGTGTAGTTGGCGACGGCGGCCGCGTCGATCAGCGGGCCCATCAGCGTGTCCGGCGCGAGCGGATCGCCGATGCGGACCTGCCGGTATGCGGTGGCGAGGCGCGCGACGAGCGCGTCGCTGCCCTCGCGCGCCACGATCAGGCGGCGCGTCGTCGTGCAGCGCTGGCCCGCGGTGCCGACCGCGCCGAACACCACCGCCGGCACGACGAGGCTGGCGTCGGCATCCGCCGTGACGATGATCGCGTTGTTGCCGGCGCATTCGAGCAGCGTCTTGCCGAACCGGCTGGCGACGCCGCTTGCCACGTCGCGGCCCACCGCCGACGATCCCGTGAACGACACCAGCGCAACGCGCGGATCCGCGGCGAGCGCCGGCGCGAGCGCGTTGTCGCACACCGCGAGCGTGAAGATCGGCGGCAGCGCGAGCGCTTCCATCAGGCGGTTGGCGAGCGACTGCACGGCAAGCGCCGTGAACGGGGTCTTCGGCGACGGCTTCCACACGACCGCGTTCCCGCACACCGCGGCGAGCATCGCGTTCCAGGCCCACACCGCGACCGGAAAGTTGAACGCGGTGATCACGCCGACGACGCCGAGCGGATGCCACTGCTCGCGCATGCTGTGCCGCGGCCGCTCGGACGGCATCGTCTTGCCGTAGAGCATCCGCGACTGGCCGACGGCGAAATCGGCGATGTCGATCATCTCCTGGACTTCGCCGTCGCCCTCCGCCTTGATCTTGCCGTTCTCGAGCGCGACCAGCGTGCCGAGCGCGTCCTTGTGCTCGCGCAGCATCAGGCCGAACTGCCGCACCGCTTCGCCGCGCCGCGGCGCCGGCACGTCGCGCCAGGCACGCGCGCCCTCGACGGCGGCGGCGATCGCCGCGTCGAGGTCGCCGGCCGTCGCGAGCGCCACGTTGCCGATCGTCTGCTCGTTCGCGGGATTGACGGACGCGATCTCGGCGCCGCCGCCCTGCCAGCGGCCCGGTCCGAGCGAGACGCCCGGCTGCAGCGGCGCCAGGCCGAAGCGCGCGAGCAGCGGACCCGCACGCGGATCAACGGTGGTCATCGGTCATCCTCCGGGATCAGCCCGGCGCGCACATCACGACCAGGTCCGGGCCGTCGCCTTCGGCGATCCAGCCCTTCGCAACCATCTGGTCGCGCACGGCGCGATCGGTCATGTAGCGGTGATTGGCGTCGGCGCGGTTGCTGAAGACGCGATAGATCGGCGTCGTCCCCGCGGGGCACGTGCCGGCGGCGGGCAGCGTCATCTGCATGAAGGCCGGATCCTCGAGCACGAACGTCGGGTTCTTCGCCGCCGTCGCGTCGCACTCGGCGGTGCCGCGGCCGAAGAAATGCGAGTCGCCCTTGGCGGGCGGAATGTAGAAGCGGCAGACCGGGGACGTCCCCGCCTGCGCGAGCGAGCCCGCCTTGAAGCCGTAGCCGGTGCGGTTCCACTTGGTCGGCGTGTTGCCGGCGTCGAGGTTCGCGATCTCGGCCGGAATGTACGTGATGAAATAATGGTCGAGGACGGCGTTGTAGAACTCGACGACGTCCAGCGTCGCGGGCGTCGCGAGCGCGGCGGCCGCCTGCACGGCGGCGTTGGCGTCGAGGATGCCGGCGCCGCAGCGCGTCGCGTCGCAGTCCGAGCCGGCGGGGAATGGCTTTGCCGTGCTGGTGATGATCGTGTGGACCTGGTCGAACGTGAGGTTCGGCGCCACCGCCAGCATCAGCGCGATCGTTCCGGAGACCATCGGCGCGGCGAAGCTCGTGCCGCCGAGGTTGGCGAACGAGTCGGTCGTCGGCACCGTGGTGCCGGCGTTCGACAGCGCGATGATTCCCTCGTTGCCCGCGGTGCGGTTGTACTGGCCGCCCGGCGCGGAAATGTCGATGCCCGCGCCGAAGTTGCTGTACCGCGCGAGCCGGCCCTGCGTGGTCGTCGAGGCGACGGCGTAGAACCCGGCACAGTTCGCGGGGGTGTGGCTCGCGACGTCGGCGCTCTCGTTGCCCGCGGCGGCGATGATGGCGCGCGTGTGCCCCAGCGCGTACGCGGCGCTCGCGACGCTCTCGTACCCGGCCATGCAAGCGCCGTCGCCGCCGAGGCTCAGGTTGATGACGTGCGCCGGCGTCGGGTTGGGCGGCACGCCAGGCACCGGGAGGCCGGCGGCCCACGCGATGCCGTCGATGATGTCCGAATCGTGACCGCCGCATTTGCCGAGGACGCGCACCGGCAGGATCCTGGCCGCCCAGTCGATGCCCGTCGTCCATTGTCCGTTGTTGCCGTTGGCCGCGATCACGCCGGCCACCGACGTGCCATGCCACGAGCTCGTGCTCGCCTGGCAATCGGCGAATTCGCCGCCGACTTCGGACGCCAGCAGCCAGTCACCGGGGTCGGACGCATCGGCGTCGCGGCCGTCGCCGTCGTTCGCGATCGCGGGGTCGGAGATCATGTCGTAGCCCGGGAGGATCCGCCCCGCGAGGTCCGCATGCGGCCGGATGCCCGTGTCGAGCACGGCCACGACGGTGGCCGGCGAGCCGGTCGTCACGTCCCACGCGAGCGAGGCGCTGATGCCGCCGGGCGTGGCGTCGAGATACCCCAGCGCGCTGCGGAATTCATCGTTGGCCACTTTCAGCGCATGGCGGCGCGCGTCGGGCTGCGCGTACTCGACGTCCGGATTGCGCGCCAGCGCCGCGGCGAGGGCGAGCGCGCTCTCGCGGGTGACGGGGCGGCCAAGCGCCACCACCTGCGCGCCCACGGCCATCGACCGGACGTGTTTCAGCGCGATCGCGGATTGATCCGCCAGGCGCTCGACGCGCGCCGCCGGCGCCAGGGCCGCCTTGGGCCCGGCGGCGCTGAACTTGACGATGAGCCGTGTGACGTCCTGCGCAAGCGCCGGCGCGGCGCTCAGCATCGTCGCCGCCACAAAGAGCGCGGCGACGCCGGCGCCGGAACGCGTGTGACCGGTGCGATGAAGCGGCCGTGGGAGGGGCATGCGGAAGTTCCGGAAAGCGCCGCGTTCGCGCGGCGGTGGCGGGACGAAAAGGCCAGCGGGTCGGCCGGCCGAAAGTATATCGGATGGCGCGGTCGCGCCTGGCCTTGCGCCGGCGCGCGCTATCCTTCCCGCATGCCGCTCGTTTCGCTGCAGGACGCCGAGCTCGCCTTCGGGCTCCACCCGCTGCTCGACCGCGCCGCGCTGACGGTCGACGCCGGCGAGCGCCTCGGCCTCATCGGCCGCAACGGCACCGGCAAGTCGTCGCTGCTGAACGTGATCGCCGGACGCACGGCGCTCGACGACGGCCAGCTGAAGCGCAACGCGGGACTTCGCGTCGTGCTGGTCGAGCAGGAGCCGCTGCTGCCGGCGGCGTCGACGCTGCGCGAGAGCCTGGCGCTGCGGGGCGGCCTCACGGAGAGCAACCCGGACTTCGCCGACGAGCGCGAGCGCTGGCGCGCCGAGGCACGGCTCGTCGAGTTCCTGCACCGCTTCGGGCTCGACGAGGCCGCCGACCCGCAGGCGGCCTCCGGCGGGGAGCGCAAGCGGGCGGCGCTCGCGCTCGCGCTCGCGCTGTCCCCAGACCTGCTGCTGCTGGACGAGCCGACCAATCATCTCGACCTCGACGGCATCGTGCTGCTCGAGGAGCTCGTGCAGAAGCTGCCGGCCGCCATCGTCATCACGCACGATCGCGCGTTCCTCGATCGCGTCGTGACGCGCATCGTCGAGCTCGACCGCGGCATGCTCCGCTCCTATCCGGGCAACTTCGCCGCGTACGCCGCACGCCGTGGCGGCGAGCTCGCGGCCGAATCCACCGCGAACCGCAAGTTCGACCAGTTCTGGAAGCAGGAAGAGGCATGGATCCGCAAAGGCGTCGAGGCGCGGCGCACGCGCGACATGGGCCGGGTGCGGCGGCTGGAGGCGCTGCGGCGCGAGCGCGCGGCGCGGCGCGAGCGGGCCGGCAACGTGAAGATGGCGCTCGACGCCGGCGAGCGCTCGGGCAAGCTCGTCGCAGCGCTCGACGGCGTGGGCAAACGCTTCGGCGATCGCGCGATCGTCGCCGGCCTCGACCTTCGCGTGATGCGCGGCGACCGCATCGGCGTCATGGGCCGCAACGGCGCGGGCAAGTCCACGCTGCTGAAGCTGATCCTCGGCGTGCTGCCGCCCGACAGCGGCACCGTGAAGCTCGGCACCCGCCTCGACGTCGCGTACTTCGACCAGCTCCGCGCCGCGCTCGATCCCGAGCGCACGCTCGCCGACACGATCAGCCCCGGCTCCGAATGGGTGGACGTCGGCGGCAATCGCCGGCACGTGCTCACCTATCTCGCCGACTTCCTGTTTCCGCCGCAGCGCGCCACGGCGCCGGTCAAGACGCTCTCGGGCGGCGAGCGCAACCGCCTGCTCCTCGCGCGGCTGTTCGCGCAACCGGCGAATCTCCTGGTGCTGGACGAGCCCACCAACGACCTCGACATCGAATCGCTGGAGCTCCTCGAGGAGACGCTGCAAGCGTACACCGGCACGCTGCTGGTGGTCTCGCACGATCGCGCGTTCCTCGACAACGTGGTCACGCAGACGCTGGTGGCGCAAGGCGGCGGGGTGTGGAAGGAGTTCGTCGGCGGCTACAGCGACTGGATCGCGCAGCGCGCACCGGCGATTCCGGCGGCCGCGGACACGCCGGCGCACGCGTCACCCCCGAAAGCGCGGGACGCGCCGGCGCGCGCGCCGGGCAAGCGGCTCACGTTCAACGAGCTCCGCGAGCTCGAGCGGCTGCCGGCCGAGCTCGAGGCGCTCGAGCAGGAGCAGCAGGCGCTGACCGCCCGGATGAGCGCCCCGGACTACGGCAGGCTCGGCGCCGCCGTCATCAAGGCGGAGCGGCAGCGCGCCGAGGCGATCGAGCACGCGCTCGCGCAGAAATTCGAGCGCTGGGGCGAGCTCGACGCGCGCCAGAACGCGTCGTCCCGCACGGCCTGATGACGCCATGGCCAAATCCAACATCGCGATCTACGGCGCGATCGCCGCCAACATCGCGATCGCCGTGACCAAGTTCGTCGTCGCCGGCATCACCGGCAGCTCCGCGATGCTGTCGGAGGGCATCCACTCCGCCGTCGACACGTTCAACGGGGTCCTGCTGTTGGTCGGCCTGCGGCTCAGCAGGCGCCCCGCGACGCCCGAGCATCCGTTCGGCCACGGCAAGGAGCTGTACTTCTGGAGCCTGATCGTCGCGGTGCTGATCTTCGGTCTCGGCGGCGGACTGTCCTTCTACGAGGGCGTCCAGCACGTCCGGCATCCGGAGGCGATGCGCGATCCGATGTGGAACTACGTCGTGCTCGGCCTCGCCGCGATCTTCGAAGGCTCGAGCTTCGCCATCGCGCTGCGGCAGTTCCTGAAGCAGGCGGGCGACATGCCGTTCTGGGAGGCGCTCCGGCGGAGCAAGGACCCGACGAGCTATACGGTGCTCGCGGAGGACTCGGCGGCGCTGGTGGGCCTCGCCGTCGCCGCCGCCGGCGTGGCGGCGAGCCAGTATTTCGGCCGGCCCGAGCTCGACGGCGTAGCGTCGATCGTCATCGGCCTCGTGCTCGCGGCCGTCGCCGTCGCGCTGATCGCCGCGTCGCGCGATCTTCTCATCGGCGAGGGCATCCGGCCCGAAACGGCGCGGGCGATTCGCGCGATCGCGATGGCGCAGGCCAACGTGCGCGACGTCGGCCGCATCCTGTCGATGTACGTCGGCCCCGACGACGTCCTGGTGACGATGGATCTGGCCTTCAGGGAAGGCACCGCCGCGGCCGACGCCGCGGCCGCCATCGGCGCCGTCGAGCGCGAGGTGCGCGCGCGCTATCCGATGATCAGGCGCCTGTTCGTCGAGGCCGGCGCGGCGGCGCCGCCCGAGCGCTGGAGCCGCCCGGACTCGACGCAGGCGCCGGCCGAGCCGCGTTAGCCAAAGCAAGCTTGGCTATACTTTGGCGATGTACGAGATCGCCGTCGCGCTGAGTGTGTTCGCCGTTCTCGTCGCGGCCTCGTTCGTGTCCCTCGCCATCTCCCACCGGCTGCCGGTGCACTACGCGAAGGAGGAGACGCACACGATCGTGCGCCTCGCCGCCAACATCTTCGTCGTGACGACGTCGCTGGTGCTGGGACTCCTCCTGAACTCGGCGAAGAACACCTACGAAGCGGTCGACCGCAACGTGCACGCGTTCGCGACCGACCTCGTCCTGTTCGACCGCACGTTGCGGCACTACGGGCCGGAGGCGGCGGAAACGCGCCAGCGGCTGGCGGCGTATCTCCGCCAGGCGATCGAAGGCACGTGGCGGACCGACGGCTCGCCGGTGCTGGACGATCGCGCGGCCGAGCGCCTGCTGGACGACGTCGGCAGTTCGCTGGCCGCGATCCGGCCGGCCGACGTGGTCCGCGCGGACCTCTGGCGCGAGGCGGAGGCGAACTACCAGGGCGTCGTGAAGCGCCGGTGGGTCCTGATCGAGGAATCGGAAGGGACGATTCCCGGCCCCTTCATCGCGATGCTCACCGCCTGGCTGGCGCTGATCTTCGCGAGCTTCGGCTATCACGCGCCGCGCAACCCGATCGTCGTCTTCACCGTGGTGGTGTCCGCGGCGATGGTCGCCAGCGCCATGTATCTCATCCTGGACATGGACGTGCCGTTCTCCGGGCCGATCCAGATCTCGCCCGCGCCGCTCGTGCGCGCGCAGGAGCAGCTCAACCGGTGATGCGGCGCTAGGGCGCGCTGCGCTCCGTGACGCGCCATCCGGCGCTGCCGAGGCCGTCGCGCGCCCGCGCGGAAGCGATGCCGGTGACGAGCACGTGCCGTTCGCCGGCCTGGCGTCCCGCGCGCTCGGTGCGCTCGGCGAACGCGCGCACGGGCTGCGTCCACACGACATAGTCGACCGGCGCGGGCACCGCGACGCGGCCGTCGCGCGTGCGGGTGACGAGGATGCGTCCGTCGAGGTCCAGTGCGATCACCGGATCGCGGTCGTTGCCGGCGCGCCGTGCCATGCCGAGGGCGGTGGCGATGAAACGCGCCTCGCCTTCGCTGGCGACGCCGCCGGCGAGCGCCACGACCGCGGGGCGGCCCTTCGCGTCCGGCAGCCCTTCCAGGGCTTCGACGATCGGCACCGAGAGCGTCGGGGTGAGCCAGCGGTTGGTGACGAAGGCGCGGATCGTCTCGGGATCGACGCCGAGCGCGGCGAGCTTCTGCTCGTGCAGCGTGCGGATGTCCTGCGGCGACCGGCTCCAGACCAGGTCGCTGACGCGCGCAGTGGTCGAGATCGCCGTCGCCACGCCCGCCGTCGACACCGCGAGCGCGACGTCGAGCGACACGCCGCCGGCGAACGCTGCGCGCGCGAGATCGTCGAGCTGCTTCGCGAGCACCGGATTGGTCGTGTAGGGATCGGCGCCGACTTGCTTCGCGATGCGCCGCTTCGCCTGGTTGATGCCGAGCACCTGGTCGGTCGTGTCGGTCACGCTCTGCGCCGAATTCGGGCCTTGCGGCGTCTCCGTCGCGCGCTCGATCGTCGTCGACGCGGATTGGAAGAAGCGGCCGATGCCCGAAGGGATGCCGATCAGCGTCTCGACCGGATTCATGACGGCCTGGCTAAGCGCCGCGCCGGTCTTGGCGGCCGACGCCGCCAGCGCGTCGGCAAAGACGCCGCTCTGGCTCATCTGGCTGAGCTGCGCGATCGCGGCCAGCTCGCCGACGCGAATGCGGAGCATCTCCGTGCCGTTCGCCGCGAAGGTGCCCGCCGGCGCGCGCAGCGTGAACTGGCCCATGTAACCGACCACCGGCACGTCCGCGTCCACGGTATAGCCGGCGCCGTTCAGCAGCGCCGCGGGCGCCAGCGTCGCGGCGGCGAGCGTCGGCATCGGCTCGACGGGCGGCAGCTCCGCCGCGAAGGCGATGGGCGAGAGCAGCAGCAGTCCGGCGACCAGCGTTCCACGTGACCACATCGGGCATGCCTCTCGAAGGAAAGAAAACGGTCGGACCGGGCGCGAGCGACGTTCCCGTGGAAACTGCCGCCGGCCAGTGTCTCACGCCAGAGCGCCGGCCGCCCCTTGTCTGGCACACCATGTGCATGTCCCACGGACCCGGGCCGCCGCCCGCGAAGGAATTGCCGTGAAGACGTCCTCCGCCGGTCCTTGCACCTCCGCTGCCGATCACCCCCCGCCGTCGGGCTCCGGCCTTCCGGTCGTGCTCGCGGTGCTGCTGCTCGTCTTCCTCGCGTTCGCCGCCACGCACTCGCAAGCCCGGATCGTCGACGTCGTCGAGTTCTACAACAAGGACAAGGATCACTACTTCATCACGTCGATCAGGACCGAAATCGAGAAGCTCGACAGCGGCGAGATCAAGGGTTGGACGCGCACGGGCAAGCAGTTCCGCGCGCACGAATCGCTGGTCAACGGCACGAACCCGGTGTGCCGGTACTACATTCCCGCCGGCCAGGGCGATTCGCATTTCTTCTCGGCATTCGCCGCGGAATGCGCGAAGGTGCACGCCGGGTTCCCGTCGTTCGTGAAGGAATCGGAGGCGGTGATGCACATCGCTCCGCCTCACCACGTCACCGGCAAGTGCGCGGCCGACCTGCAACCCGTCTACCGGCTGTGGAACGGGCGTTCCGACTCCAACCACCGCTACGTCACCGAGCCCGCCGTGCGCGACCAGATGGTGGCGCACGGCTGGATCGCGGAAGGCTACGGCGACGACGCCATCGCGATGTGCGCGCCGGCGAAGAGCGCCGCCGAGCCCAGTCCCGTCACCGCGACGCTGCCGCCGCCGTGCAAGGGCACGGACCCGCGCGTGGCCGTGCCGGGCGCGCCGCACGGCATGTACGTGTGGGCGCCCAACGCCTACATGACGTCGTTCCTGGTCAAGGACGTGATCGGAAAGGATCCGACCCTGTGCGGCGCCAGCCTCGTCATCTTCTGGTCGTCGGTGGAGACGGCCAACGGCGTCTACGACTGGAGCGCGGTGACGGCGGCGGCGCAGCCGTTCACCGATGCCGGCCTCACCGTCAACCTGCTGTTCTCGGAGGCGACCGAGGGCGCGACGAACCAGGTCACGCCGGCGTGGGTGTTCGCGCCCGTCGCGAGCGGCGGCGCCGGCGCCGCGTCGGTCACCTGCGCCGGCGCGCCGCAGATGCCGGTCTACTGGGATCCGGCGTACGAGGCGGCGTGGACGTCGTTCATCGCCGCCGCCATCAAGCAATTCAGCTTCGGCAATTCGCCCATTTCCGGGAACGTCGGCTACATGCGCTTCGCCACCGGCGGCGGCGCCGAGGCGCTGCTGCCCGGCGGCGTCGGCGCGTCGACGCCCTGCGGCGCGATGTGGAGCGCGGCCGGCTGGTCGTACGACGTATGGAATGCGCACGAGGCCCGCACATACACCGCAATGGGCTCACAGCCGACCGACAAGCAGATCATGGCGTCGCTCGCGCAGGCGCCCGGCGGCCCGAACGTCTACGACGCGTCGAACCAGAGCGCCGCGGTGGAGGTTCCGCTGAAGATCGGCTTCTCGTTCGAGAACCTCGGCACGAGCGACGTCGCCGACGCGAACGCGCCGCCGGGACCGTGCAATCCGCAGGCCACCCTCGCCAACCTGCACTGGTGCCAGGCGTACACCGCGTACGTGGGCCAGGTGCCGTTCGCGATGCAGCCGATCACCGCGACGACCAACACCAGCGTGGCCACGATGGACATCGGCAAATTGCTGCAGTACGCGCTCTCCAACAACATCCAGATCTTCGAGCTCTATCCGGAGGAATGGCTGTCGGCGAACTCACCGACGTGGCCGTCGTTCGTGCCCGCGAACCAGGCGAAATACCAGGCCGCGCTGCAGGCGGCGTCGCAGACGCTCGGCGCGACCAACGGCCAGTAGCGGTCAGGGCGCTACGCGCGGCGCCGATTGCAGCACGTCGGCCAGTTCGCGCTGGTAGAACTTTGCCATGCCCGTGGTGCCATGCCCGGCGGTGTTCTCGCTCGCCGGGATGAGCAACACGCGGCCATTCTTCACGCGCTTGATCGCGCGCTCGAGGAGGCCAAGCTCCGCGGGATTGCGCTCGTCGTCGGCGGCGTTGATGGCGAGCACCGAAGCCCTGATCTTCTCGAGCCCCGGTGACGGGTCGTAGTCACGCGAGGAATCCCACTGGTACAGGACGTCGTTCGCGTCGGCGGTGAACGGCGCCGCCAGCCGCTGGTCAACGAGCTGGTCCGCCTTCGCCCGGGTGGGCGCCGCCTTGTACAGCGCCTGGTTGCCGCCGCTGGTCGCGATCCCGAAGAACGCGGAGGCGAAGCGCGCGCTCTTCGGCTGCTCCGCATAGTCACCGTTCTTCCACTCGGGATCGTTGCGGATCGAATCGGTGATGAGGCGGCGCAGCATCCAGTTACGGCTGGACATCTCGGTGGGCAGGCACGCCATCGGCACGGCGACGTCCATGTAGTCCGCGTACTTCACAGCGAAGATCCAGGTCTCCATCCCGCCCATCGAGTTGCCGATGACGGCGCGCAAGTGCCGCACGTTCAGGTGCTCGGTGAGCAGCCGGTAGTGCGCGTCCACCATGTCCTCGTAGTTGTACTTAGGGAACTTCGCGCGCAGACCATCCGAGGGCTTCGACGATTTGCCGTGCCCGAGCGTGTCGGGAATGATGACGAAGTACCGCGACGCATCGAGCGGCTGTCCCGGCCCGAAGAGCTCGCCGGCGAACGCCGGCGTGAGCAGGCTGGCGCCGGAGCCGGCGGTGCCGTGCAGCAGGAGGACCGGCTCGCCGGTGGGTGCGCCGACGGTGCGATAGTTGAGCAGCACCTGCGGCAGGACGTCGCCGGTGTGAAAGCGGAAGTCGCGGGCCACCCACGACGCCTCGCGTGGCGCCGGATAGTCGGCGGCCGAGGCGACGAGCGACCACGCGGCCACGAGCACGCCGCAAATCAGCCGACCGGCTGCCGCCGGGTTCAGGTCACGCATTTTCCCGCCCTCGCTTTGGGACAGCCCGGATTGTACGATCACGCATTGGAGGACGGTACTCGATGATCACCAAGCTCGCAGGCGAACTCCGGCGGGAAGTCGCGGTGGGCGACGCGGCCTACGTCGTCACGATCTCCCCCACGGGCTTCACGCTGGTCGTGAAGGGACGGCGCAAGGGTCTGGAAGTCGCCTGGGCCGACCTGGTGAGCGGCGAGGCCGCGCTGGCCACCGCGCTCAATGCCTCGCTCACGGCCAACCTCGCACCTGCGAAGGCGCCCGAGGCTGCGGCGCCGAAGCGGCGCGCCGCGAAGCAGTAGCGCCGCGCGTCATGCGGCGTCCTTTGGCCGGCTTCGCCGCGGCGCTGTTCCTGGCCGAAAATTGCACGACCGCGCCCGCCGCGACGTAGCAGTGCGACGCGCCAAGGCCGTCGACGCCCTGAGGCGCGCAGACCCCGCGTCGCGCGTTCGACGCTGAACGCGACTAGACGTCGAGGTTGCGCACGCCGAGCGCGTTCGACTCGATGAAGTTGCGCCGCGGCTCGACCTCCTCGCCCATCAGCGTGGCGAAGATGTCGTCGGAGGCGATCGCGTCCTCGATCTGCACACGGAGCAGGCGGCGCACGGCCGGGTCCATCGTCGTTTCCCAGAGCTGCCCCGGGTTCATCTCGCCGAGGCCCTTGTAGCGCTGGATCGCCACGCTGCCGCGGGCTTCGGCGAGCAGCCAGTCGAGCGCCTCCTTGAACGACTTGACCGCCTGCTGCTTCTCGCCGCGCTTCACGACCGCGCCGGGATGGACGAGGTCCTGCAGGACGTCGGCGGCCGTGCGGATCTGCGCGGCGTCGCCGCTCGCCAGGAAATCGGCGTCGATGGCGGTGGCGTGGGGCGTGCCGTGATGCGTGCGCACGATGACGATGCGATGCGTCTCGGTGGCCGAGTCGTAGCGGCCCTGCACCGTCACTTCCGGGTCGTCGATCGCGCCTTGCAGCGCCGCGGCGCTGGCGTTGGCGGCGGCCTCGGTATCGAGCTCGACGCGCACGCCGTTCAGCATCGCGCGAAGCGCCACGGGCTCGATCACGCGCGCCAGGCGCTCGATCACCGCCTCGGCGAGCAGGTACTCGCGCGCGACGTTGCCGAACGATTCGGCGGCGAGCGCGGAGCGGCCGGTGCCGGGCGTGAGCTCGGCGCCCTTCAGCGCCACGCGCAGCAGATGCTGCTTCAGCTCGTGCTCGTCCTTGAGGTAGACCTCTTCCTTGCCCTGCTTCGCCTTGTAGAGCGGCGGCTGCGCGATGTAGATGTGCCCGCGCTCGACCAGGTCGCG